>Ga0302306_10000033_pt1 | contig 131549 bp, 115 predicted proteins | sample III_Palsa_E3_1_FD_198761 | JGI IMG/M metagenome (GOLD analysis project Ga0302306, IMG submission 198761) | Peat permafrost microbial communities from Stordalen Mire near Abisko, Sweden - III_Palsa_E3_1 | ecosystem: Environmental > Terrestrial > Soil > Palsa > Peat permafrost | place: Sweden...
GGCCCATGGTCTGCTTCGTCAACATCAAAAGCGTGGACCGCATCATCTACTCCATCTTCCAGAGATTCAACCTGGAATGGAAAAACCGCACCCTCAACCTTTTTACACAAGCTGCTTGACGTCACCCATTTGCTCACTGCGCTTGCCAACCGGGGCCGGAAACGAAGACACTAGCGGCGCATGAATATTGGGTTGTTTGGCGGCACTTTCGATCCCATCCATCGCGGGCACCTGGCCCTGGCGCGCGCTGCACGCGAGCGCTACAAGCTCGGACGCGTTCTGTTCGTTCCGGCCAATGTTCCACCGCATAAACAAACGCAGCCCCTGTCAGAGTTTTCGCATCGCTACGCCATGATTGCCCTTGCTACCGCGCAGGAGAAGGAGTTTGCCCCTTCGCTGCTCGAAGCCCCGGAAGAACCGACTCCTGCGTTGTCGCGAAATAAGAAGGAGAAGGGACCGGCGGAGAACCCGAATTACACGATCGATACCGTCAAGCGCATGAAACGCGAATTTAAAAAGGCTGATCGGCTGTTTTTGCTAATCGGCATCGACGCATTTGCAGATATCGCCAAATGGCACCAATCCGAGGCTCTGTTTCGCGAGTGTGAGTTTGTGGTCGCGAGCCGGCCCGGGTTCTCTTTGGCGGATGTCGCCAATGCCCTGCCCGCCAGCTTGCGCCCGCGCGTGGAAGCTACTCGACCGTTTCAGAAGCAAGCCGCAACGGGAGACTTGGTATTAAGCGGAGTGACTATCCACTTGCTGGATGAGGTGTACCAGCCCATCTCCTCGACGACAATTCGTCAACACGCCGCCGCAGGAAAACCGCTGGGGCGTTTCGTAGAACCGGCCGTGGCGGACTACATTAAGAAAATGGGATTGTACAAAGGTCGTTAGTCGTTGGCTAGAAACTCCTTGTCGCACGTTGCAATGTCCGACGTCGGGCGGCGGGTTGAGCAACTGTCGTTTACAATGAAGGACTCAGCCAGTTCTGAGCTAACGACCAACGACTAACGACGAACGACGAACGACCGACTCCCTGCATGAAGAAAAATGATTTGAAGCAGCAAGTAGCGGCGGCCATTCAGGCTTGCCTGGACAAAAAAGCTGAGGAACTTTCCATTCTGGAGATGGAGAAGGGGTCGGGAGCATTCACCGACTACTTCGTGCTGTGCAGCGGCACCAATCCGCGGCAAGTGCAAGCGATCGCCGACGAGGTGGAACTGCGGCTCAAAGCGACCGGGCTGCGGCCGTCGAGTGTCGAAGGATACCGGCAGGCGGAGTGGATACTGGTCGACTACGTGGACTTTATCGTCCACGTTTTTTCCGAGAAGGCGCGTAAGTTCTACGACCTCGAACGCTTGTGGAAGACGGCCAGGCGGCTCGAACCTTTGGAGTTGAAGCCCAAGACGCGGGCTAAGGCGGTTTCGAAGACAAAAGCAAAGACGACCGCGCGGCGCGCTGCTCCGGCAACTTCTCGTCGCAAGAAAGCGTAGTCCTGCCTCCGGTGAGTGGTTCAACCATTTGATTTGTATGGCGACTTCTTCCAACCCGTCGTCTTTCGCGCCGCAGACTCCCAAAGCGGAAGCTGGCTGGGGAAGCCAGTACCGTCTCGTCGCCTCCGACAAGTGGAAGGCGAAATCCGCAGTGATGGGCAAAGCGGTGACTGAAGCTCTGGTGAACTATGCGCAGCCGGAGCCGGGCATGAGAGTTCTGGATCTGGCGAGCGGCACCGGCGAGCCTGCCATCAGCATCGCCATGCGGGTCGGGCGGCATGGCCGAGTCACCGCCCTCGATCTAAGCGCCGACTTGCTTGAGATCGCAAGAGGACGAGCCCAAGAGCGCGGGTTAAAGAATTTTTCCACGCAGCAGGCGGACGCTCAGTCACTGCCCTTCGAGGACAACAGTTTCAATCTCGCCACGTGCCGTTTCGGCGTCATGTTTTTCCCCGATGTCGGTAAGGCGCTGCGCGATTTGCATCGCGTTCTGACAGCGGGGTCGCGAGCGTGCTTTGCCGCCTGGGGACCATTCGATCAGCCTTACTGGCAGAGCACCATGGGCGTGGTGCACCGGCATATCGGCGGTCCGTTGCTGCAGCCCGGGGGACCGGATCCGTTTCGCTTTGCACGCCCGGGCAGCCTCACGGCGGTACTGCAGAGTGCTCGATTCCGCGCTGTAACAGAAGAAACAATAACTTTACCCTGGACTTGGCCGGGTACAGCCGAAGAAGTGTGGGAGCAAGCGCAGGGCGTGTCTGTGCCGTTCCGGCCCATGCTGGATCGCGTGCCCGAGGGCATGTGGCCACTCATTCATAAGGAAGTACTGGCTACTATCGGGAAGCACGTGCAGGGTCAAAATATCGAGTTCGGCGCATCGATCGTGTTCGCATCCGGAAGCAAATGAACTCCATTCTGCCGTGAAGATCAAAATTGCTTGGATTGGGAAAACGAAAGAGCCGGAGATTCGTGCCTTGACGGACGAGTATCTGAAGCGGATTTTGCGCTATTCGGCGGTGGAGGGTTTGGCGCTGCGCGATGAGAGCGCTCTGCTGGAACTTTGCGGGCGAGCCGCCTCCGCCAGGAGCGGAAAACCGAGTGGAAAACCGAGCGGCAGCAAGTCAACGCTTGTGCTGATGGATTCGCGCGGACAGCAGTTTTCCTCCGAAGAGTTCGCGCGCTTTCTGGGAGAGTATCAGGATCGAAATCCCCTGCCGCTGGTCTTCGCGGTGGGGCCCGCCGATGGATTCAGCGCAGCCGCCCTCACTGCGGCCCAACATACAATTTCGTTGGGTAAGATGACTCTGCCGCACGAACTGGCTCGCGTGGTCTTGCTGGAGCAGATCTACCGCGCGTTCACGATTCTGAAGGGACATCCCTATCATTCAGGACACTGAGGCCCGGGACGCAATTTTCCCGGCCACTCAGGAACTGCGAAATGCAACGTGCACCTTCGTGTGTTGTTCTTCAGCGGAGCGCGACCTACAGTTTGAAAGTACGATAATATCGGCTCCACTAGCGCAGCCATTGTCGCAGAGTGGATTTCGGAGAGTTATTGATGAAAGACGTAATGGAGTTGCTTCGGGCGAAGGAACAAGAGCTATCGAAGGTAAAGCGGCAGGTCGAGGCGCTGCGGATTGCGTTGCCTCTGCTGCGCACGGAGGACGATCCACTTGTACCCTCCGCTACAGATGCTGGCAATAAAGTAGCCGGGAAACTGAGCTAGATCCCTGCTTCAAGTTCAAGAGCTTATTTCTCCACGGAGCTTCAGAAAATAACCAACCCCCAAGGTTGATTCCAAACATTACTCAGGAGAAGAGTGGCGCTCCAATTCAAGCTGCTCCTCGCGATCGTGATCGTTCATTGCGTGACCGTAGCCTGGTAACTCACCGTCTGCCATTGCCCATTGCGCCGAACCCAGACGCGAGTGTAGCGATAAGGCCCGCTGAAATCTTCGCCGAGCTGGTGGCCCTTGACGTCGGCGCGAGCGGTGACCACGGCGGTTTCGCCGTAGACGCGCACGACCATGTCCGTAATGTTCATGGCTTCATAGCGAAGTTGTCCGCTGCGCCGGGCCGAGATGGTTTCCTGCTTGGTCGTAACCTGACCGAGCGGAGTAATCGCGACATAGTCTTCAGCCAGGATTTTCACAGAAAAATCCGAGTCCCGGCGAAGGCTGGCTTCTTTGGACTGGCGCTCCATGTCGACGATCTGACGGATGGTTTCCTGATCGGGAGAATCGAAGCCGGGTCTGGGATGAAGCGCGACGTGCTGCGCTCCGAAGGCGGGCATGATCGCAAGAATCCAAAACAATAACACCGCACTATTGTTGATCACGACTTTGTTGGCCACGATGAGACCTCCGCAGTCTGCGACGGGGCAGAGATGTGCTTGCTCTCGATACGAAAGCTTGGATGCACGAGTTCCGTTGGGAATTCGATGGTTTGAGCAAAATGCACCATAAACCGAAACGGAAAGGGTGCCGACATTATAAGGTCCCGCTGAAGTTCTAGTAGAATCAAAACCTCGAACTATGACGGACGTACGCCGCGGTCTGATCATCGTGAACACGGGGCCCGGCAAAGGCAAGACTACCGCAGCCATGGGGACCGCACTGCGCGCCGTGGGCCAGGGCATGCGAGTGCTGATGCTGCAGTTCCTGAAAGGATCGTGGCACTACGGAGAACTGGATGCAGTGCAGGCCTTTGGGGATAAGTTTGTGATGAAGCAGATGGGGCGGGGCTTCGTAAAGGTAGGCGCGGAGAAGCCAGACCCGGAAGATGTGAAGATGGTCGAGGAGGCATGGGCCGAGAGCGAGAAGGCAATTCATTCCGGGGAGTGGGATCTGGTGGTGCTGGATGAAATAAACTACGCCATCAGTTATGGCATGCTCGACCCGGCCAACGTGGTAGAGAGCTTGAAAAGAAAACCGGAGATGGTGCATGTCATCTTGACGGGAAGGAATGCACACCCCACAATCGTTGATGCTGCCGACACGGTGACCGAAATGCGGCAAGTGAAACACGCCTATGAGAAGGGCGTGATGGCGCAGAGAGGCATAGAGTACTGATTGAGTGATTTTGTGATCGGGTGATTGGGTGATTTGTAAAAGTCTCCGATTCGGTTTTCAATCACCAAATCACAAAATCGCCCAATCGATAAATTCTTATGGCTTGGTTCAAACGAGAATCCGGGGAGCTCGATACTTCGGGCAAGAAGACCGTCCGCACCGAGGGCCTGTGGGTAAAGTGTGAGAGCTGCCGGCAGATTATCTGGAAAAAAGATCTGGAAGAAAATTTGAATGTTTGTCCCAAGTGCGAAAAACACTTTCGCATTGACGCGCGGACAAGATTAGCCTTGCTGCTCGATGAAAATCAGTACGAGAGTTTGGACGGAAATCTAGCGTCGACCGATCCGCTTAAGTTTGTGGATTTGAAGCCGTATTCTTCGCGCCTGCGGCAGGCGCAGCACGATACGGGGCTGAAAGACGCGGTCATCAACGCTCAAGGTAGCCTGCTGGGAAGGCCCGTGGTCGCCAGTGTGATGGAGTATGCGTTCATTGGCGGCAGCATGGGTGCGGTCGTCGGCGAGATGATTACAAGGGCGGTCGAGCGGGCGCTGGATTCGAAGACGCCATTGATTATCGTTTCAGCGTCGGGCGGGGCGCGGATGATGGAGGGCGTGGTCAGCCTGATGCAACTCGCCAAGATTTCGGCTGCGCTGGCCCGGCTGGACAGGGCGCACGTTCCGTATATTTCGGTTCTGACGGACCCGACGACGGGCGGCGTGACCGCATCATTCGCCATGCTGGGCGATCTGAATATCGCCGAACCCGGCGCGCTGATTGGGTTTGCCGGGCCCCGGGTCATCGAACAGACGATCCGGCAGAAATTGCCCGCGGGATTTCAGCGCAGCGAATTTTTGCTGGAGCATGGCATGTTGGACGCGGTGGTCCCTCGCAAGGAGATGAAACCTTATATCGCACGAGCGCTGGATTTCATGGCCACGTGAGAGGTCAAGCCGCCCGAATCAGGGTGCTCGCGGGTCGTATCACTGGTCGTCCTCGTCTTCGTCCGATCTAAAGTTCACCTGAACGTCGGCATGGACTCTGATTGCTTGCCCGCGATCATTCTTAAAAGGCTCGTACTTCCAGCGTTTCACGGCAGCGATTGCGGCCCGTGCCAGTGCAGGATTGTGTGAGGCCAACTCCTCGTCATCCAGCCACGCGTCGGTGACATTTCCATCTTTGTCGATCTCGACATGCAGCGTCACCGGGCCTTTGACTTCCTGTCTGTCCGCATCGCTGGGATACTCCGGGTCGACCCGCGTCTGCTCCACCACATGCTGTTGAGCGACCTTCGGTGTAACACCCGTCGACGCCAAAACGTCTGCGTGCGCACTGTTGGTGCTCACAGAGCTTCCACTGTTGCTTCCGCTGTTGGGAGGCAGAGGTGCTGCGCTTGCGATGACATCGTCGTCTGCGGCATATTCGGCAGCACAGTGCTTCACAGATTTATATGTCGGATTCAAGACGATAACCAATACTCCGCTATTCGGACTACTGACGTCCCTTTGCAATCGGATTGTTAACCGGGTGGTGCCGGCGAGCAACTCGTCCGGAGCAGGAGCAACTGGCAGCGGCTGTGCGAAGCGGTCAGACGCCGTTACGACGGCAGCTATTGTCGCCGTTGTTCTCCGGTCTTTCCACGGAGGGAAAATGTGTGGAAAGGGCGACTTGGGGTTCCAACCTGCCTGCTTAAGCCCGGATTCGAGTTCCTTTTCACTTGTAACTACGGCACAACTGTTTTTCGTGGCTTCTCCTGCCTCGACATCATGCCAACTAACTATGCCCGTCTGTGCCACGGCAGATAGTGCGGTGGCTAACACGATCGCACAACCGGTAGTTCTCAGCATCTCCGATACTCCTTACTATTTACCGGGACCCGCTCCCATTATGCTGGGGTCTGACTTTATCTCCTTGCTCTTATCTGGCGTTTTCTGCTGCTGCTGCGCTGGCGCCGGCGGAGGAGGTTTGTAGTTCAGTTCGCTCTTGGTCACGATCGTTACCACGATGAGCAGCACGCCGAGCGTAATGATCACCAGTCCGGGAGAAGCGGTTTGCAGAGTGCCAGATTGGGTACCGGTCTGTACACTTAGTTTAAACCCGGCGGTTGCACTTCGCAGCACATACAGCGCTCCCGTAAACACCAGCAAGTATCCCAGAAAGAGTGCCGAGGACTTGACGATGGCCGCATCCAGACCCCGCGCGTACGATAACGCCGCCCCGTGATCTACTGGAGGTGTAAGCGCGACCTGGAGTCCGCCATGGTAGCTCCGCCATTGCGCGAAAAGCCCAGCGACAAACAGGGCCGTAATCGCAATCAGAATCAGGCTGACCACAAGAAAAAGCCGCCAGTCCAACGATTCTTCCGCCACCTCGATGGGGCTTTGCGACGGAGGTGAACCAGGGCCGGTCATTTTCACGCTCCCATAAAATCGACCGCAATCATACACCCACACGGCCCAAAGAATTAAGTGCTCCCGGCTTGATATGCTGGGGAGAGAACTGAAATCGTGCCCACTTCATACGAAACCGCAGTTACCCGCATGTTTTCGCTCGGCCACGAACTGGCGCAGACGCCCTCCCATAAGTTCGACCTCGCGCATATGCGCGTATTGCTGGAAGAATTACATCATCCTGAGCGGCGTTTCCCGAGTGTGCTGATTGCAGGCACCAACGGGAAAGGATCGACCGCAGCTACCCTGGCTTCGATCCTGCGAGCTTCCGGATTGAAGACTGGCTTGTATACCTCCCCCCACCTGGTGCGGATCAATGAGAGGATTCGAACTGACGGCTCCGATATCAGCGACGATGCTTTTGCGGAACTGCACGGCAAGATCGATCACGTGGCCGAGAGTCTGGTGGAAAATGCGCGACTTCCATGGCATCCAAGTTTTTTCGAGATGATGACTGCAATTGCATTCGAATATTTTGTACAAGAGCAGGTTGAAATTGCGGTGCTGGAGGTGGGTATGGGCGGGCGCCTCGATGCAACAAATATTGTGGAGCCCCTCGTAAGCGTAATCGCCGATATCTCGCTCGATCATCAGAAGTTTCTCGGAAATACGGTTGGAGAAATCGCCCGCGAGAAGGTCGGAATCATCCGCCCCGGCCGGGCGGTTGTGACTCTGCCGCAGCAACCGGAAGCCAACGATGTGATCGGGAACTCGATCCTGCAAATGGAAGCGCGAGCTGTGAACGCCGTTCCTTATGTCCCGCCGGTTTCTCCCGCGAGTGCCCGGTATTTAGCGCCTACTACGCAGATGGATAAACTTGGTCCGATATCGCGCTACCCGCTCCAGGTTTTAGGCGAACAGATCCTTGTGGAGACGCCTCTGGTAGGGCGACATCAACTGCGCAATATTGCGCTGGCTATTGCCACAGCGGTCGAGTTGAACCGGCAAGGATTCTCAGGCATTATCCCAGCCAGTATCGAGCGCGGCATCCGGGAAACAAAATGGCCGGGACGATTTCAGGTAATTCCCGCGCGGCCGGAATGGCCAGAGATGGTCATCGACGTGGCGCACAATCCGGCGGGCGCGTGGGCGCTGCGTTCGGCCCTTTCGGAGCGTTATGAAGGCCGTCCGCTGATTTTTGTTTTCGGCGCAATGCGGGACAAGGCAATCTCGGAGATGGCGGAGATTCTGTTTCCGCTCGCGGACCGAGTCATAGCCACACGGCCGGACAATCCGCGGGCGGCCTCACCGGAAGAAATTCGGGAGGCGGGCGTCCGAACCGGCGCCGAGATTGAACTGGTAGAAGACGTGAACCGTGCCCTCGAACGTGCCCGGGAGCTTAGCGGTGCAGGAGCGGTGGTCGTGATCACTGGATCGATTTATCTGGTCGGCGAAGTGATGGGCAGGATTGGGATGCAGACCTGAGGCAGCGCTGGCAGGCGGTTTCCCCTAAAATAGAAGGGTGCAGGAAGTGAATTCATCGGTGCAAGTAGAAGGGCGCGCGGCGGCGGAGCGGGTAGCCGCTCCGCGGCGGCGCCCTCAAGCGATTGCAGAGAAGAAGTATGGCTGGTTGAGCCGCCTGCGATCATACTTGATTCTTGATCCGCTCATCTGGCTCTACACGCTGGTTCTGGGATTGCTCGCGCTCCCCGGCGGACTGTTCGACCGCGGCGGACGAAGGCTGCATTGGTTTTCACGAACCTGGTCGTGGCTCATCATGAAAACGATCCTGTCGCCGGTAAAGGTCACTGGCCTCGATAAGATCGACATGGCGAAGCCTCATGTCTACGCGGTGAATCACGCCTCTGCCATGGACATTCCGGTGCTCTACGTTTACCTGCCGTTTCAATTCCGCATCGTCTTCAAGAAAGAGTTGTTGGCATATCCGGTGGTGGGCTGGCAGTTGAAGCGGTCTGGACAAGTCTGCATCGATCAGCAAAAGCCGACGAATTCGATTGCAGCGATCCGTTCGGCGGTAAAGAGTTTGAAGGCCGGCATGCCGCTGGTGATTTATCCCGAGGGTGGACGCACGCCGGATGGCGAGATCAAACCGTTTCTGCCGGGAGCTTTTTTTCTCGCGATCAAGGCGCAGGTGGATATTGTGCCGGTCGCTTTGGTCGGCACCTACGAACTGCTGCCGATGAACACCTATCACATCAAGTGCCGGCCGTTGGAGATGCGCGTGGGCGAACCGATCTCGACTACAGGGCTGAAGATGCGGGATATGGAGGCGGTGTCGGCAACAGTTAAAAAGGCCATTGAGGGGTTGTATTACGGACCAGCTCCACAGTCGGCGTAAGTTGGCGTCCCTGAGGAGTCTGTGTCGTGGCTTTTCTTCCGCCCCTCCGGGGCTCGGCTTTACTTCACTTTGTACCCACGGCTTGCGCCCCTTCGACAAGCTCAGGGCAAGCTGTGGGCTGCATTCTTCCGCCGCTTCGCGGCTGCGGCGCATAGCAAAATTTCTTTGGACGGTTGACTTGTCGCCGGCGTGCGGCGGGTGAAATCCAGATCGAAAAAAATTCCGGATCAGGCCGCTAAATCTTTCATGAGAAGGAACTTGCCGGCGGGGCGATCTGAATGATCTTGCTAAAATATTCAGTCTAAATAACTTACCCGCAAAATATTGGATCGATTCCACTTAGCGCGGTCAGCGCCTTATTTTCGGTTGTCAAAGAGCGGTGCAGCTGTTTGGGACCATCATGAACGAGTTGCCTTGCTGTGAACAAGGTTGGATGTCACAGCGTGGCTGTGGAATTCGCGTGTCTCAGGTTCCCACTCTTCGAAAACCGAGGCTGCTATGAAAAACTCGTGCCGTCCGCCGAAGCGGACTCGGTTCGCTCTTCGTGCTGTTTCCTGCGGATGCCGCGCGAGCTAAAATTCCTTTTCGAGTGGGACTTCGAACGTCATGGCCGACACCTTCACCAAGCTCCAGCGCAGCCAGATCATGCGGGCTGTGCGTTCAACAGGCACAAGTGCAGAGAACAAGTGCGAAGCGTTGCTGCGCTCGTTGAAGCTCCGGTTTGCGCAGCACGCGGACCTACCGGGCCGACCTGATTTTATCCTGCGTGCTTCCAAGCTGGCTGTGTTCGTTCACGGGTGCTTCTGGCACGGGCACAAAGGCTGCAAGAACGCCGTGCTGCCAAGCTCGAACGTGGCTTATTGGGTACAGAAAATCGACAGGAACCGAAGGCGCGACAGACGTGTTCGCGAGGCTCTGCGCAAAGCTGGCTGGCGAACCGCCGTGGTCTGGGAATGCAAACTCAGGGACGCCGACTCAGTCGCAAGCCGCTTGCTGAGGCTGGCGAATCGTGGCAGGAAAAATCTGCGATAGCACATTCTTTGCAATCCAACTAATAACAGGCACACACACGGCGTCGCCGAAGCCCCACAAGGCTTCGTTGCGCCCGACGTTGATGGGATATTCTGGGCACCCCTGAAGACGTGCATATTCGCGGGGCGTCATCCACCGCATACGAACCTTGCCCTTGCCGGCCGTGAAGACTATCTGCTTGCTGCTGCCACCGCGCGGTGTGCGGAGACAGCCTGCCAGCCTGTCGGTGCGAATCTCCGACCGCGATTTGCCGTATCGCACGCGGCGGTAGATGGTCCTCGGACTTGCCAGCAGGGCCTGCTGACGTTTTCAAGCGTGACGCCGACCCTAAACCATGGTAGAAGGGTGGCATGGGTGCCGTATTAGAGGACCTAATAGGCTTTCGTACACGCTCCGGTCGTAGCCAATCTCGGTAAATGGATAAACTTACCTTCTTCGAAGTCGGCAAAAGCTACACAAACGACCAGATTCGATTCTCGCTCGACCTCGAGAACCTCGGAGGCATCCGACCATCCCTCGATGCGAACCGAAATCTTCGGCATGTGGCGGTACTGACCGCTGCTGAGAATTCGGGAAAGCTTCCAGCGGAAAACCCTTACCAGGACAGAATTGAGGGAAACATCCTGATCTACACGGCCCAGGGCCGGGAGGGAGACCAATCCCTCGCCGGTCGAAACAAGCGCCTGGTGGAGCAATATTCGGTCCCGACTCCATTCTTCGGATTCACCAACGTCGGACGGCAAACGTATCGGTTCCTTGGATTACTGGAGCTGCTCCGCCATTACCAGGAAAATCAGGCCGACAAAAAGGGGACTGTCCGAAAGGTTTGGTTATTCGAGTTCCGCATTCACGACCAACCCCCGGTCGTACCTATCGAGGCAGCGCCATCCATTTCGGCTTCGCTCCTAGCTGAGTCGCGCCGGAACAGTCCGTTAGGAACTTTAGAGCGCGAAATCTCGCCTCTTCCGGAGGGATCTGCTGAGACTGAAGGAACAACGCCAGCGGAAGTTGAAACTGTGCGGGTGCGCCTGTTCCAGTTCGCCCCATACGACTTCGAGCACTTCATAAAGCTCGTGCTCGAACGAAGTGGATTTGTGAAAGTTTCTGTCACCCGAGCCGCAGGGGATGGTGGAATCGATGTGAACGCGTATGTAGAGGAGCAGAATGAGTTCTTCGCCGGGACTCATTTGCAGGCGCAAGTAAAGCGGTGGCGACACGCGGTCGGCAGCCCGGAAATCAATAATTTCAGGGGAGCTTTAAGCACGACGGCAAAGGGAGTATTCGTTACGACCAGCCATTTCACCAGAGCGGCCCTATCAGAGTCTCGGCGTGAGCTGAAACCGTCGATCGCTCTGATAGATGGAGACAAACTTGCTGGGATAGTCATTCGCAACGGTATTCCAATTACTTAGTCTCCCCGGAGGAGGCTGCGAATTCGGAGGCCTATGAAACGATCAAACGAAATCAACACGTCGGAGATCAGCGAGCGTATCAAGGCTGCGGCGAATCGCCTGTTGGGCCATCACGCCAGACTCGTAGCCACTTTTGAGCAGGGTCGAGTCGGGATTACCTGTCTGGAGTGCGGCGGCCAATGGACGGTTGCGGACGCGGAAGGAACGGACTCTCGCCACGGTCTCGACCTGACGCCGACTAATAACGGGGACGGCTACTGCGAAGAGGGCGCGACGAGCTATTTCGACTCGCACGGTGTAGTTACGCACCGGTTATGACGAGGCGTAGCACCTAAGGGCACGAGGTGTGTGATCGAAGAACAGGTGGCCAACTCGTTTGTCGTCTTCGAGTTTTTGCTTCCCTGAGTTCTTGTGGTACTGGTACTCGTAGCTCCCACGATCTTCAGCAGATTTGACTTCGTACTTGCTTAAGTCCACACCCTTGGTCAACTTCGTGCCAACGTCCTTGACGAGAATGGACGCAAAGACTTCCCAGTCAGAAGAAAGCGCTTTGCCCACGGAATGCACATCACGCGCACGGTACAAGCGGAGTTTTCCTTGCAGCGGGCCATACATGTAGGCGTGGAAGAACATCAGGGCTTCTTCAAAGTCCAGGTCGGAAGGCGGGCCGACTCCGGTCGAGACCCGCGTTGCCCTCGATTTGCTTCGCTGCGCCATTTGCTTTTGCCGGATGGGTGACCTTCGCACCCTCCACTGGTAGCAAACGGTGATACCGCAGAACAGTGCCTTTCTAGTTTCTGGCCGCCAGTCCCGTCCGCCGAAATTCGCCGTAACCTTTTCCCACCCTCGACCGTTATCCCTGTGTAACACTACTCCGCGCGGAGAATTCGTGAAGGCTTTAAAGAAAGAGGCGGACGAGCGGCTTCTGATTGAAGCAGCGCAGCAGGACCCTGCGCGCTTTGCGGAGCTTTACGAAAACAATTTTGAGCGAGTTTATGCGTACGTGGTGCGGCGGGTGGGAGACCGGGCGGAAACCGAGGATTTGACCTCGGAGGTATTTCATCATGCCCTGGCCAACCTGCGGCGATTTGAGTGGCGAGGGATTCCGTTTGCGGCGTGGCTTTTCAGGATTGCGGCGAATCTTATTTCGGACCGCTGGCAACGCCAGAACCGGGAGCAAGTGGCGGACGAGCCGGAGCAGATCGAATCCGTGCCGGGCAAGAATTTTGAGTTCGAAGAGGTGGAGCGCAAGGCGACGTTATTTCGGCTGGTGGATACGCTGCCGCCGGAGCAGCGGCGAGTGGTGGTGCTGCGGTTTGTGGAAGAAAAAAGCATTAAGGAAGTGGCGCGGGAGATCAGCAAGACGGAAGGCGCGGTGAAGCAGTTGCAGTTCCGGGCGCTGACCGCGCTGCGCGCCAGAATGGAGGGTGCCGATGCCTAAGCGCTCTCTGCATGCGGGAAATGGAGATAGCAAGAAGATTGAGCAGCTGAATAAGGCTGTGGATGCGATGTTCGCTCGCATGGACGGCCGGGCTCCGAAAGTCGCGCCTGGAATCGAGCCGCTGGTGCGCGTGGCGGCGGACTTGCGCGATCTGCCGCGGGAAAATTTCAAGGCACGACTTAAATCCGAATTACTGCAAGGGAGAAAAACTATGAGCACCGTTGCTGATCCCGTTGTCGCCGTTCGCACGATCGCGACACCGAGACTGACTTTCAAGGATGCGGCCAAGGCGATTGAGTTCTACGAGCAAGCCTTCGGAGCGAAGGAAACGATGCGTTTCGAAACTGGGGGAAGCATCCCGCACGCCGAGATCGTGATCGGAGACTCGTCGATCACTTTGTCGGAAGAATGGCCGGAGGGTGGAAGGTTCAGCGCGGAAACGCTGGGTTCTTCGCCAGTTCAGATGAGCCTCTTCGTGGCCGATGTCGATTCCTTCGCGAAGCGGGCCGTGGCTGCCGGGTTGAAAACGATTCGGCCGATCCAGGATCAGTTCTACGGCCGCCGCGAGGGAAGCTTTGTCGATCCCTTCGGCTACACCTGGAACATTTCCACGGTGAAAGAAGAAATGTCGCTGGAAGAAATGCACCGGCGTATGAAGGGGATGACCAGGGGTCCCGAAGGCGGGCAGATGACAGCGGCCGTCGATCCGGTGCGCAAAGGGTTTAAGACAGTCACTCCGTATATCGTCACGCAGAATGTGGATAGCGTGATTGATTTTGTGAAGAAGACCTTCGGGGCCGAGGAGACCGAGCGCGCGGTGATGCCGGGCGGAGTTCACTGCGAGGTGCGGATTGAAGATTCCATGCTGATGGTTGGCGGCGGCGTGCCGGGAGTGGAGTGGAAGCGCGATTCGCAGCTGGGGGCGTTCCATGTGTATGTTCGCGATTGCGATGCGGCTTATGAGCGGGCGATGGAGGCGGGCGGAAAGCCGCTGCACGGGCCTGTAGATCAGTCTTATGGAGAGCGGTCGTCTACCGTGATCGATCCGGCTGGGAATTTCTGGTACATCGCGACGCGCCTCGCAGGGGACTACAAATGGGAGGGAGCGCCGACGGTGCAGCCTTACCTGCATCCGCTGCGCGCGGTGCCGCTGATCGACTTTTTGAAGCGGGCATTCGGGGCGGAGGATTTGGGAAGATATGCGTCCCCGGAAGGAGTAATGCATCACGCTACGCTAAAGATTGGGACTTCGCATCTGGAAATGGGTGAGGCGCAAGGGCCGTATCAGCCAATGAAGTCGATGTTCTATCTCTACGTGCCCGACGCGGATGCGGCTTACCAGAGGGCGATCACGGCAGGGGCAACGTCGTTGCACGAACCCGCGAATCAGCCTTATGGCGACAGAAGCGCGGCTGTGAAGGATGCGTTTGGGAATATCTGGTATGTGGCGTCGCAGGTGAAGGATGTGACAGCTTAGGAAGTGGGCAGCGGTTTTAAAGTTTGTCATTCCGAGGCGCAGTCTTATCGCGCGAAGAATCCGCTTTGGCGGGGCAACAGCAGATTCTTCACCGGCAAAGAACGCCGGTTCGGAATGACAAAATCTAATGTTATTCAAACGCAGGTGCTACCTTTCGCCTTGCCCGTTTGACCCTCCCCAATCCCTCCAATAAACTGAAATATCCACTACCTCTGTAGGTCCCAAACTTATGGCAGATAGCATTCATGTGAAGCTTCCGGATGGAAGCGTGAAGGATGTCCCTAGGGGAACGACCGCGCTCGAGATTGCGAAGTCCATCAGCCCGCGTCTGGCGGATGCGGCTTTGGTTGCGAAAACCAATGGCGATCTGATCGACCTCACGAAGCCATTAGAAAAAGATACCGACCTGCGCTTGCTTACGGACAAAGATCCGGAGGCGCTGGAAGTTTACCGGCATTCGTCGGCGCATTTGCTCGCCGCAGCCGTGCTTGAGCTTTTTCCGGAGACCAAGCTGGGCCACGGTCCGCCGACCGAGAGCGGATTTTTTTACGACTTTTACCGGCCAACTCCGTTTACGCAGGAGGATTTGGAAAAGATCGAAAAGAAAATGCAGGAACTGGTGCAGCAGAACATTTCTTATGCTCGCGAATTTCTGCCTCGCGACCAGGGCTTGCAGGAGTTCAAAAAAGAAGGCGACTTCATGAAGTGCCACTTCATCGAGCAATTCACCAAGCCCGATGAAAAGATTTCCATCTACCGAACCGGCAAGTTCACGGATTTCTGCCGCGGGCCGCACATTCCCTCGACCGGGAAGATCAAGGCGTTCAAGCTGTTTAACGTGGCCGGAGCGTACTGGCTGGGCGATGAGAAGAACCAGCAACTGCAGCGCATTTACGGGACTTCGTTTTTCTCGAAGAAGGATCTTGACGCTCATCTTCAACAAGTGGAAGAGGCGAAGAAGCGCGACCATCGCGTGCTGGGAAAACAGCTCGATCTGTTTTCCATCCAGGAGTTGGCCGGGCCGGGGCTGATTTTCTGGCATCCCAAGGGCGGCATCATCCGGAAGACGATGGAAGACTGGATGCGCGAGCAGTACCTGAAGCGCGGCTACTCGCTGGTCTACACGCCGCATGTAACGCGGCGGCAATTGTTCTTCACTTCCGGCCACGAGGGTTATTACGCGCAGAACATGTTCGATGCCATGGAACTCGACGACGCGGAATACCGCCTGAAGCCGATGAATTGTCCGGGGCACATTTTGATTTACCGGGATTCGCTGAAGTCTTATCGCGATCTGCCGGTGCGGCTGGGAGAGTTGGGAACGGTCTACCGCTATGAGCGATCGGGTGTTATGCATGGACTGCTGCGGGTGCGCGGGTTCACGCAGGATGACTCGCATATCTTCTGCACGCCGGAACAGGTGGAAGATGAGATTGGCAGTTGCCTGGATTTTGCCCTGGACGTGCTAAGGGATTTCGGCTTCGACAAGTTCCAGACCGAACTTTCAACCTGGAATCCCAACGACAAGAGGAACTTTGTCGGCAGCGAAGAACAATGGAATCATGCCACGCAGTCCCTGGAGAAGGTGCTGAAAGGGAGGAATATCGAGTATAAGACCATCCCCGGCGAGGCGGCTTTTTACGGGCCGAAGATTGACATCAAGCTGGTGGATGCCATTGGACGATTGTGGCAGCTCTCGACGGTGCAGGTCGATTTCAACCTGCCGCAGCGCTTCGAACTGGAGTACGTCGCTGAAGATGGTTTACGCAAACAGCCGGTAATGGTGCATCGCGCGCTGTTTGGCTCGATTGAGCGGTTCTTCGGAGTGCTGATCGAGCACTACGCGGGCGCGTTTCCGGTGTGGCTCTCGCCGGTGCAGGTGGCGATGATTCCGATCAGCGAGCGCCACGCGGAATATGCGAACAAGATTGGGGATCAACTCAAGGCCATCGGCGTGCGCGTGGAAGTGGATGCGCGCAACGAAAAGATGAATGCCAAAATCCGCGAACACGCCATGCAGAAAGTGCCGTTCCTGCTGGTGGTCGGAGATAAAGAAGCGGAAGCCGGGAGGGTGAACGTCCGCACCCGTGGGAAAGAAAAGACGGAGGACATGAGCGCGGATGGGTTTGTGGAGAAGATCAGGAAGGTGATTGCGGAGAAGAGTGTGGGGCTGTAGATGCTGATGTGGGGACAGCCGCCTTCGGCTGTCCGGCGAGCGCCAGCTCGCTTTACTTCATCTGAGCGCTCCCGATGTACCATGTTCCCGTGCATTCTCTTGCTGAACGCGTGTTGGGCCATATTCACTGCGAGGAACTGCTGCGGGCCGGAGACCGCGTTGGCGTTGCAGTCTCGGGCGGGATTGATTCGGTTGCGCTCCTTTGCCTGCTGCTCGAATTACGTCAGGAACTCGGCATCGTCCCCTCCGTCGTTCATTTCAATCACAAGCTGCGAGGGGCGGAATCGGAGGCGGATCAGGAGTTTGTTGAGGGGCTGGCTCGGGAGCACGGGTTGGAGTTTTATACCGCTAGCGGCGACGTGGCGGAGCTTGCTGCCGAGGAGCACTCAGGTGTGGAAGCGGCTGCGCGCGAGCTGCGGCATGGATTTTTTGGAGAGCTTCTAGGGGCGGAAGAGGGGTCGCGCACCTCAGGGGATAAAGTCCAATTCTCTGAAGCCTCTCATCGCAGCGCTGAAAGCGCTGCGCCACCCAAAGGCACTCCTCAGGGGCTAAAGCCCGAGTCTTTAGTCGAGCTTAACGGCACCCTTCGGCTTCGCTCAGGGCAGGCTCCTGAAGCCGTGCCCTTCCCGAACCCAGATGCCGGCGCGGCTGAAGCCGTGCCCTTCCAAAGCCAGATCCAGAAAAACATGTTGGACAAGATCGCCACCGGTCACACGCTCGACGATCAGGCGGAAACCGTGCTCATGCGGCTGATTCGAGGAACGGGAACGCGCGGGCTTGGCGGTATTTATCCACGGCTTGTGGTGGAGCACGAGGATGGTGAGGGTCACGGGGAGATCGTTCGGCCATTGCTGGGAGTCCGGCGGCGCGAATTGGAGCAGTATCTCGCGGATATAAAACAGCCCTGGCGAGAAGACTCGAGCAATGCGGATTCCAAGTTCACCCGCAATCGCGTGCGAAAACTCGTCCTTCCGTTGCTGGAGCGGGAGTTCAATCCGGCTGTGGTCGAGAGCTTCGCGGAACTGGCGGAGATCGCCCGCGATGAAGAGGATTACTGGGACAACGAAATTTCCGGCTGGCTGGGCACAGTGGTGCAGTGGTCGGAGCCGGAGTGGTTGCGCACTCTCCCAGGTTTCGGCGCTTCGCAATCGTCACTTGTGCAGATCGGATCACGCCAACCCGAACCGGATCCCGAACTCTTGGCGAGAATCGAAGAATCTCCGGCGCTTCTGATGAATGGCTCGCTGAGCCGGCCCTGGCTGCTGACCGAACCCAAGGCTGTACAAAGAAGAGTGCTGAAGGCGATCGGGGAGCATGCGGGAATTCCGCTGGAGTTCAAACACGTGGAAGAAATCCTGCGCTTCGCGGCGGAAGATGGGCCGACGGGAAAAGAGTTGTCGCTGCCGCTGGGTTGGAAGGTCGTCCGCGAGCGGGAGGCGTTAGTCTTTGTCACCCCCGATCTGCGCCGCGGCGACCCTGTTCTGGACTACGAATACACGCTGCGGGTGCCAGGACGAGCCCTCGTGCCCGAATTAGGGGGAGTAATCGAAGCGTTGCGCATTGCTCCGGAGGCGCAGGCTGCGGAGTATAATCCCGAGCAACTTCTTCGTGCCGATTTATTGCCGGGGCGATTGACCGTGCGGAACTGGCGTCCGGGCGACCGTTTTTGGCCGGCGCATACAAAATCGCCTAAGAAGGTGAAGGAACTGTTACAAGAACGGCATATCGAAAAGCTGGCACGCAAGCTTTGGCCGGTGGTGACGAGCGCGGACGAATTGATTTGGATGCGCGGTTTCCCGGTTCCGGCGCGATTGCAGGTTAAAGCCGGGCAGGCGGGCGTGTTGATCCGCGAGATGCCCTGGGCGGTTGACGAGGTTACGGTCTAGCATTTGATCGAGCAGTATCGGGCCTGGCGGCAATAGCAATGTCAGGTACATGACCGGGAGGAAAGCCACTTCATGAACGGTCCAAGGGCTGAGTTACTTCGCCAAGTTATTGGTTCGGAGCATATCCAGAAACGCGTAAAGGAATTGGCCCGCCATATCTCCGATGATTACCGGGGACAGACGGTCCAGGCCCTTGCCGTGCTGGAGAATGCCTTTATGTTTATGGCCGACCTGGTGCGGGCGATGGATGTTCCGGTGGTATGCCAGTTCATCAAGCCGAAATACAGCAAGCAGTCGGGAAATCAGGCTGGCGAGATTGTCGAAATCTTCTTCAGCCACGAGCCGGATATCCGCGGCCAGCATATTTTGCTGGTCGAAGGGCTGGTGCATTCGGGCGTGACCAGCGAATTTCTCATGAACGACCTGCGCGCCCGCGGGGCGGCCTCGGTAAAATTGGTCACCCTGCTGGACCGCCAATCTGCCCGCCGTGTGGCTTTGCAGCCCGATTATTTCGGGTTTCTGGTAGATGAAGCTTTTCTCGTAGGTTACGGATTGGGCGCAGTGGAGCAAACCAATCGCAATATCCCTTACCTCGCGGCGGCCCAAGTTCCACCGATGACTTAAGTTATAGCTAAAGCAACGCGCCTTTTTTCCGCAGAAAAGGTAGAATAGAGTTCTTAGGGATTTTCCCTAATCCAAATTGCCGGAACGGCATCTAACTCAGAAGCAGGAGCCTCGGGGCTTCGTCGCTTGATCGGACCCCGGTTTCATTAGGAGTGTTTTGGTGAATTCGACAGTCAAAACCGTAGCTTTCTGGCTGGTGATTGGGTTGTCCGCTCTCCTGTTGTGGGAAGTGATTCAACAGGGGCGTGGCGGTCAAAAGGAAAAAGAAGTCAACTCTTCCCAGTTCATGAGTGAAGTGGCTCAAGGGAACGTGCAGGAAGTGACCGTCGACGGCCAGAATGTGAAGGGAAAATATCGCGACGGCTCCGCCTTCCATACCACCGTTCCAATTAACTATCCCGACATGTTCAAGACGCTCTACGAGAAAGTCGGAGCGGTGAACGTAAAGGACGTGAACGGTGGAAGCTGGCCCCTGCAATTGCTGGGGACCTGGGCTCCGCTGATTTTGCTGGGCGCGCTTTGGTTCTTCATGATCCGGCAGATGCAGACTGGCGGCAATAAAGCGTTATCGTTCGGCAAGAGCCGGGCCCGGCTGCTTTCGATGCAGCAGAAGAAAGTCACGTTCAAAGATGTGGCAGGCGTAGAAGAGGCCAAGGAAGAGCTGCGAGAGATCATTGAATTCCTGCGCGAGGCGCAGAAATTCCAGAAGTTGGGCGGCAGGATTCCCAAGGGAGTACTGCTGGTTGGACCTCCGGGAACGGGGAAGACACTTCTCGCTCGCGCCGTTGCCGGCGAAGCGAACGTACCTTTCTTCTCGATCTCCGGGTCCGATTTTGTGGAGATGTTCGTGGGCGTAGGCGCCAGCCGGGTTCGCGACCTCTTCGAGCAGGGCAAGAAAAACGCGCCCTGCATCATCTTCATCGACGAAATTGACGCTGTCGGCCGTCATCGTGGCGCTGGCTTAGGCGGTGGTCACGACGAACGCGAGCAAACCCTGAATCAGTTGCTGGTGGAGATGGACGGCTTCGAATCGAATGAAGGCGTCATTCTGATGGCGGCGACGAATCGGCCTGACGTCCTGGATCCGGCCCTGCTGCGGCCCGGACGTTTTGACCGGCGCGTAGTTGTGAGCCGTCCCGACGTGCGCGGGCGGGAGGAAATCCTGCGCGTGCATACTCGCAAGATTCCCCTGGCGGAAGATGTCGATCTCACGGTTCTGGCGCGCGGTACACCGGGATTCTCCGGGGCGGACCTGGCCAACATGGTGAACGAAGCGGCGCTGGCGGCGGCGCGGCAGAATCGCAAGGCCGTTCTGATGTTCGATTTCGAAGTCGCCAAAGATAAAGTCCTGATGGGCGTGGAGCGCAAGTCGCTGATTCTTTCCGACGAAGAGAAGAAAGTTACGGCTTATCACGAAGCTGGACATGCGCTCGTGGCTGCGAAGTTGCCGGGCTCCGATCCGGTGCACAAAGTCACGATTATCCCGCGCGGGATGGCGCTGGGCGTGACCATGCAGTTGCCCATCGACGATCGCCACAACTATACGAAGGAATATCTCAAAACCGACCTCGCCATTCTGATGGGCGGCCGTCTGGCTGAGGAGCTTTTTCTCAACCAGATGAGTACCGGTGCCGGCAACGACATTGAGCGGGCTACCGAAATGGCGCGCAAGATGGTTTGCGAGTGGGGCATGAGCGACCTTGGACCGCTGACCTTTGGCAAGAAAGAAGAGCAGATATTCCTGGGTCGCGAGATCAGCCAGCACCGCGATTACAGCGAAGATACCGCCATCAAGATCGATGGCGAGGTTCGCAAGCTGGTAAATTTCGGGTACGAGACGGCGAAGGGCATCCTGGAAGGGAATCCCGACACGCTTCAGAAGATCGCAGCGGCGCTGCTGGAGCGGGAGGTGCTGGATGCCTCCGAAGTAATGTTGCTGGTGGAGGGCAAGGAACTGCCTCCGATGAAGTTACCTTCCAAGTCCGACGACGGCGGAGTGCAGCAGGTGTTGAAGCCGGAGCCGGGACGTGGAATCGCAAAGGGCGGAGAGAGTCCGGCGCGGGCGTAAAGAGAGGTCTTCAGTTTCTCGTGGTTAAGGGCGGCCTTGCGGCCGCCTTACTTTTTGTTCTCGGGCTACAGAAAAATAGCCGGTGAGATGTTGAACCGCTTGCCTAGGCGGCGAATATGATCGGTTGTCAAAGCTCGCTTGCCTTTGAGAACCTCAGACGCGACGCTCGCGGTTTCGAACACACCGATCAGGTCCTTCTGCTTGAGACCATTCGCGGCCATAAGTTCCCGGATTGCCTCGATCGGAGTTGCCGCTCGAGTCTTATACGTCTTCTTCTCGAAATCTTCGATGAGCACAGCGAGTGTGTGGTACAGATCCCGCTCCGCCTGTGTTAGCTCAGTCCAGCGATTGTTGAGATCCTCCAACTTCCCAAGGTAGTAGCGATTCTCTTTTTCGGTATGGATGATCTTCGGGGAAACTTCAGCGATTAGCTGCTTGTATTCCGTTACTGGACTCATCGATTCCACTCCCCCATGTCGTACTCAGCGTGCGTTAAAAGCATTCTTACCACAATGGTCTGACTCGCATAGTTAACCACCGCGACTAAGCGGAGCGGTTTCCCTTGATGTTGAAAATGGTCTTTCCTTTCACGTAGTCAGTGCTGCGCCATGTCAGACGCACTTCATGCAGGTTCTTCCACCTCGCCCCTCTCGCAATCGCGAGCCATGTCGCCACTGGAGATGTCAGATCGCGATGTGTTTTCTTCGCCCCGTCCAGAACTTCCGTGCCCAGTACTCTCAAAAGTCCAAACCTACGTTGCCGGATGTTTCGCAAATCGCGAAGTTAATTGCATTATTCGCGATTCGCGAACAGAGGTCAAGGGTAAATAATCAGGGTTTCCGCGAGCGCGTAGAGACGGCTCAAAGGCACACGCCGGAAGCGGTATCCGGAGCGTAGACGCCTTGCGAAAGCCCGGTGTTCGCCGGGTGAGCATTCAACAGCTAGCGGGCGCTCGCACTAAGGACACCGCCGGAAAGTTGGCGGGCATGATTTACGGCCGCCGATAGACGGCACCCAGGTTTCCAGTCCCTGCCCTATCCATTCACCGTGCTCATCATGTGTTCGGGATAGCGAAGTCCGGCGGCGGCGCCGGAGGGAAAGATTTCGTCAATGCGCCGCAGATTCTCCGCGTTTAACTTCACATCGAGGGCGGCGACGTTTTGCTCAAGATATTGACGGCGTTTGGTGCCCGGGATCGGAACAATATTTCGATCCCGCGCGAGCACCCAGGCCAGCGCCAACTGCGCGGGCTTGCAGTTCTTTTCGCGTGCAATTTCCTCGACCCGGTGCACCAGGTCAAGATTCTTTTGAAAGTTTTCGCCTTGAAATCGCGGAGAGTGCCTGCGATAGTCGTCGGCGGTAAAATCTTCGAAGCGCGTGAATTGCCCAGTGAGGAAGCCTCGCCCGAGAGGGCTGTAAGCTACAAATCCCACCCCGAGTTCGCGGCAGGTGGCGAGAATTTCGTCCTCGGGTTCGCGGCTCCAGAGGGAATATTCCGTTTGCAACGCGGTAATAGCATGCACTTTTACGGCTCGTCGCAGTGTTTGCGGCGAGGCTTCCGAAAGACCGATGTGCCGAATTTTGCCTTCCTGCACAAGCTGTGCCATCGCCCCGACCGTTTCTTCGATGGGCGTGGAGGGATCAACGCGGTGCTGGTAATAAAGGTCGATGGTTTCAACACCCAGCCGTTTTAAACTTCCTTCGCACGACCGCCGAACGTATTCGGGTTTGCCATTGACGCCGCGGACGGAGGGATTCGCAGAGTCGCGGATGATGCCGAATTTCGTGGCCAGCACAATTCGCTCACGTTTCCCTTTAATCGCGCGACCGACGAGTTCTTCATTCTTGTACGGCCCGTACATGTCCGCGGTATCGAGAAAATTAAGGCCAAGTTCGATGGCTCGATGAATTGTCGCGCTCGACTCATCGTCGTCGCGTCCGCTGTAAAACTCCGACATGCCCATGCAGCCCAGGCCGAGGGCCGAAACTTTAAGGCCGCTGCGGCCAAGTTCGCGAAATAGCATGATGATTCCTTTCCAGACAACGTATTGGTTTGTGACAGGCGAGCTACTTAGTAGATGCGGATGAGCGGCTTGCGGGATTCAGTGACTTTGCCGATATGCGCCGCCAAAACTCCCGCGGATCGCAGCTCTACAGCCAGTTCCTCGCAGTCTTTTCTCGCGACGGAGATCAGCAGGCCACCTGCGGTTTGCGGATCGAAGACCAGAGTTTTGAGTTCAGCGGAGACGCCGGATTCGTAGCTCACTACGCACTCGGCAAATTCTCGATTTGCCTTCAACCCTCCGGGCACGTGGCCGGCGCGAATGCACTCCAACGCGCCGGGAAGAATCGGAATGTCCTTCGAAGAAAAATCAATCGCTACGCCGCTGGCGAGCGCCATTTCGCGTGTGTGGCCAATGAGGCCAAAGCCAGTCACGTCGGTCATGGCGTGGACCTGGTACTCGCGGCTTGCGATTAGTTCGGCGGCTTGCTTGTTCAGCATGGTCATGGACTGCACGGCGGCATCGATCCACGCTTGGTCCGCTAGACCCTTCTTGATCGCGGTAGAAATCACTCCGGTGCCAAGCGGTTTGGTGAGGATTAGAGCGTCTCCGGGCTGAGCGCCGCCGTTGGCCAATATTTTTTTTGGATGGACGAGTCCAGTAACAGCGTATCCAAACTTGGTCTCTTCGTCGCGAATGCTGTGGCCGCCGATCACGGTGCATCCCGCTTCGATCATCTTCGACAGGCCGCCCGCGAGAATGCGCTCCAGAATTTCGAGATCGGCTTTGTCGGGAAAGCAAACCAACGCGAGCGAAGTGAGCGGACGGCCGCCCATGGCGTAGACATCGCTGAGAGCATTCGTAGCGGCAATCTGGCCGAAGACATAAGGATCGTCCACGATCGGAGTAAAAAAATCGACAGTCTGGACCAGTGCCTGATCGGGCGCGATTTGATACACTCCGGCGTCGTCGGCGTGGTCGAAGCCGACTAGAACGCTCGGGTCGTGTTGCCGGGCTAATTTCCCAAGCACCGTGTCCAGCGCCGCTGGACTCAGCTTGGACGCTCAACCGGCGGCTTTTACCGACTCCGTCAAGCGGAATGGCTTCGTTTCTGACATTAAGCGATTGTAATAGTTTTGACCCACGCTGGTGGCGATGGCAAGGCTGGCTGCATCGTTGTCTCCCCATTTCGGATTTCGTAACAAAGCAAAAAATGTTTTTACAGCCGAGTTGACTGTGGTATACACGAGTCGAGAGGGGGTAGCGGCGATGCCCAAAGTGCCCTGGCGTTTACTCGTTGCATTCCTTGGGATTTTGGTGGGATCCGTTTACTCTCGTGCGCAGAGCCAGCCATGTGGCTGCTGGCAAATCGTGGAAGTGTATGAGTCGTACTGCAGCACCGCAAAGCCCCCCTGCGAGAGTTCGTACCCTGTGGTGTACTGCGGATCAGGCTGCACATGGGGGCAATGTGGCCCCACCGGATGGGAACGTGTTGCGGCAAGAGTTGGAGATCATATAGCGTCTACGGGGACAACGAGTGCGGTCCGAATCTGGGGTGCGCAACTGGATGTGGAGAGGCAAGGGCGCACGCTGCGTCACATACCGGCCGGCGCTCTGACGGAGAGAACCTAGGTTCACGGAACGCGCGACCGAACGAGTCGGGGCAGAGTGAGGGTTACTTGGCCTATGAAAGCGCGATTTTGGTACCTGATCGTTGCCAACACACCTACGGTGTCCTCTATTTACATGGGGCGCCGCAACAAAGGGCCACCACCGCAGCCCATTCGGAGCCTACTGGTGGCGGGGGTCTATAAGCTATGCGCCTCGGAAAAAGTCTACCGCTCGCTGTCGTTCTTTCGTGTCTTGCCCAGACTGGCTGGCCTCAGCTTACAAACGGCGCAGGATTGCAGAGTGTGGGTGCAGCGCAGGCCCCGGCCTCTCAGATCAGCATCAAGTCATCTGCTGCCGCTGAGCCCGGTCGTCTTCATCGATCGCCGATGCAACAGTCGCCCGAACCAGCGGAATCTTTCGGGTTACCACTGGTCTGTGATGGGGACGGAAATCTCTACGTCAGAACTGCCCCCGACGGGATTCAAGCGGTTCACAAACTTAACAGCAAGGGAGAAAAGACTGCGCTTTTTCTAGCGAACTCGCCAACCATCAAGGTGGACGCCGGGGGCTCTTTCGCTGTAACGCCCGACGGAAACTTCTATCAGTTGGTTTTCGCCCACGAGATTACTCGATATGTATTTGTGTATGGTAAGGACGGTAGCCCCAAATCGGAGATCAAATTGCAACCAGGGTTCGCGTTCACTCCCTATAAGATCGCTGTTTTCCCGAACGGCGATCTCTTAGTGTCCGGGTTGGAGTACGACAAGGATCCAAAGAATCGTGCGATGTGGCCGTTCACGGGAATTTTTTCCCCGGATGGCATCTTACGGAAAGAGCTCACTTTGGAGGACGATCAGCAAATTCACGACATGGGTGCTTCGGGGGATCCGATGGTTTCACCGCCGGATATGCCATCTCTCAATTACGCCGTTGTGAGAGGGGAGGCGGAGGCGGCAGGCGACGGCAACGTATACCTGATGCGCAGGCTCTCCCCTGCGATCTTCTATGCCATATCGCCCGGAGGTTCGATTCGCCGATTCACGGTGGATCCGGGTCGAAACGACGTCGTGCCGGAATCCATGCACATTTCGGGGAACAGAATCGCGATATTGTTCTGGGAGCCGCAAACACACGAGCAATTGATGAAGGTAATTGACCTTGAGGGGCGCGCCCTCGCGACTTACTACGAGCCCGCCCCCAAGGAGGGTGAGCGGCCCCTCGGGCTTGGCTTCGCATGCTACCTCCAGAATCCCGAGCGTTTCATTTTCCTTGAAGAGACGGAGAACGGCGGCCTCGGTCTGCTGACTGCGACGCCGGAGTAGGAAGAATCACTAAAGGAGCTGAATTTGCGACTCGAAATCTCCCAGCCCTATTTCACCGCGACATCAGCGAACCGAATATCCGGATACTGATGGTTCCACTGCGCGGAGATGCTCTCAAAGGTCAGCCGAAAGGTTACGCTTTGACCGGGGCCAAGCGGCGAAACGCTGAAATCCACGGCTTCCGGATAAGGACCGGAGGTCTTCAACGCCTGCAGCGGAATCTCTTCCCGCTGGGCGGTTTGACCCATGTCGTCTTTGAAGTTCACTTCGACAACCACGTGAGTGACCGTCTTATTGCCGGTATTGGTGACAGTTCCGTCAACATAGCTGACGGTCGCTCCCACAAAGTTCTCCGCGGCGCTCATTTTCAAATCGGAGAGTTTAAGGCTCGCGGCATAAGGCGGCGGTCCAAACGCGCCCTTCGGCTTGCCGCGGAGGAGAAACGCAGCAACCACCGCGATGACAATAACGACCGCAACCGCGATGGCGATCGTGCGTCGACTGGAATCAGGCTCTTCGCTTATCGGAGTTGGTTCGATCAGGCCGCCCATGCAAGTCGATTGTACTCTGGACGTTATTTGCTGGTCTCAGTTGCGTGTCTTGAAGAACGCAACGAGGAATAAAGCGCCGAATAGAATGTCAATTCCGCCCAGTGCCAGATCTTGCGGGTGCAGGCGCTTCTGCAGATAGAGCGCGGTCAGAGAAGCACCGTAGCCGAATTTTTCGAGCACCGACGGAAGCATCATGGGCCGAAGGCGCACCGGGTCCCTGGCAATCACGATGAATGCGACCTGGAAGGCCAATCCCACACTGACGAAGCCGTAGTAGAACGCGGGATGAGTAATCGGCGGAGGATCATTGCGGCCGATCATATCGAAGATGAAATAGAGCGGCGTGAGCACCAACACGCCCCAAATGCCGGCGACCAAGAATACAATCCTGGCAAATCTCATATTTTGACTATAAAGCAACGATTATTCGCCGCCGACCGTGAGGCCGTCAATGCGAAGCGTTGGCGCGGCTACGGAGCCGCGGAACTCGAGGTCGCTTGCGATCTCGGAGATGTTAAAGAACATTTCCTTCAAGTTGCCCGCCACCGTAATTTCTTCCACCGGGTAAGCGAACTCTCCGCCGGAGATCCACAAACCGGAAGCGCCTCGAGAATAGTCACCTGTCACCAGGTTCGCGCCGTGGCCGAGGAATTCGGTTACGTAGAGACCCTCTTTGATTTCTGAAATCAATTCCTTCGGAGTCCTGGCGCCCGGCTGCAGAAAATAGTTGCCGGGACCGATGCCCGGCGTGCCGGCCAGTCCACGCGATGCGTTGCCGGTGGTCTTGAGCCCCAGCTTTTTCGCGGTGTAGGTATTCATCAGATACGAGTTCAGCACGCCATTCTCTATGACTACGGTGCGGCGCGTGGGCACGCCTTCGCCATCGAACGGGCTGGTGCCGAATCCGCCGGAAATGGTGCCATCGTCAATGATGGTGACGTTGTCGCCGGCGACCTTCTGTCCCAGCTTGCCCGCCAGAAACGAAGCGCCGCGGTAGACCGAATCGCCGTTCACACCTTCGAAGATATGCTCCAGAATTGACGTGGCGACCATGGGATCGAAGATGATCGGGACTTGCGCGGTCTTGGCTTTGCGAGCGCCTAGACGGCGCAGCGTGCGTTGCGCCGCGACTTTGCCCACCTGCTCCGGGGATTCCAGCTTTGCCAGAGTTCGCGCGACCGAAAACCAATAGTCACGCTGCATACCACCGTCTTCCCTTTGTGCAATGGGAACCGCCGAGACGGAGCAATATGACCGTCGGTATTCGCCGATGAAGCCGTGCGAGTTGGCGAGAACCTTGTGGCCGGTGGCAGCGTCGAACGATCCGCCTTCGGAGTTCTTGATGCGCGGGTCGAAGTCGAGCGCAGCTTTTTCGGCGCGGCGGGCGTACTCGATGCGATCGGGCCCGGGCAGAGAATAAACGTCTTCGTGGTAAAGATCGAGATCGCCGGTGAGCGCGCCTAGCTGCGACGCTTCAGGAATTCCGCCGAACGGGTCTTCGGAAGTGATCTTTGAAAGCTCCAGCGCCGATTTCACCATGCGGTCGAGGCTTTCGTGGGAGAAATCGCTGGAGTAGGTGCTGGCTGCGCGCTGGCCGTTGAAAACGCGCACGCCGATGGATCTCGATCCGGATTCTTTGAGCGTTTCGACCTGGCCGAGGCGCACCAGCGTAGAGAATTCATCGCCCTCGCGAACTACGCATTCGGCAGCGGTTGCGCCGCCATTCATGGCGCGGCGGACGATGTCCTGGGCGAGTTCGCGATGATCAGTTTCGAATGTGGGGGCGCTAGTTCCTAATTCGGTGGAAGGCATAAGGTCTTAATTCATCTTATCCCAATAAAGGCCTTGGTCCCCCACGACTGCGGTCCGTTTTCCATCCGAGCCGGTCAGGGCGCTCGGTGTCCGATTGCTTTGTAATGCATTTATGCATTACAGTTGATTTCATAGGGATATGCTATGACTACCTTGACCGTGACTGCGCGGGGACAAGTTACATTTCGAAAGAAAGTGTTGCAACATCTCGGCATCAAGCCCGGGGAAAAGATTGCCTTGGATTTGCTCTCCGATGGCCGCGGCATGATCCGGGCGGCACGTCCAACGGGAAGGATCCAGGACTTCTTTGGCGTGCTTGCGGGAAAGACGAAGAAGGTGGCGACCATCGAAGAGATGAATGACGCTGCGGCTCGCGGCTGGGCGGGCAAATGACTGGAAAGAAATGACGGGCAAGAAGTGAAAATCGCGGTGGACGCGAATGTTCTGGTGCGGGCGGCCGTACGTGACGACGTCGAGCAGGCCGACGCCGCGACCAAGTTGATGGCCCGAGCCAAAATGGTCATCGCGGCGCCCTCCGTGTGCGAGTTTGTTTGGGTTCTGCGTAGCGTTTATCGCTTTCAGTCATCGGATATAGCCAAGGCGATTCGTACTTTGCTTGCAGCGGAAAATGTGGAAACCAACCGGCCGGCAATTGACGCTGGCCTAGCCGTACTCGACGGGGGCGGGGATTTTGCCGACGGTGTGATTGCCTACGAAGGCAGATGGTTCGGCGCGGAGACGTTTGTTTCGTTCGACAAGAAAGCGGTGGAGATGCTCACGGCGCAGGGGGTATCAGCGCGGTTGTTATATGTGTAGTCGCCAGGAGGAATGCTGGCAGCGCTGGCCGATAAAACGCGCGCGCCGATGGGCCCCTGATCCGGACTCTTTGAGCGTTTCGACCTGGCCTAGGCGGGGTCCCGGCGGCTAGTGTCTCAGCCTCAACGTTATTCCGAAAGCTGCCCCTTAAGCAGTTCAGCCAAGTAGTCGGCCATTACGGACACGTCCAAATGCCCTTCATCCCACTTCCTGTCGGCTGCCTTTAGCGCTGCATAGTAAGGATTGCGGTTTTCGCGTATTCGTTCCGGAACAATTTTTCTGCCAGGAAGGACGCGGCCTTGTTTTAGGCAAATCAAGTAGTAACAGGCCGCTCTTGCCGTCCTACCATTGCCTTCGACAAACGGGTGAATCCAGTTAAGCCTCCACAGAGCATAAGCGGCCAGTCCGGTCGGATGGTCTCCCACTCCCTCAACAGTCCAGTTCTCATGAATGAAAGAGAGGAACAGATCCATTTGGTGCGGAACCTCCTGGTAGCGGGGTGGTATGTGATCGCTTACGTAGATTGGCTCTCCTCGATAGCGTCCGCCAAATTGGGCAATATTCGCAACCGCAGCGTAGTTCAATGCCCACAGAGTGTATTTATCGAACGCCTCGATGCCCTTAACAAGCCCTATTTCGATGCAGTTTGTCAGGAGATCGTACTGGCGCAACAGGTTTTGTTCTTGGATTCTGTCGTAGAGATCGGGATGATCCTTATTCGCGGACAGACATGAAAAGCACCGCAGCCCGCCCAATTTTGCGAAGGGTGGGCCGTTGCCCTCTCAGGCATTCAAGAGGATATGTTGAGATGCCTTGCGCACGCTATCTTTGGTGATGCTCTTCGCGCTGGCGGGTGCATTGCCGTAAGCGAAGCTGATTCTTTGTTCTTGCAATTCGGCTTCCGTTGGGCGCTTACCTTTTGATGCTTCCAAGAGTCTTTCGAGATCATGATCTGTTTTGATGTCGCCCAGGAATGGTTTTCTTTCGGCCATGTTCATTGTCCTTCTCTTTTTCTTCGGTTCATGCATCACAATAATAACTCTTAAACGAATAGTGTCAACCGTCTATGATTAATTTCTGCGGATTACTGATGTTCCTTACTGCATGAACCCGCCGGGATCCTTCTTGGCAGTCCCGCCGACGGTGAGCCGATCGATCTTGATAGTCGGAATGCCCACGCCGACCGGGACGGCTTGTCCATCCTTGCCGCAGGTGCCGACTCCTTCGTCGAGTTTCAGATCGTTGCCTACCATCGAGACTCGCGTCAGGACATCCGGGCCGTTGCCGATCAGCGTTGCGCCCTTGATGGGCGCGGTGATGCGGCCGTCTTCGATCATGTAGGCTTCCGAGGCGCCGAAGACGAACTTGCCGTTGGTGATATCGACCTGGCCACCGCCAAAGTTTACCGCGTAGATACCGCGCTTTACAGAGCGAATAATATCTTCAGGGTTATCCTGTCCCGCGAGCATGTAAGTGTTGGTCATGCGCGGCATGGGGATGTGCTCGTAGCTCTCGCGGCGTCCGTTGCCGGTATCGGCGATGCCCATCAGGCGCGCGGAGAGCTTGTCGCTCAGGTAGCCCTTCAGGATTCCTTTTTCAATCAGCACGGTTTCCTGCGTCGGCGCGCCTTCGTCGTCCACATTCAGAGAACCGCGGCGCCACGGCATGGTGCCGTTGTCGACCACGGTGCAGCCTTCGCTGGCTACACGTTTCCCGATCAGACCGGCGAAAGCAGAAGTCTTCTTGCGATTGAAATCGGCTTCCAGACCGTGACCGACCGCTTCGTGCAGCAGTACGCCGGGCCATCCGGGGCCGAGGACCACTTCCATTTCGCCGGCAGGAGCTTCGCGGGCATCGAGTTGCAGAATTGCCTGCCGCGCCGCTTCTTTGGCGAAGAATTCGGGATTCTTGTCTCCGAAGAAAAAGTCGAGGGCAACGCGTCCGCCGCCGCCGGAACCGCCGCGAGCCGAATTGTTTTCGGTTTTAGCGATACAAGACACGTTCATGCGGGCGAGCGGTTGAGAATCTTCGGCGAAGGTTCCATCCGAACCAACTACAAGAATGTTCCGCAGTTCGTCCATATAGCTGGCGCGGACTTCCTGAATGCGCGGATCGTAGGCGCGCGCCGCCTTGTCGGCGCGCATGACCAGTTCGACTTTTGCGGTAATCTCTGCATCGACCGAAGGCAGCGTCACGGGATACAAGCTGCGTGCCGAAGTCTGCCGGAAGCCAGCGACAGGGGTTTTTGCGGGCGCACTGGCAATCAGCGCCGCAGTGCGGGCCGCGTGCAGAATGCGACTGGACGACAGATCGTCAGTATAGGCGTATCCGGTACGTTCGCCCGAAACCACCCGGACGCCGCAGCCCGCGGAAATCCCCTGCGAGGCCGACTTCACCATCGACTCGTCCACCATCAACGAAGTGGAAGAGAGATACTCGAAATAAAGGTCGGCATAATCGCCACCGGCGGAAAGCGCCGCTGCCAAATAATGTTCGAGATCGTTTTCTGTGATCCCGTAGTGGTCGAAGAAGAAGCGCTGTCTATCGGAGAGAGTTGGTTTATCCAAGCTTTTGCTCACAATGTTTTAGATGCCGCCCGGCGGGCGTGGACTCAGTTGAGCGGATGTGTCCATTATCCCACATTGAGCGTTAGACGGACTCGTGAAACATCCACAGTACGGTTGTGACGATGGTCACTTATCACAGACGCAAAGACGGCAACGGTTGCACAATCCAAGGCGGAGATGCTGAATGTCGTCGATCACGCCGCAGGCCTTGACTCGCACCGTGCAGGATTTTCTCAGCGAATCCGCGGGCGCTGTTGTTCTGGAAAATGGCACTGTCGCCTTCGATCTGGCGCAATCCAAATATTCAATTTCCGGCGAATACAACCGCTGCCTGCTTCACCTGTGGTCGGCGGAGCGAAACTCCGTGCGCCGCGTTCTGGAAGCGGAAGTCAAGAATGGCACGCTGCGGCTGGCCGTGCAGCGGCTGGGACACGCCCGGCCTACAAAGCTGGAAATCTGCCGCGAACGCGACCGGCGCTCACCCACCGTCCGGCGACTGGCTCGGAGCGCTTACGAGTTGACGCTCCGCAGGACGCTGGACCGGAACTTTCCCGAGTTCAAAATCTTGAGGTTGACCAGCGGCGTGGACCTGGAGAAATCCTTCGGACCCGTGTACGCGCGAGGCCTGATGCGGCGCGGACATTCGGCCTTCGCCTTCCTTGGAGTAAACGCCCAGGAAGCGCAATCGTCCATCGATGCGTCGCTCACCTTCAGCATTCTGTGGCTCGACGTTTGCCGGCAGGCGCAGCCGGCAGATGTTCTGGTGGAAGGCCTCAAGCTATTTGTCCCGGCTGGAAGCTCCGCGCTGGTGCGGGAGCGGATGGCGAATCTGAATCGCGAAGCCGCCAAGTGGTCTTTGTTCGAACTCGACGAACGGCACGACGAGTTGGTGGAAATCGACTGCGCGGATCGCGGCAATGTGGCCACGCGCCTGATTCATGCCGCTGACGATGACGCAGCACGGGCGCGCTTCAAAGACTCAATAAATCGAGTGAACGGGATTCAACCCAATTGCGAGGTCGCCGTGTTATCGCCGTCGGAAATTGCTTTTCGCTGGCGCGGACTGGAGTTTGCACGTGCGCGGCTGGGAAATATTCCCGGGTCGTTTCGCAGCGCCGAAGAAATCGTGTTTGGCGTAGGAGCGGAAGAGCGCGTTCTGGAAGCCGGCAACGAGGCCGAATTCGCAGAACTGGCACATTGTTTACGCGATATCCGCCATCCCTACGGTCCGCGTCAACACCCATTGTGGCGACTGCGTCCCGAAAGATGGCTGGAGTCGCTGATCGCGGCAGACGTGAGCATCGTGGATGGGCGTCTCGATACCTTGTGGCAGTATGCGCAGACTCCAGCCTTCTCCGGCGCGGACCGGGCCATGATCGATGTGCTGACCGCCACGCATGAAGGAAGACTGGCGGTTGTGGAACTCAAGGCGGATGAAGACATCCACCTGCCGCTGCAAGGGCTCGATTATTGGGCGCGAGTGGAATGGCATAACGCCCGCGGCGAATTTCCGCGCTTCGGATATTTCGGAGGTACGGTACTTTCCTCTGAGAAGCCTCTGCTGTTCCTGGTCGCGCCTGCGTTGCACGTCCATCCGGCCACCGACACGTTGCTGCGTTATTTCTCGCCGGAGATCGAATGGGAATTCGTGGGGGTCGACGAGCGCTGGCGGGAGGGAGTGAAAGTCGTGTTCCGAAAACATCGTCACTTAGGCTGCAATATCGTTCCTGTACTTACGGCCTAAACACTTTCCCATCATGGCGTTCCATTTTCGTAACAATTTAACGAATTCTGGATATCTAGGCCGATTGTGGGATAAGATGCCGCGCATCTGTGGATCGGCTTCACCGCCGATTGTTCTTAAGAGACAATCAACGAGGACAATAAAATGAAGAAGAATGCCTCCCCCCTTTCGGCATTGCTTGCGCTTGTCTACGCAACAATGCTTTTGTTGTGCACAATCCCAGGACAAGCCCAGCCGCAGCAACTGTTGACGCGTCATGTGCGCGACGAGGTTGCCAATGGGCGGGCGCAGTTCGTCGGGCAACTCCCGGCAACCCAGACCCTGCGCTTCGACATTGTTCTGCCACTGCGCGATCGCGCTGGGTTGCAAAATTTCCTTCTGGAAATCCAGGATCCTACCAGCCCCTCCTACCACCAATTCCTTACGCCGCAGGAGTTTACCGTGCGCTTCGGTCCCAGCCAGGAAGATTGGGACGCCGTGGTCGCCTACGCGAAAGCGAGCGGCTTTGAAATCATCAACGGAACCCGGGAAGAACGGGATCTGAGGCTCACCGGCACAGTGGCGAACATTGAGAAGGCCTTTCATGTAACCATCGGGACCTACCAAGACCTCACTGAAGACCGCACATTCTTTGCGGTGGATCGAGAGCCCACCGTCGACCTTCCCTTCCAGCTTTGGCACGTTACCGGTTTGGATAACGATTCCAGGCCACACCCGTTGTATGTAAAGAAGAGCGACTACGCGAAGACCCATGGGATCGATCCGGACAAAGTCGTGTCGAATGCCACCACCGGCTCCGGCCCGTCGGCTTCGTTTTTAGGCAGCGACATGCGCGCGGCCTACTACGGCGGGACGGCGCTCACCGGGACCGGCCAGACGATCGGCCTGTTCGAATTTCTGGGCACCGATTTGGCCGACTTGACCACGTACTACAAAAACGTGGGGCAAACCGAACCTTACACTCCCACTCTCATCTCAACGGGCGGGTATAGCACGAGCTGCACTGAGAGCAGCGGATGCGATGACACCGAGCAGACCCTCGACATGACGCAGGCGATGGGCATGGCTCCGGGCACCACAATGCTCTATATGTACGTTTGCGGCAACGCCTCGAATATCACCGACACCGCCTGCATCAGCGCGATGGTTTCGAATACGGACGCTCCAATCTCCAAGCAGATCAGTTGCTCGTGGGGCTGGACACCAGCAGACCCGAGCACCCTTGACCCATACTTTGAGCAGATGGCGTCACAGGGCCAGAACTTCTTTGCCGCATCGGGCGACAGTTCGGCTTGGTCTGCATCGAATGAGGCCTGGCCAGCAGACGATGCCAATATCGTCTCGGTGGGCGGCACGGACCTGACGACCTCCAAAGCGGCTGGCCCTTGGGCCTCGGAAACGGCCTGGGCAGACAGCGGCGGCGGCGTCTCTCCGGACAGCATTCCGATTCCCTCCTGGCAAACGGCGGCGGATGGCTGCTCCGGTTGTTCCAAGACACTCCGGAACGGCCCGGACGTTTCGGGCAACGCGAACTTCACCTACTACGTCTGCGCCGACCAAACCACTTGTACGGCCAACGAATACGGCGGTACGAGTTTCGCTGCGCCCATGTGGGCCGGGTACCTGGCTCTGGCCAACCAACAGGCAGCCGCAAACGGCACAACGATCGGTTTCATCAATCCGACCATTTACCCGGCCGCTGAAGGCTCCAGCCACGCCACGTACCTCCACGACATCACTAGCGGAAGCTGCGGCACCTTCTCGGCCGCGACGGGCTTCGACCTGTGCACCGGTTGGGGCAGCCCGAACACGACCGGTTTGATCGGCCTGCTGGCTGGTTCGTCGTCATCGCCGAGTTTTACGCTTTCGGCTTCGCCGAGCAGCCTGACGATTGCTCAAGGCAGCAGCGGGAGCAGCACGATTACGGTGACCGATGTGGGCGGATTCACGGGTAGCGTGACTCTGGCTGCTTCGGGTCTGCCGAGCGGCGTAACGGCAACTTTCGGCACCAACCCAACAACCGGGACCAGCGTGCTGACTTTGACGGCAAGCAGCACAGCCACTACCGGAACAGCGACGGTGACGATTACCGGAACTTCCGGCAGCCTGACCGCAACCACAACCATTGCTCTGACGGTCAATTCGTCGGCGACGCCAGCCTTCAGCGTCAGCGCTTCGCCCACGTCAGTGACTGTCACGCAGGGCAGCAGCGGAACCAGCACGATTACCGTCACCAGCACGGGTGGCTTCAATTCCGCAACCACGCTGAGCGCGTCCGGCCTGCCTTCGGGCGTGACGGCGACGTTCTCCACTAACCCAGTGACTCCGCCCGCGAATGGCAGTGCGAACTCAACTCTGACGCTGACCGCCTCCGGCAGCGCAACCGTTGGCACGGCTACTGTGACCATTACCGGAACCTCCGGCTCAACCAGTCACAGCACTACGATTACACTCACGGTGAATGCTTCTTCGGGAACGCCGAACTTCACCTTGTCCTTGTCACCTTCCTCCTTCACCGTCGATGAAGGCGGCAGCAAGTCAACCACTCTCACCGTCACCAGCGTGAATGGATTCCATTCGGCTGTAACGTTGAGCGTGAACGAATTCCCCAGCGGCGTATCGGCGACGGCTTCGGCCAACCCGGTGACGCCTCCGGCGAATGGCAGCGTGAACGTAACCATCACGTGGACTGCTACGAGGCGCGCGCCTACCGGAACCACAACCATCGAGCTGATCGGGACTTCGGGATCGCTAACCAACGAGATCCCCGTCACGATAACAGTGGCGCCTTGAAGAACTGATCGGTTGGATTAAACAATCGAGCCGGCCCCAAAAGGGCCGGCTCTTTGCAGCGATACGGGATAAATTACGTTTTGTGTTAGTTCTTCCACGCGCCCAGCAGCCTGCGCACGTCGATGAGTTGGCCCAGGTGGTGGGAGTTGTGATCCGCCACCAGCAAAGCCTCGCGTAGAACAGTCTGGCCGTCGCCCCAGGGAATGCTGGCGTAGAGATCGGTCTTGGGATTCGCCACCAGTTCCCGCATGGCTTTCAGATCTTTGCGGAATTGCCCAACGCTCTTATTCCACGCCGCCGCGCTCGGCGGAGCCTCTGTCTTAGGCCAATAATCATCAGGCCACTTCGGAGCCTTGTACTTGGGATTGCGGCTGAACTCGAGAATATCCCGCTGCGCAATCCGCAGATGTTCCAGCAACATCCACGCGGAGTGAGGAAGACCTTCCGGCTTCGCGCCCCGCAACTTCTCCGGCATATCCTTTACTGCGTCGTCGAAGCTGGCGTGGGCGCTGCGACCGTTGAGAAGTTCTATTATGTGTTCGCGAAGCAGATTGTCCGATAATTTTTTCTTGATCGCCATTTCATCCTCTCCCATTGTCATCCCGAGCGAAGCGAGGGATCATGGTTCGAGCCGGCGGTATCCACTTCCGGTCCCTCTCCTCGTAACACCCGGCCAATTCCGCGAACAATGCGCCGCATCGGGAGCGTCCCGTTATCATCCGCCAAGAATATTTCACCGAGGCGGCGGCTCCGGTAATACCAGCGCTTTAGCAGAGCAAGATGCTCCATGGTTTCAAGCGCAGCAACCGCTTTCGGATACGCGAACCCATCGAGCGCCTTCTGTACCCGCGATTCCATCGAGTGAGACTTGGTGTGCTCGGCGGGTTGGATGCAAAATACCTCGGGGCCGTAGATCGCCCCGTGGTGAATCCTGAAGAACGCGACCGACTCCGCGAGATGGCACGGTTGAATCATCAGCGCGGAGAGACGATCCAGTCGGCGAACAATCTCCGGAAGCTGGCTTATCGTCGGTTTTAATTTCTCCAGCCTTATGTGAATGGCGGCGGCTTCTTCAAATGCCATGTTGGCCGATGCCGCGTCACGCTGCCCCGAAAATTCCCGGGCGAGCGATTCTCCTCCCGAATCGAAGTAAGCCTGCACCTTGCTGACTTCAGCGGAATACTCGTCATCGCTACAGGCCTTGAAACAGGGCGCAAGGCACATCTTCATTTCGGAATAAATGCATCCAGGAAACGCCGGATCGGGATGCAAATCGTCGACGCAGCGCCGCATTTTGAAAAAATCCAGCGAATCATTCATGAACTTCTCGGCGGCGGTGCGGGATTGGAACGGCCCGTAATAAAGGTTGCGTCCGCTGCGCCGCCCCAGGCGCGTGGTGATAGAGGCGCGTGGAAACTGATTTTCCAGGTGCAGCTTTACCAGCGGCGCGAAGCGGAAGCGCAACCGGTTGCCGTAAGTCTTGGGAAAAGTGAAACGCAGAACTTTGTAGAGGACAAAGCCCGATTCGAAATCGGACCCGGTCGGCGCGTACTCAACCCAGCGCACGCGCTCGCGCAGATTGAGCTTCTTCGTCCGTTCTTCCACCGGACCGAGCAGCCGTTGCAAACGCCGACGAAGATTCGCCGTCTTGCTGACATAGGGCTCGGCTTGTGAGTCATGGCCGCGCAGGAGGAACACAGCCGGGGCGGACGGCACGGCGGCGAAAACTTCGGCGTCGCGTTCGGGGACGAACTCCAAGCGCTCAGTCAGCACGAAGCCATTGTAAGCAAGTCTTTACCACAGAGACACAGAGATACAGAGAAAACAACCACGGCTTTAGTACTCCGTGTCTCCGTGACTGGCGGGACCTGATCCGTGAACCGGCAGGCTCACAGGCCCCCGTGGAGCCCTCCGAAGTAGTGGGCAAGATTTAGCGACATGATCAGGACGCCTGCCCCGAAGACCAGCACGTGCGAGGTCTTGCGCAGATCGAAGCTTCCGACGCGGCAGACGAGCAGGTAGGCGACGGCAAGGTTGAAGAGGCCCCACAGGACATTGACTACCGAAGAGGACAAGCCCACTCCGGGTGGCGATGCGAAGGGACTCTGGAAGGCATGCCCCGAAATTCCATTGCCGAGGTGGGGCAGGGCATTCGCGAGAAACGCGCCCCCGAAAAAGTAGGCGATATAGTGGTACCACCGCATAATCGCTCCCTTATTGCCGCCAAGTCAACAGTGGCAGATCAAGTTAAAGATTGCATGGCAGCAGTGCCGTGGAGAAGACCTGCCAAAAACTCGCTCTGCGATATTTCTGTCGGAAGTCTTCGCCGTTCATCGTGATGATGCCGCACATTTCATGGAGCCACGACCGCAGCATACGCTGCTCTGTTCGCTAGCTCGCCTCTCGTTTTGTGGCTTTCTTGGCTCCTTGCCTGTAATCGGAGCCTTCCAGCTTTTCGACTTGGCACATTTCATGGAGGCGGGAGCGCATAGGTTCGCCAATGCGGTCGCCGAGGGTCTCTTTTCTAGCGGCGGCCTCCGCCCTAGCAAAAGATTCGGATTTCTTTTGCGCATCTGCGTCCGACGCCCCCGCGGCTGGCTTATCGGCGAAGTTGGTGGTGATGATTGTGGTGAGGCTCTCGTTGTAGCGTGTATTGAGGATTAAACGTACGGTGTCCCATCGCCACTCAGTCGGCCTCACGGATCCAAGATCATCCAGCACCAATACTTCCGCCTTAAAGAGTGGGCGAAGCAAATCAAGCTCGGTAGTTTGTACCGACGGATTGTATGAGTCTTGGATCTGCTTCAGCAACTCCGCGTAGTCGTAAAAAACGCATTCGATACCCTTTTCCCGAATCAAGGCCTTGGCAACACCAACGGCTAGGTGCGTTTTCCCCCTTCCGGCATCACCTACGAACAGCAGCCCGGTCTTAACGATTGGATACTCATCTACGAAACGGCGTGCCGCGCTGTATGCAGAGCGAGTGCACATAGGTTGATTCTCATACTCAAAAGTGGACAACTCGCAATGGTCATATCTCTTAGGAATTCGCGCTAAGGCCAACAATCTTTCGGATCGCGCCCGCAACTGGCAATCGCAGCGGGTTACTCTTCCGTCTTTGGGCGCGCTGGGTCGCGCGGCGACGGGCTTCCAGCCCGTGCCCTCGCATAAGGGACAAACTTCTGCCGCTGTCTTGGTCAAACTCACTGCCTGAGTCCTTCTTCCAAAGAGATTCTCTGGTTTGACTTTGCACCCTCACACCCGCTTCCTGCAAGTGGGAAAGACCGTGGCCCTGTGTACAAGCTGTGAAGCTGTGGCCAACGCTGTGGACAAGCGAGGAAAACCCGCCTGGTTACGCCCCGAAACCTGCTACCTTAGCCCCATTCCGGGACTGGGGGGTGCAAAACGGGCTTCCGGCGCGGATTTTCACTGTTGACATTCTCCCCAGAGAGAGGAGAATACCTCCCATCAGGTTTCCCAACTCAGACACAAGCAGTTGTCCTCCCGGTACTGTGCTGGGTATGAACGAGACCTGCGAGGAGAAACTATGAATAAGGCCGATCTGGTCGATAAGATCGCTGGCGCTTGCGAGATCAGCAAAGCGCAGGCTACAACTGCCATTGACACCGCCGTGAGCAGCATCACCGGCGCGTTACGCAAAGGGGATCGAGTGGCTTTGATTGGGTTCGGTACTTTCTCGATATCGCAGAGAAAAGCGCGGAACGGGCGCAATCCGCAAACCGGAGCCACCATCAAAATCGCCGCCCGCAAGGTTGCAAAGTTTTCCCCCGGGGCCGAGCTGAAAAAATCTGTAAACAAAAAGTAAGACGAGAGATTCGCCGATCAAAAGAACGGCAGGGGGTCGGCCCTGCCGTTTTTGCTGCCTGATGTTTTAGTACCGAGTACCTAGTCCCGAGAGGGCCGCGTGACTCGGTACGCGGTACTGTCAACTAACATGATTGCCCATCTGCGCGGAACGTTGCTGGCCAAGCATCCCAATCAAGTGGTGGTGGAGACGGCTGGCGTCGGCTATGAAGTAAACATCAGCGTGCCTACTTTCTCCGAGCTCCCTGCCAATGGTTCGGAAGTCGCGCTGTACATCCACACTCACGTCCGGGAAGATCTGCTTGCTCTCTACGGATTTCTTCGTCCCGCCGAGAAGCAGTTGTTCGAGAAGCTGATCACCGTCAGCGGCATCGGACCGAAGTTGGCCATCACGATTCTGAGCGGGATGGCGGCGGCGGAATTGGCAGGTGCGATCCGCGGCAATGATCTGGCACGACTAACCAAGATTCCCGGCATTGGCAAGAAGACTGCCGAGCGCATGGTGCTTGAACTGCGCGACAAACTGCCGGTGACGGTGGGAACCTCCGCGACCGCCGTTCCTGCGATCAGTGCAGTGGAAGAAGATGTTTTGTCCGCACTGGTGAATCTGGGCTATCAACGCGCCGCCGCCGAGAAAGCGCTTGCCGCCTCGGTTAAGCATGGAAAGAGCGGTTCTTTTGACGCGATGTTCCGCGAAGCGCTGGCCGGGCTTTCGAAGTAAGCTAAAGAGAACGTGCGGGTTAGGCCCAGTCCGAAATCGAGTTGTCCTCGTCCTCTGTGTTCCCCGGTTCCTTTTGCTTCTTCCGGCTCACATGGTGCTGCTTCTGCTGTTTCTGGCCGTCTTCGTGTGCCCCCAGTTGCACGATGCAGTCTTCTCCGGAATCGGCCTCGCCGGCTATCTCCGAGGCAAACTCCATCAGCTTCCTTCTGGTGCGCTCGGCTTCCCGTTTGGCTGCCGCCTTGTCCGCGGCATAGAGGGCATCCAGTTGCGCGTTTGGATTGATCTGGTTGGGATGAATGTGCATGGTTGTACTCCTTCGTGACCTTTACTGCCACCCCTACTGCCACCACAGGCCTGATGGTTTCCACTACAAACCGTCGTGTACCCCACAGAACCTTGGAGGTCTGCGAGCAATTGGCGTGCCGAAAAGGTTTCCTAAAGCCAGGGCGGGCCCTTCCGTGCGTGTGCGCAGCGAACGGTCGCTTACGGCAGCTATGCCTGAAAATGTATAGTGAGGATTGCTATTTTGGCGGTCAAGCTGGGGGATGTTGGGCAGTTGGACCTTGCCCCCGACTTTTCAATAGGGACAATTCAATTTTGATGTGGCTCATTCTATATATCGTGTTGGGCGTGGCTGTAATCGGCACTTTGTCTTCGGCCGTATTTCTGGGCCTCGCCGCAGTAGGGGTTATTCGATTTCATGCGGAGGCGCGCAGGCAACTCCGCTCCGTTCCGGACGATTCGCATCTTCCTCCAGTTTCCGTACTCAAGCCAGTGCACGGTCTGGAAGCGCAACTCAAGGAGAACATCGAGAGTTTTTTCCGGCAGGACTATCCCCATTACGAAATTCTCTTTGCGGCGGACGAGGCCGACGATGCAGCGCTCGACGTTGTGCGTGAAGTTTGCGCACGCTATCCGCACATCCGCACCCGCATTCTTGTAACCGGCACGCCGTGGCCGAACCCTGTGGTTTACGCGTTTCATTGCATGGCAGAGGCGGCGGCGCACGAAATTCTGGTCACGACAGACAGTGACGTTGAGGTTGATCCGGGCTATCTGCGCGAGATTGTGCCGCCCTTGCTGGATCCGCAAGTCGGCATGGTGACGTGCGTATATCGCGGCAAAAATGCGGCGGGATTTTTCTCCGGCCTTACGGCCATCGGCATGTCGGTGGAAATGACAGCCGGAGTGCTCGTGGCGAATCTGCTGGAGGGCATGAAATTTGGTTTAGGCCCGACGACCGCCGTCCGCAAAGATTCGCTGGCGGCCATTGGCGGCTACACCGCGTTGAAAGATTACATCGCCTACGATTTTGCCATCGGCAACCTGATGGCCAAGGCCGGCTATCGCGTCGTCCTCTCCGGCCACATTATCGACCATGTAGTGAATCAGAAATCGTTCCGCCGCATGTGGCAGAATCAGTTGCGCTGGGCTCAAACCACGCGCTATTCGCGGCCCAAGGGCCACTTTGGAAGCGGGCTGATCTTCGCCATGCCCTACGGCCTGCTGGGGTTCCTCGCCACCGCGATGCTCGGCCACTTGGGCATCGCGATTCTGCTGCTCGGCGCGGCCGTGCTGAATCGCCTGGCCGAAGCCTGGCTGGTAGGTTGGACCGTGGTTCGGGATCCGCAAATCAGGCGCTCTCCCTGGCTTTATCCACTGCGAGATTTGCTCGGCTTTGCGGTTTGGTTCGCCAGCTACTTGAACCTGCGCTATGTTTGGCGCGACAGCCGGTTTGAATTGAAGGGCACACGAATCGCCCTGCGGCAGACGTCTTCGAATAGCAGGTAACTTTCTCTTTACGTACGAAGCTGTCTTGTATTCAGTTCCTTGGGGAGGTTCGATTGCGCGTTTTGGTCACGGGTGCGGCGGGTTTTATCGGCAGCAACATGGTCGATCGTCTTCTTTCTGCGGGCTACAGCGTGATTGGATTCGACAATTTTTCCACCGGACAGCGGCAGTTCCTCGAAAGCGCACTTTCCCATCCGCAGTTCATCCTGCAGGAAGCCGATTTGCTCGACCGCGCCAGGCTGGCGCAAGCGATGAGCGGCGTGGAACTCGTGATCCATCTCGCGGCAAATGCGGACGTACGCTTCGGCACCGAGCATCCCCGAAAAGATCTGGAACAAAATACGATCGCAACCTGGAACGTGCTTGAGGCCATGCGCGAACAGGGGTGCAGACGGATTGCGTTTTCTTCGACCGGCTCAGTCTACGGAGAGCCCGATATTTTTCCGACGCCCGAGACCTGTCCGTTTCCAATTCAAACCTCGCTCTACGGCGCTTCCAAACTGGCTGCGGAGGGCTTGATCCAGGCTTATTGCGAGGGCTTCGGAATGCAGGCTTACATCTTTCGCTTCGTGTCGATCCTTGGTGAACGCTACTCGCACGGCCACGTATTCGATTTTTACCGGCAGCTTGCCGCACATCCGGATCGTCTTCACGTGCTCGGCAACGGACATCAGCGCAAATCGTATTTGTATGTGCAGGATTGCATCGACGCGATTCTTCTCGCACTGGAAAAGGCGGATGCCAAGGTAAACATCTTTAATCTGGGGACTGATGAATACTGCAAGGTCAACGACTCCATCGGCTGGATTTGCGGGCATCTCGGGCTTAATCCCAAGCTGACTTACTCAGGCGGCGAACGCGGCTGGGTGGGGGATAGTCCATTTATTCTGCTCGACTGCTCGAGAATCCGCGGCCTGGGTTGGCAGCCGCGCTTAACCATCAAGCAGGCGGTTTTGGCCACGATCAAGTTCGTAAGTGCTAACGCAACATCTAAAGCGGTGTTTTAGATATTCTGTTCGTCGAGCTCAAGGGTAAAAATTCTTTGATCATCACACGAAGTCCGTTGCGAATTTCGTTGGGTGGAGGCGGCACCGATCTCCCCTCGTATTACCGGAAGCACGGCGGGTTCGTGTTATCCGCCGCAATCAACCGCTACGTTTACATCACGATCAACGAGGCCTTTAAGCCGCGCATTATTCTGAAATACTCCAAGCTGGAGGATGTCGAGCGCTGGGAGGAGATTCAGCATCCCATCATCCGGGAAGCGCTTAAGCTGACCGGTGTGATGGGTCCATATCTCGAAATTGTGAGCCTTTCGGATATCCCGGCAGGCACGGGACTAGGCTCCTCGGGCAGCTTCACCACGGCGCTTTTGCGCGCCCTGCACACTATGAAGCGAAACTTCGTTCCACCCCAGGAACTGGCGGAGCAAGCTTGTCACATCGAAATCGATTTGCTGAAAGAACCGGTCGGCAAGCAAGATCAGTACATCGCGGCCTTCGGCGGCATTACCTGTTTCGAATTTCTGCCGGATGGTCAGGTTGTTGCCGAGCCTTTGAAGATCGCCTCGGAAACTTTGGCGAATCTCGAGGACAGCTTGTTGCTCTTCTTCACCGGAGCCTCGCGCTCCGCGGCGGAAGTTTTGCGCGATCAGGACACTCGAACTCGCGACAATGCCAGCGAGATGCTCAATAACCTGCATCTCACCAAGCAACTGGGACACGAAAGCCGCGACGCTCTGCTGGCCGGCGATTTGCGCAAATTCGCCGAACTGATGCACGTTCACTGGGAGCACAAGAAAAAACGCTCGCCAGGAATGAGCAGCGGTTTTATTGACGAAATGTACGAATTGGCGCGAACCCAAGGAGCGCTCGGAGGCAAACTGATTGGAGCGGGCGGCGGAGGATTCCTGATGCTCTACACCGAGGATAAAACTCGCCTTCGTTCCGCCATGCGAGGCGCTGGGCTGCGAGAAGTTCGCTTGCAGTTTGACTTCAGCGGAACGTCCGTCCTGGCACATTCCTAAAAAACCATGCTACCTGTGGCCATACTAGCCGGCGGTCTGGCGACACGTTTGGGAGCCCTCACGGAAACAATCCCGAAATCGCTGATACCGATTCACGGCGAGCCGTTCGTCGCGCATCAGTTGCGCCTGCTGCAAAGAAGCGGCACCCAACGTGTCATACTGTGTGTTGGCCACCTCGGCGAGCAGATCGAAAAAACCATCGGGAATGGCCGAGCATTTGGAGTACAAGTGACATACTCCTACGACGGTCCGCTGCTTCGTGGCACGGCCGGAGCTGTCAGAGCCGCACTACCCCAATTAGGCGAGAGTTTTTTTGTGGTGTATGGCGACTCCTATCTGGCTTGCAATTATGCGGCAATTGAACTGGAGTTTGCGCGGCGCGGCAAGTTGGGCTTGATGACGGTATTCCGCAATGACGGACAGTGGGATTCCAGCAATGTAGAGTTCGAAGATGGTCATATTTTGGCGTACAGCAAGAAAGAACACACTGCGCGCATGCACTACATCGATTACGGGTTAGGCGCTTTCCGGGCGGATGCCTTTGCCAGGACGCACACCACAGACCTTGCCGACGTGTATACGGATCTTTTGCAGGCAGACGAATTGGCCGCTGTGGAAGTTCATGAACGCTTTTACGAGATTGGCTCGCCTGCGGGATTGCAAGAGACGAAGAGCTTTTTGAGTGGGCAGGGAGAAGCGCGTAAATGAGCGGTCGCGGGCCTTACGAAAATAAGTTCGCCGAGAGCTTTCTAGCCGAGGCGACCGAGATCATCGCGAAGCTGGATTTGGCAACCATTGAAAAAGCCGCAGGATTGCTTGCCAATACTCGCTCCGCGGGCGGGCGCTTGTTCATTCTGGGAGTGGGCGGCAGCGCCGCCAATGCTTCGCACGCCGTCAATGACTTTCGCAAAATTGCCGGCATCGAGGCTTATGCGCCCACCGACAACGTATCCGAACTAACAGCGCGTGCCAATGATGAAGGCTGGAGTTCCATTTTCGATAGCTGGTTACGCACGAGTCGCCTGCGTGCCGACGATTTGCTGCTGATTTTTTCGGTTGGCGGCGGAAATCTTGAACAGAATGTGAGTCCGAATCTGGTCGCCGCCCTGAATTATGCAAAATCAGTCGGCGCAAAGATTATCGGAGTGGTGGGCCGCGACGGCGGTTATACCGCCAAAGTCGCCGACGCTTGCATCCTGATCCCGACCGTAAATCCCGCGCACACTACTCCGCATACCGAGGCTTTCCAGGCGGTAGTCTGGCATCTGCTGGTGTCGCATCCCGCGATCAAGACGCAGGCGACGAAGTGGGAATCGATGGCTGCGCCTGAGAAACGCCGCGCGGTTTTCCTTGATCGCGACGGCGTAATCAATCGGGCGTTTGTTCGCGACGGCAAACCGTTTCCACCGCCAACGCCGCAAGAGCTGGAAGTGCTTCCCGATGTTCCAGAGGCGCTACGCGAACTGAAATCATACGGCTACCTGCTGATAGTAGTAACCAATCAACCCGACGTGGGCCGAGGAAAGCAATCGCGGCAGGCGCTGGACGCGATGCACGAGGCTTTGCGTAAGAGCCTTCCTCTCGACGACATTTTCGTGTGCTGCCATACGGAGAAGGACAACTGCAACTGCCGCAAGCCCTCGCCGGGAATGTTTTTGGAGGCGGCGCAAAAACATAATATCGATTTAGCAGCCAGCTTCATGGTCGGTGACCGGTGGCGCGACATTGAAGCAGGTTATAATGCGGGATGTAAGACGATTCTCGTTGATTACGGCTACTCGGAGAGACCTCCAGATCGTGAGCCCGATTTGCGCGTGACTTCTCTCCGCGAAGCGGCCGACTGGATCATCCGATCCACGCCCCAAGGAGCTCGCCCCGAATGAAGTCTGTCGCCGACCTGCGCGTGCAAATTTTCGCCGACGGAGCCGACAAGGCCAGCATCTTGGAGCTCTACCGCCAGCCGCACATCAAAGGTTTCACCACCAATCCCACTTTGATGCGAGCCATCGGAATCACCGACTATCAAGGGTTTGCGCTGGATTTGCTCGCTATCATCCAGGATCGCCCCATCTCATTCGAAGTGTTTGCCGACGAGGAATCGGAGATGGAAGAGCAGGCGCGGCACATCGCTTCATGGGGCAAGAACGTCTTTGTTAAAGTGCCAGTCATGACGACCGACGGCGCGCCAACATATGATCTCGTGCGCCATCTTTCGTCGGACGGAATTCAGTTGAACGTGACGGCGTTGCTCACACTCGAGCAGGTGCGAAGCGTTTGCGATGTGTTACAAGCTCCCGCTTACGTTTCAGTGTTCGCAGGCCGCATCGCCGACACGGGACGCGATCCCGTGCCGCTGATGCGCGAGGCTGTCGCCATGGTGAATGACGTGAACGCCCAATTGATCTGGGCAAGTCCGCGTGAGCTTTTGAATGTCTTCCAGGCGGACGAGATTGGATGCCACGTGATCACCGCTACCACGGACATCCTCAAGAAACTTCCACTCGTGGGCAAAGATCTGCACGACTTCTCTCAGGAAACCGTTCAGATGTTCCGGAGCGACGCAGTGCAATCCGGCTACTCTCTTCCGACTGCAAAACACAAAGTTCCAGTCGGCTCCATCCGCTAGGCGAGTTCTAAGGATGGTTCGCGAAGATCACCTTACCTGACAGTTCACTCACTGTGTACAGCGGTCCCGGCAGCAACGCTTCTACTTTTGCGCGTTCGTGCTGCGGCACAAAAAGAAAAACCCGATGCTGGGAATTCCACGCGCGCAGCAGTTCCTGATCGTCGAGAAAAATGTGCGGCGCATCGGGATACGTCGATCCCCACCACATCGAAGTCGTATTTCCGTTCACCAGTTCAATCGGCCGGCGCAAGTAAAACAGGAGCGACGAACCGAACGACTCGTCGCCGTAAATCATAACGCGATCCTCCGGCCGCAGTTCCGCCGCCATCTCTCGCGCCATGCTGCGCGATCCCAGGAAAGGATCGAAGCGCACGAGAGCGATGTGCGCCGCGATCAAAAATACTGCCATCGTGCCGGCAGTTGCGAAGGTAGCGGCGAACTGATTTCCCCGCTTCCTGAGCAAGAAGGCAACGGCCGGGCCAATAAGCAACACCACCGCTGCGAGAATAGCCGGCAGTCGCAGCGCGGCGAACGATTCGCCCGTGAGATCGAGCATGTGCCCCATGGAGAGCGTTTCGGCCTGAAGGTCTGGCTTGGCGAGCACCGTGCCAATGTCAGGGACAAACGGCACGTGACGTGAACTCCACAGCCCAGCCGTCAGCACAACCGCGCATGCGATGCAGACTGCCGCAAGTACGCCCGCAGTCCATACGAGCCAACTCCGCGATCCGGATTCCTCCTCGTTCGCGAGCTTGGCTGCAATCAGCAGCAGGATCGGAAAATAGGCTGGGAACGTGTAGTACTCCTGGTTGGTGGAAAAAGAGAAAAAAACCAGAGTTACTCCGGCCCAGGCGAGGCAAAGTAATTCCGTTCGCGAGCGAAAGTTCAAGGGCGTCCGCGGTGTCTTGCTTGTGCCGAGCTTCCTTCGCGTTCGCCAATCGCTAATTGGCCCTCGCAACGCAACCGGCAAATACAGACTCCAGGGAAATAGCCACACCAGGTGCAGCGTCCAATAGAGCGAGTCCGTCTGCTTGTTGTAATCCTTTGGAATGCGCTTACCCAAAAAGCGCATGAAGTGTTCGTTCACAAAGTAGAACCAGAAGAAATGAGGATTGCGGATGCCGGCGAGTATGTGCCACGGCGCCGCGATCACCAGGAAGAGCAGGGTTCCGGTAAAAAGCCGGAACTCGCGCCAGCGCCGCCACTCGCCACTGATCACGACGTAAAGCAACAGCGCCAATCCGACAACGACAATGGCGAGCAAACCCTTGGTGAGCACGGCCAGAGCCATGCCAGCATAGCCGCCATACCATCGCCATGCGTCGTGGTCTTCCAGAGCAGTGGCGAAAAGATAAAACGAAGCGGCGATAAAGAAACTCAGGATGGATTCCGGGATGAGAATGCGGGTGAAGAGGTAGCCGCCCGCCACTGTTGAAAAAAACAATCCCGCATAAATTGCCGCGCGCTCCCCGAAGGCGCGTCGCCCCCAGCGCATGGCCAGGAGCACTAACAGCAGCATCGAGAGTGCAACCGGCAGGTGAGCAGCGAACTCATTCACACCGAAACAGAGATAAGAAAAAGCTACCGCCCAGTACATCAGTGGAGCTTTTTCCAGATAGCGGTTGCCGTTGATTTTTAGCGTGACGAAATCATGCGTGGCCAGCATTTCCCGCGCGGCCTCGGCATGAGTGGAATCCGCATCGTCCTCCAACCCGGGGGAAAACAGCGATCCCACATACACCACTGCGAACACCAGGAGCACGCCCACAATGTAAACCGACCCAAATTTGGGCCGGGATGAAATTGCATAGATTGAAGCAGGTTTTTTGCTCGTCAATGGGACACAGTCCTCGAATCAAGCCCCAACGCAACAACAGCCACGTTCACACCCGAAGGCACATCCGAATGTATCACTCAGCGGCGAGGCGCCGCTCGCTTGTACACTGGACTTTCGGTCGAACCGCCGCTGCATTTTCCTATGTTAAACTTTGGCTTTGAGTGCAATAAAACTCTCTCCATCTGCCAAGAGCGGGAGCGTGCGGTGCGCTGGTCCTTCTGCCTTTCTTGCTTCTCCATCATTCTCCTCGCGACCCCATGTACTGCGGTCGCTCCCACCGACTATTACAACCACGTTGTGTTCGACAACAGCATCACTCCCGATTATTACTATTACAGCAGCGGGAGGGCGGTGTTTCCTAGCACAATTGAATTGTTGTCCGGGGCGCTCCCCGTCGAGAAGAATAATTTCTTTACCCCACCAAATGCCCTGCGCCTGCATTGGCGCTCTGTGGCGGGCGGTAGCTGGGAGACTGAACTGCGTGTGGTCAGCATGCGCAACCGTCCCACCGAATTTCGCGGCGACACGCTCTACATCTGGTGTTATTCGCCCGAGGCGATTCCTGCCGCCGATTTGCCCTTTATTCAACTTGAAGATGAAGAACACGGGTTCACCGTACCTGTAAAGTTGAACGGTACCAACGGCGACGTTCCCGCAAAACATTGGTTTCAGGTCAGGCTTCCGCTCAGTGAGTTCGAGACCGCTTCCATCCATCCCTTCCAAGCGCGGGAGTTGCACAGCTTGTACTTCAGCCAAGGCACTGCGGACGATGCGCCCCATACGCTAATCATCGACGAGATCAAGATCGACGATCAAAGCGCGGCTTCACCCGTCGCCGCCGAGGTTAGGGCCGCGCCCAAGCCGCCCAAAAATATCCAAGCCAAGGGCTACGAGCGCCACATCGACATCAGTTGGGACCCGGTAAAAGATAGCGAACTCCAGAGCTACGCTATTTATCGCTCCATCGATAAACACAAGTTCCAACCCATCGGCATTCAGAGCGCGGATATCAACCGCTATACGGATTTCGTGGGGCGCCCGGGAATAAAGGCGACCTATCGCGTAAAGGCGGTGGATCGCTCGTACCGCCAGTCGGTTTTTTCCGGAACGGCAACCGCGTCTACCCGGGAATTTTCCGACGACGAACTGCTCACCATGTTGCAGGAAGCCTGCTTCCGTTATTACTGGGAAGGCGCCCATCCCGTTGTGGGAGCCACGCTCGAAAATATTCCCGGAGACGAACGCATCGTTGCGACCGGCGCTAGTGGATTCGGCATCATGGCGCTCATCGTAGGAGTTGACCGAGGATTCATCACTCGCGATCAAGGTATCGAGCGTCTCGCGCAAATCCTGGATTTTCTGGGAAAAGTTCCGCGCTACCACGGCGCCTGGTCCCACTTTCTGAACGGCGACACCGCGCAGAGCATGTTGGTATTCGGCATGTTCGATAATGGCGGCGACCTCGTCGAGACCGCGTTCCTGATGGAAGGCCTCTTAGCCGCGCGGCAGTACTTCAAAGGCGATAGCGACGCCGAGCAGAGTATCTATCAAAAAATTACGCATCTTTGGGAAACCGTAGAGTGGGATTGGTACCGCCGCACTCCGAAGAATGACGCACTGTTGTGGCACTGGTCTCCGCAATGGTCATGGTTCATCGATCATCGGCTCACCGGATTCAATGAGACCATGATCACCTATCTGTTGGCTATCGCCTCGCCCACGCATGGAGTACCTGCCAGCCTCTATTACACAGGATGGGCCGGTCAGTCGGAGGCTGCGGTCGCCTATCGCAGCGGCTGGTCAGGATCCACGCAAGGAGATCGTTATCTCAACGGGCACAGCTACTACGGAATCAAACTCGACGTAGGCTCGGGCACAGGCGGGCCATTATTTTTCACTCAGTATTCCTTCATGGGCTTCGATCCCCGGGGCATTCATGATCGCTACGCCGATTACTTCGACAACAACCGCAATCTCGTGCTCATCGACCAGGCATACTGCGAGACCAATCCCGGCCACTATCAAGGCTACGGCGAGAACGATTGGGGCTTAACCGCCAGCGACGATCAACTGGGCTACTCGGTCCATGCTCCGGACCGCGCCACCGACAACGGAACGATCACTCCAACGGGCGCGCTTTCCTCATTCCCCTATGCCCCGGAAGCCTCGATGGCAGCGCTCAAGTTTTTCTATCGCGATCTGGGTGACCGGCTGTGGGGAGTTTACGGTCCGCACGATGCTTTTAATTTAAGCCGGAATTGGTTCTCTCCGGTTTACATGGGCCTCGATCAAGCGCCAATTGTTGTCATGGTGGAAAACTACCGCACTGGCTTAGTCTGGAAATTGTTCATGTCGAACCCTGAAATCCAACCCATGCTCGACAAGATCGGTTTCGTCGCCGATAAAGACCATCCTTTGACGGAAAAATCGCTTGCCGTTCCGGTCGTCCCTCGCCGGTAACCGCACCACTTCTGAACCTAGATTTAGCAATCGCCTTCTGAACCTAGATTTAGCAATCGCCCGGGTCCGCCGTGTTGTATGCAAAATCTTGCAAACAATCCTCACTCCAGAAGCCTTCTGCAAAATAATTGTCAATTCTGTACGACGACTCCATCAAAATGCCTGGAACCGCGTTATAATCCGTCGGCCTTGAGATTGCGAGAATTTAAGGTACAAGAAGAGTTCACCCGGCCCGCGACGGCCGCAACACCTCAACCTTACAACTTGCGCGATGGTGGGTAGCTTGCCTCCCATCTTCACCTCAGGTCTTTGCTTTGAAATCAAATCCCAGGAGACACAAGGACAGGACATGAAAATCCATCGAAGCCTTATCTGTATTGCTACGCTGCTGGCTGTTTCATTGGCTGCTCAAGCTCAAACTTGGACCACCATAACTCACGCGCCCACTTCCCCTCTGGGCACAGCTCTTCTGATGACCGATGGAACCGTCCTGGCGCAGGGGATGGTGTTGACCACCGGCTACGCCACCGGAACCTGGTATCGATTGACTCCCGACAGTACGGGCAGCTACATCAACGGCACCTGGTCCACTCGCGCGACCATGCCTTCCGGTTATTCGCCTCTCTACTACGCTTCCGCGGTCCTGCCTGACGGGCGTTTGGTCGCAGTCGGCGGGGAGTACAACAACAATGCAGACGAGGAAACTAACCTGGGTGCCATCTACAATCCATCCACCAACACTTGGAAGTCGATCACACCGCCTACCGGCTGGACTCACATTGGAGATGCCGCCAGCGTAGTGCTTGCTAACGGAACCTTCATGATCGGAAACTGCGGCGTCGCGGGCACCGAGTGCACCAATCAGACCTATCAGGCCCAGTTGGATGCGACTACGTTGACCTGGACAGTCATCGGTGCCGGCAACGGCAAAGCCGATCAGAACTCGGAAGAAGGTTGGGAACTGCTGCCCAGCGGCGAGGTGCTCACCGTCGATGTCTGGGACGTAAAGAATTCTGAACTTTTTAATCCCGCCACCAGCACCTGGTCAAGCGCCGGCAGCACGATCGTGACTCTTCCCAGCACCGCCTGCGAGGAAATTGGCCCCGCAGTGTTGCGTCCGGACGGCACAGTCTTCGCCACCGGAGGTACCAGCAACACGGCCATCTACAACACTGCAACTGGAACTTGGTCGACGGGGCCAACGGTTCCGAGTTCAGACGGCATCGAGGACGGTCCCGCCGCCCTTCTGCCCGACGGCAATGTGCTGTTCTCCGTTGGCCCAACAAGTCCGTGTTACGCAAGCGGCACCAAGTATTACGAATTCAACGGCACCACTTTAACCTCGGTTCCCGCTCCCATCGGAGCCGGCAGCAATCCAACCTACACCGGACGCATGTTGGTGCTCCCCACCGGGCAAGTTCTGTTCACCGATGGAACCGCCACGGTACAGATCTATAGCGCAAACGGCACTTACGAGAGTGCATGGCAGCCGGCGATTCTGAAGGTTGCGAAGACTCTTACCCACGGTGTCAAGAACAATAAAATCGAGGGTACGCAGTTCAACGGACTCTCGCAAGGAGCCATGTACGGCGACGACGGTTCGATGGCAACCAACTATCCGCTGGTTCGAATTACAAACACGGCCACCGGAGACGTTGTCTATTGCCGAACCCACAATCACAGCACCATGGGCGTAGCCACGGGAACTGAGGTCGTAACCACGGCCTTCGACATTCCCGCTACAATCGGCCTTGGTGCAAGCACCCTGGAAGTGGTGGCGAACGGAATTCCGTCGAATCCCGTCAAAGTGACCTTGGAGTAGCTTCTCTAGGAAGCTTCTGGACGGGTCCACAAAACGAAAACGCCGCGATTCAAAAGGATCGCGGCGTTTTTCTTGATTTCATCGGGACCACTTGACCTGGACGTTCCCGCTGGTTTCGGTCGCTTGCGCGATGCAGTGGAAATCGCGATGTGCGCATCGTGCGGCACCTGCCCATCCGTTCGAAGGGAACTATCGGGTAAACGCTCCCTTTGGCGCGGAACGTCGAAAGGATTGAGGAGTCAACAACTTAACCGGTGCAGGGGCTGAGTACGTCGTTAGTACTAGGCAGAGTACTATTAGGACCGCCCATGGTACCAACATGGTACTAATGCGTGGGACCCGCGCCGCAGATGAGTTGAGCCAAACGGATTTTCATGTAGACCTTTTTTGAACCTTGTGATCACAACGACGAAGCCATACTCTGACGTGGTCGTAGAATCGGGGAACTATGTGAAGCGAGTCCGCGTGCTGGTTGCAAATCGGCCCCGCCTGATGCGGGAACTCGTGATGGCCACCATTTCCGACCAGCCCGACATTGAAGTTGTTGGGGAGGTGCAGGATGAGGATAATCTCACTGACGTGGTTGAACAGGTGCAGCCCGACGTGCTCATTCTGGCCATGACCGAGCCGGAGAAGAGTCTGGGCCGGTGCGGGTTTCTGCTGGGGCGCTATCCTCAGATGAAGATTCTGGCTCTGGCGCCGGAACAGAATCGCGGCATCTTCTATTGGGCCATCATCGACATACGCACCAAGCCTCTGGAGAGTTCGGAGGCCGGCATCTTGAACGCGGTTCGCGAACGTCCGGTGCTGGTGGGAGCGACGCCCAACTGATTCCGGTATCGAGGCTGCCTGACGTGTCAGAAATGGAATCACTAGGATTACGGATTGACGGTCTTTCGTAGTACCTGAAATGGCTGGCGTTTTTCCATTGTATTATATCGAAAACAAAAGAGTTAAGTCACAACCAATCCCGTAAGTGACGGGGCGAAGCTGCATCTGCCACCATGATGGACGCGGAAACCATGAGCGAGCACGAAATCCTTGGCACAGGTCGGGGAGAGGGTGCCGTAGAAGGTAATTGGTACGCTCTCTATACCTGTCCGCGCCACGAAAAGCGCGTGGCCGAGCAGATTAAGCAGCGCCGCATCTCGTGCTTCCTCCCTCTTTATCGGTCGGTACGGCGCTGGAAAGACCGCCGCAAGGAGCTGGAGCTGGCCTTGTTCCCTGGGTATGTCTTCGTGCGTATCGACCTCAAGGATCGCTTGCGGGTATTGCAAATGGCCAGCGTAGTTCGATTCGTGAGCTTTAACGGGCATCCGGTACCGCTGCCGGATAGGGAGATGGAATCTCTGATAAATGGCCTAAGCAGTGGAGGTCGCGCTGAGCCGCATCCTTATTTAGCTGTGGGGCGTAGCGTGCGGGTAAAATCCGGTCCCTTGGCAGGAGCTCAAGGCATTCTAGTCCGGAGAAAAGACAGGCTTCGGGTGGTCTTGTCGTTGGAGTTGATCATGCGCTCGGTTGCCGTTGAAGTCGATGAATCGGATATAGAGCCGCGTTGAAGTTCGTGCTAAATGGAACCGTTTACTGGACGGAATTTTGGCGAAATCCAGCCCTGGTGGTGTTACGCAAGACTAATCGGGCGCGGTGAAGCAGCGCGTCGGGTACTGGAAATTGCTCGTATACATTTAAAATAAACGGTTTATCTCACAACTGCCCTGTAAGTGAGGGGGCGAAGCTACATCCAACCAACCGGCCATGGACGCAACCACGGAAGCGCGCTACTATCGATGACTTGCGCCTTCTCTCAGCCGGGTAGAGACATTATGCAGAGGCCCACTTACATGTTCCATCGCCGCACAAATCTCGCAGGTGCATCGCTCTTTGTGGTACTGGGGTGCTCCGCTCTGGCTTGGAGCCAGCAGCCTCCGCAGCGCTTTCCCTATACTCGGAGCACCGCGATCGATCAAGCCGATTCCCGAGCCGAGAAAGAAGCGGAGCAGATGGTTTCGCTGTCTGCCGACAAAATCATCGCCATTCTTCGCGAGGAAACTGGGCTGCTGCTCGAAGTGAAGAAAGCGCTCGTCAGAAAGGCCTTCGAACAGGGGAGAGTACTCGACCCGAAGGATCTCACGGACGATGCCCTGTTCCGAATCATTCGAGAAGACGACAGCATTCGGATTATCGCAACCCGGGAGATCGAAGAGCGTTCTTACATCAAGGCAAAACCCACGCGGGAAGAGTTGGCGCGGAACTTGCCCTGTCGGCAGCCAATGCCAGTCGCTAGCGAGGCGCTAGCCAAACAACCAGGTCAGGCATCATCAGCAGCAGAGACGAAGCGGATTCCGACCCAAGAGGAAGCCTACTGGCTCAAACATGAGAGCGACTTAGATTGTGAGCTGAATCAGTATCTTCCGTATGGCATGGCGCAAATGTATGGGGAGCCCCAGAACACCCAGTCGCCTTTCCAGCAGCGAAATCCGCCGTGGCAGTACCCACCGCAGCAGAATCCACAGCAGCAGTCCCCGCAACAGGAATATCCTCAGCAGCAATACCCAGCCCAAGGTCCGCAGCAGGGTCCCTCCACGGACTACCGCCGACAGCTGGAGTTGACGCAGACACAGCCATCCCAAGGTTATTTTGGTATGGAGAGCGAACAAAGCGATATGTCGAGCATCCAGCCCGATGAGCTCCCTAGCCTGCTGAGCGCGAGCCAGACGGGAAGCGTTGCGGGTTTGTCAAAAAAAGGGATGGGGGAAGGTGGTGCTGGCGCTTCGGGTTTGTCTCTGCCGTCTTCTATGGGGTCCTCTCTCGGCTCGTCGATCGGGTCTTTGCTGGGCGGCCAGGGCGGGGCCTCTGGATTTCCGCCAGAAACACGTCTGGACCAGACCCGGCTTCCGCTCCAGCAGTATTCGCCTCCGAAGGCGCCTCAGCAGCCAATGCTTCGTCATCGGCCCAATCCTTATGCTGACGTTCCGTCTCTGTACGATCTGTATGCCCAGTACTCGCGGCGTTCGCCCACGCTGGAGCGCTTCGGAGAGGATGTTTTCCGCAACGGCACCGGGAACCTCGACGAGCTTCCGATGGATCTACCGGCCGGTCCGGACTACGTGGTCGGCCCCGGTGACGGGCTCACCATTAGCCTCACGGGAGGAATCTCGCAGCGGCTGCAGCGGGTGGTAGATCGCGAAGGCCGCCTTGCTTTGCCGGAGGTCGGAGGGGTCGAAGTGTCGGGCCGCAGTTTGGGTGACGTGCAGCATCTGGTGCAGACCGTTCTCCGCGGCCAGTTCAGGGGTGTCGATGCCGACGTCTCTCTCTCCCGCATTCGTACCGTTCGCGTCTATGTAGTCGGCGACGTTGAGCGTCCCGGAGCCTACGACGTGAGTTCGCTGTCAACGCCGCTTAACGCGCTCTATATCGCGGGTGGGCCAACGTCGGAGGGATCATTGCGAATTCTCCGCCACTATCGCGGCAAGCAGCTCATTCAGGAGGTCGATGATTACGACTTGTTGCTGCACGGTATTCGCGGGGACATGCAAACACTGCAGGCTGGAGATACGATTGAGGTTCCGCCCCTAAGCGGCGAAGTGACCGTGGAGGGCATGGTACGCCGTCCGGCAATCTACGAACTGCACGGCGAAAAGAGTCTGGCGGAAGTGTTAGAGCTGGCGGGAGGTGTCCTGCCTTCGGGCACGTTGCGCCATGTGGATGTGGAGCGCGTGGAAAGCCACGAAGGCCGCACCATGCTGCGCCTGGACGTTCCCGAGACGGATAACGACGCGAGCGTCACAAAAGCACTCCAGGATTTTGCGGTCCAGGATGGAGACAAGATCAAGATTACTCCGATCCTGCCTTACGCAGATAAAACGGTTTACCTGGACGGTCATGTTTCCCGCCCCGGCAAGTTCGCGTATCGCGAGGGCATGAAAGTAACGGACCTGATCAAGTCCTATAAAGATCTGTTGCCCGAGCCCTCGACCACTCACGCGGAAATCATCCGTCTGTCCCAGCCCGACTACGCGCCCGTAGTACTCGCCTTCAACTTGGGCGATGCGCTGGCAGGCCAAGACCAAGACTTGGTGCTGAAGCCTTTTGACATCGTTCGCGTCTTCGGGAGATTCGATTTCGAGGACCCCCCGGTGATTACGGTCACGGGAGAAGTAAGGGATCCGGGAGATCATTTGACGAATGGTGTCGCCCGCCTACGGGACGCAGTTTACTTAGCGGGAGGAACGACGCGCGATGCCCTGCTCGACGACGCCCAGGTCTTTCGCAAGACGAGCGATGGCAAGCTGAAAGTAATCGGTGTAGATCTGGCCAAGGCGCTCGAGGGAGATGCCAAAGACAATATCGCTCTCGAGCCCAAGGATCGGGTTTTCATTTACCGTGACCTCAACAAGCTTGACCCGCCCACCGTCGCCATTGAAGGGGAAGTGGCCCGTCCAGGAAAATACCCTCTGGGTGATGGGATGACGGCGGCCGATCTGGTCCGGGTTGCGGGAGGCTTTAAGCGCGGGGCCTATACCCAGGAAGCGGATTTAATGCGTTTCGAACTGGAACAAGGCAGCAAGATGGTCAGTGATCGCGTGACCGTCCCGATCGCTGCAGCCTTGGCTAGTCAACCTGACGCGGATGTCCGTTTGCGCGATGGCGATGTGCTGACTATCTCCCAGATCTCGGACTGGCAGGATCTGGGAGCCACTGTCCAAATCAAAGGGGAGGTCGCACACCCCGGTGGCTACGGCATTCAGCCCGGTGAGCGCCTCAGTTCCGTCATTGCCCGTGCCGGAGGTTTTCTCCCCACTGCGTACGTGTACGGAGCAATTTTCGAGCGGATTGAACTGAGGGAAATTGAGGAGAAAAACCGGACCGACTTGATTGAACGTATGCAAGCCGAAGCCAAAGACGTAGTGCAGGATCCTGCGATGGAGCAGGATGACAAGCTGCAGGCCAAAGCTAGCGTTCTTCAGTATAAAAAGACTATCGAGAATCTGGAGAACACGCCGCCGGCTGGCCGCCTGGTAGTCCATATTTCGTCGGACATTAAGCGCTGGGTTAACACGCCAGCGGATGTGCAGATGCGGGCAGGAGATACCATCTACATTCCCAAGCGGCCGGGCATGATTTTGGTGGATGGCGCGGTGTATAACCCGACTGGGATCGCGTACAAACCGGGTAGGGATGCCGGTTGGTACTTGAAACAGGCGGGCGGCCCAACCGCGATAGCAAATCGAAAGGGTACCTTCGTGGTTCGCGGGGATGGCTCGGTCGTTGGTGGCGCCGGCACCATGTTTGGCGGCGGCGTGGAAAGCGCGGAACTGCGTCCTGGCGATATGGTGGTTGTGCCCGAACAGATTTACTCATTTAGTACCAAGTTCAAAACCACTCTGGCCATCGGTCAAGTCGCAGCCGCCATGGGTTCGGCGATCGCCATTGCCGCCTACTACGGGACTCACTGATGACTATCGGAATCACGGTCAATGTGGCTGTCCCTTGTCCGTGGCCTGAATTCTGATGGTGGATGTCGGGAAATGGTGCTTGTTGGGGGCTCTAATGCTCAGTGCCCTGTCAGGACTCAGCCAGACAGATGGCAGTATCTCGCCGCCGACATCTGCTGCTGGACGGCAAGCACCGGCATCGGACCAGCATCCGGATCGGGCCCCGACCTCTCAGAAAGATGAGTCTCGTGAGTGGCTCGATCCGGGCGCTGATCCTGAGAACCGCCTGCTCTCGCCGTTTCTCAAGCACTTGGTAACCGATCAAAAGCAGTTTTGGACGAGCCCCACGCGCCTCCAAACTCAAGATCTCAAGTGGATCCTGCCGGGTGCCGGCATTACGGCAGCCTTCATCGCCAGCGATAGCTGGTGGTCGAAGCAGGTTCCGGTCAGTCATGTGGCGACCAGCAAGAAAGTTTCCGACTACGGCACGTATTCGTTGCTCGGGCTCAGCGCTGCCTCGTTTCTATTCGGCCAAATGAATCATGACGACCACCTCTCGGAAGCGGGACTGCTCTCGGGCGAGGCCGCCATCAACGCCGCGGCCCTAGCGTATGCCTTCAAAGAAGTCACACAGAGACAACGGCCCTACCAGGGAAATGGACACGGCAACTTCTTCGCGGGGGGAAGTTCGTTTCCTTCCGAGCACTCGGCGATCGCTTGGTCCGTGGCCAGCGTTTGGGCACACGAGTACCCCGGGTGGTTCAGCCAAATGGCGGCTTACGGTTTAGCCTCTACAGTGACCATGACTCGGGTGACCGCAAAACAGCATTTTCCATCCGATGCCATCATCGGCAGCGCGCTGGGCTGGTATTTCGCCCGGCAGGTGTATCGCGCTCACCACGATCCCGAACTTGGCGGCGCCGGCTGGGGAAGCGTTTTTGAAGAGAGAACTGGGGAGAAGAACCGCAACCCAAACTACATGGCTTCCCCGTACGTCCCTTTGGACAGTTGGATCTATCCCGCGTTGGAACGTCTTATCGGTTTGGGGTACATCCAATCCAACGTCTTGGGTATGCGTCCTTGGACTCGAATGGCGTGTGCCCGTCTGCTCGAAGACGACGAAGACAAGTTTCCAAACAATGGAGTCGAAGAGGGTGAACCGGGACGCATCTACGCAGCCTTGACCCGCGAATTCAAGACGGAAATCGCGAAGTTGGATGGGGCAGCGAATATCGATGCCCGCGTGGAGTCCGTTTATACCAGAATGATGGGAATTTCCGGAACTCCGGTGCGGGACGGCTATCACTTCGGGCAAACTATCATTAACGATTACGGCCGGCCCTACTGGGCGGGATTCAATAACATCACGGGATTGAGTGCGGACGCGGAGGCCGGACCCGTTTCAGTTTATTTTCGTGGAGAGTACCAACACTCGCCGGCCATGCCGTCAGAATCGACGCAAACGCTGGCCGCGACTGCGGCTGCCGACCAAACTCCGCCGCTCGCCGATGGAACTGGTGCAGCTAGCCAGTTTGAGTTGCTGGACAGCATGGCCTCGGTCAACCTCAACAATGTGCAAATTTCCTTTGGCACGCAAAGTCTGTGGCTTGGTCCGAGCCAATCGGGAGCGTTCCTGCTGAGCAACAACGCCGCTCCCTTTCCTATGCTGAAAGTGGACGATGTCGCACCGCACGACATTCCAGGGTTATCTCGATTACTGGGTCCGTTCCGGGCGGAGTTTTTCGTAGGCCAGCTTTCCGGGCAGCATTGGGAATATTGTGCTGTGTCTGCCTGTCAGCCTTTTCCCGGGTCCGCCGACGTAGCTGGGCCCAACCCATCTCCACAACCGTTTATTCACGGGGAGAAGATCAGCTTTCAGCCCTCTCCGAATCTTGAGTTCGGGATGGGAATTACGGCCATGTTCGGAGGACCCGGCTTGCCCGTTACCTTCGGCAACTACTTCCGCACCTACACAACGCACTCGCCCAACGCCGCCAACAACCCCGGCAAAAGAATCTCCTCGGCAGATTTCTCTTATCGCGTGCCCGGCCTGAGAAACTGGTTGACCGTCTACCTGGATTCTTTGGTGGTCGACGAGATTTCACCGATAGGTTCGACGCGCGCCAACGTCAATCCTGGGATCTACATGCCGCAGTTGCCGAGCCTCCCTAAAATGGAGTTTCGGGCCGAAGGCATCAATGAATCCAGGGCCAACGAATTCGCTCCCGGATTTGTGTATTACGATTTGCGGCGCTACCGCTCCGGTTACACCAATAACGGAAATCTCCTTGGAAGCTGGATTGGCCGCGCCGGCCGGGGCGCCCAGAGCTGGTTGACATACTCATTCTCACCCCGGAATCAGTTTCAGTTGGGCTATAGATTGCAGGATGTTGCGAACGACTTTATCGGGGGTGGCCGACTAGTCGACTATTCCGCAAGCGGCAAGTTCACGCCTTTTCCCGAACTGACGCTTTCCGGCTTATTGCAATATGAGCAGTGGAAGTTTCCGGTTCTTTCGCCGAACGGACAATCGAATGTGACCGCTTCGCTGCAGATCACTTATTACCCCCGTTTGCGCATTGGAAGGTAAAGCCGCCATAAGTCTTCCGATTGCTTTTGACTGTCTCGAGATCTTGGATAGAATAAACCCTTGAGCGATCGAGGACCTAGAGTGAAACAGTCTGGAGCAGTGGAGATTTCGGACCACCCGTTGGAAGAAATTCGACTACCTTCGAACGGTGACGGACCGGCGCAAGAGCCAGTCGAGTCTTCCGCACGCCGGAGGCTCGATCCAGCATGGTTGCTGTGGGAAAACCGGCGTCCGCTCTGGCACTTCACGCTGACGGGACTTGTGCTGGCGACGATCATCGCTTTTCTGCTTCCCAAACGTTATGAGTCGAGCGTCCGTCTCATGCCCCCGGAGAAGCAATCGGGCGGTTCGCTGGCCATGATGGCTGCGGTGGCGGGATCCTCAAGCAGTTCGGGAGCGGGCGACTCCAGCTTGGGACAGGTGGCAAGCGATCTGCTCGGCGCCAAGAGCCAGGGTGCGCTCTACACCACGGTGCTGCAAGGACGCACCATCGCCGACAGCCTGATTCAGCGCTTCGATTTGCGCAGGGTTTACAGAACTAAGTATTGGGCAGATACGCGCAAGAGTCTGGCCAGCCGCACCGAGATCGCAGAGGACCGCAAGAGCGGCGTTATCGTGATTAAGGTCACGGATGGCGATCCCCATCGTGCCGCAGAGTTGGCCCAGGCGTATGTGGAGGAGTTGAACGTTTTGATCTCCAAGGTGAGCACCTCCGCGGCTCGGCGGGAGCGTATCTTTATTGAGCAACGGCTGAAGACTGCGAGGCAGGATTTGGATGCCTCGGCCAAGGAGTTCAGTGAGTTCTCTAGTCAAAATACCGCTATCGACATTCCAGAACAGGGCAAGGCGATGGTCGAGGCGGCAGCAATTCTGCAAGGCCAACTGATCGCTGCCCAATCCGAAGTTCAAGGTTTGTCTCAGGTCTACACCGACAATAACATTCGTTTGCGTTCCGCGCGCGCCCGAGTTGAAGAGATTCAGCGGCAACTAGTGAAGATGGGCGGTTCCAATTCCAGTTTTGGCTCCGGAGGGAAGGATCCGGTTACCGATCCGGCGTCAGCTTCTAAAGACCTAGACCCCAACGATATTTATCCCGCCATTCGTAAATTGCCGTTGTTGGGCGTGAAGTGGGCCGACCTCTATCTGCAGAATAAAATTCAGGAAAAAGTCTACGAACTGCTGACCGCCCAGTATGAAATTTCCAAGATCGACGAGGCCAAGGAGACCCCGTCGGTTCAGGTCTATGACATGGCGGATGTTCCGGAGAAAAAATCGTGGCCTCCTCGACTCCTAGTCATGGCGCTTGGTGCCATTTTCTCATTTTGCATTGGCGCAGTTTGGATTTTAGGCGAAAGAGCATGGCGGAAGGTGGACTTGCATGATCCTCGCAAGGAATTCGTAGAGCGCGTGGCGCAGGACGTTCGATTCTCGGGTCTGTCTTTTGCAGCGCGAGTCTCCAAGCGCTTTGGCAGGCACAGTGTGCGCTCCCCGGAGCGCGACAACGACGAAAATAGAGAACCTTCAGAAATCTAAGCAAGATTGCCCGCTTGGCGCAAACGGCGACAAGTCCAGATCATGGAACTGATGAATCCCTATGACTTTACATCTCCTTGGCGCCGCTTTTTCCGGAGTCGACGGTTCCGAGGTTTCCTTGAACGATATTCAGCCTGCAAAACCATTGTGGACATGGGGGGGGACCCGAATCTCTGGACGGAGCTTCTGGGTCGTACAAAAGACGTGGTGGTTGTGAATCTCTCGCTTACGGGAGAGTACAAACGCCTTCTCTATGTGGTTGGGGATGGGCGTCGAATGCCTTTCGCGAACAAATCTATGGACTTGGCGTTTTCGAATTCGGCCATCGAGCACGTCGGCAGCTACGAAGACCAGTGCCGGTTCGCGGAAGAAATGATGAGAATCGGAAGAGCGGTGTACTGCCAGACCCCATGTCGGATGTTTCCCATTGATCCTCATCTCAATGCTTTCTTGCTTCACTGGCTTCCCCGGCGATGGTTAACCCCGACCGTCCTGCGCTACTGCACGCTCACTGGTTGGTTACTAGGCAAGAGTTACGTGTATGACGTCACTTGGATTTCGAAGAGGAAGTTGCAGGCTTTATTCCCCGGATGCAGCATAAAAACCGAAAGGTTTCTGGGTCTCCCCAAGTCCTTCGTCGTAACTTTGTAGTTTGCCGAAGCGTCCGCCCGAAAGAGTCGTAATGTAATGTCCGAACACGGACACATCGATAGCTTGGCTGTGCCACATCCGCGCCGACGCTCAGTCCTGGGCGCGGTTGAGAAGATCGTCGCGATTGCGGTTGCCGGTCTGGCGTTGTATCTGGCTGCAACGGAATCGCTGAACTGGGTGCCATTCGTTTTTGGCGGAGCCGCGGTGTTGGCAATTCTCTTCGTGGATTGGCCTTATGCGGCCTTTCTGGAGTTGTGCCTGGCGGCCTCCACTCCACGCTGGTTCTTCAAGATAGGTAAGTTGCACGCGAAGCCAGAACATTTCATAGCTGCAGCCGTTGGGCTGATCCTGCTTTCCCGGATATTGCTGTTCAAGCATAAGTGGAAGCCCTTGGGAAAGGCCGAGGTCTTGCTTCTGGCCTTTCTGGCAATGAACTACTTTACGTCGGCGGTGGTCTCGCCGGATAAGAGTTCCACTTTGCGTTGGGCTTTGCTGTTGACCTTGGCGGTTTCTCCATTTTTCCTGATCTGGCAGGTAGTGCTCACTCGGGAGCAACTGGATCGATTCATGAATCAGTGGTTGTTGGTTGGCGCGCTGGGAGCGCTGTTCGGAATCCTCTGTTTTTTTTCCTTCGTGGTCTTTCACACCCAGGTCGGAGTAAGTGTTTTCGACTTTCTAGGTTTCATTCCCGCCGTCCATGGCTCGCTGTGGGAGCCCAATATCTTTGGCAGTTATTGCACCTCTTTCGCCGTTATGTTCCTTTTCTACTTCCTGAATGACGCCCGCAAGAACTCCCGGTACTTGGCGGGTTTTTTGATTACAACCATTGCCTCACTCTTAAGCCTGGCTCGTCAGGGTTGGCTCTGCCTGATTCTTGTAGGCGGTTCGATTCTGTTTTACACGCTGCGTAAGACTAAATTTCAAGTCAAGCATCTGGCTCCCATTGTGGCCAGCGTCCTCATCGCTTTTGTGGTGGGGTTCTCTGTGATGGGGGACCTGTCCGATAGGATTGCCAGCATTAGCCTCGATGCGGCTCAGGAAGACCCGACAGTCGTTCGCCGAGCTGGAATGATGGCGCTGGCCGTGCAAGATATCCAGGAACATCCGGTGCTGGGTCTCGGCACCAGCAGCTTTCAATTGCTGTACATTGCAGACAGCGATACAACTTATCAAGGTCTCGATAACGCGTGGCTGGGAAGTTTTTTCTTCGGGATCGTGCACGATACCGGCATAATCGGAATGATCTTGTTCCTTTGGTTCCTGGTCGAGCTCGGACGACGAGTCCGGCGCGTGCTGACCGCCCCAGTTCGCCTGCCCGCTACAACCGCGGTCGGAGCCCTTTCCTCGGGCATTGTTGTGATGTTAATCGCCTATCAGATCACCGATGCCTCTACCCTTGCGTTCACCTGGATTCAATTCGGTCTGCTGGTTGCTGCCCTGCGAGTTGCGGAGGATCGCTCAACGCCACTCCCTTGTGAGAGAATTTGAGAACATTCTCAAATTTGTCGAAAAATCTATTTATTTTCGCAACCGGCACCCGCAGCGGCGATTTTGTAGTACCTGTCGCAACACGGGTTTGCTTCAGCGTGCCGCAGGGACCAAACTTGATCTTCAGAGCGAATCGATGAATAGCCGCGCCTATGCCAAGCGGTTTCTCCCGGGATTTGAGTCGCGCCTTCTGGTGCGTCGAATCATAAATTTTCCACGCGACGTTTTTGACTCGATGACTGGCCGTCGCGATCCCCTCATTCCTCCTCATGGCCTTTGGTTTGTAGGAGGTGAAGAGGACTATAAGGCGGTCAACGAAGAGTACATGCGATACTTCGTTGATTTTGCCGGTCTCCAGCCTTATCATCGAGTCCTCGATGTGGGTTGTGGTATTGGTGTAATGGCGGCCCGTCTGACCAAGTTTCTGAACTCAGAGGGTTCCTACGCCGGATTCGATATCGTCAAGGTGGGAGTATCTTGGGCGCAGAGAAACATTGGTTCGCGATTCCCTAATTTTTCGTTCGTACACGCGGACCTATTCAACAAGCACTACAACCCCAGGGGAAAAATCTTGCCGGGTACCTTTCGATTTCCTTACGAAGATGCCAGTTTCGAATTTGCTTTTTTGAAATCGGTATTCACGCATCTCCTGCAAGACTCCGTTCCCCATTACTTGCGGGAAGTGAGACGCGTTTTAAGGCCCACGGGATGCTGTCTTGCAACCGCATTTATACTGAACGAGGAATCCACTAGATTGATCGGCGAAGGTCGGAGTTCGATTGCTCTCGTACACGAACTCGATGGCTGTCGCGTGGCTGATCCTGTGTTTCCGGAATCGATCGTGGGCATTCCGGAGGCGCTCTTCAAAAAATGGTGCGCAGAGGCTGGCCTGACCGTGCGTTCGGCAATTCATTACGGCTCCTGGTGCGGTAGAAAAGACGGCCTCAGCTATCAGGATATTTTGATTCTGGCGCCATCCGCCTGATTCGTGCAAACCCGATGCCAAGGCAAAAATCCCAAACCATGCGTATTGCCATGATCGGAATCAAGGCGATCCCGGCCCGCTTCGGCGGTTTTGAAACCGCCGTGGACTATCTCTCTCGCGGCTTGGTGAAACTGGGACACCCGGTTCGAGTCTACAACCGCTCCGCGATGGCCACTCTTCCGGAGACTTCTTACGAAGGAGTGGAGTTAGTCAATCTTCCCACGTTGAAGTCGAAGAATCTGAGCACTATCGTGCACGCGTTCTTGTGCACGATTCATGTTCTATTCCACCGCGTGGACGTTGTGCATTACTACACCACCGGAGTCACATTGTTTGCCCCGCTGCCGCGGCTCTTTGGCATGAAAGTGGTGTGTTCGGTGGATGGAACCGACTGGCAGCGCTCCAAGTGGGGATGGTTTCCGCGATGGTATCTGCGCTTTTCCGAGAAGTTGGCGGTGCGGGGCTGCCATGGCCTCATCTCCGATTCCAAAGATGTAAGAAATTATTACCGGCAAAATTACGGTGCGCCCTCATTCTGTATTGTGTATGGAACTTGCGAGGTCCGCTCGCAGAAACGAGACGTATTGGAGCGCTTCCAACTGACGGATCGCGGCTATGTCCTGTTTGTCGGCCGCCTTGTTCCCGAGAATAACGTTCATCATCTGGTCAAGGCATTTGAGCAGCTTTCCACCGACAAGAAGCTGGTAATAGTGGGAGACGATCCATGGGAAAAAGAATATGTGCGCTCGCTGAAATCAACCGCCGATTCCCGCATCGTCTTTACGGGGGCTGTCTACGGCGACGGCTATGCGCAATTGCAGCAGCACGCCTATATGTTTGTGCTTCCGGATGAAGTCGGTGGCACTCATCCCGCGCTGGTCGAGGCCATGGGCTATGGCAATTGCGTGTTGGTGAATGACAACTGCTCTAATCTGGAGGTAGTATCGGACTCTGGTTTTCACTACCTGGGCGCCGAAGGCGACCGGGACTTAGGGGCGAAAATGCAGCAATTGCTCGATGATCCGGAGTTGGTTGCCGCCTATAGAATACGGGCCCGCCAGAGGGCTGATACCTATTACCGCTGGGATGAAGTAGTGGAGCAACACGCCAACGCGTATCGACAACTAATGGGAGGCGGTGGCGCGGCCGAAACATCCGAACTGGCGCGCAGCGCCGGTTCATAACCGCTATGGCCAGCGCTTCCGGAGAAATACACGAGCCCTTGGTTTTCTCCAGCAGTTGGAATCGTCCTCTCCAACTCGCTTGCAAGCGTGCCTTGGACGTGGTGTTTTCCGCTGTGCTGCTGGTGCTGGTGGCGCCGCTGTTCCTGCTTCTGGCTATCCTGGTTAAGCTGACCTCGCCGGGTCCAGTCTTCTATCACTGGAAGGTGGCCGGGAAAAACGGCCGCCGCTTCACCGGCTATAAGATTCGTTCCATGGTGGCCAACGCGGACAAACTAAAAAAACAACTGGAGCACCGCAACGAAATGACAGGCCCCGTGTTCAAGATAGACGGAGACCCTCGTATTACTGCGGTTGGCTCTTGGATGCGGCGCTACAGCTTGGACGAATTGCCGCAGCTTTATAGCGTGCTGAAGGGCGACATGAGCCTAGTCGGGCCTCGTCCGCCGCTTTTTACCGAGTACGAACGCTTTACCAAGTATCAGAAACAGAAGCTCGCCGTAAAACCCGGGATTACCTGCTTATGGCAGGTCAGCGGTCGCAATCAGGTCAACGATTTCGACGAATGGGTTCACCTGGATCTGGAGTATATTCGCCGCTGGTCGATATGGTTAGATATGCGAATCCTGCTGGCAACTTGCGGGGCCGTATTCTCGGGTTCGGGCAAGTAGGAACCGTACAGATTAAGGCTGCTACCCTAGCTAAGGAGTAAACTTTCGCCTATGCGTGTTCTCGTGATCGGCGGTGCGGGATTCATTGGCAGTCACCTGGTGGATCGCTTTGTCGAAGAGGGCTTTCAGGTGCGCGTCCTCGACAGCCTGGAGCAAAAGATCCACCCCCGCGGTAAGCCGAGCTATCTTTCGCCTAAGGCGGAATTCATCAAAGGGGATGTCACGGATTCTAAGGCATTGCTGCATGCCTTGCGCGACGTAGATGTGGTTTCGCACCAAGCCGCCTATCAGGATTACATGCCAGACTTTTCCCGGTTCCTGCAAGTCAACGCTGTAGGTACCGCGCTGCTTTACGAACTCATCGTACGCGAGCGCCTGAAGGTGAAGAAGGTCATCGTTGCTTCATCGCAGGCGGTTTACGGCGAGGGACAGTATACATGCCCAGAGCATGCCAAGTTTCTTCCAGCACCGCGTGGCCGACAATTGCTCGCAGGCGAATGGGAAGTGACTTGCCCGTTGTGCGGGCGAGAAAGCCAGCCTGCTTTGTTGTCGGAGGAGCATACCAATCCCTATAACCAATACGCAGTTTCAAAGCTCGCGCAGGAGAAAACCGCCTTAGGTCTGGGCTGGCTACACGGCATTCCCAGCGTCGCGCTGCGCTATTCCATTACGCAAGGGTCAAGGCAATCGCTCTTTAACCATTATTCCGGCATCTGCCGCATATTTGTGAGTCGCGCCCGACAGGGCAAGCCTTTGTTGATCTACGAGGATGGCAAACAGACCCGCGATTTTGTCCATGTCAAGGACGTTGTCGAGGCCAACATGCTGGTTCTTCAAAAAGAAGATGCCGACTTCCAGGCGTTCAACGTGGGAAGCGGGCGTTCAACCTCGGTTCTCGACTACGCGCAAGCCGTTCGCGACAGGGTGGGACGAAACGTCGATTTTCTGTTGCCTGGCGAGTACCGTCGCGGGGATAATCGGCACAGCGTTTCTTCCATTCAGAAATTGAGCGCGCTCGGCTGGGCTCCGGTTCGCGGTCTCTCGACGGTCTTCGAGGACTTTTTGGAGTGGGTTGACCGCAGCGGCGGCATTCCAGAAAAATTAGCCGATGCGTATTCCGATATGAAACAATCCGGTGTGGTTTTGGCAACTGTTCACTAATTGTTGCCTTGCAAGACGGGCGCCGTTTCACTAAATGTTTTGAGAAAGGGCAGTGCAGCGAGCATGGGTACAATCGCGAGTCGCAGAAAGATAGTCGAAGCCAGCCCTCGACTGGCCCCCATACCCGGAGTCGAAATCTACCTGAAGACGGTTTCCGCCGCCTTGAACCGGCTTCCCTTCGAGCAGATCAACCAGGTCGTAGAGGTCCTCTGGAATGCTTATCAGCAGAACCGCGCTGTCTATCTTTTTGGCAATGGTGGCAGCGCCGCTCTGGCGTCGCATTGCGCCTGCGACTTCGGCAAAGGGACCGTGATCAATGGAAATCGCCGCTTCCGCACGCTCGCCCTCACCGACAATGTTCCCCTGATAACGGCGTGGGCAAACGATGCCCGCTATGACGATATTTTCGCCGAGCAGTTGCGCTCTTTTCTGCAACCGGATGATGTTGTGTTTGCCATCAGCGGCAGCGGCAATTCTCCCAACGTGCTGAACGCACTCGCGGCCGCCGGCGAAATGCGAGCCTTCGCGGTTGGTTTGACCGGTTTCCAAGGCGGCAAGATGAAAGCGCTCTGCGACCTCTGCGTGGTGGTTCCTTCGGAAAACATGCAGGTGATCGAAGATGCGCACCTCTCGGTAACGCACTCTATATTTACGGCATTCCGCCAACGCCTTCGCGAACAGATGCCGGATACTCCGGGCCATCCGGGGCCCTACTGAACGCCACCGTCCCAATGGGAGCTAGAGGCGACCGGTGAAGGCATTCCTCCTGGCGGGCGGCCACGGCGTCCGCTTGCGCCCAATCACCGACACGCTCCCAAAGTGCCTTGTTCCCATCCAGGGTGTTCCCCTGCTCTCCATCTGGCTCCACTTGTGCCGGTGCATCGGCATCGACGAAGTGCTCATCAACGTTCACGCCCATGCCCAGGCCGTCTGCGAATTCCTCGATCGCAACCCGAATGGTGTGAAGGTTCGAGTCGTAGCCGAGCCGCAACTGCTGGGCAGCGCGGGAACCTTGAGGGTCAATCGCGATTGGGTGAGCTCCGAAGACTTCTTCTGGATCTTTTACGCCGACGTTCTCAACCGCGCCGATTTTGCCGGTATGATGCACCTTCATCGCCAGCGCAGGCCGGCGGCGACTCTGGGTCTCTACCAAGTGCCTGACCCGCGCCGCTGCGGCATCGTGAGGATGGATCAGGAGAGCGTGATCCGTGAGTTCGTCGAGAAGCCTGAGAAGCCGGCCAGTAATCTAGCCTTTTCCGGCCTCATGATCGGCACGCCCGAGCTGCTCGACGTCGTTCCCGAGAGCACCCCAGCCGACATAGGCTTCCATGTCTTGCCGCAACTAACGGGGCGCATGCTGGGTTTCCACATTCACGATTATCTGATCGACATTGGTACCATGGAAAACTACCGGCATGCGCAAGCGACCTGGCCGGGTCTTCCAGATTCTGAATTGGGGAAGGCTTAATAGCAGGTTCATGCGGGGACAGCCGCCCCTTCGACAAGCTCAGGGCAGGCTTTCGGCTGTCCGTCGAGCGAAGCTCGCCGGATTTTTGGGCAAGTGAGAGCGCTTGGAGACATAGGGTTTACCTTATGATTCGCGGAATCGTTTTCGACATGGACGGCGTAATCATTGACAGCCATCCGAGCCATCGGCGGGCATGGAAGACTTTCCTCCAGACCGCAGGCCGCGACGTCAGCGACGCGGAATTGGATTTCATTCTCGATGGCCGCAAGCGGGAGGAAATTCTCTCCTACTTTCTCGGCGAATTGACGCCTGCGCAGATCGCCGAGCACGGCGCTCACAAGGACGAAATGCTGCGCCTGCTGGCCGAGGACATGCAACCTTTGCCCGGAGTGGTCGGCTTTCTCGATTCGCTCTGCCGGCTTGGCATCCGAATCGGACTTGCCACCTCCGCCGGCACCCGGCGCGCGCACGGCACGTTGAAGGACCTGGGTCTTTCGCATTACTTTGACGCCATCGTCACCGGCGACGAGGTCGTAATCGGCAAGCCCGACCCGGCGATTTACCTTCTAGTGGCCGAGCGCCTGAACGAGACGCCGGAAAATCTGCTGGCGGTGGAAGACGCCGTCTCCGGTGTAAAGGCCGCGCGGGCCGCGGGCATGCGCTGCGTAGGCATCGCCTCCGCCGAGCGCGCCGCGCCGCTGCGCACCGCCGGCGCCGATCCCGTCGTCCCCGACTTTCAATCGCTTTCGCTCGAGCAACTGGAACTCAGCTTGCGTTGAGCGAGATCCCGGACCAGCAGATGAGAATCGGAATCGACATTCACAGCATCGGCAGCCAGAAGGGCGGCAACGAAACTTATTATCGCGAGCTGATCAGAGAACTGGCCGAAATTCGCTCCGTCCACAATTTTCTTCTTTACTACACCCACCCTGAGACTGGGCGACAGTTTCCAGCCAACGACCACTTCACTCTAAAGCGGCTATCTCCGGCTCATCCGCTCCTGCGTATTCCATTTGTAATTCCACGGCGCGCTAGTACCGACAGGCTGGACCTATATCACGCGCAATTCATCGTCCCGCCGCTGCTCAAGTGCAAGACTGTCACATCTATTTTCGATATTGCGTATGAACGTGTTCCCGATTTATTCCACGTCGCTCAGAGGGCCTGGCTTAAGCTGCTGGTGCCATGGTCGGCAAAAAGAGCCGATCACATCCTTACGCTCTCCGAACATTCGAAGAAAGATATCGTCGAGGCGTACGGGATTGCCGAAGATAAGATCACGGTAACGCATCTCGCCGCCAGCGATGCCTTTGTTCCCCACAACAAAGAAAAGTCCAGGGAGCGACTGGCGCAACGTTATGGAATCGAAGGCAAATTCATTCTTTACCTCGGACGCTTGCAGGCTCGCAAGAACTTGGCTCGTCTGGTCGAAGCCTACGCTCTCGTGCGCGAGGCTGGCTTTTCGCAAACATTGGTAATCGCGGGCAAGCGGGATTCTCTCTTCGAGCCGGTCCAGGCACGCATCAAAGAACTGAAACTAGAAGAGCATGTTCTGCTGCCCGGCTATGTTCACGCCGAGGATGTGCCGGTTTTTTACAGCGCCGCTGAGGTCTTTGTTTATCCATCGCTCTACGAGGGATTTGGCCTTCCTGTCATCGAAGCCATGTCATGCGGCGTGCCGGTGATCACCTCTCGCGGTTCGTCCCTCGAAGAAGTCGCGGGGACTGCCGCATTGTCAATCGATCCTCTCGACGTAGAAGCAATCGCTCAAGCCATAGTCAAAGTGCTCAGCGACATCGAACTGCGTAAGCAGCTTAGCGAAGCTGGGCTGGCGAGAAGTAAGCTATTCAATTACGAAGACGCGGCACGGCAGACGGTCGCAGTCTATGAGCAAGTGATGGGAGCGGAAGGCGCTCTAAAGTCTCAGCATTCCATGGGGAAAGCACTGGAAGGCCGCTGACGTCTTTGGGGAGATCGACTCCATGGACGCGTAGGTTTAAGATTGCGGTGGCCGGAATCGGCAAATGCCGATCTGAAGCCTATCCAACGTGGCAGGGGAGGAAGTCAGCGATGAAAACCCTTGTGGCCTTGTGCAGTTGTGCCCTTTCGATATCCTCCGTGGCTCAGAACGTCGTCCAGAACCCAGGCTCAGGCATAAACCAAACGATAGCTCAAAAACCGGGAACGGAACTCAGCGTCAACCGGTTCGAAGGCATTCGCTTCGCAGATCAGTTCTCCACCGTTCAATTGGCAATCTCCGACCTTCCCTCCTCCGGAGGAACAGTCTTCATACCGCCTGGGAGCTACCCTGGTCCTACGTCGATTCCATCGAATGTCAGCCTGATCGCCCTGAGCGCTCCTGCGAACTTGGATGTGGTCGGCTCGTGGACAAGCCTCAACAACACAATGAGTCAGGTCACATTGACCTATTCGGGCAATTTGGTTCTGACCGATGTTCAAAATGTCTACTTTAAGGGGATAAGCCTGGATTTCCAGAACAAGAACTTCGGGCTAATCCTAACCAGCAGCAGCTATAACCGTTTCGAAGATGTCTCGATCGTAAACGCCGGCGGCCCTCCTCCGCCGGAGCAAGCGGTGGGGCCGCCCGCCCTGATGATTGATACTTCTGGAACTGGTGCCTCCCACAACTCCTTCAAAAACACCTTCGATAACCTCAACATACTCTGCAATCAAACCTCATACTGTTACGCTGGCATCCTTCTTGAAGGCACAACCGGCCCACCCCCGAGTGCGGTGACCCTGAACACTTTCATCTCTGTCGTGATTTCAGGCGCCATAAACATGGCCATCGACATGGAAGCCCAAACGGACACCAACCATTTCTACGACGTGGAAGTTAACCAAGACCTATCAAGCGCGCCGTCAGCGTCGTGCGTCCTTTGCTTCAACACGACCACCCCAGGCACCGACATCGACGCCGACGGATCCTCATTTGAGAACATAGGAATAACGGGCCCCTTTGCAAATCAAGTCTTGGGTGGTGTATCGTCCGGGAACGTCATCAGTGGGAACCTGACCCCCTCGCAAATACACCCGCTTTCTTCCAAATACCCTGCCTTTACCCTTACGACCTCGCCTACCGGTCCCGGCCTTGTTGCTCAGCAAATGCTGTTTGGAGGACACCTCGGCCTCAGCGGGCCAGAAGGAGACGGTAGGAACCTCGATATAGCCGGCTCTTGTGCACTTTCGGCTGGGAGTTGCCCAGCAAATTATTTCAATTATCCCTACACTTACGCACCGACCTGCGTCGTGAGTTGGCAGGCGCCCGGCCCGACAGGAGTCCTCTATAGCAACATGACCAATACCTACATTGCGCCAAAATCAAGCGTTAGTTCAGACAGCGGCGTCGTCGAATGGCATTGCTTCGGTAATCCCTACTGATATCAATGACAAAACCGGATGGGCCCTCCCGCTCTGCCTAGCCGCCCATGGACATTGCCCTAATCATTCACGAGGCGTTAATCGAAGGCGGTGGCGAGCGGCAGTGCGTCTGCCTGGCCCGAGCCTTGGCTCAGCACTGCCATCGCGTCACGCTTTACACCTCGGCCTACGACCGTGCCAACTGCTTCCCGGAAATCTGCAAGGATTTCACCATCAAAGAAGTTGGCCGGGGGCCGTTGCCGTGGATCAAGAAGCCGCTCTTTTTTCGCGGATATCTCGACATGCGGCGGCTGGCCGCAGCCGTCGAGGAGAAGCATGAGATTTGGAATCCCCATCACTGGCCGGCGCAATGGGGAGCGGTGTGGCTCAAGCGCAAGCTCGGCGGAGCGGTGGTCTGGATGTGCAATGACGTTCCCGACTCCCACCAGAACGCGCGACGGCCGCAGTCGATGGCAGGCAGGGCCAAAGTGCCGCTGTACTGGTTCTATTATTTTTATGACCGCAGGCAGAACCGTAAAGTCGATTTGACGCTCTTTCTTTCGAACTGGGCCGAAAGCGAATTCCTGAAAATCTACTCTGGACGCACGCGCGTGGTGCGCAGCGGCGCCGATCCCAGCCGCTTTGCTCCGGGAGGAAACCGTTGCGGAATTCGTGCCCGCTTCGGTTTCGCCGAAGATGAATTCGTTCTCCTTTGGCTCGGCATCTTCATGCCGCACCGCCGCTTGGAGGACGCCATCGCCGCCGTCCGCCTGGCCGCCGCGCGAGGCGTTAAGATTCGCCTGTTGCTGGCCGGTTCGGACCGCAGCTATCCGGAATATCTAAATTCCCTCAAAACTTTAGTGCGCGAGGCGGGTTTGCAGAACGTGGTAACCTTTGCCGGCAAAGTGGCGGACGAGGAAATCTGCGATTTCTACGCCGCCTGCGATGCCTTCGTTTTTCCCAACGACCAGCAGACCTGGGGACTGGTGGTTCTCGAAGCCATGGCCTGCGGCTGTCCGGTCCTGGTCTCAAGGGGCGCGGGAGTGCATGAGGTGCTGACGCACGGAGAAAATGCAATGCTATTCCCAGCCCGAAATCCCGAAGCGATGGCGAAGGAGATCGAAGCCTTAGCCAGCCAGCCCGAACTGCGCCGCAAGGTAGCGCAGACTGGCATGCACCTGGCCCGGGAGACCTATAACTGGGACCGCTTCGCCGACCAGATCGGCCGCGTCTGCCAGGAAGTCACCGACCACGACAGTCCGGCGCTGCTGTTGCCGGAGCCTGTGAGACCGTTGACTCGGCAGTAAAGGCATAGTACCGTCGTAGCCCCACTAGGCGTGGGATGGGCTCAAGCTAGATTTCTGCGGAGGGCCAAAATAATGCCCATGTTATCTGTCTTCTCCGGAAAAAGCAGACTCGCGCCTTTGTCCCTGATGCTCGTCCTGGTGTGCGCCGGATTTGAGCCGGCACTTGCCAATGCCCAGGCTTTGCAATTTACCCAGGTCACATCCTTCACACCCCCGTATTCACCGGACTATTTTGTCCTCACGGGCGACGTGAATAACGATGGGAAACCAGACTTGGTGATTCTAACCAGTGGGCCAGCGACGGCGTATGTTTTGCTCGGAAACGGTGATGGCAGCTTCGGTGTCACGACCAGCTACCCAATCGGCAGCTTTCCCACTCAACCCGCGCTCGCCGATCTGCGGGGCGATGGTGACCTTGATCTGATTGTGCCCACCTTAGGTAGCGTCAATGTTCTTCTCGGCAACGGAGACGGAACCTTTCAGCCTCTGGTTAGCTATTCGATAAGCGCCGAAGGGGCGAACGGGCTGACGGTAGGCGATTTCAATGGGGACAAGAAACTTGACCTGGCGGTGGCAGTATTTAACACTATACATAGCGGCTTCGCAGAGAACGTCGAAGTATTCCCGGGCAACGGCGATGGCACCTTCGGCGCACCGATCACCACTACACTGGTGAATAACGTCCCAGACCGGCTGACGAGCGGCGATTTTAATGGAGACGGGAAACTGGACATAGCCCTAGAATGCTGTACCGGACTGCAGATTCTGCTGGGCAATGGGGATGGTACTTTTCAAACGGGGGCGACATATCCTTTGTTCGGCAGCGGGGACATTGTGGCTGCCGATTTCAATGGCGACGGCATTTTGGACCTGGCGGAAGTTAGCGGCACTTCCGTGACCAATACTCAAGTGAGCGTTCTGCTCGGCAATGGCGATGGAACATTTCAAACTCCTACGAGCATTGCAGCCGGGATCGCAGATTATGGCCTTGTCGCCGCGGACATAAACGGCGACGGAAAGATTGACCTGGTGGTTGGGAACTCCACCGGCTTCGCTGTGTGGCTGGGAAACGGCAACGGCACGTTCACGTTAAACACGACCGTCCCGGTCACGGGACCCACTTCGAATCAAACCGCTGTCGCGGTCGCTGATTTCAAGACCGGCGGCCCTCCAGGTGTCGCGGTGACAACTCTCAATAGCGCATTTGTGTTCGTGCAGGGCACGTCGCCGGTGCTTTTCCGGCCCACTGGTACTCTGAGCTTTTCTCCCCAAACGCCGGGAACGACAAGCTCAGCCCAGGCCCTCACTCTCACAAATACCGGTACGGCGACGCTAACTTTTTCGGGCTTTGCCTTCAGCGGATCGAATGCCGCGAGCTTCGCTCAAACCAACAATTGCACCTCCCTGGCTCCGAATGCCTCCTGTACGGTAAATGTCACGTTCACTCCCAGCGCGGCCGGCACCGAAGATGCAACCCTGAGCCTCACGGACAACGCTCCCGGGACCCCGCAGACAACTTTCCTCACGGGCACGGGAGCCGACTTCTCCCTCAGCCTGACTTCGCAGAACGGCATCACTGTCACGCCCGGACAGGCTGCGAACTATACCATCTCAGTCTCTGGAACACCTGGTTTCACCCCGAAAGTGACGCTGACTTGCAGTGGGGCGCCTCCGCAATCGACCTGCAGCGTGACACCCAGTTCGGCGATGTCCGGTGCCACGGCAAACGTAGCTGTAGTGACTACCGCAGCATCGACAGGCCTGACGCTACCGACCGGCGGGGCATCGACGGTCCATCCCTTCGGATTGGCAGTAGTCTCTGGCACGCTGGGACTGGCGTTGCTGCTCGGGATCACGCCTTATCGCCGCAGGCGTCCTCAGTTGTTGTATGGAGTGACGTTACTCTGGCTGCTCTCGATCGGCGTGACCATGACAGCGTGTGGCGGAGGAGGAAACAGTAGTGGCGGCCGGGGCGGAACGCCGGCGGGCACCTACAATTTGACTGTGACCGGCAGTTACACCGCAGGCTCAGTTACTTTGACTCACAACACGAACCTAACTCTTGTTGTGCAGTAGGCGGTAGTCGCCGTACTTGAAGTTCCCGGCAAGAATCACGATCCGGCCACGTCCCGGTAGATCGCAATAGTTTGCTCCGCCGTGCGTTGCCAACTGAACTGCCGGGCCTGCTGCAAACCTTTGCGCCGTAGTTCTTCGGCCAGAGAGCGATTCTCGATCAAGTCTTGCATCGCCGCGGCCAGCGCACGATGATCCTCAGGCGGGAAAAGTATGGCGGCGTCGCCCGCGACCTCCGGCAGGCTCGAGGTGTTGCTGCAAACGACCGGCGTTCCTGCAGCCATCGCCTCCAGCACGGGGAATCCGAAGCCTTCGTAAAGCGACGGCATCACCAGCATGCTGGCGTGAGCGTATAAACCGGCGACGTGCTCATCGGGCGTATACCCCGTCAAGACAACGCAACCGCTCAAATCCAATTCTCGAATGGCATTGAAAATTTCAGGCGCTCCCTTGAGCGAGAGATTCTGCGACCCCGCCAAAACCACCTGCCGCTCTTCCCACTTTCCTTTTTCGCGCAGCAGCGCAACCGCGCGCAGCAGCGTTGGAATGTTCTTCCGGTAGGAGAAGGTTCCAACATGTAGGACATAGCCATCGCGTATACCCAAGGTCCGCGCCCACTGTGGGTCCAGCGTCGCCCCGGCGTGGAAGCGCTCATGGTCGACGCCGTAGGGAACTACGCGCACTTTCGCGGGCGCGATGTCATAGGCTTTGGCAATGTCGCGCTTCGAGTTCTCCGAGCCGCAAATGATCGCCGCCGCCGATCTCACCGCAGGCGGCATAACGATTTTCAGATACGTCGTCCACCAATTCGCGAAGTGCGAGGAATGAAGCAGGTAGGTGACATCATGAATGGTAATTACCACCGGACAGGAAGCCGCGATCGGCGCCACGAACGCTGGCGAATGCAGCAGGTCCGCTCCGTGCTTCCAAACCAGTGCCGGCAAGTGGACATGCGTCCAGAGCAGACCGCCGGCGGTGCGAGTCGCGGCGGCGGCGAAGCTTTTTCCCGATAAGTGCCAGCCGTCCAGGACATCCATTCGCAACTCCGGCCTGCTCTTGAATTGCTCCAGCAGCCGCGCCGCATAGGTGCCCGTCCCCGCCTTGTCGCGGCTGGCAAGACAGTTGTCCCAGGCAACTCGTAAAGTGTTCATTCGATCATTGGCCGGCGGCCAGCTCCACGGCAGAAACGGCGGAGTTCTTGCGGGCGATTACCAGAATCGCATCGTAGAGGTTCACTCGGAATAAGTACGACAACGCCAGACAGCCGTTGTAATAAATGTCTTGCTTCAGTCTCGGCCAGCCGGCCAACACATAGTAAGGATCGAGCGTGCTTTGAATCACCGAAAATCCCGTGGCCTCGAGCAAGCGATGCAGAACTCCCGGCGTGAAGTGAGACAAGTGCACTTCATGACTGTTGGCATCCAGTGTAATGCGAGGAAGGCCGAACATTCCCAGGCGGCGAGATTTGAATACCTTCGCTTTCGTCAAGACTCTTCGCGTGACGGCCCGCAGGGAAGCAACTTCGTTGGGCACGGCGATCACCAGAATGCCCCGGGCGTTAAGTAAGCGGTGGCAGGTTTCGAGCACCGATCTGGGATCAGGGACATGCTCGAGTACGTGGAAGAGGGTGATGTTGTCAAAGACTTTGCCCTGCAGGGCGGGATTCTCCAACGTGCCGGCGAATAAGTCCAGATGGTATTTCTCTTTGGCGATCTGAATGGCGGTGGTTGAGACCTCGGTACCGTAAACGCCGCTGTAGAAACTGCGCGCCAGGGAAAGGAACTGCCCGATTCCGCTTCCTACGTCGAGCAAAGATCCGGCTTTCTTTGTCGCTTTCAGTCTCCTCAGCCGTCGTTTCCACAAGCGGTCGCGCGTGCCTAGTTCGCTGAGCCACGAATCGTATTGCGTGGGCCGCGAGTAGAAGGCAATCAGTTCTTCGAGGGTGGGCCGGGGATTGTCGAAGACGTAGCCGCAGTTGCGGCACCGTTGCACGTTACAATCTTCGTCTACGACCTCGAGTACGCGGCCATGGCAGACGCCGCAGCGCTGCAGCACTTCAGTTTTCATGATTTGCGCCGGTATCGCGCGTTCCCTCACTTTCTGCTTATGATACGATGACGGTTCCCGACAGACCTTTAATCTCCAACAGGGCAATTCCCCAACACAATCGGTGTCAGCTGGTCGGATTAGCATATACGAGTTCGGCGGCGAGGGAGATGGGATTCGCCGGTTTCAAAGGTATTCGTAGAGTTTTTTCGAAATTCTGCTTCCGGCTCTGGACACACGCTGCGGGGGAAGTTTTTTCCGCGGTTCTTTCGAATACTCGGGTTTTGGCGGGGAAAGAATACTTCTCAATTATTCGAAGAATCGCGCGTTGCTCATGGCAAAGGACGAATTACTAGAAAGGTCCAGCGACCCAAGCTTGCCAGCGAAAGACGGCTCTCTGTCTGCGGCGGTGCGTCCAGGACGCAACGTAAGCATCGTTTCTGTACTCATGGTAGTCGTATCTGTCTCTGGGTATCTTCGCGAGGCTACCCTGGCCGCGCGATTTGGTCTCTCCACTACCATGGACGCCTACTTTGCTGCGGTTTTCATTCCAACTATGGTCTACATGACCCTGATTGCTGGAGTGTTATCGCCGGTGTTTATTCCGATTCTTCTTGACGATAACGACGACAACGATCCACGTGGCAAGCTTTCGGAGACGTTCAGTGTAATTACGAACCTTGTCCTGCTCTTTCTCGCGGCGATTGTGTTTGCTGCGATGGCCACGGCCTTCAGATGGCTACCCGTACTGTTTCCCGGTTTCAGCCCGGAGACCACGGGAGTCACGCTGCGGCTGATCTATATCATCTTCCCTGCCATCCTCTTCGTAGCCCTGGCGGGAATTCTCACTGCAACCTTAAACGCCTTCCACAAGTTTGCTCTGCCAGCAATCGCGCCTGCTTTATCCAGCGTCGCTGTTGTGATAGCCGCTCTTGTTGCTCGCGGGGAACGAGCGATTTTTGTGGTGGCGATTGCCACTGCCGTCGGTTTCTTGCTTCAGTTGTTGCTCCTGGTACCCGCCATCGGTTCTCTCGGTATCCGGTACCGTCCGATGTTGAGTCTTCGGCACCCCGCGATTGGCAAACTCGTTCGACTGGGCGGTCCATTACTCTTATATTTGTTAGCCGCGAATGCGACATTTTTCCTGGAGCGCAATCTGGCTTCACGTCTTTCGGCCGGCGCCGTGTCGACGGTGACTTATGCCATGCGTTTGTTTACTGTTCCCGCGAACTTCATGGCAGCTCCGTTAGCCATTGTGGCGTATCCGCAGTTTGCCCGGGAGGCTCTGCGCGAAAATCGAGGCGATCTCGGCGGCCAGGTGTCCCGCATCTTTCGGCTGGTGTTATTCATGTTTCTCCCAGTCACGATTTGGACCTTTCTGAACGCGCTGCCCTTGACCCGGCTGCTCTATGAACGAGGGCATTTTAGCGCGGAAGACTCCGTTCTTACCGCTCGTGTACTGAGTCTCTACGGTATCGGAATTCTTCCCAATGCCATTGCAGTGATTCTGCTACCCTGCTTCTACGCGATTCAGGACACAATCACTCCCTTGTGGACGGAATGCGCCGATCTGTTGCTTTACACGGCGGCAGCGGTATTTCTGATGAGGCACTTCGGTCTTGCAGGATTGGCGGCGGGCCGTGCAGTTCAGTTCTATGCCTTCGCCGTGATGCTTATGTTTGTCCTGCGCAAGCGCCGCTTGCTCCAGATCGATGTCAATCTTCTGCAATTTTCCGTTCGGGTTGGGCTGGCGTCCGCCGTCATGGCGGCCGTCAGTTGGATGAGCTTTTATCCTTTGCAGGCGCTGTTTGACTCAGGAAAGACGCCGCTGCGCATGGGCGTAATTCTGGCGGTGATGGCCGTGAGCGGTGTCTCGTTCCTGGCAGTCGCACGTTTACTGAAACTCAACGAAGTCGAGTACATCGCAAAGGCTGCCTTGGACCTGCTGTCGTGGCGCAGGCCCGTCACTGCCGGCACGGCGGATCGCGCTCTCTGATTAAGTGGCGGCGAAACTCATCCTTATAAACACGGCAAAAGCTTAAACCTCAGAAGACTGCGCCTCCCTGTAGACCTTGATGCTTTTCGTTGTTATATTCAAGGACAGTCAATGTCGAGGGCGCTAATCTCAGGTGTGCCAGCCGTTCTGCGCTGCGAGATTTCAGCGAAAGACTCAGTTTAATTTCAATTTATTTTTGCAGAGGCCATAATGGTCACAAGAAACACGCTTGCCGTGTTGCCGGCTACGGAACCACCTGAACCGACAGTCCAATCAAGCGACACGCGCCTTCGGCCCTGGGTGCTGTTGGCCAGCATGGCCGCATTCTTCTGCCTGGCGATTGAAATCGAACTTCTGGAACACATCGACGGCATCACTCTCTATCTGACCCATTCGGAGTTTGCCATCCTGGCTGGAATTGCCCTCGTACTTTTGTTGTCCGCGGCGGTCGTTGGTTGGCTTTGCGTTTTGATCCTTGTCCAGATAACAGGCTTGGTACCGGAGCTGAAGCCGTACAAGGCTGCCATAGCGTGGTATGTAGGTGTGGGAGTCGGTTTTTGCTACTTTGCCTATGAAGTCCTCGGAGCTGCCAAACTCCTTCTCCCGCGCTGGCAGCCGTCAATCTCAACCGAGATTGCCATCATCGCGGTTCTGGCGGCCGCATGCGTTTTCGGGGCTCTCAGGGGAAGCGTTCCTGCTCTGCAACATTTCGGACTCACCCGGCTTGTGCCAATCTCCGTGGCCCACTCTGTTCTTGCCATTTTGATCCTAGCCTTGCTGATCAGCGACCGCACTCATTTCTTCCATGATTACGCCCCAGCTGGTCATCCCACAGCGGCCCAGTCGCCGGATATTTACCTCATTACCATCGATGCGCTCAGCGCTCAGCACACCTCGCTGTATGGTTACTCGCGCCCCACCACGCCGAACCTCGAGCGATTGGCCAAGCGCAGTTTTACCTTCGATTCCTTCTTCGCCAACTCAAACTTCACCACTCCTACGACCGCCTCAATCGTGACCGGCAAGCTGCCCTGGTCTCATCGCGTGTTTCAGTTTTCCGGTTTCTTGCGCGGCGCGGCCCAGCGCGAAACCCTCACCACCCTGCTGCGCCAGCACGGTTACTATACCGCGATCATATCCTCCAACTACGCGGCCACCCCGATTCTTCAGCGCATCCTCCCCAGCTATGACGCTGTGCAATACGTTCCGCCTTCAGGTTTTGGAGGCTACTGGTTTCGTCTCACCAACTTCGTCGGCGCCAGGCATCAATACGTTCTGGACGCCGCTCTGCCCAATCGCGTCGGGCTGGTCAAGTTCCTCTCCGAGGCGGATGCTCTGATTTTCCCCTTCCGCTATCCCTCGCCCGCGGAACCAGTCTTCGATAAGGCGCGGGCTCTGCTGGAACGCTCCGATATCCCCCAGCCGCGCTTCGTATGGACTCATATTCTCCCGCCCCACGACCCTTACCTGCCGCCTGTGCCCTACCGCGACCACTTTGCATCTGTCAGGGGCGACCTCGCTTCAGGCGACTTCCTGAAGATGCAAATCAAGAAAGCGCTGCCCCAGGGTGTCACCTCGGACGAGCTTCGTGCCCGCTACGACGAAATGGTCCTCTACGCGGACGACGTCGTGGGCCACTACCTTGATTGGCTCGACCAGACCGGTCGTCTGGACCGCTCCATCGTTATCGTTTCCGCAGATCATGGCGAGTCCTTTGAACACGGTAGATATTTTCACGGTGGGCCGAATCTCGACAATGACGTCATCCAGATTCCTTTAGTGATCCACCTGCCGGGGCAGAAACAAGGCGCTCGTATTTCTCAACCCACTCAACAAGCCGATCTTCTGCCCACAATTATCGATCTTTTAGGCGGCACGCCACCCAATTGGACCGACGGTGAGTCCATCAAGCCCGCCCTCGAAGGCAAAGCGCTCCCGGACCGCTACGTTTTTAGCATGAATCTCGAGCCCGACCGCGTCTTCAGCCCCATCACCAACGGTACGCTCGCGGTTATGGATGCCGAGTTCAAGTATGTGATTCGTCTCGATAACCAGCAGGAATTCCTCTATCGCTACAAGACCGATCTCAGCGATGAGCGGAATCTGATCGCCTCCGAACCGGCCGCCGCCAAGCGTCTCCACGACGTATTGTTCGCCCGGTTGAAGGAGGCGAATGAAACCACCTTTCTCAAGCCGTGAACCAAACTCAGAGGAACGCAACTGCCCTCGGCAAACAGCGGCTGCGTTTGTCGTTGGACGCCTGGCGCCGCCTGCGCAAAAAACTCGGCGCTGATAACGCTCGCCTCCCATGGCAGACGCGCCTGGCCTTCTGGCTGGGCGGTGCAAGTCATTCGCTGCTGACTCGCATCCAGCATGCCAGCAACGCGGAAAAGTTAAGAACTGCCGTCCCGGCTCCTCCACTGTTCCTGCTGGGCTTCTGGCGGTCCGGCACCACCTTCCTGCACGAGCTGTTCTGCTGCGATCCTCGCTTCGGTTTTGCCAGCACCTACGCTTGTTTGAACCCCGCCCATTTCCTGCTCACCGAAGAATGGATGCGCCAGCGCCCCGTGCAGGCGACGCTTCGGCCCATGGACAGCATGCAGTACTCCTGGGCTTCCCCCCAGGAGGACGAATTCGCCCTGCTCAATCTCGGCGCCCCATCCGCTTACGAAGCGCTTATATTTCCTTCTTTAATGCGCGACCCCCGCTCGCTCCTCGATTTACGTCATCGCCCCCGAGAGGAGCAGGAGCGCTGGGAAAGTGCGCTGCGCTACTTCCTCCGCCTGCTCACGGTTCAGCAAGAGAGTGGTCAGCGGCGGAATGTACAGCACGAGAAGGTCCAGCAGGAGAATTCACATCCAGGGAAAACCATCGTACTGAAGTCTCCGCCCCACGGCTTCCGTTTGCCCCTGCTGCCTGCGCTGTTTCCCCAGGCGCGCTATGTCGTAATCGAACGAAATCCTTACGAAGTATTTGCGTCGAATCTCAAGCTCTGGCGCACACTGCTCGACATGTATAGCCTGGAGTCGATTCCGCCGGAAGAAGTCGAGACCTTTATCCTTGAGGCGTATCGCTTGCATGAGGCGGCCATGGCAGAGGGCTTCCGGCTGATTGATGGCAAACGGATAGCCCGGGTCCGCTATGAAGACTTAGTAGCGGATCCGATCCGGCAGATGGCACGGTTGTATAACGACTTGGACTTGGAAGGCTTTGAAACAGTGCGCCCGCCGCTGGACCGCTATCTGGCCAGTGTGGCCGGTCATACCCGTAATCGTTTTCGATTAACCGTTGCCCAAAAAGAACACGTCAGTTCTGCCTGGGGTGAAATCATACGCGCCAAGGGTTATGACTGGCCGCACGATCGTCTCACGATGGAGTAAGCGTCTTCGCAGATGCGTGATCAGCGGAGGAAAATGAGAACCGAGCGCAAGTACCGATGGATCGTGATAGGGCTGCTCTTTCTCGAAACCGTGGTTGCTCCTGGCACGTCTTCCCCTGCTACGAACGCAGTCCCGGCACAGCAAGGCGCCAGCCGCATCCTTGTCGCTGACCAACAATCCGGCCGCGACCTGGGAGCGAAAATTATCGCGGCCGACGCAGCATTGGGCTCAGCAAAGGGTGAGATCCGCGTCTCGCAATCAGGAGAGATTTCGGAGCCGGTTCCGTTGTCGCAGCATCATGAGTTGACCTGCCTAAGCGGCCAGGTCACGCTGGGTTTATCTAACTGCGCAGCGCAGATATTGTTGCAGAGCGACACGCGAATCCACGGCTGCACTTTGGCTTCCGGCCAAACTTCGCCCCCGGAAAGCGGCGCAGAAATTGTTTCCCAAGGGACCACGAACGTCCGAGTGGAAAACATCACTTTCATAGGCGGCGGCAGTCATATCAAATTTAGCAACGTCTCCGACTTCTCAATCGCGAACACGCGCCACGTTTCGCTTACCGCGAAGGGCACATCGCCGATACTTGTCGATTCCTCCACTCGCGGCCATGTTACATCGCCGCGAATCGAGGCCTTCGCCCTGCCCGCCGGCAACCAGGGCGCCCGCCTGATCGGTATGAACAAGAGCAGTTTTATCGAGGTAACCGATCCAATTATTCAAAACGTTGATGCTTCCACCGTTCCTGGATGCGGCGGTGTCACCTTCACCTCTTCGCATAACTCCAGCTTGCGCGGTGGCGTGATCACCGGGCTGAAAAATTGCGACGGCGTCCTCACCGAGTCGGCCGCCAGAGACGCGTCCAGCGATATCGACATCAGCGGGACCGTAAGCATAGGACACAATGCCACTGCCGGGGTCGGTAAGAATGCAAACAATGGAGAAGGCTTCGACATATACAACTCGGAGCGCGTGCATCTCTCCCATGTGACTGCTCGCAATAACGGACGTGATCCGGGCAATCGCATGCCGGGAGTTGAGGTCAGCAATTCGCGTGAGATCAGCCTCGACCACTGCGTCTCCAGTGAGAATGGGGTCGAAGGCATCAGGGTCGATGGCTCGCTTGGGGTCAAGATCAACGAATCGCGCACAAATCATAACGGCTCCGCCGGTATCCTGGTGATGCCCGCTCTCGGCCGCGTGAGCGTGACCCAAGGATCGCCCACCGTCGACTGGACTCTGGGCGACGCCAACATGACCTTTTCAGCGGTGTGGCCGGAAGGTACGAAGATCGTTATTGCTGGGAAGGTTTATGTGATTGCATCGTTACCATCGACCATGCAGTTGGTATTAGCTTCCGATTTTCCCGCTGCGAGTGGAAAGTACTCCTACAACGTCGATAGTTATTCGGAAATCACCGGGGGAGAATCGCTGGATAATGGCCAGGCATTCGCAGGCCTGCCCCCGGACCAGAGAGTAGGGCACCGGGAGGGAGTGTATTTTGCCGGCGGATTCTCCGGCGATCTCACTGGCCGCGTGACGCGCCTTCGTGCCACAGATACCCAGGATCGAAAAACACAGACATTCGGAATCCGCGTGGAAAATCGGGCCCGTATCGTTGCGCACGGTAACTCGGTGGCCGGCAATCTAGTCGGGCAGATCCAGGACAGCCCGGGAAAAAGCTCGATCCATTAGAGACGGATTTCTTGTCCGGCCGACCGTTCGCCTACCGAAATAACGATGCCTATACATCCCTGATCTGCCCTATGGAGCGATCATGATCGCACGGGCGTATCCGTCAACCCACTAGTTCGCGGGTTGCTGTGCTAGAATTTCGAGACCTAAGTACGTAAGGAGCGCTGAAGTGCAACGCAAAGCCCTTATCACCGGTATCACAGGTCAGGATGGTTCCTACCTTGCGGAGTTCCTGCTGGAAAAGAACTACCGTGTTTACGGGCTGGTAAGGCGCAGTAGCACCATCAACTTTGAGCGCATCACCCACCTGCAAGACAAGGTTGAGCTGATTCCGGGAGACTTGCTGGACCAGAGTTCGCTGATTACGGCGTTGCAAAAGGCGGAGCCCGACGAAGTGTACAACCTGGCCGCGCAGTCGTTCGTTCCAACTTCTTGGAGTCAACCTGTGCTCACCGGCGAGTTCACCGCGCTGGGAGTCACTCGAATGATCGAGGCGATTCGCGTGGTAAACCCGGCCATCCGTTTCTACCAGGCGTCCTCCAGCGAAATGTTCGGCATGGTGGCGGAGTCGCCGCAGAACGAATCGACCCGTTTTTATCCGCGCAGTCCTTATGGAGTTGCCAAACTCTACGGTCATTGGATTACCGTGAATGCCCGCGAGAGCTACGGACTGTTCGGTTGCTCGGGAATTCTGTTTAACCATGAATCCCCGCGCCGCGGTATTGAATTCGTGACTAGGAAGGTGAGCTATAACGTTGCCCGAATCAAGTTGGGCCTTCAGAAAAAGCTCAAGATGGGCAATCTCGAAGCGGAACGAGATTGGGGCTTCGCCGGCGACTACGTTCGTGCCATGTGGCTGATGCTGCAGCAGCACTCCCCCGACGATTATGTGGTGGCAACTGGAACCGCCCATAGCGTGAAGCATTTACTCGAGCTCGCGTTTGCACATGCCGGACTCGATTACCGAGATCACGTTGAAGTCGCCCAGGATTTTCTACGGCCGGCCGATGTCTACCATCTGCGTGGAGACTACACAAAGGCGCGTCAGCAACTCGGTTGGGAGCCTCACGTAAGTTTCGAGCAGATGATCGAAATGATGGTGGACAGTGATCTCGAACTCGTTGCGAGAACCACACCGCGGGCTCTGTCTCTCGGAGTTTACTAACATCAATCAGCGCCTTTGCTTTAGCCGGCTGAACTGAACATGGTGAACGGTTGCGCATTCTGATAACTGGTGGGACAGGTTTCGTTGGAGTTCACCTAATCCGGCTCCTCAAAACGCGAGATTCTGAGATTTCCGTACTCGCCTCCGGCAACCCATCTTCCCGAGAACATGGAGTCCAATATCACGAAATAGACATCCGCGATGCTGAAAGGGTTCGCTCGCTGGTGCACGAAGTGAATCCCGACCAGATCTACCATTTGGCGGGGATTACAGCGGTCGACGCTTCATGGGTTCGTCCGCGACTTACCTATGAAGTCAATGTGTTCGGTGCACTTAACCTGTTTGAAGCAGCAATGGATTTGCCGGTGGCGCCGAGGATACTCAACGTTAGTACCTCGCAGGTCTATGCCGCGGCTTCCGGAATCTTGACCGAAGCAAGCCCGTTAAGGCCAGATAACCCGTACGCTGCGAGTAAGGCGATGGCGGAACTCCTGGTTGCGCAATATCGCAACCGTGAAACTGGCGGCATCGTAACCGCTCGACCTTTCAACCACACCGGATGTGGACAACTACCTAACTTCGTCCTGCCATCCATCGCGAAGCAGTTTGCCGAAATCGAACGAGGGTTACGGCCCCCAAAACTCAGTTTGGGCAATACTAGTGTACGACGTGACTTCACTGATGTTCGAGATGTGGTACGCGCTTATAGTTTGTTAGTGGACAGGGGCAGAACCTGGGACGTCTACAATGTCTGCTCGGGCACCGCAGTCCTTCTCTCAGATATCATTCGGATGTTTCAGGCAATTTCCGGAATCGACGTCACGATCGAGATTGATCGCAACAAAGTTCGCCCGGCGGAAGTGGCGGAGATCTATGGGGACCCCGGCAAACTGCAATCCGAAACCGGTTGGCAACGCCAGATTCCGTTGCAGGAAACCGTCGAAGGCATGCTGGACTTCTGGCGATCCCAATGCTTGCATCAAGATCCAAAACCCGAGGTCTGAATTACATATCGGCAAGCAGAGCCGATGAAGATGGGGCCCTCTTCAGGCCGCTGTGAATTCGGGTCAAGGATAGATGCACGAGTCCCCGTTATTGTTTATTGCCAACCCTTGACTTTGGATTCCCAAAATGGGAGTATTCGGGCTAGGATTCCAATTTATGACCCGAGGGAAAGACATTGCCTGGCCGCCGGCCCGTGCTCATCGCTATGGTGTTCGTGTTGTTAGGAGTACTCCCCTGTTACGCCTATGGTGATCCGAGCGGCGGGACTTTGTTTCAAGTGCTCATGCCAGTCCTGGCCGCGCTGTGGGGGATGTGGTTGATTTTCGCCAACAACCTCCGCCGCCGCGGTTCCAATTTGTTACACAAATGGCGTGCTAAGCGGGAGGCGGATGCAGTGGTTGCGGAAGATTCGTCTCCTAAGCATTGAAGTTGTGCGGATGGGACCACCCGGCCAGAGGGGGATTGACTAGGATTGCCCTTCACGGTGTGTTCTTCATAAGGTACCAGCGCCCCTCCGTGTTCCATAATGGTTCGCAAGATCGCAGCAACCTCAGTTCTCCGCCCGCGGTTCTTGAATTGCAATCTCCAGAGAAGTATCTCTATATAAGGGCCGATAAATAGTCTATTATTTCGAAAAAGGTGAATCCATGAAGAAAAACCGCTTCCCCCAGTGGATCCTGGCTTCGGATCTGCTTTGGGTGGCGATAGCATTTTTATGCGCTGACCTGCTCCGCTACGGAATTCTTTGGAGCGCGGCGCAGGAACGCTTCGTGCATGAACTCCTGCCGTTTTTGTTTGTGGCATGGCTGCTGTGGGCGCTGCTTTCGAACCGGATGAACCTCGACGGCTTCCGTGGAGGGTGGCGTTTTCCCGCCATGGTGTCGGCACTGTTCCTGGCTGTTTCTTTGATGATGACCATCTTGCTGGCCGGCAGTTACCTCAGCCGGCGTTATGTGTCGCGACTCGCTCTGGGTTATTTCGGAATTCTCCTTCTGGTGGGTTTTATCGCGATTCGGTATAGCGCGCGACTGTTTCTTCGCGCCCGTCACCGCGCCGGCAAGGTTGGTCGCGTTGTCATCGTGGGCAGTGGACAGGTTGCGCGTGAGCTTGCTTCCAAGATAGAACGTCATCCCGAGATGTTGTGCAAAGTCGTGGGAACGCTATATCCGCAAGATGCTGCCGCCAATCTAAGCTTGTCGCGAACCGCGAGCCGGGAGTGTACGACATTGTTTACACTCAAGGTCGTGGATCTGCTTCGCAGCCACCATGTTGACGAGCTCATTCTGGCGTTGCAGAAGCCATCTTGGCCCGAACTTCTAAATCTGGTAGGTCGGTGCCGGGAACAGGGGATCAATGTGAGCCTCGTGCCGCAACCTTATGAATTGTACCTTTCCCGACCAGACCTGCTGGATCTTGGCGGATTGCCGTTGTTGCGTCTTCGGGAGTCTTCAACCTCGAACATGTTCTTTCAGTGGAAGCGAATCGTGGATTTGGCCGTGACCTCGGTGCTGGCCCTATTGGCTGTTCCGGTTCTAACGGTTGCTGCAGCGGTGCTTTATTACAACAAGGGGCAAGCGTTTCGCTGCGAAACCCGTTCCGGCAAGAACGCTATGTCGTTCGCGATGTTGCGTCTGAATGTGGATCGCCATGCCACAAACCTCACGCGCTTCGAACGACTCTTGCAACAGTTAAGCATCACCGAACTGCCCCAGCTATGGAATGTCCTGCGGGGAGAAATGTCTTTGGTCGGACCTCGGCCCGAATCGCCGGACCGAGTGCGCCACTATTCGGATTGGGAACGGCAGCGTTTAAGCGTACAGCCCGGCATTACGGGATTGGCGCAGGTTCACGGTCTGCGCGAACAACATTCCTCGGAGGAAAAAACTCGCTTTGACTTGCAGTACTTGCTGAAGCCATCTCCGTTGACGGATTTATCGTTGTTGCTGCAGACATCCTGGACATTGATCATCCGGATGTTCCATCATCCACAGCCGGGTTCCGTAGAGCGGTTAGTTTCGATGAATCAGACAGTGGCGGGTTTCGGGCTCCCCTCTGTCGAGGAGGCGATGCAGCATGCTCATCGGTCGCAGCCCAGTGCGGATTAGCTTTGCTGGGGGCGGTACGGACCTGCCAGCCTACTATGAGCAATTCGGTGGCGCGGTGCTTAGTACAGCTATTAACAAGTACTTTTACACCATTCTTGGCAAGCGAGCCGATGGCCGAATCCAGGTTATTTCTTCGGACTTGCGTCTTTTCGAAACATGGCAAGACATTGCCGCCATGGAGATGGAGAGAGGAGGACTGGAAATTCCTCTGGCGGTGCTCAAGAACGTGTCGTCCGATCTTTCGGTGGATCTTTTTCTGGCCTCAGAGATTCCTCCGGGAACCGGGTTGGGTTCATCGGCCAGCGTCTGCGTAGGTATTCTAAAGACTCTTACGACTTACCTGGATCAGCCGCTCTCGCAGCATGAATTAGCGGATCGCGCTTTCCACATCACGAGAGATGCATTGGGACGGCACGTTGGCAGGCAGGATGAGTATGCCTGCGCCTTCGGGGGGTTAAACTTCATAACCTTTGAGCACGACGGCTCGACCCAAGTGGAGCCGGTAAAAATAGAGGCCGGTCCGATGCGGGCATTGCAGAACAACCTTATGCTATTTTTTACCGGTTCTGCGCACCATTCCTGGACGATTCTTGAAGAGCAGGAAAAATCCACTCGTGCCCACAAAGGCGTTGCGGTCGAGGCTTTGCACGAAGTTCGCGCTCTGGCTGACCGCATGCGCGTCGCACTAGAGCGAGGCGATCTTAATGATTTCGGCGCACTGCTGAACGAAGCTTGGCAAGCCAAGAAAAGAGTCTCGGCAAAGATCTCGAATTCGCGCATCGATCGCCTTTACGATCTTGCTCAGCAAAACGGCGCCGTAGGCGGAAAGATAACAGGAGCGGGCGGCGGCGGTTTTCTTCTCTTGTATTGCGAATCCGCAAATCAAGCCGCCGTACGCAATGCTTTGGCGGCGGAAGGCGTACAGGAAATGGCCTTCGCCTTCGAACCCCAAGGCGCCCAAGTGATCGTGAACGATCCTTTCATCGACGGGGATGAACGCGCCGGTTCACGCTGGACATTTGTTCCAGCATAGCCCCAGCATAGTCCCAGCCTGTTCACTGTACGAGAAGCGTAAGCGGCACCTGCTGGCTTGCCCCTCCTGCGTTGGCACTAACCGTCAGGGTGTAACCTTTCATCGGAGCTACGCTTCCCCCCCCGCAGGAGCAGACAAACATCATCAGCCACAACAACACGCATTGTCGGGATCGAAGGCCCGCCCGCTTATTCGTCACCCCCGGAAGAAATACCCATCCCATTATCGACAATGCCAGGATCCATGGCGAGAGCCGGTGATTGATCGTACGAAGTGCGCCCGTGTACGCTGGCGGCGTCACGCTCACCGTGAAAGTTGTGGCCTGAGTGGCACTTAAAGCCTCCCTGGAGGGAACATCGCAGGTTGCGCTGGGGGGGGCAACGGTACAACTTAGGGCGGCCGTGCCGCTCACTCCGGCGCCGCCGATCGAGAGCAAGTACTTGGCCGTGACCCCAGGACTAACCGTTGCGGAGCCGGAACCACCATTCGCGATCGTGAGGCCCAATCCGTGGAGGACGCCCGTACCGCTCAGGGAGATGGTTTGCGTGGCGTTAGGAGCGTCGGCAGTCATGGTGAGAGTGCCGCTTCGTGCACCAGCAACCGTGGGAGTAAACGTCACGTGGATTTGGCATAGTTTGTATCCCCGCAATTGAGTGCCGCAGTTGTTGGTCTCCGAGAAATCGCCGCTGACTTGAACGAGCAAATTGGAGACAGCCACCGCTCCTGCATTGAGCGTCACCGTCAGCGCCGGACTCGTAGTCGCGACGGCTTGATTAGGAAACGAAAGGCTGGTAGGCGAAGCGTTCTGCAAACCGGCATAAATGCCGTTTCCGCCCCTCAGGTTTTCCGAGAAATTGTCGTTCTCTAGAAGTGCGGTAGCCTGGTTATCAAGCTCGAGTCCGTAGAGTTGAGAGCCGATGCCTGTGTTGATGGATGTGACTCCAGCAATTATTCCGGTGGTTGAATCAACCCAGTCAATGCCGACTTGAGTCTGCGATCCGCGAAGGCTCCTAGCATTGTCATTAATCACTCCGCCCAGAATTTTCTCATTGACGCTATCGACCTCCCACGCGGCAGGCATGGCGTGGTTCGGGGGAGTGGGAGTGATGACAATATGCAGGTTGTCTGTAACCGAGACGATCGAATAGGTGTGCCCGTCAAAAAGGAAAGGCGTACCCGGTGGCCAGGCCAGACTAAACCCGCCGGTTACACCGTAAAACCAAGTCACAGTCGAGCCCACACTGGTTCCGGTGCCAATCTGCGCTTCGGTGAAAGTGCCGTCGTCCTGATTGTCATTCAGGGTGTTGTTGATCAGTTGAACGTCGGGGCTACCGCAGATATCGATTCCGCCGGCCGAACCTTCACTGATATTGCAATTCGATACGACTACGTCGTCATCAAGGAAAAGCCAAATTCCGGCTTGTCGATTGCCGATATAACCAGTCCCGAGAATTGTGCAGTTGGAAATGCGGACGTGACGGCTATTGATTATGTCCAATCCGTCCCCGAGAGTCAGCGGCGCAGCAGTATTGAGGCCTTGTTGGCCATCGTAGGAAGCGTTGAGACCGGTAATGGTTATATCGGAGGACGGACTGGTTCCCCATGATTCAGCGGTGACCCCGTCTATTTTTGCATTGTTCGTAATCATGCCGCCTTTGATCGTGATTTGTGACGAACCATTGATTTGTATCCCGCTGCCTCCAAAGTCAAAACTGGCGTCCACATTATTGATGGAAATGTTGTTGATTGTGATTTCGGAGGAATCAAACAGGCCAACGATGGCGGGGTAGCTCTGCTGCCCGGGCGGGAACACGAAACTGTTTACCACAAGGTCGTTCACCCATCCTCGCGAACAGTTCTTCAGGTAATATCCGTTCTGCGCCACCTCTGTTACTGGGTCTGCGGCGGTGATACTTGTAACCGTGTTATTAGAAATAACAAAGTCGGTTACTCCCACCCAATAAACTAAGTTTCCGCCGCCCACGAAGGTGACCCCGTCGAGTTGAACTCGCGTCGTATTAAGGGATTGCACTTCACCATTTATGGGTGTGGAGGTGGATGAGATGATGCAGTTCTTGATGCTAGTGTTACTGCTTTGATAAAGGTATGAACCCGCGTCCAGGAAAATCGTAGCCTGATTGGTGCATACCAGATCGTGGCCGGCGGATAAAGACACTTCCCCTTCGCTGATGGTGCCGGAAGTGCTGACAATGATCCTGCCAGGATTGGCCCCCAGTTTGGCGTCAGCCGCAGCAATTTGCGCGCCGAGATCCCCTTGTGCGACGGCGACATCCCCTATGCACATCGAGATGGCCAGCAATAGTAAAAGACGATTCATCGCCACCCTTCAGCCATAACCAGAATCTCCCTAAGATGCTATTCTTCCACAAAGTGAACCACTTGCAGAGGGGAGAACAAGAAAACTAACCGATTTTCAAAACTTGCACGCAACAATGCCCGCAATCGATTCGGACGCCGGGGATGTCGACATAGCGACAACATGCCGCGCTTTCGAACCTAAGCCACTCATTTCTGCCAGGAGACTCCCGGATACAGGCTCGGAATGCGAAATGCCCGATATGCGTTGGCCCCCGTAAGGTTCAATTGCCAGACCGTCTGCGGATTGGCGGTCTGAGTTACTTCCATGACTTGTGAAGCAGGCACGGCTGCAGGGATGATCTGGTCGCAGAGATCAAACTCAACGTTCCCGTTGCTCAGAGTTCCAATGCTGCCGCCCCACGCCGAAAACAACCCAGGAGAATCCTGCCAGAGCAGCGTCGCCAGGTTAGTGCTTTCGTCAACCTGGAAGACGGTGGCCCGGGAATAGCAATTGGATGAACATTCCCCGGCGCCGTTGGACCCGACTCGAAAGTCTCCATTGTCCATGACCGACATGGTCATCACCGAACCATTGACGCTCTCCACGTTGGGATAGTGTTGCGCGAAGAACCAGTCACTGTCATCTCCACCTGCCAGGGCGAAATCGCCTTGATAACCCAGCTTCCACAAGATGTCGCCACCGCCGGTCCCATTGGCATAATCGATCTTAAGGATCCAACCTTGGTGGCGCATGGAGACCAGAAGGTTGCCGTCGGGCGTGTAGATGATGGCATTGCTATGCGTCCAGTCGGGGAAAAATATCGGGTGCCGGTTGACGTCCAAGTGATCGAACGCCGACCATGCCCAGGCCACATTTCCGTTCAGGTCGATGTCGATCAACGCATCCCCGAGGACCGGGGTTATCATCCCCGGGTAGCCTGGCAAATTCGAGTATGGAACGGTGTAGTTGGCCAGCGCGATCCAGTGACCATTCGGCAAAACGATTACATCGTGATGGAAGAGGCTGATGGTGAAGGAATAACCGTTGGCCTGAAGCGATTGATTGACCTGGTCTGTGGTAACGCTCCGCAGGGTATTACCCGCCAAATCGATTTCGCGCAAGTCCCCGACACCCAGGAGGAAATGCCCGTTCTCCATCAGCTTCATCGGCGTAATAGAAGCACCATTTCCCGGGTTGTAATACCAGATGATGTTGCCGTCGAGGTCGGTGACAAAGGCGAGCAAGGAACCCGGACCAGCCACTCCGTTGAATACTTCGACTCCGCTCGCGGGCTCGAGGCCTGGAGTGGGGCGGGTCACAACCATTCCGGGTGGCTTGCCCGCTGAACTCGGGATCGCACCCGTCTCAAAAGTCTCATCGGGCCCAACCCACGTCTCGCCGTCAACCGCTTCCAAATGCGCGCGCATGTGGTAGGTTGTGTTCGGCTTCATGCCGGCTATGAGAATAGTTACCGGTTGCTGAGGCCCAGTGGTAGGCGGCGTGCCTGTCGTCTGCCGGCCGTAAGTGGTGTCAGTGCCGAACTCGACCGAAGCTGTAACGTTCGCCTGGAAGGGCGTGATCTTGTACTGCGCCACCAAAGGATTCCCTGTGGCCGAGATACTGCTGCCGGAGCCGCAACCAAACATGGCGGAGACCGGGAGGATGAACGCTAGGCGCAGAAAAAACAGCAATCGCGGTCTACTCATCGGATACCCTCAATCTTCTTTTGACCTGGGAATTTTCGCTCCAAGAGCGCTGTTGAGTATACATCCATACCTTGGTCGAGGCGCGGCTGTCAAAGCTTTTCTGAAGGTGCGAGGTATCGATTACAAAGATCGAGACGGTTCATCGGGAAGTAGGGGAGACTCGTATCTCGACGGCTCCGGGCCGGTTCTCACGAGGATTTGGCTCGACAGGAGCAATCGTAGTGAAGTAGTATCTGCGAAGGCTAGAGTCTTCTAATTTTCCGTGCGGGACTGCAAAACCAGTTAAGGCTGGCGAAAATGAACTCAAGGGACTGACAGACTGGCGCGCAGGCCGCGAGATGGCAGTGTCATATGTCAAGAGTTCCACGCCTCGCTCCGGTTTTTGTCGTACTTTTTGTGGCCTTGAGTTCGTGGGCTCAGAGTCCCCTACAAACCGTCGGCACCAATTACGGGCCGATCTCGACGCGCAGCCAAAATTTAGCAGTTCCGCTCGCCTTTGAGCCTAATCAAGGGCAAGCGGTCGAGGGCGTAGATTTCGTGGCGCGAGGTCAGGGATACAGTGCGCAGCTTCGCGCCAACCGCCTTACCCTGCTTTTGAATCGCGCCCATGGCGATGTTTCTGCTGAAAGTGTCGTGGAGATCGGCTTGGCGGGTGCGAATCGAAATGCCAAAGCCGCAGCCGGCGACAAATTGGCAGGACGAAGCAACTACCTGTTGGGATCCGATCCTGCGAATTGGATTACGAACGTGGAGCAGTACGCCAAGGTCCGCTACGGCAATGTTTATCCCGGCATTGATCTCGTTTTTCACGGCAATCAAAGCCGCCTGGAGCACGATTTCGTCATTCGTCCGGCGGCCAGCCCAGATCAGATTGGGTTGAGCTTTTCAGGCGTACGCCGTACTGAATTGGCGACCGATGGAGACTTGGTGCTTCAGACGAAGTCCGGCGAAATGCTTTTGCAGAAGCCGCGGGCGTATCAGATCGTCGGCGATACGGAGGTCGAAGTGCCAGTGAAGTATGTGGCTCGCAAAGGGCAGGTCGGTTTTAGCGTGGGTCGTTATGATCGAAGCCGGGACCTGACCATTGACCCGGTCCTGGTGTATTCGACTTACTTTGGCGGTGCGGCTGGTCCGGAAGGATCGCATCAAGCAGTCAACGCGGTCGCGCTCGACAGTTCCGGGAATCTTTACGTCGCAGGAGCCACCGACTCGACCAGCTTTCCCGTCACCCCCGGCGTGGTCGATTCAACCCCAGCGTCGGCGTTTATCTCCAAGCTTGATCCCACCGGAACATCGCTAATTTATTCCACCTATATGCAGGGTTTAGGAATATCAGGGCTGGCAGTAGATACACAGGGAGACGTCTTCGTGGTTGGGCAAGGTCAGGCCGGCTTGCCGATTCCGACCGGCTCCAATCCCTTTCAGGCTAACGTCAAGACCATTGCACTTCTCAAACTGAATCCTACGGGCACTGCGGTACTCAATGCGACCTATTTCGGGGGAAGTGGATTGGACACCGCTAGCGGACTTGCCATCGACTCGGCTGACGATGTTTATATCGCCGGGTCGACCTCTTCCAACGATTTTCCTCTGCAGAATCCGTTGCAGGGTAGCTTGGGAACAAGCGGCGCCAGTGGCTTCGTGACCGAATTCAACCCCGCGCTCAGCGCACTGATCTACTCTACGTATCTGGGCGCCAATAGCAATGTAAACATGGGAGGTACTACTGAAGGCTTCGCCTTGGATGCTCTCGGTGACGCCTACGTTGTGGGCATCGCCAACCCGGGTTTTCCAACGACGACGGGCGCGTATCAGATGACGTGTCCGGACGAGTGTACTTTTCTAGCGGAACTAAACCCCGTCGGTTCCGCACTGCTGAATGCAACCTACCTCGGTAGCGGAAGCGGCCTGACTTCCGAAATTGCAGTTGCAGTGGACAGCTCGGGAGACGCTTATCTAGCCGGAACGACCCCCTCAGCGAGTTTTCCGGTGCTCAATCCAATTCAGCCCTGCAGCATAATCAACGGGACTACAGCCTATGGGGCGAACTTTCTTGTGGAGTTCAGTCCAGCAGGTAGTTTACTCTTTTCGACGTGCCTGGGGCCTAGCGGGACAAACAGCTTCGGATTTGTCGCCTTGACTCTGGACAGTCTTGGGAACGCCTATGTGGCTGGAAACGCCGCGTCGGGCATCCCGCTGCAATCGCCGATCGATGCGAATCCGCCACTGGATTCTGGGGGACAACCGGGAGGACGTCCCTTCGTCAGCGAAATCGATCACTCAACCCATGAGCTACTGTTTTCCAGCTTTGTCGGCGATCAAATTTCCTTTGATGGTGATGGAACTGGGGATCAGATTTTGGGCGTGGCAGTCGATTCGAGTGGCAATATCTATCTGGGTGGTGAGTTGGGAGTGGGGTCCCTTCCGGTATTCAATGCCTTTCAGCCTTACTTTTCCGTCTCCGGCGGATGCCCTGGGCTCCATGATGGAATTGATTGCTTCTTCGTTGACGGGTTTGTCATCAAGATTTCCCCCGATGCCGGAGCGGCAGCAGCAACGTCGCCGGGAGGGCTGTTTCTTAGTGGCGCTCAACTGGTAGGGAGCACCAGCCCAGCCCAGGTGGTCACAGTTTATGATCTCGGAACGAATGCCTTGACCGTTTCCAGCGTTGCCATCAGCGGCGACTTTGCGGTCGCGTCGAACAATTGCACCACGGTATCGCCGGCAGGTGGAAGCTGCGCCATTGGCGTGACCTTTACTCCTACGCAGGTCGGCACACGCACCGGAACATTGACCATCACCGACAGCTCCGCAGGCAGCCCGCACACTGTTCCGCTCTTCGGTGTCGGAGACCAACTGAGTATGGTTCCTTCTCCGAGCACGCTTTCTTTTGCCAACCAGCTGATTGGCACAAGCACCGCCCAGAACGTTACACTTACGAATCCCAGCGCGTTCAATGTGCAGATCACGAGGATTCAGGTCAGTGGCAGCGACTTTACCGAGGCCAACAGTTGTCAGTCTCTTATGCTCCCTTCGTATGTTTGTACAGTCGATGTAACATTTACGCCGACGGCCTCCGGCACCCGTACAGGGACCCTTACGATCACCGATAATGCCCCCAATAGTCCACAGACGGTGACGCTCACCGGTATAGGCGCTGCGCCGGGTGTGGGCCTTGGAATCGCATCAGGAGGTTCCAACTCAGCGACGGTGGCAGCGGGGGCTACCGCCCAATATTCGCTTTCGATCGGCGGTGCCGGAATGAGCGGCACGGCTTCACTGACGTGTACGGGCGCACCCACAGGCGCTACCTGCACGGTGCCTGCAACTGAAACTTTCAGCGCCACTTCTGCCACGAATTTCACTGCCAGTGTGACGACCACCTCGCGCACTATATCAGCGCTCCAGCCCGGCGACTTCCGGCGCTCGTCATGGCTATGGGCATTGGCCCTTATGGGATGGATAGTGCTGCTCGGGAAGGAGAAAAGCAAGCTATCGATTCATCGATCCCTTCTGTGTTTGACGCTATTGTCCGTATTTTTCCTCTGTTCCTGCGGCGGAAGCAACCGTAGCAGCAATCCCGGTGGCACGCCAGCGGGAAACTACACCCTTACGGTGACGGCTACGGTGGGAAGCACAACCCAGTCGACGTCCCTCACGCTCATTGTCCAGTGAGAATGGGGAGTTGAAAATCAATTGTCGGCCAGAGGGATTAGGAAGCTTATGGCCGGCCGACTTGCCGAGCGCTCAGCTATTTCGCAATTCCAGCAATCTGCCCATGCTACGATCGGTGTTTTCTGAGTAGTTGTGGGTCATCAGACTCTATTGCTGTCGTCCTACCGTGGGCCGGCGGCTACTATCACTAGCCGACGAGTTGGGCATGTGATTTGGACCACCCCGGCAAATTGTCTGATAGTTCTTGCCAACAACTTCCGCACGCAGGCTTCCCCGGAAAGGAGATTCAGAGATGAAAGTTACAGCGCGATGGGTTTGTCCGATTGGACTGTCTCTTATGATTGCTGCGTTGAGTTGCAGCGATGGTTCGGTCGAAAGCGTGCAAGCCAGTACCCCTAGTCCGTTTATGGTGGCCAATCCCATGAGCGATCTCACGCAAATGTACAAAGAGCTCGCAGCAGCTGGAGGAGGCGTGATTTATCTTACCGCCCCCGGCTCTTATCCCTGCCCGTCGCCGCCTCCATCGAATGTTGCTCTGGTCAGCCTGGCGCCGAGCGCGGACACCAACATCGCCATGCTGGGCTTCGACGGCGTGCAAAGCGGCATCGATACCCAGGTTCGCTTCACCAATTGTTCGCAGTGGACGCTCACCAACACCTACAACACGCGCGTAGAAGGCGTCGCGCTCGATTTCGCTAATTCCGGCGCCGGATTATCTCTCGTCAATTCCCAATGGAATCATTGGAGGCAGGTGACGTTGGAAAACTGCGGCAACACAACGACTCCATGCGTACAACTTCTAAGCAGCGGCGGCGGAACTCCGGCCGACAATACGGCATTCAACACCTTCGAAGATATGGTGGTGAATCCCAGCACTTCTTCGGGGCAGTATGCAACGGCATGGCTGATGCAAGGCAGTTCATCGGGCGGCGGCGGAGCTGTAACCCAAAACCGAATTATTCGTTCCATCATTGCCGGAAACATCCTCTGCGGATTCGACCAGGAGACGCTCAGCGACAGCAACATCATTTCGGATCCCCAGCTCTACCAGCAAGACAACACGCTCTCCACCAGTTCACCCAACTGCTTCAACCTGCTAAGTCCCACCGTCGACGTGGATGCGGACGGATCCATCTATACGAACGAAAGCATTACAGGCACCTTCGCCTTTACCGCGCGGACCGGGCAATCTTCCGGCAACCGGATCACGTATACAGACCAGTTCGTAACTAACTTCCAAATTCTCGGCGGCAGCAATCCCAGACTTTGCATGGATACAAATAGCCTGAACGGCGCGAACGGCATTGATGCCTACTGCAACGGACGATTGATGCAGGCAGCGCAGCTCAGTTTGCCTTTCCCCTCCGCGTCGCAGCCCGGTGACATCGTAGCCGCCGAAAGCACTACTTCGGGCAAGATATTCCTAGGCACCAGCAACGTAAGTTTCTCCACCGGGAATGGAGGTCCTTCGGAAAGCTGCACCACTGGTTCTATTTACACCAACTCAGCAGCATCGACTGCGGCTGGAGTTTTGTATGTGTGCTTCGCTGGGACTTGGAATGCCATGAATGTAAGGTAAGAAGGTTCTATGAGAGAGTTGCAATACAGAGGCCACGCCCAACGGCCGGGGCATAGCGACGAGCCGCGCTTGCGTTCACAGGCCGAGAAGCACGAACTTTCCCCACCTCTACAAAGCCAAGATCAAGAACATGAGCAACCCCGGACGCAACGGCCGCGAGGTAACTCTATTTTCCGATGCAGAAGGTGCAAATGTCCGGTATCGGCAATGTTTATAGGGGTGCAGGGCAGAGTCGCCTTTCTGGAGACATACGGGAGACATAGATTGCCCGCGTACCCCCCTCGTTCGTGGCTGGTTGACGCCTCACGCGCCCGGCTGATAAAGATACTTCTGAAATCCTACGAAGACCTTGCTGATCTCTTCGGGCTTGCCGAGATCGGCGACGGCATCGGCAATCGAATTCCGATACTTCAGCCGGAGCAGAGGGGTTAGCTTCTCCTGGTCAAGTTCATCCACCCCGACGCCAATATAGTGGGCTAGGACGAAATCCAGAAAAGCCTGCTGCTTGCTATTAAAGCGCTTGCCAATCGCCACCTTCGCCCGACCGGCGCGCTCTTCGCGGGTGAGTGGTGGCAGCGCGTAGGCGACATAAGCGAGAACGTCGAACAGGTCGCTCTTCTCGGCATCGATGATCTTCTGCATCTCGGCCAGTTGTTCGTGGCCAAAACCCTTCTCTGCGAGTCCCATCAGAAGCTTCTTCCTCGTATCAGGCGCGCTCCACAATGCGCGTAGCTCGGCTTCGTCTTTGAAGAACTCCGGCAGCTTGCCGAACAGCGACTCCATGAACTGCTGGGCAGACATAGGAGTGCCGTCCGGGTGCCAGAAGGCCGTGCTCACCATGTGCTGGATGGCACGCTCTTTCCCGTCGGCCAGCTTCACGGTTGCCTTTCTCCGGCACACGCAAGGACGCTCACCACAAACCTCGCAAGGCTCTTCGGGGCACTCGCACGGTCGCCTCCCGCAGACAGCACAAGGTCGCGGCGCAGCCTTCTCGCACTCGCAGGGATGGGAATCGCACTTCGGGCACGGCGCTGGCTCCAACGGTTCGCCGTCCCATTCCGGATCGTTGAAATGGAGGTACGCCCTCACGAAATCGTAGATGGTGAAGTAGTCCTTGCCGTCGTAAAGGCGCGTGCCGCGTCCGATGATTTGTTTGAACTCGATCATGGTGTTGATCGAGCGCATGAATACGATGTTGCGGATATTGCGGGCATCCACGCCGGTCGAGAGCTTTTGCGAGGTGGTCAAAATCGTCGGGATCGTCTTTTCGTTGTCTTGAAAGTCGCGCAGGTGCTGGTTGCCGAGTTCGTGATCGTCGGCGGTCACCCGCTGGCAATAGTTCGGGTCCGTGCTCGTTTTCATCTGGTTGATGAGGTCACGCACGGCCAGCGCATGGTCCTGAGTGGCACAGAAGACGAGCGTTTTCTCGCTCTGGTTGATCTGGTCCATGAATATCTTCACGCGGTGCGCTTCACGTTCCTTGATCTCGATGATCTTGTTGAAGTCGGTTTCGGTGTAGTGCTTTCCACGTTCGACTTCGCCCTCCACCACAAAATCGTCGGGCGTGTAGACATATTCATCGAGGGTGGTGGCAATCTGTTTTACGCGGAACGGCGTGAGGAAGCCGTCATTGATGCCCTGCCTGAGCGAGTAGATGTAGACCGGCTCGCCAAAATAGGCGTAGGTGTCCGCGTTCTCCTGTCGCTTGGGCGTTGCGGTTAGCCCGAGTTGAACGGCGGGAGCAAAGTATTCCATGATGCCGCGCCAGTTGCCTTCATCGTTGGCCCCGCCGCGATGGCACTCGTCGATCACGATGAAATCGAAAAAATCGGGCGGATACTCGCCAAAATAGGGCGACGGCTGGCCGTCCTTCGGCGGTCCGCTCATGAAGGTCTGGAAGATGGTGAAGAAGACGCTGGCGTTCTTAGGGACTTTGCCTTTCTTGCGGATGTCTTCGGGGCTGATTCGCTTCAGCGCGTCCTCGGGGAACGCGGAGAAGGATGTGAAGTCGTTGTAAGCCTGGTCGGCGAGGTTGTTGCGGTCGGCGAGGAAGAGAAGACGCGGGCGGCGAGTGGGTTCCGCTCCGCTCTTCGTTTCGACGGACTTCCAGTCGGTCAGATTCCAGCGGGCGTTGAAGAGCTTCCACGCGATCTGAAAGGCAATGGACGTTTTTCCCGTGCCGGTGGCCAGCGTCAGCAGCACGCGGTCTCTGCCGTCAATGATTGCGTCGAGCACGCGGGCGACTGAAATCTCCTGGTAGAAGCGGATATCCCATGTGCCGCTCTTATCCGGATAGGGCACGGCGGCGAAGCGGTCGCGCCAGGCGTTCGCTTTGGCGAACGTCATGTTCCAAAGTTCATCCGGCGTGGGATAGACCGGCACCTCGCCTTCCTTGCCGGTTTCCATGTCGATGCCGTAGATGCTGTGGCCGTTGGAAGAGTAGGTGTAACGAATCTCCATCTTTCCGGCGTAGTCCTTGGCTTGCGCCACACCCTCGGTCAATCCTTTATCCCGCGCTTTGGCCTCGACGATGGCCACCTTGGTGTTGCGATATTCCAGAACGTAGTCGGCGAAAAGAGGATTGCTGCGCCGGACATCACCTGACGTGCGGCCTTCGATGCGGCCGGGAGAGATCGCGTAGTTGCGCCGGATGCGGCTGCCATCGACCACGCCCCAGCCCGCCGCTTTCAGCGCGGGATCGATATATTCGGCTCTGGTGTCGGCTTCGTTCATTTTTTCCTGCCACTGGCCTTCGTACCGAGGATGCCACGCGGCGGTGGCAGAAAATTTGCTCCCGTGACGACCGGCTTCCCGGTCTGGCTCTCCAGATCAAGGCGCGCTTTCTTGGCGATTCGGCCTCCGGTTGTCGCAGCCATTTTATTCTCCGCCATGCCGGTCGCTGCCACGCTTTCGGCGAGTTGGCGGGTAGACAATTCCGCCAGCGCCGTAAAAATCAATTCCGCCTCGCTCATGTGGTCGCGCAGATTTTGGCTTTTCAACCCCTTCAAGTCCTTGTGCGCCTTCACACTCACTCCCGACCATTCCTGATGAATGATGTTGGTCAGAATGGCAAACTCCTCGCCTTTCTTGATCTCGTGCTCCGACCAATAATCGGTCAGCTTGTTGCGCGTCTCCTGCCCGGTCATGCGCTGCTGAATCCACTTTTCGCTGCGTCCGTCTTTTGCCACATCTCGCGTGCTCGGTCCAGCGACAGTGACGGGTCAGCCATTTCCTGCATCCGTTCATAGCCCACCTTAGCTAGCCACAGCTTAATAGGCTCGGCCTTGGGGCTGGGGACGGACTGCACCAGCCGCAACAGCATCTCGGCGGTGGCCACGTCGGTGAGATAATTCTTTCCGTCGGCCGCGGGTAATTTCAGTTGGTGACAATTTGTCACCAACTGGCTCCCCTCCTTTCCCAGCCGTTCTTTCAGCTTGTTCCAATATTTCCGCGCGGTCTTGTCGTCGGGCTGTTGGGTCAGCACTTGAACGATGTCCACCACAGAAAACCACCAGGTTTCGCTCTTCTCGTCATAGACGCGGCGGATGGATTGATCTTCAAACTGCGCGGGCAGATGTTGCATCGGTGCTCCTGTACAGTTGGCCCGTGAAGGCTTGGTTCAGCAGCGACTTCTTCAATGCCTCCAGAGCGACCCGCTTTTGTTGGTAGACGGATTCGAGGCGTTGGGTTTCAGCTTCGAGCTCCATAATTGTCTCAACGACTCCTTGTTGCTTGGCTAGGGAGGGCAGCGCAATCGGATAAGGTTCTAGTGTTTCTTTGGTCAGCCCGATCTGGCCTGCCGCACGCTCGGAATGGTAGATGACGTATTGCAGTATTGCGGAGTGCTTAAGGAAATAGAAAAGGAAGTCTCGGCGGAGCTTTGATTCGTCCGGCACTGCCTTCATCAAGGCGACGTTGTATGCTCCTTCCAATCCGCGCAAGATTTGAAAAAGCGGAGGTCCGTAGCGCCCGATCATAACGTCATCTGCCCTACAGAATCGTCTGGCTTGAGCACGCGGAATGTAGACGACGTGATTGTCGCTCTTGTAATCACGAATCTGGATGAGGCGAACGTTATCGGCCTTCTTTGTTTTCGAGAAGACCGACTTTGGCGGCTGCGAACCGCCGACGAACTCGCAAACTTCTCCCAAGGTTGACGCAGCCCATCCACTCCGTCGCTGGGTGAAGACGGATTGGAGGTAGCTTTCGAAGAGGGCGCGGGCGTTTTGGAGGTTCCTGCCGGCGTTGGCTTTGGCGGTGGCGATGCCCTCAAACGCTTCGTCAAGAATACCGACGATCCGCCGCTGTTCAGGGAGCGGAGGGATTGGGATCAGTTGCGCTTTCACGTCGCCATCGGTGACAGCGGGGTAGCTTGCTCCCTTCTGCAAGCTTTCCATCTGCCCCATGAAGCTTTCCGTGAAAAGGGAGTAGAAGACGAAGCGATGGTCAATTCCGACCCTTGGCCGAAGAACGAAATAGCCGGTGCTACATACCTGCTTGTCGAGATTTTCTGGCACGACAGCAATTCGCTGCAAGGTAGGACGAATCGTCGCGAAAAGGATGTCGTTCGCTCTCACAAGCTTTCTAGCCCGGCTTGGCGCGTCCTTTCCTTTTAGGCGCTGCGTCGCCCCAATCTGAAATCTCGAATTGGAAACGCTTGAAACGTCGATATAGTCGAACTCGGCGTCCGGCGATTGGAGCGGATTAACTGTCTCGGTCTTTTGCAGAACTTCGCCGAGCGTTTTAGTCGGCCACCCATTCTTCATAGCAGCGCCTTGATATTCGCCAGCACCTCCGCGCTCTCGGCATCCAGCGCGGCAATCTCATCCATGATGGCCTCCGGGTTCGAGATGAGCTGCGAGAAGGGCTGTCACGCGATCCTAGACGAGGCGGAATGGCAACTGAGGGAAGAACCGCAAGAGCACACGGAATTTGTCGAAAAACTTGCCGCGCTCGCCAATCACTACGAACGCGCGATAGTTGCGTTCCTGGACCATACCAAGTTCTGGAAAGGGGCAACCCTCTTCTACCACGCCGATACGTTGCCTTACTGGCGCAAGCGGAAGAACCTACCGCACCAGCCCATAGCGTTGGACCTAGCCAGTCGGCGCGAATTGGCCGACCTCATCCGCAAATACTTCCACTACACCGAGGGGCGAGGCAACAATTGCATAGTTGAACTTTTCCGCCGTGGCGAGCGGGACTACTTTTTTGCCTATCCCGAGGACTACTCGCAACAAAACATTGAATGGGTGGATGGGCAGTTCGACCGCAGACCCCACAATCCGGCCTTTGAGGTGATCTACGTCTACTCGCAGAGAGAAGGCTCGCTCGACCTGAATTTCCGCGGCTCGCGCAAGGCAGTTGAGCCATTGCAAGGGATGTTCGCAAAAGCGATCCTCAAGCTGCCCGAACTGCCGCCAGACCCAGATGACGAGCGCGTCTATGATCTGGCTGCGTTGCGCCAGAAGTCCTTCAGCTTCGTTTTCGACGTGGGCAGCGGCATTCAGGGCGTCGCGGTAAAGAAGCTGAGGCTGTCGTCCAAGTTCAAGAAAGGCGACCGTATTACCGTGGAAGCAGATGCCGTCGGTAAGGCAGATGCCGTTTACGACTTGCTCGACAAGATCGGCAGATCCGTGCCGCTGCACTTGTATAACGTCACCCAGGTGGAGCTTGCCGCGTCGGTGATTGTGGACGCCGAGAAGCCGCCGAAGTCGGTGACGATCCGCATCACACATCCCAACTCTTGCTCGCTCAAGTACGACGAGTTGGATCTTAAGCTGCGCGACATGCTGGAAGCCTCCGGAATCGAACCCAAAGAGCCAAGTGAGGAAGCGGATGCGACTGACGAGGCGGAGCCTCCCGCATCGTGACGCCGCTGGACGCCATTTTCGAACTGCTGGCGCGCGTAGGAGCAAGCAACGGCGCTGCGGTATTAGTGAGCGAAGAAGAACTGAGCCATTGGCCTGCGGCAGCGGTCAAGGCCATGAAGTCGCAAAAGCTGCTAATGAAGGCCCGCCCCGCCGCAAGCGTGGTGTGTCCCGGCTGTGAGCACGAATGCGTCATGCCCGTGCATACCCTGCCCTCCGGACCGAGCGACATGAGGTCGTTCATTGTGTGCGACAAGCGGGATGACATCAACCGCGTGACCGTCGCCGCCGAGCGACTGACGCAATGGCGGTGCGATACGGACGCCGTGTGCGGATTTGCCGCTCGAAGCCTCGGACTGCGCCGCAGCGAGAAGCCGTCAGTTAACACTCAACTTTGGGAGATTGGCATCGCTGCCGGCGACAAACGCACGCAGATGCTATGCCTCAAGGCAGATGGCGAATTGGCCTTGATCACCGGGAACAACGGAGCGCCATTCTCCGAGTTTGTTGCTTACCGCGAGGGCCGATATTCGCTCGATCAGATGATGATCCGTCAACAGGTGGATGCCGCGACTACGGCAGACAACCGCTACACGCCAACGACCGCCCGGCGCGAAGCTCGCAAGCTGGACACACAAGCCATGTATGAAAGCTGGAGGAAGGAGTACCGCGCCTTGAAAAAATCGCGCCCGAAAATGTCCGATGTCTGGTACTCGCGGCAGATCGCCAAGCTGGAGATAGCCGAGGGCCGCGACGCTGACACCATCAGAAAGCACATGAAGCCTTGAAGAAAGTTGGGCGGAATTTTTTCGCCCAACTCGCACCCCCGCTTCCCCGCTGTTTTCGGCCCTTCGGCCTTGGAACTGCCTTGCGCGAACCTCCACACGGGCCGTCCTCGCAACTTCTAACACGTTGATTCCTTTCGCTAATCCTCGCCGACGCTGGGCCTTTGTTCCGAGCATTTATTCGCCCAGATCGCCCAAATACGCTTCGTCCTAACAAATCCGCTATCGCGCAAGGAGATTTGAAGATGACGCACACCATACTGAGGCTTCCGACGGTCAAAGCCGAATCCGGTCTGTCTCGTTCCACGATCTACCTCCGCATATCCCAAGGTTTATGGACAAGGCCCGTGAGCCTCGGCGCTCGGGCCGTTGGCTGGCCCGCCAATGAAGTGGCCACGTTGAACGCTGCCCGCATTTCAGGAAGGTCCAACTCAGAAATTCGCGATCTGGTGTTGAAACTGGACGCGGCTCGCAAGACAGCCGAGTGAGCGCGCGCGATGAGCCAAAACTCCAACGGAAGCAGCGGCGGGTACAGCATAGTAAAAAGTAACACCAGCGACCATACCGTCATAGACGTTCAAGCCTTACCCGGTGGGGTAGCTAACGGTGGCAAAGAGGGCCGCTCTGTCACTCGCTTCTCAGAGCAACTACGACCGCATCGAGCCCTAGACGCGATTGGCTGGACAGACATCCACGAAATCAACGAGGCCGCTCGACGAAAGTTCCAACTCGTTGCGGAACCCATCCTTATCACAATGAAGGGCATAATCCTCTCTGGTATCGACTCGTGGCGGTTGGCATTGTCCGAGGGTAGGCAGCATATTCCCTGCATCGAGTATGACCTCGATGAGACCGAATGTATTGAATACATTCTCGCCACCCATCGAACTCGTAGCAGATGGAATTCGTTTGTCCGCATTCGCCTGGCCTTGACTCTCGAACAATATTTTCAGCAGAGAGCGCTAGACAACATGCGGGCCGGAGGCAAGTGTAAGGGTTCGACAAATTTGTCGAAGGCTGACCGCATCGAGGTGCGTCGGGAGATCGCCAACGGCGCTGGCACGGGGACTGGCAATGTAGACAAGGTGAAGGCGATTTTGCGCAGCGCCCACCCGAACGTTATTGCGGCGTTAGAGAATGGCTCGCTGAGAATCCATCGTGCCTGGAAGTGGTGCAAACTCTCAAAATTTCAACAGAAAGAAGAGTTCGCCAATTACGAGGAAGAACAGAACCGCCGCAAAATCTTGCGGGAGTTTGGTGGTCAATCCCAGCCGTCGTTCGACCAACGTCAGGCACTGGAAGCTTTACAATTGTTTGACACTCGTCACCCCGGCCAGATCGCAGTCCGGCGCAGCGCCAGTAAAGGATCGGTCGTAATCCTTGGACGAGATTTGGTTGAGGAAATCAGGGCCATGGAGGACGCCAATCGTCATGTCTAAGCATCCTAGGTCTACTAAACGCAGCTTGTTGCAGCAGATTCTGATCGAAGGCCGGGAGCACTGGGATCACGAGGGCTATGACCGCAATTGGCGTGCTCGATTCTTGCGCGCGATACAGTGCAAAACCCCGGAAATGGGCCAGCGAGTCTATGCGTCGGAGAATGAAGAGCGTACTTTCTGCAATACATGCAAATCACCTGCCTGCTCCAGTTGCGGCCACTGGGCCACGGTGCAGTGGCAGCGCGAAAGGTGGTGTGCCCTTCCGGAAGGGCCTTACCGAGTTATCACCCTAACTATGCCCAATACATTGTGGCCTCTATTTGCCTCTAACCCACGCCTGTGCCACAAACTGGCCGAGATTGCAGCCAGAGTTATCGTTAGCTATGCCAGAGCGCGTAGAGGCGTAGAGGTCGGTGTATTGCCGATCTTGCATACCTTCAACGGGAAATTGGAGTTCAACTCACACATACATGCTCTGGTAACCGCTAGAGACCTGCAAAGACTCGCTTGTCAAAGCCGGTCGGTCTTCTTCGATCCAAACAATCTGATGCGTAGCTGGAAGCGGCTTATCGTTCTTCTGCTCCGAGCCGCGCTGGAATCTGGTTCACTTGACTCGGGAATGGATGCCGGTACCGTGGAACGTCTCCTACAGCAGGAGGAAATTCGCAGCTGGAGAGTCCACGTCCAAGCGTTCGACGGAAAGGAACACTTTCTGCGCTACGCTGGCCGTTATGTAAGGCGTCCACCCGTCGCAGAACGGCGGATTATTGCCATCTCTAATGGGTTGGTGCGGTTCTGGTACAAGAACAAGGTTCGACGACAGCGAGAAACGGTAGTCTGCACTGTTGAGGAGTTCATCGACCGTTGGGCGCAGCACTTACCAAAGGACTATCGCCATTCCGTGACGTACTTCGGTGTATTTAGCCCACGCCGGTGGGGTCAAATAGCCGCGGCGGCGTTTGTGCTGGTTGGAGAAAAACAGCGACCCCGGCCCAAACGTCTCCCGTGGGCATTTTCGGTTGAGAGTCTGTCCGGTCGGAACCCACTAATCGATTACAAAGGATGCCGGATGACGTTCGTCCGGCACCTAGCCCCTGCGCCAGCGTGATGTCCCAACGGATTCACCACAGCCCAGAGGGCTGAAGAACGTTTCCAGTCTGTGATTTTCCTGCTAGCTACTCTCCTGTCGGAAAGCAACCCCATTTCGCACCAACGCACCGCTAGAGCAGGAAAAATCACCCATAAGGTCACAAGGTGCGGCTTGTCCTTCTTTCCTTTTCCTGCATCCGTCTGCGGGGATAGGAAATTGCTTTTTGATTCTCCTAGTCATTAAAACCAAGACGACCAACCTGCTTGAATGTGACTTCCTCCCATCGGCTGCATAGCGCTAGGCACTGAACAGGTAGCACTCGTTTCTTACGAGTTCAACCGTTCAACCAGTATTTCCCAACCGAGAAAGCGGGACAGGGGCATGCCGCCGATCCGCTTTTGGTTCTCCTGGTTCCACATTGTTTAGGCCAGTGCTCCACGCGGGAAACGGCCTCCTCGGCGAAATGCGAAAGGCCTCAATCAACCCTCTAACTACTCCCCGCCGGGCGATCAACCTCCGCACCAACTTCTCTAACTCGTCCCATGCCCCGCCGTACCACTGTGGAGGAATCTCTCCCGCTAAGCTCCACAGCAGATCCTCTTCCATCTTCTCAATGCGGGATAGCCAGGGCTCGAAAGATTTCCACCCGCGTACGCCCTCATACACTTCATTTCGCGAATACACACCCTGCAGGGGATCATCCGGGAATGTCCACTCCCCGGCGTTGAAGCAATATCCCTGATCGATGAACGCCGCCGTGTATTTCCGCTCCCTTAACTTTCTCCAGAATGCCACTTGCCGCCCGTCGGCATTCGCCGTCCACTTGTCCACCACCAGCATCCCCGCAAAAGTGTCCAAGTTTCGCACTCGGTCGAACATCTCCAGCGGCAAGTAATCGAACACCTGGCCCTCCAGTGGGTTCACTACATACCGCGACCCAAACTGCAACCCTGGCTGGCACGGTATCGTGTCATGCGCCAGTTGGATATGCAGCTCTGGTGTGTGGTCGACTAACCACGCGGCCACTTCCACCACTTCCGTCGCGGGCACCGGCATCCCGATATTCGCTGCCAACCGCGTAGCCAGCAACTCATTTGCTAACACCCGCTGATGCTGGGGGTTGTTGCGAAACTTTACGACGTAGAAATGATTATCCGAGCAGCGCATAAGGTGGCCTTGCGCTCCTCCGCGCATTCTTCTGACATGTTGCACAGCGGCTACGGTCACCCGACACCTCACACCCTCGCTAAACGCTTTCTTTCTGCCTCTGGTGCGAAGTAACCGTACTTCGCAGCGTCCGAGGGAAAAGTCGGACCCCATGCTCGGAGTGTCGGCCAGAGAAATCAACCTTAAGAGCATCGCGCTTTGAAGTCTGTGGGCGATGTCACACTGAGGCTGTGGAAAACACTACACTGGACTACCAAAATGATCCTTGTTTTCTCACTACATCGAAGTTCTTTCCCAAAACGGGCATTTTGATTAGGGAAAAACGAATGAATACACGAAAGGCTGAATCCACAAGCGGACTTTGTGAATACTAATTCTGGAGAGGAGAAGGAGAATTGAAATGAGCGAAAACTCCGTAGAATATTGTTCCTTGCTCTATGTACCGAACATGCTCAGCGATGAGGGTGTTTCGATTGCTGGTATCTTCATCGATCCTATCGACATAGAAAACGGAATCTGCACGATGGCTTTTGCGGCCGATTGGCAGAAAAGGGTTCGGCGGCTGGATCCGCACGCCGATTTGAAGATGCTCGGCGCTCTCTTGGCAGAGATCCGACGGCGGTTGCTTTCTAAGGATCAGCGTTCCGATATGATCTATCAACTGGAACATTCTTTCTCTAATGTCATTCAGGTTTCCCAAAGACAGAAATGTGCGGTCGGCTCCATTCCCGAAACCATCGACGTTTTCGCTCAAGAACTCTTAGAGAAGACATCGCAGAGTTTGTCCCGAATACAGGCTGCGTAAGGCTTTTAATCGACTTTTGCCTCGCTTTTTCGTGTGTGCCGTGAGCATCGTACACCAAGTAAATTGCTGGCAATCGACGTGCTCTTAGCAAGTGGTGTAGCGATGACGCATTTCGGTGCGCTTGCGTCAGACGAGGTCAAGAAGCAGATAACAAGCGTCGGCCCGATTGACCGGACTACTAAGATTACCGCTAAGAATACTAACGATCCTGATCAAACTTGTCTCGCGCAACCTCTTCATTCGTTGCGAATGACGTTTTGGTTGCTGTTCATCCCCGCTTCGGCTCCGGGAAACGACGCGGAATAGGGAATGGGGTTTCGGATTTTCAGATCCGCTAATTGCCCTGGGAACGGTCCGGGCGATCCGCACGCAGTTTGACATATATTGAATCGCGGTTTGGGCCGCGTCGATAGGAAGGATATTTGGCCCATCGAATTCAAATCGGAGGCTTCCTCGGGACCGCCAGCATAGAACACGCTGTCCGGACGGATCCCGTAGCCGGGGTAGTCCGGAAGAGCTAGTGGCATCGACGTAGCATTCATTGCCCCTACAAAACCCTACGCAAGACGGCTGTTGGGAAGTAGATTGTGACCGGAAGAGAGCAACCCAGCAGCGAGCATAGGTATCTCCCCGCTGCTGCTCGCGCAGTTGTTGCCATCGGACCAGCTAAACTGCGAGCCTCCCACCGCTGCCGCTCCAGCTCCGCCTCGCACTGTGTGGTACGGCAGTCGCAGGCGGCTGCCGGCAAGAGTCTTGGACGCGCTCGGTAGCAGACAACCGAGTATGCAAACTACTATCCGGGAGCTTTTTCGAGGGCCACTTTCCAAACTTGATCAAGTCATCCTCGCCCCCGGGTAGGTTTGGACGTATAGTTCGGCCCCTGGCATAGTGAGTGGAACGTCGGATCGAGCTGGTGCGCATTCAGTTGGACGAGCCGACGCAAAACGCGAATGTCGAGAGGTTCCGCGGACGGACGACTGCGGGATGAGCGTTCGTGCGCGGGTTGGTTCGAAACTTGTTCGATGCGCGGGGATCGCGACATGGCGGACGGAGTACAACGAGGAGCGTCCCACAGCAGCTTGTGATACAAAACACCGTAGGAGTTTGCAGCGCAGGCTGCAACCATCTACATAGCTGAGCGAGGGGAAACGGACTGAAACGTCGTCCCTTGCGTCTAGCGCTCCCCCATCTCGGCTCAATCCCGAGAAGGAACTGAACAAATTTGTTGTATCCTCACATGAACGAAGGCTGGCGACAGGTCAGATATTCACTGCGCGATTTTACTGACTTTATCGCGGCACCGGATCAATGTGAAACACATTTCGAATGTTGAATACGATTGTACGAACAACGGGCACCCCTTAGGAACCCATTGAGATTGACCCGAAGTTCACGGAACGTACAAGTCATGTGCCCAACACTGGTAGCTGAACGAGATAGTACCCGGAAGCTTGACGTTCGCAGTCAGTGTCGTACTCGAAATAGTTTCCCAGTAGGTTCCGACTTCAGAGGTATCCCCTAGGGGGGTCAACCCGCAACTAAGTGGATTTTGGTAAGTTCCGGTGAAATCATAAGTGGCAGAAGTCCCTCCCGAAATAACTAGCGTGCCGGCTGTATCGCTGTTCGCAACGGTTCCGGTGCTTATTTGCGCTACCTGGAGCGGGACTTTGAACACCTTGCCGACCGCGCTAAGCCTTTCCAAGTAATGGGTTCCATCGGGGACAGTCCCCACATATTCAGAAACCGAAACAGGGGAGCCAAAAGCAAGCTGCAGTTTAGAGACCAGCGCCGCCGGTTGATCCAATCCAATATAAGTATCGGCTGGATCCCAGCTAGCCCTGTTACCCGCAGTGCCCATAGTCTTCGCGAGATTAGAATCTCCAAGAGTAATCACTTCGGTTGGAGCGAGGGTACTTGACCCAGGGATTTCAAATATCAACCGCCCCTTTAGTCCTCCTGATCCTGAGCCGTTTACCGACTGCTGCAACAAAGTGGCACCTACCGGCGGATAGTCATTGGACACTGCGTTGCCGCCGACGCATTGAATCCAAGTCGGCGTCCAGTATTCTTCAGGGTTGCATTGCGTTGCAAAAACGGAAGGCTCAAATGCTCCCGCCGAAGATACAACTGCACCTACGGATAAGGAATCGGTAAAATATTCAGTCGGCACCCCCCCGCCGGAATTAGCAAAATCGCTTGCGGAGGTCAATATGATGGTTCCGGGCCATAACTTCAACGAAGGCCAATAGGCCCCGCCCTGAATCGTATAACTAAATGGTGGAGACGCAGCATTATCCATTATGGAGCATACCTTGTTTAAGCACGCCGTCGTAGCAGGAATCCCGGTCGCAACAGCGTAGAGTCCCGTTCCATATGGAGCGACCGAGCTGGTGGGGCCGAGAATCCGAAGCACGTCATATGTGATGACGCCCTCGTTCCCCACCTGATTCCAGAGAACCTTTATCAGACCCGAGCCGTTCGTGTTTGCTTGGCCAGCCAGATAAACGGGCGACGTGCCGTAGGTGCTGCTATTCACGACGATATAGTAAAAGTATTGAGTGTTTCCTGTGTTGGCATACACTGGCAGCTGTCCGGCGGGTGCAGAAGCAGAAGAAATCGCCTGGCCACCCTCGACAATTAAGCCCGCTGCTCCTGTCGCAAGAGGATTGGCGTCGCTATCGAGTTCAAAATAGACACTATTTAATTGGACTGCAACGGGCTGGTAAATGGTCAGCGCTCTTATTCCAAACTGTGAATACCCCTGCACAATAGAATTTGAGACTTGTAAGGTATTCCCGTTTTGATTGTCGATTCCGTTCCCCACACCTTGAAGGGTAATGTTCGAGTTTTGAACCCAGAGTACCCCGGCATTCTTGGAGAAAGGCCCAGGTCCTAGGATGGCAGTCGAGCAGAAAGACGAGTTGCACTGGGCCCAACTGTAATTCGTGACTGTGTTTAGATGGTCGATAGTGGCTGCTTGATCGTTGTCTATCTGAACTAGAGACCCGAAGTTGGCTCCCGCCACCCCCGTAGCAGGGGATAGACCTTCTATAGTCGAGCCGTTGGCGTTGTCCTCAACGGCCGGCCATGTTCCCTTCTGAACGCCAGGAATTATCCTAAGCCCGCTAACGGTAATGGAGGCAAATAAGTTAGAATCCGATGGATCCCCCATCATGATACATGTATCACTCATAGCACAAGTGATGGTTGCCCCTGAACTCGTCAACGTCATCCCAGTACCCCGGATTGAGAGTCGTGCCCGAAAAAGATGGGCACCAGGGTCGACCATCACCTGCCGAGAAACCTGCCCGTTCGTATTCGGCATCTGCGCGTCAACGGCTGCTTCTTGGACTCCATCCGTTGCAGTTCCGATGGAGTAACCTACTGGATGGGGATACACGGCAGTAAAATCAATTGTTCCGCTCGACGCCCGTGAAATGCAGGAGCCACCAGTTATAAGGATCACTTCGGGCGTACCTGTACCCGAAACGTAAAGATAGTGCCAGGCATCTGTGCCATTTACTCCCCGCGGACATGGTGTCAGAATGACGGAATTAAGGCCTGGCTGAATTGCAGTTTTGCCTGGCGGAGTTTGAGTCCATGTATAGACAGCGGAATTCGCAATGGGGTTTGCCGGGCTTCCTGCACCAACACCATTGCTACCCCCATTCCCTGATCCCATCATCCCATTAATCGCAAAGGTCTGTCCCGGTGCAAAGTTGATTGTGCCATCCGCATTGATAGATAAACCCGTGTTTGTCGGGCTTGCCCCACCTGCGCCAAACAAAAGAGAAAGTTGTGCGCTGGGTGTAGGTATGGTTGTTCCCGAGACTGGTTGAGAGACCCAGCGGAAACGCTGCATCGTGGAAGAATTCGTCTGCGGATTCGTGACAGAAGACTCAAAATCCAAGGGAGCAGAGTCGAGCGCACCCGTCGTGTTTTCATCCGCGCTAGCTGGGAGCAACTCGATTCCACCCATAAAAGTCTGCACTGCCGAGAAGGTGTTATTGGAGCTAACTTTCGCAAACGCGGCGTCGGTAAATCCGTGTAGGAAGTCAACATTGAGGTGTGAAACCAAAGTGTCTGACGCCACTTCAAAAGGAGGCCCGCTTGGAGCAATAGAAATGAACGATGGCCCTATCGGGGAAGTCGCCTCATATCCTAATGCTTGGCTGAAGGCCGGCATTCGACACGCGAGGCAGGGTAACGGAGCCGGCGGCCACTGAATGGGACTCGGAAGGACTGGCTTAAATCCGCCGAGTATTGCAGTCAGTTGTTGCAGAGATACAAATTCAGCAGGGCTCTTCCCGCCGAGGGTGTCGGCATCGGCGGCCTTCAATGCGTAAGGTACGCTCACGAGAGCAATTCGGGGACGTTCTATCCCGTCGACCGGGGTAATGCCGATCCAACGAGGATCTCCGGTAGCAAACGTCGTCGAGGGTATCCCAGGAGAGCTCGCCGATCCCAGCAGGACGGTAAATCGCCCCAAGTTGTCCCCCGAAATTGTCTGGGTTTCAGTCCAAAGTGGATCCCCGCCGGTTTGTTCCTCGTAGAGCGCAAACGTTATGCTGCGAGGACCGGAAGAGAGAGTACCATCAACTTCTCTCAAAGTGCCGCTGAACTTCACGAGCAGGGGCACCTGGGAACTCGTTGGCGAGCTAGTGATTGGTAGCATGTCGGAGGTTTGGCCACTGAGATGGCTTATTGTCGCGACCAACAGAACTACCGTACCTACGATGCGCTGCATAAAGTTTACGTTCTCAGCCATATTCTTGACTCTCGAAGGCTGCCCGGGCTCAGATTGTGGTAATCCGCAGCGTTTTGGCACTTGTGTCCAACTCGCGAACGACGCAAGTTCAATTGCTCGGTGTAATGGTTATTATTGAAGGAGCCAAGGAAGAGATACCGCACACGTCACAAGGCAAACGAAATACTTGTGGAAAACCTCAAAACGGGAAAGTTCCTGCGGACGATTGTTATAGGAAATGAACTCCGTTTGTGGTTTGGACCTCCCTTTGGGCTCGGCGAGTCGAGCAGCGATCACCCGCCGCGAAACAAATGCTTCAGCAATGCCCCAAAATGATCGTCTCCCCCGATACACCCAAAGCGTAGCGATTGCGATCCATTTTGCCGCGTCCTTCAAACTTTGGATCGGAATGATGCTGCAGCGTCTCTTGAATTGCTTGCAAAGCTGCTTTACCACCAAGGCGTGACCGAAAAAGGGACGCACACAGCTCCGAGATGGAGTCTGCGTCCCCTGTTCTATTCCACGTTTCGGCTTGGACCGGGAGCAGAGGCCCACCCCCGGTGACTGGACCTCTCAAACTCGTTGCGCGGCCAAGCCCTGAGCCGTTATCTCACGGCAAACGGAGCGCGGCGTATGACGTGAACCCTTTAGGCTGTGGAAAAGCATGGACCGAAAGAGCCGTATACGAAGGTGGATAAGAAAATTCCTTGTCGGGATGCAATCCTGACCTCGGACTACCAGAACCGTCTCGGCTTTGCCTGTAATGGCGACCGGACAAATACTGTCCCGTTTCTCTCCGGCCCCCCATAAGTCATCACTCACCAGCACTACCACGGTCCCGAAAGATTAAGGGCTTCCGAAATCCGCAAGATGATCCCAGAGTCGTCCATCCAGACTTCCCCGTATCATCCGTCAACTCCGGCTCTCGTTGTCTCGACCCCAAGTGGAATGTTTCGGTCGAGTCGGCGAGAAAATTATGCCGTGCGCCGCAGCTTGGTTACCTCGGAGGCTCAAGGGTGGGCTGCGAAGGCGCTCGGCGGGGAGCTAGACGTATCACGGTACAGGTCTGCAGCGGCCCGGAAAGACGAAAACGCTCTTGGAAAAAAGAGTCGATTGCAGGCAGGGCTACGCCGGTCGTGACAAAGTCCGAAAGCTTCTTGACAGGCACCGCGACCGCGCGGGGTGAGGTCTTTGCTCTCGCTCATTGGGAGCATGATGCCGACGATCTTCTTTGTATTGTGTCACCCACAATGCCGCCGCTGGCACCGTCGCTTCATCATCGGTATGGCCACCTTCGTTTGTCACTCCGGTCCTAATCTTCGAGCGCATTCATCCCCTCCCCTTTGATCGAGTGTAAGAGTCTGACCAACACACCTGTTCGACGAGGTGCGTCCGTGTTCAAGTAGCAAGATGAGCGGAGAACAGAATGTTTCGGGCTCCAGGCGGCGCACACGAACGGAAGTTCAGCAACTGGTGGCTGAGTTTGTGAGCAGCGGCATGCGGCGCAGCGAGTTTTGCCGCAGACGGGGTTTAAGCTTTGGCACGTTGAATCGTCATCTGAAGAAGCACCGCTGGAAAAGAAAGAGTAAAAAAGCTTCTGCGGTCGGCCAATTAGTGCCGGTGGAATTGGCCACCAAGAAATTGGTTGCGGAGCACGGATCAACTGCCCCGCTGGTGGTTTTTTTGTCGGGTGGCCACCGGATCGAGGTACATCCTGATTTTGATACGAGTACGTTCGAGCGCCTAGTGAGCGTACTGGAGCGGGCGTAGCCGTGTTTGGATTGGGTCCAGCCGCACGGATCTATCTGGCCGCCGGAGTCACCGACATGCGCAAGGGGTTCGAGGGGCTGTACGGTCTGGTCCGGGATCGATTGTCCTGTGAGCCTCTTAGTGGGCACCTGTTTTTGTTCTGCAACGCCCAGCGCAATCGATTGAAAGTCCTCGTCTGGGATGGAAGCGGACTCTGGGTCTGTGCCAAGAGATTAGAGAAGGGGCGTTTCACCTGGCCGCAATCCGGTGATGCGCAGGGCAAGGTCATCCTGAGTCACGAAGAGCTCTCCTTATTGCTAGGCGGGATCGATCTGGCCAAAACCAAGCACAAGCGTTGGTACCGTAAGTCTCCTCCAGAAGGACATGATGCCGCATGAGTTGCTTGAACGTTTCGATCGACTCTGGTAAATCAGAGCTCATTGTGAGTGTGCCTCCCATTCCTTCAGCGCCAGCCGATCTGGACCTCATCGCACAACTGAAGGGCCGGCTGCAGTACGCGGAGCTGAGGATTCGTGTGCTGGAAGAGCGTCTGCGGCTGATGCGGATCGAAAAGTATGGCGCGGGCGGAGAAAAGCTCTCCCACGCGCAAATGGTTCTGTTCGAACTTGAGCCGGTCATCAGTGAAGTGATCATGGAGGCCGAGAGTAAACCCGAGCCAATGCAGCGCTCGACAAAAACATCCTGTAAGCATCCAGGTCGCCAGAAGTTGCCTGCGAATCTTCCTCGCGTGGAGCGGATTCTGCCTTGCACGCCGGATCAGCGCGAGTGCAAGCGTTGCGGCAGGGAAACAATGGTGATCGGCTACGAAGCGAGTTCCCAGTTAGATGTGGAGCCGGCGAAGTACTTCGTCCTGGTCACCAAACGGGAGAAACGAGCTTGCCGGTCGTGTGAGGAGTTCGGAGTTGTCTCGGCACCAGTGCCACCACGGATCATCGAGAAGTGCTTGGCGAGTGACCGGATTGTCATCGACACGGTCATCAGCAAATATTGCAATCACACACCGCTGCATCGGCAGAGCGTGATTCTGGAACGAGACCTCGGCTTGGAAATCAGCCGAGCGACGCTGGACGGCTGGGTTCTGAAGGTGGGCGAGTCGCTGATCCCGATGGTCGCGGCAATGAGGCGAGAATTGATCACCGGAACTTACATTCAAGCGGACGAAACCCCAGTCGATGTGCAGATACGCGAGGGCCGAGGTAAGAACCACCAAGCGTACCTCTGGCAATACAGTCGCCCCGGAGGAACCGTGGTGTTCGACTTCCGTCTAGGCCGTGGGCGCGATGGACCGAAGCGGTTTTTGGGACAGTTCGAAGGCATTCTGCAAACTGACGGATACGCGGCTTATGACCAAATCGGTGGGCCGAGAATGGTGCATGCCGCTTGTTGGTCTCATGCAAGAAGACAGTTTTTCGAGGCGGTGCAGCTAAATCCACGAGACCCAGTTGCAACTCCGATTGTGGCGCGGATGGACGAGCTGTTTGCCGTCGACGCAGAAGCTCGCCGCAGAGTAATGGGTCTCACTGGGCGTCATACTCTGCGTCAGGAGAGAGACAGGCCTCTCCTGGACGAGATACGAAGAAAGATCGAGGCAGCACAGGCGATTGCATTGCCCTCCAGTGTACTCAGCAAGGCCTGCCAATACGCGCTCACGCTTTGGAGGAAACTTACACGATTTCTGGAATATCCGGAGCTTGAGCTGAGCAATAACCTTGCGGAGAATTCCATGCGTCCCGTGGCTCTGGGCCGGAAAAACTGGATACACATCGGCAGTCCACATGCGGGTCCCAAAGTCGCGGCGATTCTCTCGGTCGTGGAAAGCTGCCGTCGGCTGAAGATCTCTGTGCGCGACTACATGGCTGCGATCCTTCCCGGCCTAGTCGATGTCAGGATCCGACGGCTACCAGCGCTAACTCCCTCTGCCTGGGCCACTGCTGTCTAAACCGGACGGGTTTCGATTCAGACTTACTTGTGCGTGAGGCGCAGGAGAACATGCCGTGGGAGATGCCCGACAAGCGCTTCTTTCTCGTAAGGTCAAGGTCGTTTAGCGGAGCCCTTGGTCTATATACTTTTCGTTCCGGAGTCCGCCTTCTCTCAACGAAGGACTCATCGTTATAACGAAATCTGAAAAAGATTACGCTTCGACAAGAATTCATTTGACTAGCTTGCCTGTTGTTTGTTAACTTCGCTGTCCTTGTCGGCCCGGCTAACTTCCCCATTCCCGGACGCCATCGAAGTCGAGCTTGCGGTGCTCGGCGAGTTGCTAGGGACAACGTGCTCGGCGTTGGTCCCAATGGTCGGCAGGGTGTAAAGACCCCAGGAAATTGTGCGCCACAAATAAAGGTGCTTTGCGCCCATGGGAGATCTCTGTCGCAAATCGCCGATAGCAGGGAGTAATTTTGTATGACATCTGGCGGCAAGACTCCGCACTTTTTCTCTTCGTTTCTTTTCATTGCTATTGCCCCGTTTTCCTGGTGGCGTCTCAGAGCTGGTGCGGTTGACCTGGGGCGTAAGTGCGTGGCCGTGTTGCTGGTGTACGCCACGGTTGCGGGTACCATGCCGGTGCGGGCGGATGAACCATTTCGAAACACTGCGCGTAGCGGTAACTCAACTGTTGTTTCTCCAAGTAGTTTCCACGGAACGCAAAGTAAGTTGACCGGTGCGTCCAACGACCAGGTGCTGAAGCAAGCCGGAGAGAGGGGGTCCGCCAACCCTGCAGCCCGCACCCGGGACGTGGCAACAGTCCCACCAAGACTGCTTGCCAACGCTGCGTCCTTACGTTCGGCTATTGCAACGCCGCATATCTTTTCGTCCACAATCAGTTCGGGCGCTACCAGAAGCGTTCTATCGAACCTCAACTGGACCGACATCGAAGACGCCTCTCAAGCGAATCCTCTGACATTTCTTGTTTCACCCGTGCCGAGTTCCTGGAGCGATGCGGTCATCGCTGAGCAACCCACAACTCCCAGCGAGCCGCCACTGCTACTGGCCTCCGCTTCGCAAAGATCGAAGTCACAGATCCGCAATGCAAATCAGTCGGCGCCTCAGTCTCAAGGAACTGCAGCTTCTTGTCTATATGCTCTGGATGCGAGCGCGCAAGGTGCATTCTCAATCTCTGGAAGTACGTCGATCTCAACTTCGTGCAGCGCTGTGGTTGAGTCCAGCGGCAGCCAGGCCTTCGAGATGTCAGGAACGGAAATTCTCTATGAGCAGAACAATGCCCAGGTGGGCGTGGTTGGCGGTTGGCTTCTAAGTGGCCAGACCAAAATCGTCAATCAGTCGACTGGCCAGACGGAACAGCCAGTAAAAATTTCCAGCCCAGGTGACCCGCTCGCTTTCCTGCCGATCCCGACTTCGAGCACGATTATCGGCAAGAGTCCCACCTCGTATGACATGAACAACAAGCCGCCGAACAACACGCTCTCGGCTGGTATCTATTGCGGCGGCCTGACAGTCGGCAATACCAACGGGGCTACGTTCACCATGAGCCCCGGAACTTACATCATGGCGGGAGGCGGCTTAACGCTCAATTCGCTGGCAGTGGTCAAGGGTTCAGGCGTAACTGTCTATAGCACGTCGAGCACGGGCTGGGGTTGTTCGGGGAGTTACAGCTATACGCCTATTACGATCAGCGGACAAGCGAACGTGAACTTGTCGGCCCCGAGCACTGGCGCATTGGCGGATGTGCTGCTGTTCGGAGATCGCGCCGGATGTTCAAAGGTTGGGAGCTGCGAGGATCAGATCAACGGCGGCTCATCAACAACATTCAACGGAGCGATGTATTTCAAAAGTGACACACTGCTTATCACCGGCAGCAATGCCGCAGGTTGCATGATGGCGGTCGCCGACATAATCGACATCAACGGGAACTCCTCATTCTCGATCAGCGGCTGCACCGGAACGTTTGGAGGAGTGTCGGTGAGCGTGACACCGACCGCAGCGACTCTTTACGGCGGGCAAACACAGCAGTTTTCCGCCACAGTCTTGAATACGAGCAATACGGCGGTTACCTGGTCCATCAGTCCGTCTGGTAGTGGCACAATAAGTACTTCGGGATTGTACACAGCACCATCCAGCATATCGACGCAACAGAGCGTCACCGTGACAGCAACCAGCCAGGCGGAGCCCACCGTTTCCTCGTCCGCAACGGTTACGCTGATGCCGCCGATCTCGGTGAGTGTTACCCCGACCGCAGCTACGCTTTACGGTGGGCAGACGCAGCAGTTCTCCGCCACGGTTTTGAACACCAGCAACACAGCGGTGACATGGGCGATCAGTCCAACTGGAACCGGCACCATCAATTCGTCTGGCCTGTATGCCGCTCCTGCCACGATTTCAACGCAGCAGACGGTGATTGTTACCGCGACCAGTCAGGCGAACACAACCGCATCGGCTTCAGCCGCAGTAACTCTGAAGCCGAAGACGTCGCAGACGATCAGCTTCACGGCCAACTCGCCGGTGACTTACCCCGTCTCGCCGATTACGTTGTCGGCGACCGCCAGTTCCGGGCTGCCGGTTATATTCAGCGTTCTCTCCGGGCCGGCAACTGTGAGTGGCAGCACGCTGACGATCACGGGTGTCGGCACGGTGGTCGTGGCTGCGAACCAGGCGGGCAACACCTAACTACGCGGCAGCACCTCAAGTGACGCAAAGCATCGTCGTCAACTATTCAACGCCGATTGCTAATGCGGGCCCTCCGCAAACGGTCTATGTAGGAACGACTGTGCAACTTGATGGTACCGGCTCATCGGATCCCGCCGGATTGCCACTGACTTATTCATGGTCGTTCGTATCAATACCCTCCGGGAGCACGGCTGCGTTGAGCAGTACAACTGCGGCCAAGCCGACGTTTGTTGCCGACAAAGTGGGAACTTACAAGGTCCAACTGATTGTCAACAACGAGCACAACAGCAGCACGCCGTCAACGGTTGTAATCACCAGCCAGAATCTTCCACCTGTGGCGAATGCCGGGCCGCCGCAAACGGTCTACGAAGAAGCCACCGTGCAATTGAATGGCACCGGATCTTACGATCCGGCCGGACTTCCCATCACTTATCTGTGGTCCTTCTCGTCCATCCCCTCGGGCAGCAACGCCGTGCTCACTGGGCCAACGACGCCTATGCCGACCTTTGTGGCCGACAAAACTGGCACTTACATCGTGCAACTGGTCGTGAACAACGGAGTGTTCAGCAGCGCTCCCTCCACCGTCACGATCACAACTTTGAACTCGCCGCCAGTAGCGAATGCCGGACCCAATCAGACCGCCACCATTCATTCGACCGTGCAGCTAAACGGAAGTGGTTCGACAGATTCCGATGGAGATCCGCTCACCTATTTATGGTCGTTTGTGTCGGTACCGTCAGGCAGCCACGCAACGCTGTCAAATCCCAACATCGTCAATCCCACTTTTGTCGCGGATGTTATCGGCAGCTACGTAGTACAGCTCATCGTTAACGATGGATACTCCAACAGTTCTCCGTCTACGGTAACGATCAGCACAATCGATTCTCCCCCGGTCGCGAATGCCGGACCCAATCAGAGCATCACGGTCACTGGGACGGTACAACTAAATGGCAGCGGTTCGACGGATGTCGATGGTAACCCTCTGACTTACTCATGGTCGTTCTTGACTCTGCCCCAAGGTAGTCATGCGACATTGTCGAATCCGAACGCTGTGGAGCCGACATTCGAGGCCGACGTACTCGGTACTTATGTCGTGCAGTTGATCGTAAACGACGGCTATTTAAACAGCACGCCGGCGACCGTTACTATCACAAGCGGCGATGTGTCGCCCATCGCCAATCCCGGGACCGCTCAGACAGCGACGATCGGAACCATCGTGGACTTGAATGGCGGGGCCTCGACTGACTCTGACAATCAGCCGCTGACTTATCAGTGGGCGCTGTTGAGCAAGCCGACTGGCAGTACGGCCGCGCTATCGCAGCCTACTTCGGAAACTCCGTACTTCACGCCTGACCTCTCGGGCAACTATGTCGTGCAGCTGATCGTGAATGACGGTTTCCTTAGCAGCAATCCGGCGACGGTCGTAATCTCGACAACCTACGTCCCGCCAGTAGCCAACGCTGGACCGAATCAGACAGTAACGGCCGGTACGACCGTGCAATTATCAGGCACCGCTTCGACGGATACGAACGGAAATCCGCTCACCTACAGTTGGGCGATTTTGTCCCAGCCCACGGGCGGAACTGCGGTTTTGTCGAGCGCGACCGTAGTGAGTCCAACGTTCGTCGCCAACCTGGCCGGTGTGTACGTAGTGCAGCTTATCGTGAACGATGGCACGTCCAACAGCCAGCCGGTCACGGTAACAATTACGGCCAACCCTCTGCCGCCGGTGGTCAATGCCGGACCGAATCAGACGATTACACTGCCGGTTAATTCGGTCACGCTGAATGGAAGCGCGACCGATAACGGCGCCACACTCACTATCACCTGGAGTGTAGTGAGCGGGCCGGGGCCAGTCAGCTTCAGCAATCCAAATACAGCAGTGACTAATGCGACGTTCTCGACAGCGGGCACCTACGTATTAGAGCTTACCGCGAGCAACTCGCAAACTTCGGTCAGCGCAACAACCACGGTCACGGTGAACCCGCAGCCCTACGTACCGCCCACGGTGAGCGCCGGGCCAAACCAAACGATAACGTTGCCGACGAATACTGTGACTCTGAACGGAAGTGCGAGCGATAACGGCGTTCCGATGACCATCCTCTGGGCCATAATCAGCGGGCCGGGAACGGTCACGTTCGGCAGCCCGACTTCACCGGTTACTCAGGCTACATTTCCTTCGACGGCGGGAACCTATGTGCTGCAATTGAGCGCAAGCAATTCGCAATACACAAGCACTTCGCAGGTAACAATTACAGTCAGTCCGGCGACGGCCCAACCACCTGTGGTCAGCGCCGGGCCTAGCCAGACGATTACGTTGCCGACAAATACAGTGAGTCTCAACGGAAGCGCCACCGACAACGGCGTGCCGATGACCATCGTTTGGAGTGAGGTCAGCGGACCTACAGCCGTGACTTTTAGCAGCGCGAACACAGCAGTCACGCAGGTGAGCTTTACCGCTCCGGGCGCGTATGTGTTGCAGTTGAGCGCCAGCAACACCCAATACACGAGCACGTCGCAGGTGACGGTCTATGTGTATGCGGCGGGCAGCAACGGACAGAATCAGGCGCCTTATGTAAATGCCGGCCCGGATCAAACCATCGTTCTGCCTGCGCCGGTGCAGTTGAATGGAGTCGCTCTCGACGATGGTTTGCCCAACGGAACGCTGGCTATTTCCTGGACCGTGGTCAGCGGGCCGGGTACTGTAACATTTTCCAACCAGACGGCTGCGGTGACTACGGCGGTATTCAGCATAGCAGGGGCGTATGTCCTGCAGCTTTCGGCGGACGATTCCGTTTTACTCAGCACTTCGAACGTCACCATCAGCGTGGGCGAAATGTACGGCCACGGCGGATACAAGGGCACAGACTTCTGGTTGATGTTCATGCAGAACGATGACAATTGCCCGGCCTGTACCGGCAATTCGTATTACCAGTTCCAGCCACAGTTGCTCATTACCTCCGACGTCAACAACTCGGGCACAGTCACGATTCCGGGCATGAATTTCTCCTCGAACTTCACTCTATCGGCGGGACAGGCAACCGCGGTGCAGATACCAACTACCGCCGCGGCGCTGGGCAGCGACCAGGTGGAGAACATCGGAATTCGCGTTACGGCTCAGAGCGAAGTAACTGTAGTTGGGCTGAGCTACTACACAGCCTCGACGGACGGGTATCTCGGGCTCCCCACTCCTGTGCTTGGGACCAACTACATCGTGATGTCATGGCAGGATCCTTATGACAGCGGGTTAACTTCAAGTGAATTTGGGATTGTTGCGCCCCACGACGGTACCACCGTGACGATCACGCCGACGCAGACGGTCAATGGGCGCATGGCGGGTAAACCTTACACCGTTATCCTGAACCAGGGCAGAACGTATCAACTGCAAACCAATGCCATTAATGCTGACCTAACCGGCACAACGATCGCGTCCGACAAACCAATTGCAGTCTTCAGCGGTATGCAGGTTGGTTTTGTTCCCGCTCTGGCTGGCATCACCTATTGTTGCGGCAACCATCTCATTGAGCAAATGCTCTCCACCGATTTGTGGGGGCAGAATTTCTACACCGTACCCATCGCCGGTCATGTGAAGGGCGATTACTTCCGGATTCTGGCGGCGCAAAACAACACCAACATCAGCGTCGACGGCGCACCCGTCGCCACTCTGAATCAAAACGAGTTCTATCAGACCGTCTTAACCACTGCTTCTTCGATCACTGCGAGTGGCCCTGTAATGGTGGCGCAGTTTGAAACCAGCCACTGGGTTGAAGACCCTAACATAGAGGATCCCACTTTCTATGGCGATCCTTCGATGTTCACAGTTCCGCCCTACCAGCAGTTCGCAGGACACTACACGGTTCTAACTCCAACTACTGGGTTCAGAGCCAACTACGCCAATGTCGTCGTGCCCAGCAGCGCGGCGGGCGGTGTCACGCTGGATGGTGCGCCGGTTTCAGCAACGTTTACTCCGATTCCAGGCAGTAACTATTCCGGCGCACAAGTATCGCTCACGACCGGAGTCCACCACTTCGATGGAACGGCCCCGTTTGGCGTAACCATGTACGGAGCAGATTCCTACGACGCCTACAGCTACCAAGGAGGGCTTGCCTTCGATGCCGCGCGCTCCGGGACAACGATCACGCTGACGCCTACAACCTTGACGCAACAAACGGGAACAACGTTGTGCTTTACTGCCAGCTTGCTTGATGCCTACAGCAATCCGGCAGGTGGAATCGGAGTTGGATTTACAATCACAGGCGCGAATCCGTCGAGCCAGTCCGTGGATACGAACTCGTCCGGACAAGCACAGTACTGTTACGTCGGAGCCGAGTCCGGTACCGATACGATTCTCGCATCGATCGGCGGAGCGATGCAGACAGGGACAGTTACATGGGTGGCTAACTCTCCCAATCGCGCGCCGGTTGTTTATCCGGGAAGCGATAGTGTGATCACGCTGCCGAGTACGGCAAATTTGCTCGGCGTGGTCAGCGACGATGGGCTACCAATGGGTGGAACGTTGACGGCGGCGTGGACCATGGTCAGCGGCCCAGCTTCGGTCAGTTTTGGAAATGCCAGCCAGCCGGTTACCACGGCCACATTCACGGCTGCCGGAACATACGATCTCCGTCTCACCGCCAACGATTCGCAACTCAGTTCGTATGCCGATGTCACGTTGACTGTGAATACTGCTCCGCAGAATCAGGCTCCGGTTGTAAATCCGGGACCAAACCAAACGGTCGCGTTACCGCTCTCCGCCACACTCTATGGCGTCGTCACAGACGACGGATTGCCAACAACCGGAAAACTCGCGGTGCAGTGGCAGGAAGTCAGCGGACCAGCCAATTCGGCCCCGGTAGTGTTCTCTGCAGCGACGAGCGCGTATTCCCAAGCAACTTTCGTGCAGCCGGGAACTTACGTTCTCAGTCTGACAGGAGACGACTCGCAACTGCAGACCACCGCAACCATCACAGTTACGGTAATCGCGCAGAACCAGCCGCCCGTGGTGACGTGTCCGGGCTATGGGTCGTTCACTGCGCAACTTCCAAATAACACGATCAGCTTGACCTGCACTGTCACAGATGACGGCCTGCCGCAAGGCTCGACGGTTACCCAGCAGTGGACTCAGGTGAGTGGACCGGCCGCAGTCAGCTTCGCCAGTCCGAATCAGCCCTCGACTCAGGCCACATTCCCAGTCGCTGGCACTTACACTCTCAATCTCTCGGCAAACGATACCCAGCTCACCACGACGCTGCAAGTAAGCGTAACTGTGACGCCGGCCAGCGTTCCGCCCGTGGTGAACATCACCAACAGCTATCAAACCATCACTCTGCCGAGCAATACTGTAACTCTCAGCGCTAACATAACTGGCTCCACCGGCGGAACCATCACTCAAGTCTGGAGTCAAAACTCCGGTCCCGCTCTTGCCACGATTAGTACTCCAACCCAAACCAGTACCCAGATCACCTTCAGCGTGGCCGGCACTTACATTTTCTACCTGACCGCCACTGACATGGGGTTGAGCACGACGGCCACGGCCGAGGTGGTAGTGAATCCGGCTCCCGTGGCGCCGACCGTCTACGCCGGACCGAATCAGACGATTTCGCTGCCCAGCAACACTCTTACGCTGAGCGGAATGACTTCAAATCCCGGAGTGCCTTCGGGAGCGACCATCACCACCGCTTGGAGCGAAGTGAGTGGTCCCGCGAGCGTCAGCTTTAGCAGTCCGACGAGTCTTACTACTCAAGTGACGTTCACCACCGCCGGCACCTATGATCTGCGACTTTCTGCAACCAATACCGGGCTTACGGGCACGTCGGATGTAACCATCACCGTCTACGCGGCTCCTCAGAGCCAGCCGCCCGTGGTAAGCGCCGGCCCGAACTTGACCACTTCGGTTGGCGTCTATACCTATCTCGCCGGCACTGCCAGCGATCCAGGAGGGAAACCGCTGACCCTCAATTGGAGCCAGCTCAGCGGACCGGCAGCGTCAACGTTTACTTACCCCACTAACGCTGTTACTTACGTCATTTTCCCGTTGGCGGGCGTGTATGTATTGCAGTTGTCGGCTAACGACACGCAACTTACCAGCACGGCGACTGTGACCATTGCGGTCCTGCCGCCTGTCAACCAGCCGCCCAGTGTGTCGGCCGGACTCTATCAGACCATCACACTCCCAACCAACTCGGTCACGCTAAGCGGTCAAGCATCCGATGATGGCTTGCCCAGCGGAGTCCTGATCACCTCGTGGTCCGAGGTGAACGGCCCGGCTGCCGTGACTTTTGCCAGCCCGAACCAGTTGTCGACACAAGTTACGGTGCCCGTAGCTGGCACGTACCAGTTGCGGCTCACGGCCAGCGACACGCAACTGACTTCCTATTCGGACACTTACGTCACGGTCAATCCTGGGGATCAGGCACCGCAGATCACGTTGAATCCTTCGTCCCTAACGATTTCGCTATCGAACCCAACCACGACGCTCTCGGCGAATATTCTCATTAGCCCCGGTGGCACGCCGTCTTTCCTGTGGACGCAGGTCGGCACCGGAGCACCGATCGTCTTCAGTTCCCCGAGTTCGCTCACAACCAATGCCACATTGACCTGCCCCCTACTTTCGTTCACGTAAGAATACGACAACTTTCATTGGTTCCATCTCCGGTGTGAGCCGGGATGGGGGAGCGCGAGGGGCAAGGGACGGCGCTTGAGTCCCTTGCCCCTCGCTCAGCTATGTAGAAGGCCGCTGCCTGCGCCGCCGCAAACTCCTTCGGTGTCCGGTATCCTAAGCTGCTGTGCGGACGTTCTTCGTTGTATTCGATCCTCCACGCCGTGATCTTACGCCGCGCGTCGAACAAGTTCTGGAACCAACTCACCGTCAAACACTCTTCTCGCAGCCGTCCATGAAAACTCTCCACTCGTGCGTTCTGCGTCGGCTTGCCAGGCTGAATGTGTATCAACTCGATCTGTCGTTCCACGCACCACGCCAGAAAATGCCGGCTCGTCAACTCCGGCCCGTTGTCGCAGCGGATCGCTAACGGCTGCCCACGCTCCGCCACAATCGCATCCAACACGCGCGTCACTCTCCGGCTGGCAAAGCTCGTATCCACTTCCAAAGCCAAACACTCCCTCGTGTACGCATCCACTACACTCAGCACCCGGATCGCCCGCCCGCACTCCACCGCATCGTGCACAAAATCTAGCGCCCACTCCTGGTTCGCCGAAGTCCGCGCCACCAGCGGCTTTCCCACACGCACGCAGTGTTTCCGTTTCTTCCGCCGCAGCATTAACCCGGCCTCCCGATACACGCGATGTACGCGCTTGTGGTTCACACGCTCTCCCGAGCGGCCCAGCAAAACATGCAGCCGCCGATACCCGAAGCGTGGCTTCTCCCGCGCCAACTCCACCAGCCGTGTTCGCAGCGGCTCATCGCAGCGCCTGCTCTGGTAGCGACAGCTCGATACCGCCATCGTCATCAGGCCGCACGCACGCCGCTGGCTGAAGGCATACTCCCCGCGCACTTGCTCGACAGCCGCCTTCAGGGCTACGAGCTCCAGCCGTTTTTTCGGATCACCGACTGCAGCGCTTCTTTGTCCAGACTCAAATCCGCCACTAGCTTTCGCAGCTTCGTGTTCTCGTCACGCAGTTGCTTGGCTTCCTGCGCCTGGCTCACATCCATGCCACCGTACTTCGCCTTCCAAGCGTAGAGCGTGTGTTTGGACACGCCAACTTCTCGCGCCACGTCTTCCACCTTCCGTCCTGCCTCCACTTGCTTCAGCGCCCCGATCATCTGCGCCTCTGTGTGCCTGCTCTTCGACATACCTTCTTCCCCTTCCTTTCGCAAAAATCATACTTGCCTTTGTGCGGAAAGAGGGGAGCAGGTCA
>Ga0302306_10000050_pt1 | contig 98199 bp, 64 predicted proteins | sample III_Palsa_E3_1_FD_198761 | JGI IMG/M metagenome (GOLD analysis project Ga0302306, IMG submission 198761) | Peat permafrost microbial communities from Stordalen Mire near Abisko, Sweden - III_Palsa_E3_1 | ecosystem: Environmental > Terrestrial > Soil > Palsa > Peat permafrost | place: Sweden...
TGCATCCTCATCATCCTCTTCATCCCCATCGTTATCTTTAAGTTCAGAGGGATCTTCTGGAGTCTTGAGTTGTCGATTGAGATTTTTCCGCATGGCCTCCAAATCAGCCAACGTCAGGTCAGCAATCCTGGAGGTGGGGTTGCTATTGGTGCCACTTTGACCTTTTTTGCCAGGTGGGAGTAGAGGGTTCAACAGAGGTTTGATGAGACAATAAGGCGCAAAGCCATTCACATACGTGACCACACTGGCCCCCGTCTCGGTCACTCCAAACATGCGAAGAACAGCCTGCTTGTCATGAGATTTGACAGGTCCTGGTTCTTGAAAATCTTTGACCACATAATCCACATCCATAACCATGATCTTGAGTTTTCTGGGTTTGCCATCCTCGTCTGTGGTATCCTTAGGGTCATACTTGGGCACCCGAGCTGCCCGTCCTAAGCCCAAGAAGGTGGATGACATTATAAATGAATAAATAAATGAATGAATAAATAAATAAAAGAGAAGGAGACCAAAAAAAAGAAAGAAGAATTAATTATCAAAACAACAGCGATATTTTTTTTAATTGTTGTTGCTCTCTCGCTTTACGAACAGGAAGAGAGAGAAAAAAAAGAATGAGGCGAAAACAAAAAAAACAAGTGTGTTGTTGTTATTTCTCTTATTGGACAGGGCAGTTGGGTTTACCGCCACCACTGCCACCACCTCCATCACTGTCACCATGGGACTTGTGTTTTTTCTTGACACCTCCATCGTGGCCACTTTCACCTTCACCTTCATCTTCATCTTCATCTTCTTCTCTTCCTCCTCTTTTTCTCTTTCTCTCTTCTCCTGAGGAGGATGAGGATGAGGATGAGGACGCCTTCAAGGCAGCCTTGAGCAAGTCGAGCATGACATCAGCAGGAATACCATCCAATTTGGACGAACGGACCAGAGCCTCTTTCTTCGGGACGCAGTGGAAACCAAACCCTTTGGTACTCAGGTTCATGATCATCATGGGATAGTGGTCATGCGTTTCACCTGCGTAATCAAGCTTCACAACTTGTCTGACCATGGTCTTGTAGTCTTCAAAGCGCTCATTAAAGAACTTCAGATGATCTGCAAACGCTTTAGCCCTCCTTGTTTCAGTCGCCTCCAACGTGTAGGCAGGATCGATGAGAAAGGTAGACTTCCACTTGGCCAATGCGCCAGGGTGGAGTTGATCCACACCCCGAAAGAAGAAGGCATCGAACTTGCTGACCATGACAGGGGACATGGTCATGGGAAGGTAGGTCCCAAAGAACCACATGACGTGACCATTCACCTTGCACTTCTCAAAGAGGGTTGTCACTTGAGGTGTTTCAAAGCACTCGGAGGACACATTCATGAGCACAGCGACAACAGGTTTGGGTCGACGGAGAACCCATCGGAGGTATTGTCTGGTGACACGAGACGATCTTGATTCCTGGAGTCCGGTGCGAATGTTTACAATGCCCTTGTCATCGTCATCGTCATTGTCATCATCACCGGGGGCACGCGTCAAGGGGACTTCCTTTCCGAAGTTGGGAGTCCCTGGCAAAGCAGAGAGGTTGTACACTGATTCATCTGCGTTGTTCACATTGATGTACCACACTTCACGATCAGGGCAGACGTTGGTCCTAGCTCCTGAGGCGATGAACCCATGCAACCAGGCATTCTGTTCAGCCATGGTGCCACCAAGGAACAAGATGTCTTCTTGAGCCTTCAGAAACTTTTCGAGTGATTCTTGAATCTTGGAAGAAGCCATGTCGCCACCGTCGTTGTTGTTGTTGTAGAGGAAGAGAGAGAGAGAAAAAAAAGAACACAAAAAAGTTTTTGTTTGTGGTGCAAAAAGAAGGAGGAGGAGAGGGAGAAAGGTTATCACACAATAAAAATAATAAAAAAATTTTTTTTACAGAGAGTGAGGGCCCATGTTTATTTATCGTCGAGAAGGAAGAAGAAAAAGAAAAAAGAAAAAAGAAAAAAGAAAAAAGAAAAAAGGCAGACGATAGTGAATGTTGTGTGTGGCAGTGGCAGTGATTTGTCAATCATCCTCTTCCATTTTGGAGGCAGAGGCCACAGAGGCAGCGGTTCTTTCGGCCAGAAATTTCTTGAGTTCTGCCAGGGCTCCCGAGTCTTCATCGTCACTCTTGTTGTCATTGTCATTGTCCTCGTCACCGTCCCCATCGTTCTTGCTCTTTTTGGAAGCCATGACCAAGGCCAGAAGGGGGAACAAGCCGTCCGGAAATCCCATGACGGAAGAGGAGAAGGATGATTCGGGCTCCTTCTTATCGAGACAGGCGAAACTGAACCCTTTGGTGAAGGTGTTGAGCATCGTGATGGGGTAACGATCATAAGTCCCATCGTAGTTGGTCTTGACCACGCTCCTGGCCGTCTTCACGTAGTCGCTGAAGCTCTCGTCGTAGAACTTGATGTGATTCACAAACTGCTTGGACTTCTTGGACAATTTGTCCTTATAGCCCTTGTACTCTGAGGGTGCAATCAGATAGGTTTTCTTCCAGGCGTCCAGGGATGGGGTGTCCACCAGACGATCCAGTCCAATGAAGAAGAAGGCATCGAACTGGAGGACCATGGTGACAGGCATGGTGGTGCTGAGCAACTGGCCAAAGACCCACAAGACGTGGCCCTTCTTGGAGCACTTGTCAAAGAGGATCTCCACTTCTTTGGAGTCAAAGACGACGGTGAGGGTGTTCATCATCACAGCGACGATGGGCTTCGGCTGAGCAAGTGCCCAGGTGAGATAGTTAATGACACACTTCTGGATGTCTTTATAGACACCTGTTGGAGTTGCTGTTTCGTCGTCACCCAAGATAACATTCTTGCGAAAGTTGGGGGTTCCAGGCAAGGCGGAGAGGTTGAGGACCTTGGTGTCGGTGGTCTGATTTTCCAAATCAAGGTACCAGATCTCGCGTTTCGGGCACACGTGGTTATTGCCGGCGGCGATGATGAGACCCTGAAGCCAATTCGACTGTTCCTCTGGGGTGCCACCCAGGAAGAGAACATCCTCTGCAGTCTGGATGTGCTTGTCAAGAGCTTTACGAATACCCTGGGCCATTTGTTGTTGTTGTTGTTGTTGTTGTCTTTTTGTTGGACGAGGAAAGAAAGAAAGAAGGAGGAGGAGCAGCGTTTAGATAGGGAAAAAATGAAAAAAAAAGATAAAATCAAAAGCTCAAACACAGCTTTATTTATTGTCGCTATTTTTTCCCGCCTTTGCTCATGAGAAAGAAGAAAGAAGAAAGAAGAAAGAAGAAAGAAGAAAGAAGAAAAAAGAAAAAAAAATGTTTTTTTTGTTAATCATCAAGCAAAGCCATCCTTGCCAAAAGTGGAGCCATGACCTTTCGGTTGGTGGCAGACTGACACAGGTCGATGGCAGTGAAGTTGTATTCTTTCCCACCCTTCGAAAATTGAATGGGTGGGTCACTCAACTTGATGTCATGATCACATAAAGCCTTCACTGTGGCGACCGCATGAGTTGAAACGTAGTGTTGGAGCAGCGTCATCTTTACGTCGGTAGCAAGGATCTTGCGGTTGCCCATCTTGATCACAGTGCCATACTTTTGAGTGGTTAACTTCGAGGTTGGCAAGAGACCCAGGAGGCCAACCCTGACAATGTAATCGGGTTCGGTCTTGTGTTGCATCAATTTATTCCTGTCGTCGATGTCGAGTTCATCGTCCAGGCACTTGATGCTCCTGAGAAAGTGTCCGAGTTCCCTGAGTTCTGTCTTTCTGAAGGAGTTCAGAATGAGCTGACTGACGGGCTTGCGACGAGCAGGTGTGTCGGGTCCCCACGCAGCTCTCATGGCAGGAGTCTGGGGCCAGCACCGGTTGAAGCCATTGGGATGCAGAATCTTCCATTCCTCGCGGGGCACAAAGAAGCCCATGTCACAGAGATTTTTGTCAGCCAAAAAGACCTTGATCTCATGAACAGTTCCCACCTCCAGGAGTTCCAAGGTCTTTTTGAAGCCAGCCTCCACGCGTGTTTCCAAATTGTCAAGTCGTTCTCTTTCCAGACGGTCGATCTCCTCGCGGCGCTTCATCTCAACGTCCCTCAAGTTGGCAAAGTCCCTCATGCGGGCAAGAGCTGCTTGATACCTGGGCATGAAGACACCGGCTGCTACTGCTTCCCTTTCCATCTCTCGTCGAACTTCATCTTCCGCATCATCTCTTTCCATTGCGCGTCTGACATAACGGTCCACCTCGTCTTCACTGAGTTCTTCACTGAGTTCTCCTTCGTCGTTGTCATAATCAATGTTTGGGTCACCGCGTTTGGCGAGCTTCCATGGACGCCCTTTCGTCTCGTCCTTCTCGTCGTTGTTGTAAGATGCAGGGCGCTTGGACATTTTTCTTCAAAAAAAAGTGGTGGTGGTGCTGATGCTGATGCTGCTGCTGCTGTTGTTGTCGTTGAAAAAAACCAGAAAGAAGGAGGATGGAGACAAAAATGGAATGGAGAAGTGATTTGGATACCAGGTTGGATTCTGGCCACCTTGAGATGTTTTAAATGTAAATGAGCACTTCCTATAGTCAGAGGGATATTCAAGGTGGCGAAGGTTCAACCTGGTATCCAAAAAAAATTCATTTGAGCGACATTCATAGACGAAGGGTCCATCTTCTTGGAGTTTTTTTTCCAATTTTTTTTGTCTCCAATCATTCATTGTCTTCTTTCCTTCTTTCTTTGTTCCTTTTTTTTCGCAGAGAGAGATGGGTGACTTACTTTGGGTAATCAAAGAAATAAATTACAGAAAGACGCTCGCACTTGAAAACAAGTTGTACATGGACGGCTTGAGGGCAGATGCCGAGAAGAAGGACGAAGACAAGGAAATGGAGACTGACCATCTCTCGAAGCGTTTCAAGGAAGGTGGTGATGGTTGTGGCAGCGTCAGCGTCAGTGGTGATGATGATAATGTGAACGACGAGTCAGTTGACAAGGACAAGGATGACACGAGAGGAATAAAAGGAAAAGAAAAGGAAACCCATGATGCCACCCTGGACGAGTGGAAGACATACCGCGAGAATCTCCGCAAGGAACTGGAGAGTGCTGCTCAGCGCAACCAGAGGAAGACTGACGAGTTGGAACGTCGTCGCAAGTGGGACAGCGAGGAGAATGAGTATCAAGAAACGACGGACGACATCGTTAAGCGAGGGTTTCGTGACAGTCTGAAACTGCTCAAAACTGGTCCCATTGATGAAATCAAACATTTCATTGTCACTCATGCTCCCTTGGAGTCCGGCTACTTTGTCCCTTATCGTGACTGGCAGGTACTGTACCCCGGGTTCAAACAGTTCTGGCCCAAGCAATATGCCATGGCCCAATTCGGTTACTATGACCCGGACCGTTTCCAGCCTTTGAGTCAAATCATCCTGGAATTCCTCGCCACCTCTGAAATGCACGCCAATTCGTACATTCGACAATTGGGTGAGGTTCTCTCGTCCATCAGGTGTCTGGAGGAAGGACTGGACGACGTGGATCGCAAGAATCTGATCTACATTCACAACAGGGTCTCTTTCACCACCAAGGTGGGTCTGTTGGGTCTGCTGGACAGTCAGAGCATGGGAGACTATGTGGGGGTTACTTTCAACATTGGAGAGAATCGCACGGTGCAGACCAGGATGAAGTGTACTGCCTTACAACACTACGTCCGCACCGAGCAATTCGATCTCCTCAACGAGTTGTGTGATCAGGGCATTCGACTGAGCGACTCGCAGATCAAGGTGACCAAATTGACCAAAGTGGACGAGAAGATGGATTATTTCTTCACTGCCATCGATCTTTGTCAGAATGCCGCCACCAGGGAGACTGTGAGCAAGATTCTCGAGAAGATGAAGTTGTTGCCGTCTTCTTTGAAGAAGTGAGTGAAAAAAAAGAAAGTGAGTGAAAAAAAAGAAAGTGAGAGAAAACAATGAAATAAAAATAAAAATAAAAATAAAAATGCAAAGACCCTTTCTTGTCTTTTTTTCTTTCTTTCTTTCTTTCTTTCTTTCTTTTTTTCATCAACTGCAGCAACAGATCGTTTGATGTTGGACACGATGTTGAGGATGATGATCCTCTTTTTCCTCCAACTCTTTGTAATGGAGGGCATGAGACCTGAAGGCAGGTTCAGAATCCTTGGTGAGCACCACATTTCGAGGGGATTGAAAGGCACGAAGGCAGACCACCATTTGCAATTCCATGGGCAACTCGCATAGGATGCGAAAGAAGCGACGGGCCTGCCCTTGGACAGAACAACTTTCTGTCATCAGTTTTGGGTTGGCCACCATAATCACCTCGAGCAATCCGTCACACACCAAAACAATCAGAGCGAACAAGTGGGCCGATAGAGCACTGCTCCTCCCCATTTCCATCCGAACCGCGTGACGGGTTTTCGCCTGATCCTTGTAAAAATCATTGATGAGTTGAACCACCTCAGGAGCCTGAGAGGTGTTGCTGTTCATGGCTACCCACAACGTATTGCTATAGAGGTCACGGATCCCAGCCATATTTCTCAGATCACCTAATGATTTCCCACTGGCAATGAGCAACTGGACGTGAGTTTTAGAAAAGCGATTGGGCATCCAGAGTGGGAAGACATCACTGTAATAAGTGATGGTGGCGTCCGTTCTGGGATCAGAAATCAAGAGGTCCACGACGGTGGCATTACCACGACGGCAGGCAATACACAATGGGGTGATACCCTCATGAGCCTGGGCGTTCACATTGATTTTGGGATGAGCAAGTAAGATCTTGACAATTTCTGGCTGCTCGTGATAGACGGCCTCGTGAAGTAAGGTCCAGCCCAGACCGACCTCTAGCCTTGTGGTTATTACTGGATTATTATTATCAACTACAGGGTTTGATTCATAGTTCTCCAGAAGTCTCACAAACTCGGGCACCTCACCGTTTGCGATGTGAGACATGATTTGTCTTGTGGTCATGTTTTTTTGGGGGGAGTAAAGGTGCAAACGAGCTGGAGGAAGGAAGGAAGGAGGAAGGAGCGGTTGTGGAGAAGGGGAAGCGGAAAAAAAACTCCTCCTTCTTTTTTTTCTTTTTTTTTCTTATTTTTTTTTCATTCTTCTTCCTCTGTCTCTCTCTTTGCATGTCCGAACCCAACCCTACTACGACTACCCTTTGGACGGCTGGCGATATCGAGAATAGTCACCCTGTCATCCTCAGCGGCAAACACCAGGGGAGCACCTTCTATCTGAACAAATACAAAACTCAATTGCATGAGGCCGTGCTCAACGATGACAGCGCCACCATTCAAAGCATCTACCAAGATCATGTGGAAGAGATGCAAAGGTTGCAGGAGGCCGAGGTTGCCCAAAATTCACGCACCCATGTTCCCCATATGAATCTTGAACCCGAACCTCTCCATGAGTTGAAATATGACTCGGGGGACAGCTTATTGCATGTAGCCTGCGAGAAGGGTCATTTACAGGTGGTCCTCACTCTGGTCACAATAAACCCCCTGTGTCCTTTTAACACAAAGGTCACCAACCACAAGTTCGAGACCGCATTGCACCTTGCCTGTGAGCATGATCACCTCCCGATTGTGAAATTTCTCTTGGAGAACAAAATCTCTGATATGAATGCCAAGAATGCTTTTAGGCGAACACCTTTTCATGTCGCCTGCATGCAAGGTCGCCTGGAGATTGTCAAGTATTTGGTAAAATCCTGTCATGATCACCCACTGAATATAGATGACGTCCGAGACAAGTTTGGAGTCACGCCCTTCCATGCGGCTTGCATGAGTGGTAACCTTCAGGTGGTTCAGCTTCTCGCCCCCGAATTCCATGTGCGTGTGGACACGGCGGATTACGACGGGATGACCGCCTTTATGATTGCATGCGCCCGTGGTCACCTTCCTATCGTCAAGGTACTGAACTTGGACTTGGACTGTCGTGTTCACACCACAGATGTTGACGGCAGTACACCCTTTTATCATGCCTGCCAGAGTGGTCATCTCAACATAGTCCAATATCTCATGGAGCACAAACTCGTGGATGTCAACTATCGCAATTGCAGCGGCACTAGCCCCTTTCAGGTGGCCTGCAGAAGGGGTCATGAAGAGGTCGTTCAGGCAATGCTGGCGTGCGATAAAGTCAGAGTCAATGAACTGATGATCGACAGGAACCTTGGGGTGCCTGAATGTCCCCTTGGCTACATCCCCGCGATGGGCAAACCTATGGTTTATTATGATTATTCCAGTCACCCACTGTTTGAAGCCTGTCACCGTGGCGATCTGCAGCTCGTCAAGTGTTTGCTGGCTCATCCCAGGATGAGACTCCCTCATTGGAAATCCTCCAAAAACAAGACCAAAAGTCAAATCCTCCCAGCAAACTACAATAGCTCTGGCTGTCCGCTGTTCCAAGCCTTGTTGATGCGTAACACAGAGATCTTTCAGCTTTTGTTGCAAGATGGCAGATTTCCTGTCTCGGCACTTTGTACAGGTAACGTTGGCATGGTGGATGGTCACAAAGGTCGCACCTTATTGCATGTTGCCTGCTACTATGGATATGAGGACATCATCGCGCTCCTCGTTCGGGATCCTCGCATGGATGTCAACAGAAAGGATACTAGGGCCTTTACAGCTCTGCATTATGCCGCCCGCACCTGCGACATCCCCGCTGTCCGACTTCTCTTCACCTGTGCCCATCAAATTGTTAAATCTTCAAGCAGCATCACTGATTATATCCAACCCGCGGGTCTTACTTATTATCCAGACCATCCTGAATTGGAACATCTCCTCGTCCACTATAATATAGATCCCAAAGGTTTCTCCATCCAGCTTCGTCGTGAGTTGGGCATCTCGTCAGCAAGAGCTGCCACTACGTTCGTCCTCGTCGTTCTTCTTTGTGATGGCTACCTCTCTCTGATCACAAGAGAGCAGCCAACATCAACAACAGTACCAGCCCCTGTTGTGATCATCGACACCGATACCGCCATAGAGGAAAGGGTGCGCTTCTTGACCATGATTCAAAAGTTACCCATGGAACTTCAGATGAAACTCTGTAACTGTGTGAACGACCTGAACAAGGACACCATTCTCACCAAGGACACTGAACCAGAATTCAAGCGATTGTTGACTTCAGCGTCTGCAGCCTCGACAACGACAACAACCATGAAGAAGTGAAAATAAAAAAATACGAATGTGCACACATACTCGAAACAAAAAAAACAGACACAACCACATTGAGATTCTTTTTCTCTCTCTTTTTTATTGTCAAGTGAGCTTAGCCATGAAGATGCAAGTCATAGTGTGTTGATCTTGTGGGTTGGTGAGACGAATCCTGCGAACTGTAAGGTGGGCGAAGAAATTGATGCACATCTTGTCATAATTCATAAAGAACGTGCCAGTGGGCACCATGATGGCGACCAAGGGTACGTCTCTTGAAGTCCCCTTGAAAAACTCGAGCCACAGTGCACCACAGAGGGGTTTGGACTGATCATCACTATCACTCGTGGGCAACTCTTTGTATTGAAGCTGGTCAAAGAGGAAGGCATTAAACTGGACGGCCAAGGGGATGAACTTGGAGTCGCATGCAGTATAGATCGAAGGTTTTGATATATAAACATCAAAAAGCCTTTCTCTGGTCGTCTCTACTCCGTTCGCAGCAAGTGATGATGATGATGATGATGATGATGATGATGAAGTAGCCGTAGTGGTTGTTGTAGAGGCAGTACCCACATTGCTGTTCTCTGATGATAATGATGACAACCACGTGTACAATGAACTGATGCTCAAAAACACAAACAAGGCGAAAAACGGCCCAATGGCAAGAGCTCCATACCAGTCTTCATCTATGAAAGACATGGCAACAACAAAAAAAAGATGGAAGGAGAAACAGAACAAAAAAACAGAACAAAAAAAACAAAATTCATCTCCTGGTTTCTCATTTATTTATTGTTTTTGCATGGTCTTCCGTTTCTGGTTCATGTTCATGTTCAGGTTCGGCTTCTTCTTCAGGTTCAGGCTCCAATGCCGAGGTTTCCATGGTCGCTTTTTTGCCCATCCTCTTGCGATGGTCGGAGACGTACTTGTCGAGGGTTTCTTTGGGGATGTGAATCTGGTCGGTGAGCTTGCCTGCGTTTTCTGGCAGTAAGGACTGGAGGTAGATCTCCTCCATTGAATAACCCAACATCCTCTGACAGTCAGAGTATTTCAGGGTCTCGGGAATACCGTAAAGAGTCCTGAGTTGGTTGTGCAACATTTCACCCTCCTCTTCAGTAACATAAACGAAGGACTTGTGTGGGTCATCGGGGGTGGCGAACGAGACGATGGGTGCCAAGGTGATACTGGGAGTGGTGACAAACTCAGTTCGATCCCAGAGGAGGTCCCCACCCTTTTGGTTGGTCAGCTTGCCATTTGGGTAGAATACATAGGCTCGCTCTTTTGTCTTGCGTCGGTCATCTAGTTGGTGGGCCAACTTCAGGAATGACATGATCGTCACGGGCTGTTGGGGGGATGAAGATGAAGATGAAGACGAGGACAGCGATGGTGGAGGTGGTTGGTGGAAGGACGACTGGATGGAAGTAAGCTTGTTGCAAAACTCAATCATGTCCTGACGCATCTTTCCCATCTTTTCCTTGAGCAGGGTCGTCTCATCATCACGTTCAAGCCATTCATGATCCTTTTTGTTCCGTCTTTCTACACCATCCCGTCCTTCCCTGGAGGCCATGGCAGCCAGTCTCCTCTTGCGCTCATTCTGACGGGTTTCTTCCCACACCTCGTCTATTGTCCTCTTCTTGCTGTTGTTCTCACTTGCTTCCTTTTCCTTCTCCTTCTCCTTCTCCTTCTTCACCTTCGTTCCCATCCCATCCTTCTCCGAGACAGATCCAATGGACATGTGGCTGCTGTTGTTGTCACTGTTGTCAGACATTTCAGGGAAGAGAGAGAGAGTTTAGGGTGCGATTCGTTTTTTAAAAAAATGCAAAAGAAGGAGGTAAAATGATTCAAGAAAAAGAAAAAGAAAAAAGTAGAAGTGGAAATAGGTTTGATACCAGGATGGGCCCAACCCACCTTACATCTTTCTCTGATCATATGAGGATCTCATTCATTCTGCAAACCTTTAAGGTGGTAGAGTCAAACCTGGTACCCAACCAGTCACTGAGCCCAACGATAGTCACCAAAAAACTTTCTGTATTTTGAGTTTTTTTTGTTTTCTTCTCATCATCACAACAAACAACAGTCATCTCTTTCTTTCTTTCTTGTTCTTTCAGAAAAAAAACAATGTCTTTTAGCACTCTGACCACCGACCTCCCTTCTTCCATCACTCAGGTGCCCTCCATCTTGCTGGAAATCATCGAGCAGGCCATTTTGACAGAGCTCACTCCTCATTCTGCTGCTTCTGTCGTTTCTGTGGCGGCCAAGACCTTGAAGCAGTGTGCTAATTTCCATGTACTTCAAGTCTGGTTGTACCTCTTTCTGGAGGATCAGACTCAGGAGCGTGAATGTGAGATCACCCGGCCTGCCCGTGAACTCTGCAGCCTCTTCATGGATCTGTACATCTTGCTGCACAGGCCAGACATTTATCTGGACGAGACCATGGTTCACCATTCTGTGGCCAGACTCATGCTGGAGGGGATCGAGATGATGTTTGCCCGCGATCATCACCACAATCACATTCACTACAACTTCCGCCTGGCCGACGTTGCCTTTCGTGAAGAGGAGTTCTTTCGTCTCTGTTGTGAGGCAGAGGGCCACACGTACGTCCCCATGAACCCTAGCAATGACAATGACAACAACAAGCCTTGGCCCACTCATGCTGAATTGACCAAGAAACGCCTGATTGCCTACAAGGAGATTCCTGCCGCTCACCGACTCTGCATTACCACCCAAGCAGGTCCCATGGCCCGCAGACTTCTTTGTGTCCAAGCTTGAAAAAAAAGAATAAACGCACACACCCAAGAAAAAATTTTGTTTGTTATTCACTCTTTTCCTTCCTTCTTTCCTTCTTCTTCACCTCCCAAAAAAACTCTTGCTGAAAAAAAAGCAATGAAAAAAGGGATTTGGGATGCGGCCAAGACAACGGCTGTCGCTCTTATAAAGAATTTCGACGTCAATTACCAAGAGGATGGTGCCACAGCCCTTTATTATGCCTGTCGATCCGGTGATTCCCACATAGTATCCCATCTCCTGGAGGATGACAGGATAGACGTTAATCTTGGTAGTCCACCTCTGGTTGCAGCCTGCGAGAGTCGCCATATTAACATCGTGACTTTACTCTTGGCTGACAAGAGAGTGGACGTGAATCACACTGGGGTGTACGATGCTACACCCCTCTATTCTGCCTGTTGCAGTAACAACCAAGAGCTGGTTACTTTGATCCTGACAGCACCTGGGATAGAAGTGAACAAGCTTGATGACGAAATGTGCACCTCTTTCCTTTTTGTCTGCCGAAAAGGGTTTCATGACATAGTATCTTTGCTCCTGGCGGATCAGCGAACAGATCCCAATATCCCAAATAGTGCAGGACTCTCACCCTTCCTCGCTGCCTGTAATAACTCCCGCTGGGAAGTGATCTCCTTATTTCTGGCCGACCCTCGAGTGGATGTCAACGCTGGCATGACGGATGGCTGCACGGCCTTCTACATAGCCTGCCAGGATGGAAACCTCGCGTTGGTGCGCCTCCTCATGAATCATCCTAGGATAGATATTCGCCAAGTGGGTAAGGGTGAGATGTCACCCCTTTTTATTGCCTGTCAAAATAACCACGGTAATGTGGTGCGCCTATTGCTAACAAAAGTAAAGGATGTCAACAGACCCTCGATTAGTGGCAGGACTCCCTTTACGAGAGCCTGCGAGCACGGACATGACGAGATTGTCAAAATGCTCCTCGATGACCCCAGGGTCGACACCACTACGACAGACGACACTGGTTGCTCTGCGCTTTGGACGACCTCTCGAAATGGCCACCTCTCCACGATTCAGCTCATTTTGGCCTCCGACAGGGAGGTGGACATTCACGCCAGAACCATGAAAGGTCTCTCCATCTGGGAAAACACAACTGCCCGAGAGATTACCCACATTAAGATGGTTCACCCGAACCCCCTTGACCCCCAAATTGAACAGGACAGGAAGAAACAAAACTACTCTTTGATCTTGAATCTCTTGATCGCCTATGAGAAGGATCCAGTGGCCACCCGACACTGGGTTCGTGAACTTCCCTCAATGCGTGCGGAATACATCACTGGGACGTTCGCCGTAGTCGTCTTTCTCTGTGACGATCTATTGCAACTCAACCCCAACCCCGACCTCATCGTCACTACTACTACTCCCGCCATTCGCTTCTTTCTGATGATGAGTCGATTACCCATGGAAATACAAATGATGATATGCAACCGGCTCTACAGCTGCCCCAGTGACAACATCCTCACACAATATTCTGAGCCAGCCTTCAAAAAATTGGCCACCCAACTTTCTCAAATTATGTGAACACACCGAAAAAAATAAATAAATAAATAAATAATAGAACAAAAAAAGAGGGTATAGTTATTTTTTCTTTCTTTGTTTTTTTCTCGCAACTCCTTCTTCTGCACCTCAAAAAAAAGAATGATACCTCGTCCCAAAGAATCTGCCTCTGCAAAGACGAAGAAGGCCGCCAAGGCTGTTGCTGCCCTCTCTTACAGAGGATTCAAGTTCATTAAGAAACCCACCATCACCCCCAAGATCCTCCGTGTTATTAAACAACAAGGTGGTGAGAGGAAGAGAGAAAAGAAAAAGAAGGCTCATCGTCTCAGACATGGTGTTGTGACCCTGCGAGAAATTCGTTGCCGCTCCACACCCGATGGCTTGCTGCTTCCCAAGTTGTCCTTCCAGATTCTGGTGAACACGATTTTCAATGACTCAGGTACTATTATTGATGACCCGCGTATCCACACCTCGGCTGTCCGTGCCCTTCAGGTGGCATCAGAAAGTTACCTGGTCAACCTCTTCAGACTCTCCTACCTTTGCTCTAATCATGCTCACAGGATGACCTTATTCATCAAAGACATGCTTTTGGCCCAACGCATCATCTCTGAGGGTCACTAACCTCCGATGACAAAGATGAACAACAACAACAATAACATATAATCATTGCATGTCTTTTTTTCTCTATCTCTCGCTCACACGAAAGAAAAGTACAACGACATTTTTTTTCTTTCTTGACATTCATATCAATAACACAATACAGGCAATTCCATAGTACCTTCGATTTCTCCCACCAGCAATTCGATGGCAATGTTGAACATGTTGGAGGATACGGTGTCAGATTCTGGATCATAGGCCATGGCACAGATCTTGGCGTTGACATCAAAATGCAACTTGGAGGTGATTTCAAAGAAGCGGAATGCATCTTGCTTCGTTTCCGTGCGATACCTCTTGAAGGGACGAAAGTAAGGTGTTGCGAGTTGCTGCTGTTGCTGTTGTTGAGGTACTGGCGCGATGGTGGTGGTGGTGACCGGTGGGACATTCTCTTTTTCTTGATGTAAGGTGACGAGGGCCAGGACGCGAGCTGCGTTGTGATGCTTGAATCTCTTGAGCTGCAACCCTAGACTGTGCCCAACATGTTTTGCAGTAATGTTCCCCTTGGCCTTGTCGTGGTAATCAGGGTCACACAACTGGAGCAAGCGCACGTAAATTTGAGGGCGAGAAGGTGGAACTGGTCGGAGTGAACCATTTTTGTTGTTGTTACTACCAACATTACTGATATCACCACCACCAACAACACCACCACCAGAATCCTGCATGGAAGAGAGATAAACTGACATCATCATGCATGCTGCTGAAGCAATTATAGGGAGTTCCTCGACCGTATTCAGTTCCATTCGAGTGGACAAGTCGAAACCGGCTGCCAATAAGTAGGCCAGAGAGTTATAATGACCTTTAATATACTCTGTTGATGAAAAAACCAGCGACACTGCTGACATGTTTGTCGTCAGAAAGTGAGATGCGAATTTTCGGGAGGTCAGCATGCTTCTTCCATAGGAGGCGAACCATATATTACCCCTGAACCAATGACTGTCCTCAAACTCGACGCCAGGATGGTTCAAAAACCGCAGGTAGGTACGTCCGCAGTGTACGGGATATTCATAATCACTACCGTCCAAATGGATGGCCACTGTCCACATGTGAAGTAATGAGCGTGGCGGATTCCAGCTGTACTCTTCCAAAGTAGCGTCGCGTCTCATGAGAAGGGACATAAACAATTCCTTGGTCCACTCGTCCGATTGGGGGTGGTAATAACTCCTTTCATCCTCATCACGATGAATGGATTTTTCGTCGTCGTCATCCGCATACAGAGGCCTGTCGTGGCGAACCAAAAAGATGGCAAGTCGCTGCTTCCAGGCAGTCGTCTCATACATCCGTTGGGCACTGCGACCCTTCACTTGGTCTGGATAGGCCTCCTGATTATTGTGCAAGGGTGCCACGTTCAAGAGACGCTGATATTTTTTCAAGGTCATCGTGTCGAGGTAAGAGGTCATCTGTTCGGCCAGTTCTGGCGAGTCGATATCCGACTTGGAGAGACCTCTGACCAAATGAGAGGGGTTGGGTTCTGACAACATATCCGCCCCGTCCACCCACCCATGGACAGAAATGCTGCGTCGAATGTTCAACCAGCGATTGCGTGATTTTTCCCGTGGGAAATCCGCCTGCATACGTTTCTCAATATTACGATTCACCAAGGCTCCTCGAGTTTTGAGTGCCATCAGCAAAGTGTGCAAAGGAGTGGATTCTGTCCCCTTTGTCACCACCATCATCGCGCTCTCTGTTACAAGCAGTGGCGATTGATGTGACATGACGATGACAGATGAACTTGACATTTTTTCCCCTCACTCAAAAAAAGGAACACAAAGAGAAGTGAAGGAGAAGAGGAAGAAGAAGAAGGAGCGCATAAAAAAAGAAAAAAAATAATAATAATAAAACTTGGGAAAAATGACAAAAGCAAAAAAAGTAGACTATCTCACTCATTGATTAAATACCAGGTTGGACCTAGACCACCTCACACCTTTCTCTGACTATATGAGCACCTCATTCGTTTTTGTAAAGGTGTAAGGTGGTCCAGGTCCAACCTGGTGTCCAAACCACAAGATGATATGGACAGAGAGACCACTCAAGTTTTATATTTTTCTTCATTCACTCCAACAAACAAACAACTCTTTGACACTCTCCTTTTTTTCTCTGCCCCACCCTCCCCCCAAAACAACAACAATAACACCATCATGTCTTCTTCTGTTTCTTCTTCGTCTGTTGTTGACAAGGACATTATTAATTTGATCCATGCTGTTGCTGATGTGGATGTGGATACTTCTCTTGTCACTTTGGTCCAAGAGGCTGTGGCTAACAACAAGAAGAATGCTCGTACAGCGGAGCAGCGCATGCTTGCCGAGCTCCAAGAAGAAGCCTTGTCTGACTTCAAGCATCCTCTTCACCGCCTCGACCGTGCCACCAAACACTGCAAGACCTCCTCACGCTCCGGTCCCCTGATTGTCCATGAGCGCAACCCAGACAACGCGCACGAACTTCAATATGACAACCTGTGTGAGCACTGCGAGGGGGATTTGACTGATGGTACTTCCACCAGGTGCCCGACTTGCCACGAGATGCGCGTCTGTGGAGAGTGCTGCCACACTATGTGTCAGAAATGCAACGAGAGGGTGGATATGTGCAAGAGCTGTGACAAATTCATTGACAAGGAAACGAATGAACTGGATTTTTGTCCTGGGTGTGATGGACCACTTTGCCCGTCTTGCATGAGCCGCGGATGCGCCAACTGTGATTGGGAGGCTGAATCAGATGAGGAGGAGGAAGAAGAGGAAGAGGAAGAGAAGAAAGAAGAAGAGAAAGAAGAAGAAGATGAAGAAATGGATGAGGAATAATAATAAACACAGGCCCTTGTCTTTTGTTCTTGGAGTTGAGAGAAAGAAAAAAAAGAACACAAATCCAAAATCCTTTTTCTTTCTTTCTTTCTTTTTGACAAAAAAATTATTAGATTTGGCTTCTCTTCCTTCTTTTTTTCTTTTTCTTTCTCTTTCTCTTTCTTTTTTTTCATTTTTTCATTTTTTTCCATCTTAACTTTCGAATGGGCAAAATTGCAGGCTACAAGGACACCTTGCTGTCCCTCTTGGCCATTGAGAGGCAAAAGACGTTGACCACAGAGTCTGAGCGTGACTTTGTGACCCGGTTCTTGGAGTCGGTGGGTGTTCATGTCAGCGTCCTGAACTCGTACGACTCCCGCAAGTACTACACCCTCAAGTCGGTTCAGGAAGTTATTACCAGAGGACTTGCTCCACCCATTGATCCTGGCACAGGGGTCTTCATGAAATTGGTGACCTGGTTGGATTGTGGCCAAGAGCTCACGGACCCTGACTATCACATTCGTCTTCGTCATGCCTCTGTGGCCTGGATGGCAGACATGCTAGAGAGTTATCAGGGCACCAGCACAGACCGACAGATGCTCTCTTATGGGAGGGAAGACATTCTCTCTCAGGTGCGCTTTGATTATTTCAAGATCCTGTGTCTCGGAGGGGATGATGGTGATGATGATGATAACGCTGTTACCACTACGACCACTGCGACGACCACGAATTGGATTCCTGAATACTATTGGACAGACTTGGGGGTCGATTTCGTGTCTGTGTTCCTGCGGCGAGACATGGTCACAGAGGAATCCATGTTTGACTTTCTCCAGAAAAAGGGCATGGGTCAGAATGTGATTGTCCCCAGGCATTACAAGGGTGACAGAACCCCACTGAGGAGTTCTATCTTCCACCACACAACCACAGTTTCCGAGGAGGCGTTCGGCAAACTGCAGATCATTCATTATTTCATCGGCAGGGCGTATGAGAATCATTTGCGCAAGACAGTCCCTCATCTCTTGTCCAGGCACTCAGGATCAAACATGCTCATCCATCACCACCACCCCTCCTCCTCCTCCTCCTCTTCTTCCTCACATATGGACTTTTTGGGCCCTGTCGCTGATTATGCACGCTCCAGCACAGGTGGTGATGGTGGTCATGGTCACAGTGACAGCAAGTTTACTGTCGACATTCATGAAAGTGATGATGCGTTCATTGTCTCTCAGCGAGTGAGCACTCATCCTCAAACCCACAGCAACCCACTCTCTGATGCCACTGACGATGCAGATTACCAAAAGCTAATTAATGCAGAGTTATCTGACGCGGACTGTGATTATCACTATGACCTGATGTCCCAGGCATCTTCCGCGCACAACGGCAACGGCAACAACAACCCTGAGCAAGAACCCTATGACGATGGAGATCTTTCCAACCTATTTGTCAAGAAAGCCACTCTCTCAGGCTCATCGGTGTCACCCAAAGTTTGGACTCTACCTCCGTCATCACCACCTCCCAGGTTCATCAATATGTCTGACTTGATTGACAATTATGGCGAGCAGCCCTCGAAGACCACGGTTGATACTATTCTCGCGACTTTCAGTGTAACAGCAGACAATCATCCCCCATGGATTCGTGTTGGCAATCAATCCACGATCGCATGGCTAGAAAGCGATGAGGAGGAGAAAGAGAAAGAGAAAGAGGAGATCCATCACTTTAAGGTATCGACTGAAGGAGTGAGTGCCACCATGGATACCTTCTTCTCTTTGGAGAATGGTGAACTCAATGAGACGACGACATCAACAAGTCAGGATGTCGCTGTGGTATCAAAAACCGCCACCATCATTATAAAGGAGCCTCTGTACCGTGCCCTCCAATCGTCTCCCACCTCTCTCTTCTCCCAACCCAAAAACCTCACTGTGGGGACTTGGAACACGAGACAGATGAAGATTGTCAGTGAAGTCACACTCATCCCTCAGCTGGCCCAGTTCATCAGTGAGCATGATATCTTCTGCCTTCAGGAATTACCCTCCAGAGTGGGTGTCCGTAACTTGAACGTCATTCTGACACAACCCTCTCTTTGTGATATGGGGTCCTTCAGCAGCACTACCACCAAGGCAACGTCACAGGGAAACGCCATCTTGTACAACAACAAGAAGTGGCAGCGCATGAACGATAACTCATCGCTTTCCACTGAAAATCTGCAACCCTTCTCGCACCCACCCGCCATTCTTCATTTGAGGCACAAAGTAACTGACATTCATATTATTGTGGCATCGGTTCATGTCCAACCCAAGAAATTGCTGAACGAGAGACGTGAGGAAATCAATGCTCTCTACCGACTGGTGGTTGAGTTTGCAGGAGTGTGCAAGCTGCCTTACCACACCCTGGAATCATCTTCCTCTCGTCCAAGGAAATCCAAGAAGGGAAAGGGCGCTGCCATCAAAATCCCCCTCATGATCATAGCTGGGGACTTCAACTGCTACCCTGACTTTGCAAACATTGATTCCCATCTTGGAGGTGAGGGGGATGAGGAAGACGGTGATGGTGATGGCAATGAAGATTTGGTGGCAGCCACCACGGCGGCCAACATGCACATCACAGTTGACTCGGATGGAGAGGAACATTTGGGGCCCAAAGTGGAGTCAGAGATTCCTGCCCTGGAGGCTCAGAACAGAAGGGTCACCCGTTCCAAGACGGCCAAAGTGGCACCCTTCCTACCTGACCCCCTCTCGAAATTATTCTACGCCACCACCGACCCTTATTTTGTCACCTCAGTTCCCAACAAGCCAGAGTTCAATCGCGGTAAAGCCTATGACACAATCCTCCTGAATCACGACTTCATGGGCAACTTGGCCTACCACAATGCCGAACTCAATCAGTTGTCACCTGATAGTGCCTCCACCGCTGAGACTAAGACCGTGGGATCTAAACCATGCTGTGTCAGTGACCATCACCCACTCACGGTCAAGATCATGCCCTTCCGACCTCTGTTTGAGTGAATTGAAAAAAAAAGAAAAGAAAAGAAAGGCAACACTATACACACTTTTTTATTTATTTATTTTTTCATTTGAAAAAAAACGAGGTGATGGGGAACAACATGGAGTGTGGGTTGATTATACATTGAGTTTTATGAACAAGAGTCCAATCAATATATGCTCGTTTGTATTGGGTGGTATGCGTTCATTGAGTTCAAAGGTAATCAGAGAGAGCCCAAATTCCCCTCCATTATTGATGAACACATAATGAGCGGGTCTCCAACCCTCGTAGTTCACGGCAAGGGGTAGACAGGCGGATAAAGTTTGGTTCACCACAGGTCTGGCTACATGAGTTGAGAAGATCACCGAGGATGGGAAGTTGGGTAGGAGTGCGCTACCACCACCACTGCCCTCGAGTGTGTTGACAGGCTCTGAATTGAATTGATGTAAGAAGGAGGACAAATCAAACGCAAGCATGGTTTTCAATCGTTCGCCGGGGGTGGTTTTTCGTACATCATGCAATTCCAGCACAATGTCATCCATACTTTGCCATCTGGCACCACGAAACAGGGCAAGCACATCGGGACCAAGACTTTCCTTTATGGACTTAAAGTTACGAGATAATCCTGCCTGCAGACAAGTGGTGTCCAGAGTCTGAATGCTGTCTGCGGTCACATTTCTTGCCAGCCTCAGAGTGATCTCCATCTTATTGATCACGTTTTCGTATTTAACACGCAAGGTGTTTCCCATGAGGTTCCAGAGGTACATGAAATGATCATATTCTCTACCATCACCATCACCACCCTCCCCTCCTTCTCCTCCCGTCGTTACTCTCTGAAAGGACAGGGTTCCTGAGAGTGTCTGAACATCCAGATCCGAACCAATCACTGCCATGCAGAGATCAGAGACCACATCCTCCTCCGGGCTCATCTGGTTGTACAGTGACCGAGCATATGTCAATTGAGTCTGAATCCATGCCAGGGGCTCCACCATAATCTTACCACCATCGGTTTTCTCCACCAGGTGTTTTTGACTGAAGCTGATCACATCGTTGGTGGCAATGTCCCTTCCATTTTGTTTGTCCAGCAAGATGTAACGAGAACGATACAAAAAGAGGCTCGTTCTCAAACGTTGGATGGCCATTCCACGCTGAATCCATTTTTTCACAGTGTCTGGGTCCAGGGTCAGATTATTGGGAAGGTAGATCTTTTGGGCGGAGAGCAATTCTCCCAATCCAGTGAGATCTTTTGAATCCTGGACCTGTTTCCACAATGACTCAAGGTCCCACAAAGTAGAGATCACCCAAGCCTTGAAGCTTCTCATGGTTAAGGCAGATGGATAGGCGTAGTTGAGTGAGAGATTCATACTTACCATGGCCTCTCCAATGTAATCGAACCCTATTGCATCTTGATCTAAGGTGACAGATGGAATTCTGAAATCATAAACTCGCTTTCCCTTGAACTTCACCAAGGGGGATCCAGGTAGATTAGCAAGATGTATGTACCTCTCTGTATGATACTTCAACGTGATGGAGGCGTCCATGGCCGCGTCATAGAGCTTCAGGTGTTCCAGTAACATGGAAAAAAGGGCGTCCGTAAAGCCTACCTCATCATTCCCAAGGGCCACACTCAAAGGTCTCACAAACTGAATCAGGGTGGTTCTCATGTACGTGATGGCAGCATTGGAGATGATTGTGCTCAGAACCAATTGGGCGGTCATTAGTTTCAACCAGGTGATCATTTGGGCACGCCAAGTGGACACCCAAGCCGTCTTGTCCAATCCTTCCATGTTGGGGATGGCCACCTCGAGGGATGTAGGGTTGGGCAAGAACTGAGTGGTAAAGTCAGCGAGTTTGTTCTCAAACCCTTCGTCGGTGATGGAATAAGAGTTGATGATGAGGGGTACAATGTCATTGACGTTGGTCAATAAATCATACAGGGTCAGAGATCGCATGGCCACCTTGTCTGTCAGGGTCTCATCGATCGTCTCCAACTTCTTGTCAAGATCCTCCATCTTGTTATCGATGTCCTCCTGAGCAACCCTTTGATTCTCTTGAATCGTGTTCCTCAGCTGTGCGTCCATGTCTTGCAATTGATTTTTCACTGCATCCAGTTGACCTGCCGTCTCTTTGCTGACTTGTTTGTGCAAAGCATCGCCCATCTGCTGCATGAGTGCGTTCTGCTGAGCGGCCCTTTGCTCGAACGTGAGCCGAGTGCTTGCATCTAACTGTTGCACCTCTCCATGAATAGCCTGCAATTGTGCGCCCAATTGAGAAAGGAGTTGATCCCTGGAGACCAAGGCATTTGCAATATCTTTTTCGAGGTGGGTGGAGAAATTAGCCAACTTTTCAGTCTGCTCTGCCTCTATGGTTTCCTTCAGTGACTTCACTTCAGTAGTGTGAGCCTGTCGAATGGTTTCCTTCAGAATTTCCATCTCAGCGCGATGCTGGGTGGTCAGGGTTTCCATCTGAGCGGCAGAGGTAGTTGCGGTCTGTTGATAGTTCTTTTGCATTTCTATCGTGAGCTGCTGTTCAAACTCTCGAGTCTTTTGTTCCAGGGCAGTTTGCAATTTTATCTCTTGTTCTGTTCGAAGTGTGGCCAGGGCGGTCTCTCGTTCTTGCGTCAGTCTGACCTCCAGTTCATCCAACTGTTTCTTCTGCTTCGCTCTCTCTGCCTCCCTTGCCATGTCCTCTTCCTCACTCCTCATCTTCACATCACCCATCTCGTCAAGTGTTTCGGCTTGTTTCTGTTGTTTTTGTTCCTGTGCTTGCAACTGTGCCTGCTGTTGGATAACAGATCCTTGAAGTTCTTGTAACCTTGTCTCCAGTTGCACGAGCTGTTGTTTTTGAGCCAAAAGGACAGCCTCATTGGCCGTATTGTCAAAGATGACAGATGGAGCCACAGGAACAGCAGTAGAGTGGATGGCGGCATCTATGTGTTGCCGTATTTCTTGAATCTGACTCATTAACCCAGACACCGCGGAATTCATGCTGGCGATAAAATCGTTCAAAACTGCAGCATTATCTGTGATGATTCCAGCATTCTGTTCAACAAGTCGGGCAAGGTGGGCCATATTTGCATCCACCACCTTCAATCTGTCTTCGTGTCCATGAATGGCCGTGGCCAAAGTAGTATGTGCTTGTGTGCATGTATCCACAGTCACCTTCATGGCAGCCATGCCCTCTAAGAGTCTTTCATGTTCAAGCTTTTCCTGCTTCACCCGTTCGATGGTTTGTGTATCCCTCAACCTCTCGTCTGCCAACAAGGCCTCCAGTCGTGTAGAGAGATCCTTCGTTTGTTTGTCCAGGGAGGCAAATTGTTCTCGACGGCTGGACTCTGTTTCTTGGGTGACCTCTTTGGCGACCAAAATTTGCATCTCCTCGATTTTTTTCGATAAAGTAGTGCGAAGTTTTTCGAGCTGCTCACTGGTGGCCAGAAGTTTGAGCTGTTGGGCAGTCAGGTCACCACCATCACTGAGAAACTTGTCCATTTTAGTCTGCATGAACTTCTGGGCAGTTTGGGTGGTCACCTTTATATCATCCACCATGCTACGAAACTCACTGACCTTTTTGTCCAGTCGATCGTATTGGGTTTTCTGGTTTCTGATGGCCGCTTCCATATCCAATCTGAATTTTTTGTAATCAGAAGAGTCCATGAACTGGGTGAGGTCGTCAATGGCCTTCTGTTGATCTTGGGCCAGCTTCTGTACCCTGGGCAGTACATCCTTTTTGTAGGAATCAGTCACCTGTTGGATGGTTTGGCCAATTTCTTCATGATCAGCCTGTGCCATGAGCACCGCATGATTGACTGCTCGTTCCAATACAGCCACCTTGGTCGCGTCTGTGTGTGCCTTATCGTATTCCTTTTGGGCTTGGATGGCCGCTGCCTCTGCACGCCCCACTCGTTGAGTTTCAATGAGTTCATGGTTTTCAATGAGTTCCGCCGCCTTGTCAATATGACGAATGCGTCTGACAATCTGTTCAATTTGCACGCCATGATCTATGTACTTTCTCTGGAGATCCCTTTCGATTGCGGTCAAATCTTCGGTCTTCTGATCTTGCCTCTCAAATATTTTGGTTCTCTCATTCCACTGGTATTGTAATTCTCCCATGCCTTTCTCGAGCTTTGTGTAATGCCCTCGGTAGTTGGTGACCTCCTCACCCAACTTTTTGACATGACTTGTCAACAATCTATGTTTTTCATCAACGATGTCTTGGAGTTCTTTCCTGGTCAAACGACCTTTGTCGGTCTTGATCGCCTCGAGTGAGTCCTGGGTAGTCTTGATTTGATCCCCCAGGGTATTATTAGCCTCTACCAGCATGGCAGTGGACTGGATCTTGTCACTCACCGCCCGCTGAAGAGGCTCAATGGAATCCTCCACCATTTGCTTCAAGGCCGTAAGATCATGGGGATTGGTGGTATTCAACTGTAATTTGATCTCGTCCAGTTTCTCCACCTCCACCTTATCCCCCGCAACCATTTTGGATCTCAGATCAATGAGGTCACTGTGCAGCTCATCAAACCTTCTGACAGCCTCCGGGTGAAGTTTGACATCTGTGATCTTCCCATTGGCAGGATTCTTCACCCCGACCAGCATTCCCTTGTATCGTTGTATGGCCCCCTCTTCATCATCATCGTACTCTCCCACAAGCAAAACTTTGGCTTTGACCAACTCGCCATCGAACGCGGTGCCAGAGTTACTCAAATGAATCAGGTAATCAAGGTAAGCAAATACCTCAAGGTCCTTTTTGGGGTCCAAGGGTTTGTAACTTCCCTTCTTTTTATTCCTGTCTGTGGCATAAGCAGCCTTTGTATACTGGCCAAATTGACGATAACAGGCAATCACAAGCTGTGGCAGATGATTTGTGTTTTTGTGCCAAATGTCGTCCAGATCCTCCATCCATGCCTTTTTAAGAGCATCGAAATGACCTCCGGCAATGCTCTTCCTGTGAATCAAGATGGACATGGGAACTAAGAGGTATGGCCACAATGGCAGCCTTTGATCCGCCGGTCTGTCGTACCCAGGAACGCTTGGTGTTGCAAAGGCAACGTCCTTGTGTGACAGAGTAAGAGGCTGAACTTCCGACATACCCTCGTCGTTTGTGAACACCAATCCCACTCCTCTTGAAATTCTTGGCCAAAGTGTCTCTAGTTGTGCGAGAGCTGATTTAAATACGGGATCGGCGAATCGCCCAGTAGAATAAAGGCTCAAGCATGGGTGCATGACCAAAAAGATCATGAGGAGTTTGAGGTAATGATCCATGGTCAAAATGTTCTTGATATCCGCATTTGACAAAATTTCAGTGAGTGTCTCCACAAAGGTAGATGCGTAACACCAGTCGACCGTGGAGCCTGATGTCAATGTTTTTTTGGACACCACCCAGAGCTTTTCACAGCCGTTATGTTTACATTGGCCATAGTTGTGTTTGATGAACGTGCTTTGGGATTTTAATGCGAAGGCTGGTGTCAACATCAAACACCGAACCTCCAATTCGAGGATGGCCAATAAGAAGTTCAGGTGATGAGCATCACACAACTTCTCTCCTCCGCTGAACATCTGTAGCATGAACGTCTGTGACAAGGCTTCCCCTGATGTAACAATATTGTGCGTTCCTTGACACATGGCAACAATGTCTGCAACCATAGTGGGCGGAAGACCCATCCAGGTTTTTTGTGTGCTCTTTCTGTACAACCCTGCCGCAGAGGTGTAGTATTGCTTATACCAAACACTTTCTGTAATATCGTAACCATCATCCTGGAAGGTTGTGGCGGCATGTTGTATAATCAGGCTCAGCAGATGATTAACTACATCCTTGTTATTATTCAATCGGCTCAACAAGTTTGCGAAGGTGATCACAGGATAGCGTTCATGTTCTAGGAGATCGCATAGAGGACCACCACCCAGGTAAGTCATCAGCCAGTCGAAGGGATTCTTGGATTTCGAGTCATATACCAGGGCAAGTTTGTCAACGATTTCGGAAGTTAGACGGATTCCAAAGACCTGTAAGATCGTCGTCTGGATATTGACTGAAACCATTTCCTCGAGCATATCAGTGTCAAAGTGAACCACCTCAAACCGGTCTCCGCCCATCAAACTGGGTAAAAATCGGTTTGTCTTGCAAATGGCATCATCCAACCTGGTGATAGCACCCCTTCTCAAATTCAAAATGGTTAGATAATCATCCAGCTGCTCCAGCTCTTCATCGCCAAGTGAGCGGGTAACCGAATCGGATAGTAGGACGTTGAGACCGATGTTGAGACCCTCAATGTAACCATCGATGATGGCATCTGCATTGACTCCAAAGTAGAGTCTCATGTCATGGATATCCATCTTTTTGGCACGATAAATCATATGGATGTTCATGGAGTTATCTGGTTGATCAGTATCTCTTTTTATCATGTGCACGTTCTGGATAACCGCGAACATGACAGGTTGCTTGAGCTCCAACATCCATCGCAGATCCTTGATGTCTCGAAGGTGAACCCCAAAGAGAGATGTTGTTGTGGAGTTGAGTGAAACTCCTGATGTCATGACATACCAGGTTCGAAAGTAGTCGGGGGTTCTTGTGGCGAAAGACAGCTGATGACAAACGACCATGCGGTTAATGGGGCCTGATAGTATATCTGTGAAACTGCATGGTATGAAATGTCCAGTGATGAGGTCTTCGATGGTTGTTCTTGTGGCAGTTATGTCACCCGCTGTGTTTTGTGACGATTTAAAATTATATTCGTAAAAATCCTCGATCAGAGGGGTTCTGTTGGCGATCTTCCCTCCAACCCACAGACCAGGTGCGGCAGCTGTTTCTGGTAGCAGCGCCTTGACTTTAGATAAAGGATTTCTGTCATAGAGATCACCCGTGATGGACCTAATTCTATCCAGAGAGTCAAACTGCCAGATAGAAAGTCGTCTGTTGGATAATTCTGGGATGTCTGTGTTCCACACGACTCCGGTAACGCCACCACCACTTGAAACCAGATGGGGTGTGGCCACAGACCAGCATGGAATGGTACCCTCCAGACGCATGATGATATAAACCATCTTGGAAGGATCAGGTGACCCTAGGTTATTGCTGTACCAGTTGAGGGGGACTGTCATGTAGTCTGACACGCAAAGTGGATGAGGGAGTAACAAACACACGTTCGTGTTGTACAAACGCGCCATGCGGATGAGTACCACCAGTTGAGAGGCCCATTTCAGAGCTAAAAGATCCTCCACGTAGAGACCTACAGGAAGAAATTGTCGCGGATCCAAATCACCACCACCCTTTGCGCCGGTGGTTTTGAATGCTGCTGCCGCCACCGTCATTGTAACAGGAAAACAAGTCTCATCATGCATACTCATGTTCATCATGCTGACCACGTCTTCCAAGGGTACGACTTCATTCATGCGTCTTAAAACTCGATCCATAAACAAGACGGTGAATGGGTTGCTATGACCAGTGGTGGTGGTGTCGATTCTGGGAGTGTACAAATACAGGTCCTTGATGAACACGGGTTCTGAGGTAGACGCATTCCCCAGTTTGTATGGGTCTCTGAATGAAACGGAGATGGATGTCTTTTCAATCGTGATGGCTTGAATCCTGGAGGAGAGATTCACCACTGCAGTCAGGTTTATGGCACGGGTAGCCTCCACAGCTGCCCAGACACCCAGTTTCCCATGAGCCTCAGAGGGAACCAAAGGGAGCATGTCTACTGTGACATTACCTGTGGTATGAAAAGTGCCCGTTGTGGCATCATGTGAGTAGGCCTTTCCCTCTGTATGATAAAGACCAACCTCTTTATAAATGTCAACACCCTTTTGCATTTCGGTCACCTCTCCCTCCACTGTCCCAAAGATTATGGGTGTATCCTGTTGAAGAAGTGAGCTGGGAGACGCACCCTTCTTGTTCACGGCACTCGCAATTCTCAGACGCCTCAATAACTTGTTCTTGGAGATGAATGGCACAGTAGGCTTGATGGCTGAAGCCATCCGAAACCTCTGCGTAAAAAAATATTCCAGAAATCCACTCAAGTCAGATGGATCATTGTGAATCGTGTCACCACTCGTAAATGTCACACTCTCAGCGACAGTCCAGGTGTTGTGTCTAGAATTTGGTAATTGGAGACACACCTCTAACTTTGGAATGGCCAGTCTCTCCATTCGCAAAAACTTTGAATCACGTCGACTTTTTGATTCCAGGACAGAAACATCCAGACCAAGTCGGTCACGCAAAGTAATGATCTTGTCATATTGTGCCTCCGCAAGGTCCTTCACTGTCACTGGGTTAAAATCACAGGGTACGATAAGCTCGCCCAGGTAGCCCACAATATACTGCGCGAGGGCTTTAATGATTTGAAGTTGCAGTGGAAGTGTTCTGTTTCCACTACTACCACCGCCACCACCGCCAATAATAACAACAGTAGTCCCGTCAAGCAGGTCAGGCAACGTAGTTCCAGGCACCTTGAGCTTGTAGAGTTCATCAAAATATTGTTCCACGGGCTGCTCAGAGGTCATCCTCACATTCAGCAAGGTTAAGGAGGGCCACTGGGGACGTATGAAATGCGAGTCGTCAAGCATCCAAGGGGAATCAGCGGGCAGCGCCTCCACAGTGCATCTCGAAATCCCTATGCTCCAACAGGCTTTGAAGATGTCCAAGACAAATCGAATCATCACATCCACCGCACAAACAGTATGCTTGAAGTTTCCAGGAGACTTGTGAATTAGAACAGAGCGTCTCAGCCCAGGCAGTGTCTCAAAGATTTCACAGATCTCACGAATGGCCAGGTGGTAAGAGCGAGAACCCGCTTGCAGTCTTTGATAATTGGATGTCACTTCAGACGCGTTCTTGAAACCGATGAATTCAGATTCCGGGGAATACACCTTGAGTGTAAAGAGCTGTTCAAGCCAGATGAGCAACTTATGCACCTGCTCGGGAGTATCCATGAGTTGGTGAACTTCAATGAAATCACCTATCAGGGGTGGCCAATCACTAATCGTGTTGTAGGGATCAAGGTGACTGTTTTTGAGAGAGGGAACGTCGGTGATGATGGTGGCCGGCAAGGGTGGTCGTGGTGGGAAATGAAAGGGCCCCAAGTTCAGTTTGTCCAACCGTGTCGCATTCTTTTCCGTCTTGTCATCATCTTGATCTCCTCCTCCTTCAAAGACTTCGGCTGGTAGTGGAAGTGCCCTGCCCGTAAAAGGGATTAAACCCTGAGTCTCTCCTGTCTGGAGAAAGATGCGGGTAGATATTCTGGTCTTGGTGTTAGAGAGAACTTGTTTGGGCAAGAGGGTCTTGTAGATTTCCTCACTCATGTTGAACACCAGGCAGGTCAGGGGCACCCAATGCAAGATAGTATCACGACTTCCCCTTACCGTGCTCGACTCGAACGGTGACTTGAACTCCACCAAGTGGAATTGAACCATCATCAACCATGCCCCCACTGTGATCTTATTGGGTTTCAGTGGTCGGATTCCCTCTGCGTCTGCGTTTTCCAGTAAATCTTCTAACGTGAAGAACATGGGGTCTGTGGTCATCAACTTGGTGATATGTCTGAGCCGCTCTGCAACCTCACTTCTCTTTTTAAGCAGGGTACGGGCACGGCTTCGCTGAGAGGTATGAAAATCAACCGCTGGCCAGATGAGCTCTCCGACGTACCTCTCTAAAATCTCCTTCTCCACCAGCGCCTCTGAGAGCACCTCGAATTGAAAACAAAAACACATATCCAGAGCACTGTCTCCAACAGCACCCGACAGTCCAGCCTTCTGAAGGGCACCCAGGAAATCACATCTTGGAGATGACGGTGGTGGTAATGGAAGAGCAGATGGAAGGATGGTTGTGATGATGAAATCAGATGGCTCAAAGATCACATGCATGAAGGTCAAGTGGGCCATGATCACCCTCTTGGAACACAATCCTGATTGGGGGTCAAACCAAAACACCATGTTGCACCCCCCACCCTGTTGAACTGTGCTGTTCACTGGTTCCGGGGTGATGGATTCTGGCTTCAACTGCTCTGGTTCCAAGTCAGGGGTGGAGGCAGTAGAGATGATGTCCTTAGAATTGTCCGTCATAAGGAGCCTGTCCACAGATGTAGAACTTAATCTGGCCCAACCAGGTTCCAACGTTAACGTTGCGGGGATCTCCAAGTTTGTGTGAGGATCTGTCTGAATCGTTTGAATGACCCCCTCTGCCAGATCTTCCGGGGACGGCGTGTTGAGCTTGTAACCCTTGATGGTCATAGACTGGCTGCCCACAGAGACCACAAACGATCTGTTGATGGTCTTTTTGAGATTTTCAAGCTCTGTGACACGAGTGACAGGGTCATCCCCCATCTTGAAGATGTCCGCAGTCCCCTCTGGTGGTAACAGTGTTTCCTTCTTGAGTAAGTTGAGTCCTTCGACTCCACAGAAAGACATGAGTTCCGAGTGAATGGATCTTGTCCCGGACTTGGTGATTTTATCACCCTCAAAGATTTGCATCTGTGCCCTGGGGGACATGGAAGTCATCAGGTTGGTCTCTGATCGCACATCCGTAAGATCCGTTGAGTCAATCTCCCCTTTGCCAATCACCAATGTGCTGTTCACTGGTACCAAGATGGCACCCATCCCTTGTGGTAGTGTTGTTGCTGCTGTCATGAATGTTGTGACCCCTCTCTCTTTTTTCTTTTCTTTTTCACAGTGCAAAAAAATGATAGGAGAGAGGATTCTTTTTTTTCCTTCAAAAAATGGGAAGGACACAGACAAAAAAAAGAATGAAAGGTGTGTTCGTTATTATTATTTTTTTTGAAAAAAAAGTCCCTCCTTCATTACCTTGAACATTGAGGGGACGCACATATACCCACCCCCACACCACCATTACTACTCAAAGAACCCCCATCTCTCTCCCAAAAAAATTGGATATGAAATTATCCAAGGATCATCATTATTTGCCCAAGACGAAGTCATTGGCATCGTCACAAGCACAGCAGGAACAAGAGCAACAACCGCAATATTACGATGACAAAATAACATACAGCAGTGAGGATGATATCAGTGTGACTGATGAAGATGTGTTTGTGAACCATGCGAGTCATTGGACTTTCCGTGGTGACATTAAGGCTGGCGTCAATCACGCTGACCAATTCAAGGTCATTGGATCTTTCTCGGGAGAGTGCTGGGGTAACCATTGTTATTATGAACTCTTTGACGGAATCATGTTTGGGACAGGGAATGTCTGTGGTCGGTTTCGGGGTGTCATGAAGGGCGCCAACAATACAATCATCTGGCCAGACGAGACAGAATACAATGAGGCCAAATTGGCCACTACCCCCGCCTTTCCCACCACTACCTTTGACAAGGCAGCCACAGTCATCTATCGATCCATGAAATCATCCCTGGTCGGAAGTTTGACCACGACTGCCTGGTCATTTGCCAACTGTCTGGTGGAGGACTTGATCAGTGTCGATGGTTTACTTTTTCGACGCAGGGTCATGTCTCCCAAACATGAGTCACTGTCCATCTCTGGCAACATTTTTTATGTCAACCAGAAGCCTCTTGGTCTGGCACCCTGGCAGGTCGAGTGCAATTTGCTGACCAACAAGGACATTGGGATCAAGTCGAATGTCCAACATGCCACCATCACCGCCACTACCCCACCCACCTCTCTTCCCTCGTTGACGAACCTTGGTCACCATTACCATCCTCTCGAAAGTGCAGATGTGGCTCTGACGGATGATGAAGACGAAGATTATGACATGTTGGACATTGAGAACAGACCCAAAGAGTGGCACGAACAAAGTGTCATTGATGAAATCTTGTCCTCCGTCTCTCCTGTGGCTGCTGTCATAGATGTCAGGGGAAAAGGAAAGACCAGGGTGGAGGGCCAGAGATTGACACCACATCTTTCTCGCCCAGAACCGATTGCCTACAGGATGCCCAAGATACCTTCTTACCAGCAACAACAACAACAACAACAACGTTCCCTGCCCTCTCCATCCAATCTCATTCATGACAACATTGATACCAACACCAACACCCCTATCTCCTCCCGAAGTTCGTGTGCATTATGTGACTCTACGACTCCGTATGGAAAGTGGGTGACCTGTCAGGGTGGATATGGCGGAGCATCATCCATTCACACGAATTACATCTGCCCCACATGCGATGATATGGTGCGATACTGTTTGACGTGTGGTGCACTTTGTGTTTGAAAAAAAAGAGAGGGAAAAGTGAAAGAAAAGAAAAAAAAGAAAAGAAAAAAAAAGTTAAAGCCCCCATCCCTCCCTTTCTTGAAATTTCGACAACCAAATAAATAAAGGTGGTTCCTCTCTCATTTCTTTTCTTTCTGTTGAACAAGCAACATCATTTTTCTTCTTCACTCTTCTTCTTTGTGCACATTGGACAAACCAAAAAAGGAAAGGAAAAAAACATGATGAACCATGAAGTTCATTATTTTGACAATGGCACTGGGCACAACGATCATGATTATTATTATAATAATAATCACTGCATCAACGACGACGAAGAAGAAGGCATTGCCATGATGTCGACGCTGCCTTCATCTTCTTCCTCATCATCGCATACCTCAAACGTAACCCAGGGTGGCAATGGTGATCATGGCGGTGGGGACTCCTCAGTCATCCGTGATCCCGAACAACGGAATCACACGGCACACCGATTGCTCTTCTTCCTCTTTGCCTTTTTCCTGTGCATGCATTCAACCTACTACATCATTGCGTTTAGACTCATCCCTGGTCAGAATGTGACAGACACCAATTGGGTGATTGCCGTCTTTTATTGGGTTTACATTTGGTTGTGCACCTCTGTTTCTTTGTGTGGCACAAGACCCGCCCGAAGTGTGATCGCCATCTTATTGGGACCCATCACCATCTTGAGAGAACTCTCCCCTGCCTCCAGAACTCTTTTCCTGACGGTGCTTACTTCACTGATTTTTTATATGCTGGCCGTTTCTTACATCCACACCGGTGTGTTGTTCACCCTTCTGATCCAGGTAGCCATTTTTTTAATTTTTTCAGCCACCTGGTCCATCACCATGATGGTTCAACATACCCTGGTGGTCATCAAAGCCAAGGAGTCCCTCTTCACCCCCACAGCCATCCTCATGGGAACCTTCTTGGGTCCACTCTCCAACACCTGCAAGTTCAGACTGACCGTCATGGAATATGTCATGGAATCCGAATCACGGGCTCTCTATGAAACATCTTGAATCATTGTCAACAACAAAAAGAATTGAATAATAATAATTGTTTTTTTTGTTCTTTGTTCTTTGTTCTTTTTATTTATTTATTTGTTTATTTATTCATTCTGTTCTTGTGGTGTGGGTGATGATGATGGTAGCAACAACAATGCCTGCCGAAATGTAGACAATAGTAGTGGTGTGGGTGTTGATGTTGATGATGGAGGAGGAGAAACTTCAAAGGTGAACCGGGTCGATTTGCAGTAGGGACATTCATCGAAGCGCACCATGCAATTGTCACAGAACCTGGCATCGTGTCTTAAAATTTGACCAGAATTCCGGACACATCGAATGACGAAGAGGTTAAAACCGGGTGGTGGTGTCTCCATGCAGATAGAACACTCCGAGTCGGTTGTCAGTGAACCTTTCGTAGAGGGTGAGGGTGAGATCTGTGGTGGTGTAGGGATTGCTGGCTCGCGGAGGGTGGAAGAGACCACTCCTAATTCTAATTCTTTGGCGAGTTCAGGATTCAAAGCGGCCTCGCTGGTTTCCTTGGCAAGTCGTTGCAGGATGGCATCAATTTCCTCGTCGGTCTTGAAATCTCCCTTGACGAACCTGCTGTTAAAATTGTCGTCGTTGTCGTTGTGGTCATCGCGATCATGATCATGATCCTCATTGGCTTCCATAAACTGAAGTCGAGAACGCTTTGATGGAAACTGGGAGGAAGAGGAGGGTGAATTGGGCGTGGGTGTGGACGTGGACGATGGGTGATTGTGATGTTCATTTTGGCAGGTCTCTTCACTGTCGTTGTCGCAGATCATCAACCCTCTGTCTGTGGTGATGGTAGGAGATGAAGAGGATGAAGAGGATGTTGTTGTTGTTGTATCGTCACCAGGATAGCGTCTGTAAGACTTGAACCCAGAGTCTGCAAATTGTGTAAGGTGTGTGACTACTGACGGCGATGATATCAAGGAAGATATAGTTGCCAGCTGCTGTCGGGTCACGTCGGACAGATGACTACCGCCACCGCCACCGCCACCATGGCTGTTATTACTATTTTCATGGCGATGATGAGGTCCGTAGGTGAGAGGAACATTCAGTTCAATGTCAATGTAGTCGCCCAGTTCGTTTGTTTGTGAGGATTCAACAGGAGTGGCAAGAGGACCGGGCACCAAGAAGTTGTTACGACAGGTGAAGGTGACATTGTCCACAGGTCCGTAAAAATGATTGTGCGCACCCTCCACCCTGGTATCATGGACGGCTCCCATGAAGACATTGTGGTTACCAGAGATCACTCCCGCAAAATCGCCCTCAAAGACACACAGGTTGCCATGCTGGACCATGCCAAATCCACCTTCTCGAAAGATACACCTGTCTCCTGAGTTGACAAAGTTCCAGACGGGAGCATCATAACATTTGCCGTTCACCTCATTGGTGGGTCGTCCATGTTCAGTGTGCTGGATGATGGTGGTGTCAGTGGTGTCAGTGGTGGACGTGGCATCTATTGTCAGTGGTGATTCTGGAATCTGTGTGGATTTGGGTGGCTCTGGATCCATAAGGGAGATGATCAAAAGAAGAAGAAAAAGAGAAAAAAGAGGAGACGAAGGAGAAGGAGGGAAAAACAAAAAATCAAAATTTTGATGTTGCAATGCTCGTTTCCATTTCATTTTATTTAAAAACTCTCTCTCTCTTTATTTTTTTCTTTCTTTTTTCTTTTTTTTTGAAAAAAAAAGAAAAGTTACTGGCCATGATTTTCTTCATCTTCATCTGGTGATGGTGGTGGTCATTCCTTGGGAAGTGGCATGAGTTGACATAGTTGGCCAAGATGTTGGAAGGCAGCTTCCGAATCTTTGAGTCGAATACGATCACCAAGTGACTTGCCGGTGTACTCAGAACTGCGAACATAGGGCTCTGGGTCCTTGGATGGTTGGGTGAATTTAACTTTTATGTAATCTCTCCCGAACTCTTGGACACGATTGCAGAGCATCATTTGGAGCTCCATGGGCAGACGCTTGGTGATTCCATAAAATCGTAGTACATCCCTATTCTGCTGTCTGTGCCCTCCAGATTTGATTTTGAGGAGGCCATCACAAATAAAAATGATGAGCGCGTAAAGATGATGACTGTAGGCATCAGGGTATTCTTCTTCAAGTCGCAACTTATGGCGAACGAGGTTTCTGTTAGCTTCATAATCAACGAGCAAGGTGTGAATTCTCTCACACTTTTGCAACTCTTTATTGCAACTGAGGTGGTGTATTTTGTAAATACTCGGGGATGCCAATCCTGGCTTAGAAACTTCAGCGCGTCTCCTTTCCACCCTTTTGGATGTGTCTGCAATCGTATTGGCAAGATGACCGATCACAGTGTGTGTAATATTCTCCCCTCCATTCTCAACGACAAACTCCTGAGAGAGGTCAAGATTGTGGGCGTGTACGAGAAAGAGTTGGATGATAGGCTCATTCTGCCACCGGATGGCTTCATACAAGGGTGGGTAACCCACTTCGGACATCAGGTTTACATCAACTCTGGGATCGTCGAGCAGCAACTTCACCACCCTTCTACCACTATTTGTGCAAGCCAATCTTAATGGACATCCTGAATTCAAGGCAGAGATGTTGGGTAGAACATCCGGTTGCTCCAAGATGTATTTCGCGATTTCGTAATGACCATATCTGGCTGCTAAGTGGAGGGCTGTCCAACCATCATCATCTGTGGCATTGACATTCAGACGGATGAGACGTTGCAGTTCGAGATTATCTTCCAAGGTGCGCCCTTTGTCCATGAGTTGAGAAACGGTTGGATCCATCTAGATTTTTTTTGTGTGTGACAGAGATGGAGGGGGGCGTGCGATCAATGAAGGAAGAAGAAAAAAGAAGAAGAAGAAGGAGTCCAAAAAAATAGGTTTTTGTTTTCTCTCTTTTTTCATTGTTCCGCGGGTGATGGTGACAATGTGAACTGGTACAGTTGGGCGAGATGTTGAAAGGCAGGTTCAGAATCCTTGAGTTTGATATTGTTACCCAATGGCTTGCCATTGTGTTCAGGATCTTCATCTTTCATGGTCTCCTGAACGCGATTGCATAACGCCATCTGGAGTTCTATAGGCAGGCGCTCGGCAATGCAGTAAAATCGTAACGTGTCACCGCCGTCTTGTTCACTGTGCCCCTCTGTTTTGATCTTCAGGAGACCATCACAGAGGAAGATGATGAGGGCATAGAGGTGGTGGGCATAGGCATCAGGGTATTCGTTCTCCAGTCGTAACCTGTGACGAACGAGCCCACTGTTTGCCTTAAACTCGAGTAGCAAAGTGCGAATGCGTCTGCATTTTTGGCTCGAAAGCTGGCAATTTGCACGAGCTTCTTCGGCCATAAAGTATGGTGATAACACAGGTAGTGGTTCGGGATGGGCCATCTTATCCATGCGCTCACGGTCAGAAAAATAGGTAAACATGTTGTCAAGGTGGTTTATCAGAGTACCTGCGACGTCTTTTTTTCCGTTCTGATCATAAGCGACAAATTTGTCAGAGAATTGGAGATTTCGGGCATGCATGAGAAAGATATCGATCATCCTCTCATTGAGGTTCTTGACAGCCCTATACAACGCTGAGCCCCGACCATGGACGATCACGTTCGGGTCAATTCTGGGATCATTCAATAACAGCTGGACACACTCGTTGTCATAATGGAAACAGGCCACCATCAAGGGCGTTGCACAGAAGACTGCCTTGTCAAAGGTGAGCTGGACATCAGGATGTGTCAGAATAAATTTCACAAGTTGGCAGTTGCCATTCTTGGCTGCATAATGTAAGGCTGACCAACCGTCCACGTTTGTGGCATTGACATCCAGATTGATCAAATGTCTCAGTGTAAGACTTGTATTTGGGTTGGACGAGCTAGAAAAGAGATGCGCCACTATAGGGTTCATTTGTGTCATTATTTTTTTTGATTTTCGCTTTCGCTTCGTTGTTTTGTACAAGAAAGAGGGGTGAAGAAAGAAGGAGGAGGCACTGGCTTTTCTTTCTTTCTTCATTTTTTTTCTTTCTCTTTTTCTCTCTCTCTTCTTATCATCACCATGTATGTGTGCATGTCACAAACGACAACAAGAGACAACCAGGTGTTGGAAGGCTCCCTCTGATTCTTTCTGTACAACGATTTCCTTGGTGGAATCATACACACGATGGCATACCAGCATCTGAAGTTCCATGGGTAATCTCTGGACGATGGAAAAGAAGGTGTGTGCAGGAGTGATGAGAGGCAGTCCCACCAAGTTGCCATTGGACTCTTGATCCGTAACCATATTCGTTGACAAAAGCACCAACCCCGGACACAATCGGTTGTCTCGGGTGACCCACAGCTTGGGTAGTGCCCTGAGCCTGAACAAACCATCGCAGAGGAAAATGATCATGCCATACAATTCGGCAATGTGTGCCGCACGATAACCCAAAGAGAGGCGAAGTTGGTGTCGGGTCAAATCAGGAGCTTTCATAAATTGTTGAAGCAAGGTGAACAGGACAAGCTCTTGATCTTTTATCGTGTCATCATCCTCTGTGCCATGCAGGATAGAATATAATAGGAAACTACCGAGACAGTCACCGTTGCGCTCATGCCAACGTTGTTCTGCCAATTTGCGACGCTCATATTGACGCAAGTCATCAAGCAAACTGCGAAATTTGGCATCGTTGGGATTCAGACCTATCTCCCTGCCCGAGGCAATAAAGTGTCTGATCACCTCTTCATGAAGATTGAAGATGGCCAAGTCAAACGCGGTGAAGCCTCCTGTAGATTCAGAACAGGCGAATTGGACATCCACCCTCGGATCGGCAAGCAGATACTTAACCACTTCTGTCGATCCTCGTGCGCATGCCTGCATGAGTAGGGTGAACCCCTTTGCCGAGAGCGCGTTCATATCTGGTGGCGGTGTTGACTGTTTCATGATGAAGAGGACGATATCCAACTTACTTCCATAAAATATCACGAACTCCAGGGGTGAGAGACCCTGGTAAATGGAAGCTTGCCAATCAATCTCGCCAACATGATATTCTCCTACGACCTCGGTCAATCGTTCAAGAGGGTATATGCATATGGCACGAAAGAGCTTATTGATCTCCAGATCCATTTGTTCACTTTTTTTTGTCAGAAAAAAAAGAATTGAAAAAAAAGAAGAGAAGGAAGGAAGGAGGTGGGACTGGGTTTGGGATCATTTCTCTTTTGTTGTTGCTGCTGCTACTGCTACTACTATCACCTTCCTCTCCAAAAACTTGAATAAACAGTTGGACGTTCTGTACTCCCACCCATCCAAAAGTCTCGTTCTTCTGTCCCTTCGAATTCTCCTCCTCCTCCCTCGTTGCCACCACCACCTGCTGCTGCTGCTGCTTCTTTGGCTGCTTTAGCTGCAGCTTTGGCCATCTTCAATAAATCAGGTGCCTTGGGTGGGGCATAAATGGCCCAAAGTGACTTGTGAAGTTTGATCCATGGTTTCGACTTGCAATCAGGGTAGTGGATGATCAGTTCATCGCATTCTCCATACACACCCACCAGTTCAGAATTGTTCCATGCGATTCCATATTTTGCCAATTGAGCCAAATGCTTCGTTCTTGTCTTCCTCATCATTTTATCCGTTCGAGACATGATGTTCCGATAACCCGTCTTCAATTCAAAAATGGTGATCTTGGACCGAACGTTGAAAAAAATCAAGTCAGGTCGGATGTTCCCCGGCAGCATGCATTCAGCCGCCAGGGGTCTCAACAAATGAAGTTTGAAGTAGTGAACAATCGTGGAGGCCAACAAGGCATCCATCTTGTCTGTAATATCAGGTGGACCACCCAAACAGATGCACCTATTTTTGCGACAGAGCATGATGTGTTGAACATATTTGTGCAAATCTTTGCCACGTTGAATGAAGGCCAATTGAAAACTGTTCATGGTTCCCTTTTTCACTCCTTATTGTCTATATACACACTCTCTCACACACACACAAAAAAGAAATTAAATAATTTGAACCAAAAAAACTTGAATAAAAAGAAAAAGAAAAAAAGAAAAGAGAGAGATAGAAGGTGATTCTTTTGTGTGTGTGTGTTTTTCTGGTCACTCGCTCGACGACGAAGAGGACAAGAGGGGGATCAAAATACCCTGCTTGGTCACAATCCACAATGCATCATGAATAGATGAATAATAAAAGCAGAGAGGTGAAGTAGGGGATGAAATGGATCCGGATAATAATAACTCTCCTATGGGTGAAAATTGGTTGGCCGCATCTTGAAGGTAACAAGAACCATGGCTCAGAGTCTTCTCCACCATCCATCTTCCAAACAAGATAGTATGAGACAAAGAAGAAGAGGAGGAGGAGGTGGATGTTGCCACCACCTTGGCAGAAGCTGCTGCAACCGCAGAAAACCTAAAAAAAGGAGAATCAAAAAGGTTTCCCAACTGAGTGGGTACCATGGGCAAGTCCAAGGGTGCGGGCACCACCACTGTTGTGGAGACAGTCTTTAGTTCACATGAACCTTCTGGCATGTCAGGATGAGCCAGGTGGTGAACCGTCACCCAAGCCTTCACCTCCTTGTTGGTGTCTGCCACATGCCAGTAGCAAATGACCCTGGGTGAACCAGGAATGAACTTGGCATAACTCAGCGTGGAGTAGGCATGAGGTGGGATGTGGATGTGGTTCTTGGCCACCAACTCCAACCTCTTCACTCCACTCTGCTTGTTCACATCATGAACCATGGACATGAACCTCCCACCACTGAACACGGCGGTCACGGTCACTGAATTCATTTCATCCTGACCTCCAACACCACCACTGCCACCACCTATTTCTCCATCATTCGTATTGATGACAATGTCAAGCACATCGCCGAGGTGGGTGGTGGCAAGGTCAATGTCTCTGGACACATGAGCCTGATGGGACTGGATGCTGTCCACCACATAGATGTCAGATGATCCTCCACCACCAACACTACCTCTCTGCATAGGTTTGATGGCCAAGATGGTGACATTGAGTTTCTTGTCCTCTGGCAGGTAAGAGGCAATGTAAATTTGCTCTCTGCTGTTCAGCAACCCTACATGCCTAATTTTGCTTTTAGAAAAAAGAGTGGTTAGATGTTCCAGGGTCAATGGTTGTGGGATTTTGACGGCCAGACGTTCCGTTAATAAGTCTCCATGACCCATACCCCCGCCATCACCACGACCACTATATTCATGAACTCCCAGCAAGAAGGTGAGGTCAAATCGTGACACCTTGTTACTGGAAGCAGTGGTGGTTGTGGTATCTGTTTCATCACCACCGCCACTCTCCACCTTTTTCAGGCACATGAGCCCTCCACCCCCATTCACACTGGTCATGTAAAACCCAGATTCATTCCAGGCCCACCCAGCCTGCAGACGAACATGCAAAGAGGGGATGCTGACACCCACACCTTGCCTGAGTTTGTCAAGCAAGGGTGCCTTGGGGTTGATGGTTTCCATCATCACACGCTGAAGTTCTCGATTGGTCAGTGGTTCTGGTAACGTGGTAGTGATGGCAAGATGTCTCAGGGTAGGTTCATCCCCACGAAACACTTTCATGGGGTAAGGGTTTCTGGCCAACTTACCCATCACCGCCCTATTAACACCGCCATCCTCTTCTTTCTGTTGTTGTTGCTGCAACCATCTCTGTCCAGCAAAGGTTCTCCAGTGAACCAAATCATTGACAGGTTGCTTTTTGAACCATCTGGTGGTTGTTTCCACCTTCTTCTTGTTTTTTGCCTTCGCGCCATCTCTTCCCACAAGCAACAATGAACTGACTGTAGCAGGCAATAGTTTTTGCTTGTTTCTGATATGGTCAGCAATTTCTTCGCTGGTGGTTTGCGGCACGCTGGGTAAAGTGTTGATGGCATCAATGACTCGTTGTGTTTCTGCATCTTCTTGAGCTGCCGCTTCCTCAAAGGGGTTATAATTCCTTTGAGGAACAGGATGAGGGGCGACAGCGGCTGCAACATTGACTGGCATAGGATTCGTTGGGGTTGATATTGGCGTTGTCGCCAACCTTGTCACTGGAACTGCAACTCGGGTGGGGAGTGCCACTGGGGTTGAAATGGGTACTGGAACCGTGACACGATTCGAAGGTGGAGGTTGTTGTTGTTGTTGCTGATGCGAACGAGGAGGTGTTGATGATTCAGCAGCAGGAGCAACGACAGCAGGTGCTGGCAAGACTGTTTGAGGTGGCAGAGCTTTGCCACCATTTTGCTCTTCCACCCCACTTAAATAAATGATTAGTTTTTCAGTGAGATACTTACTGGTTTGAGTATCTGACCCAGCCAGAGAATGAGATACAGTGTCTTTCACATCGGTGGCCAGTTGGTTGATCTTGGAAAACAGACCCGAGGTGTTCTTCCTCAGTCGAACGCTGGCACTCTCTGGTATCAAATACCGGCATAAACCAATAAACTTGAGTCTGTCTTTCATGCCAGGCAAGGCTGTGGTGATGAGTTGCCTGGCAGCCTGTTCTCTCTTCATGGGCAACAAGTGCACCAAACCACTCCTCACCTGTCCAGTCACTTGAGTTGGACCTAAGGCCACCTCATTGAGGGCCCCAAAGAATTGAATGTAATCGGACAATTCAGGGAACTCAGAGCATAAAGGAATCATGTAATCCAACAATTCACTGAAGGTGTACCACCCTGAGGTGGCTAACTCTAAAGAATACAAAAACAAGTCAGTAGGAACAGTGCCACAGGCAATGTACAATTGCTTGATGACAGAGGTGATGGGTGGGGCATTGGATGGTTTGGCAAGACACTGCCCCATCTTCTTTCTGACTGCATCAAAGTCAGTTCCAGAAGAGAGTTTGAGGGCCTCATTCAGGCGTGATTTAATCACACTCAGTTGTCGGGTGGTGAGATCCAAGAATCGGGTGAGCATCTTGATCTCCACCAAATCCCCATCTGCCAAGACTTGATCCATGAGACTCTTCATATCCGAGTCCTCATGCTGGGTTACAAAGACAGAAGATTTGATGCGCAAGGCTGTTACATCTCTGCCCCTTGACCCAGCCATCCGTGGGTAATCAGCTGTCTCCAATTTCTTGGATTCCAAGGTGATCAAGTCAGAGGAGCCAATGTTGGCAGCTGCCAACAGAGTGAAGTGATCAGGTACTCTGAGGTGAGTCAATAAACTCTTGGTCTGATTAGCATTGAAGGTGGGCGACAGGGAATGTCCCTCCAAAATCGCGATGTTGTGAAAACACCCTTGGACCACAAGGGCCATGGCGGACAGGATGGTGTTGGCTGCACGAGTGACTTCAATGGACACTGCATCATCTGTCGTTCTCGAAAAGGGAGAAGACAAGGCTCCCACCAATAAGGATGAAGATGAGGATGATGATGAAAGAGAGAGATCAATGGGTTCTGGGAACACCACCAAGAGGGGTAAACCCGTAATGGCTGATCCTTGTGGTCCACATAAAACCATCCAACTGGTGTTGAGCCTTCTGGCATCATCGTGAGACATGTTCAAGTCCAAGTTTCTTGGAATCTTGAGGAGGGGATGATGATGAAGATGAGGAGTGATTTCGTCCAACAACAAGTCCGTGCTGGACGGAATCAGTTTGGGGTGGTGGTGGTGATCATCCTTGTCATCTTCCTCTTCACCTTCACCTTCTCCACCATCCCATGTCTCATTGAATGAGTCTTCCAAAAGACGTTGAAAATTTTCATTAAAATCACGTGGATTATACCTTATGGTGTTCGGGTCCCTGAACGACTTACCACACATGGTCAAGGTCTGATGGGTGAGCACCTCTTGTGAAGGTGTCAGTGATAATGATAATGATGACACGGATGCGGCCAACGACTTGAAGGAAACTGTGAGTGGTTCAGGGAGAGCATACACTCTGGAGGGATCGAAGGGTTCGTTCCTGGGTGGCGCTGTGTAAAACACTCTGCTCGGACCATCTGACACAGGTGAATACAGCGCCTTGATCGTGATGTTGTTTTTGTGATCCATTTTTTGGATGTCACAATGCTGCTGTTGCTGCTGGTGGTGGTTGATGACAATGACAAGATGATAATGACACCTCAGGAGGAGGGGTGGTGGTAGTTGGTCGTGCTTGAAAAAAAAAGTGAATATTCACTCCTGCATAAAAAAACTTGTCGCCCTCACGAATGAATTGAAAAAAACGGTGCTCGTTTGTTCTCTATCTTCATTTGTGAGGGCGGCAAGGGGGGTAAATTCTGTGATTGATTGATTGTGAAAAAGAAAAAAAAGAAAAAAAGAAAGTGGATCAAATCAGAACCTCATGTGCCCAAAGAACATTTCGAGAGCCAAAACCACAAAGCCCGAAGGCAATGGTGCTCATCGAAGAGAGCGAGGTTCATGATTCACCAATAAAGGTTTGCTTCAAGAGAAGCAGTTGGGGGGTTCACCAAAAAATAATAATAATTTTGGGACAACACACGCAAACTTTCTTCTTGTTCATCTCAAAGGGGTTTGGGGTGGGTGGTGGATGAAGATTTCTAATCTTTTCTCCCTCCTTTGAGATGTGATAGAAAAAGTCCCAAAAAGACTTCACCAGGCGAGAAGATGTAAAGAATGGAGACCGTCATGGGACGATTGGCTCACCTTTGAAAGCTCTGGAGGCGAAGAAGGGTTTGAGAGATAAAAAAAATTGAGGATTTAAAAAAAAGAAAGGAAGAAGAAGGAGGAGTGGATGAGAATGAAAAAAAAAGAACAAAAAGAAGCAATGGATGGGGTGGGTGTATAAATAACAAAAAAAAGAGGTGACGCGCTTCGTCGACAATTTTTTGTGTGAGCGCGTTGTGATGATGAAAATGTGATTCGCTCTTCACAGCTTTTTTTTGTTTTTCTCTCTCTTTATGGATTTGGTTGGGAGAGAGATTTCAAGTTTTGTTGAAGTGAGCTTGAATGAGAGCGGTGATGGAGGACATCTTGACCTCGGCGCAGATCTCATGGATGCTGAAGTCCCACCTTTGGGCTCCACGATAAAATTCAGTTTCGTAGTGGAACATGAGGGGTCGTTCTTGGAGTCGGGGACCAAACTTCTTGAGGATGTATTCGACGTTGTCTGCCACGCGTGACTTGACAGCCAGGGCAAGAAGGGTATCGTGTTCCCTGTCGGATACCTTGGCCTTCTTGTACTTCTCTTTCTTGATGGTCTTCCTGACCCTGCGACCAATGGCCTGCTTCTTGACAATGCGATCCACATCCGCACGAGTGGGTTCTGCTGTTAGAACGATTTCACTCTCAGGGTCAACACCATCTTCATCATCCTCCGAGTGGCTCTCATTGCAGTCGATATCATACTCGTCAGTTTCCCGTTCGTCTCCAACAATGGCATTAATGGGCCACTGAAGGGTGTCGGGGATGTTGTCAAGGATTTTGCGCACTATGGCCCACTGGTTCGGTTTTATGTAAGAAGCGGCCTCCATGACTATATTAAAGGCGTTTCCCTCAATGGCTTTTTCTGAGTAGACATCGTAAAAGACAACCTTGAATTCGGGGATGGCCAAGAAGCCCATGAAGTACTCCAGGTTGCCCAATTTTAGGGCATGAGAGAGGAAATCTTTGAGGATCTCCGGATCACCGTCCAGATACTCGATAAGTTCCTTCTTGCCACGCTTATTGCTCAACATGTGCTTGATAATACCCTCCCATACGAGGGTGGTGGCCGATGGTTCCGCTTCTCCTTCTTCTCCTTCTTCTTCACCTTCTCCTCTTCCATCCGCTTCAGGATTCACCTTCTCCTCTTCCACCACCACCGTTGAGAGGGATACGGACATGATTTTGTGATTTTTGTTGTTGATTAGGATCCAAGAATGGAAAAGAGGGGGGAGAGACAAGAAGAAGGAGGATAGGGAGGGAGAGATGCTCAAGACAAAAAAAAAGAAACAAAAAAAAACCTTCTTCGTCTTCTTCTGTCTCCTTCCTTCCGTTTTTTTTGATCAATTTTTTTTGTGCTTGTGCTTGTGTGTCACAAAAATCAAAAACCCAAAAAAAGATGACCGAACCCTTCTTGGCTGCCGCCTACAAGAATGACATGAAGGCCAATGGCGGGGAGAAGGATGCGTATGCCTACTTCCCTGTGGCCATTGGTCAAAACCAGGATCTGCACATTACCGTGGCCTTCCTCCCCAACCCAACGGAGACTCAATTGAATGCCCTGGATGTCTTGTTTGAAACCATGGCCCTGGTGGCTCGTACTGAAAGGCCCATCGCCACGGTGACCCGACAGGCTTTCTTTTATGATGGCACAGATCGTGAACCAGAGGACGAAGAGACAGTGGTACCTGACGGTGCCGTCCCCGTGTTGGTGGTCAAGATGGCTCCATTGTACACCTTCCTCATCAACCAGTATGCCAAGGACCATCTGGTGAACAAGTTTGGTAACGAGTACCCCATCCTTCACATCACCTGCCCGATTGATCCTGTCACTCGCAGCACCCGAACTTTGGAATTCATGACTCCCATTGGAACCTCCATCCCACTCACCAGGGTGGCCCTCAAGCGCAAGGGAATCAAGACAGACATGTTTTCCGTGTCTCTTTATTGATCTTCTTCTTTCTCCTTCTTTTTCTGTCCCCCTTTTTTTCTTCGCGAAAAAAAAGATAAAGAAGAAAGAAAGCAAGAAAGCAAGAAAGCAAGAAAGAAAGAAAAATCTTCGGTTTTTGATTTTTTTGTTGGACATTGACAATGTGTTACTCCCTCCTTCGTTCCTTCCTTGTGTGTTTTTTTTTGGAATTCGCGCTATGGCAGATGATCTCAACGAAGTCGGCCAGGAAGAAGAGGAAGAGGTGATGAACACCAACGACAATCACCACCTGGTGCCAGATTATTACATGAACGACCATGGTGTTCGTTGTCCCCATGTGGGACCTGGGTTCTTTTTTTTCATGCATCATACATTGGAAGATGTGCTCGAGAAGTATCCGCCTATTGCCAAAGAAGGTCGCCACAGTGGTCATCGAATCAGTGCCCTGGCTTACGCCTGCTTTAATGGATTTCCTGCTGCTATCATTCAGGAGATCATGAAAGAGAGGCCTGACGAGTTAAATTACCCCTACAATGGGTTTTGTGGTACAGCCCTCACCTGCTGTCTCATAAATGGATACATGGAGATCCTCAAGGTTCTGTTGTCCAACCCAGAGGTGGATGTCAACTGTGGTGGTTATTATGCCTGGTGTTTTGACGACATTAAGCACCCTTGCAATGAACAATCTTGCACTCCATTAGGTCATATGTGCGCCCATGGGAATTCTCCAGATATGGAATTTCACCTCATCAATTGTTTGCCCATTCTGTTCAGCATGAGGGGACACCAGATAAATCTCGAGAGGGTAGAAGAGCATTCAAAGAAAAGCGACAACAACTCACTTCGCATGCGACCCAGTGAGCTTGCTAGACAAAGGGAATATAAAGGGCTCGCCACTCAGCTTGAAGAACTGAGATCCCAAAAACGCATCTATGAGATGTTTGCCCTCTTGGTCATGTATGCGGACGAGTATTATCAACAGCAAACCAAAGTGGCAGTTCTGGAACCCTTGTTTGGGTTCATGCCACACCATCCGGATCACAACAGGCTCCGATTTCTGAACATCTGCAGAAAACTTCCCATGGAACTTCAGCTCAATGTCTGCGCCAGTGCAGAAGGTCAAAAGGACAAATGGGACTCTGTCCGCATTGAACGAGGCTTCATGGCCTGGGCTTATTACGAAAAGATCACTCCCTCTCCCCTCCCCATGAAAGACGATGATAATGAATGAACGAAAAATTAAAAAAAAATAATTGGACAACTCCAAACAAAAACCTTTTCTTTTTTTTTGAAAAAAAATTCTCTCTCATTGTCTTTCTCTTTTTCATTTTTTTCATTCTCTCTCTCGTTGGGACACTTTATCATTATCATGTCTCCCCCCCAATGGTTGCATCTTGTGGGCATGGTCACCACCATCATCATGACCTTGCTGATTTGTGATGTGAGTGCGAATCATGTGGCCCACCCCATCCAAATCACATCCCACAGGCCTTACCACCACATGACCACCTTCAAGCGAGTGGGAGATGATGACAGCAACAACAATTACGAAGGGGCAACTGATGGTCAGGATGAGCTCACTCTCCACAACAAGCGGTCGGGCATCAGTGGCAGTGGTGGGATTGCCTTGGGTGATTGTGGCATCATCGGATTTTCGATTCCATTGACCATCGGCACGGGTGGGAGTGCTCAAACATTTCAGGTCATTTTGGACACAGGGAGTGGGGTGACGGGGGTAGTGTCTTCATCGTGCAATGTCAACACCTGCCTGCATGCCTCACCTACCTACACGAATGCCTCGACAGCCACCTCTCTCGGTGGGAGTATTACAATGACCTATGGTTCAGGAAGTTGGAGTGGCAAGGCGTACACAGATACTCAATCCATTGGCAGCAACTTGGTTTCGGGTGTGCTTTTGGGAGCCATTACCAGTCAGAGCAACTTTTTACCCAACACAGATTGTCAATTGGACACGATTTCAGCCACACCCGTGCAAGGGATTGTGGGGATGGCATATGGTGATGTGGAGGGGTATGATAGTTATGCCACTTTATTGAATAGGGCGTTTGCCCTCCAACTCTGTGAGAGTGGTGGTCAGATGTGGATTGGGACAGCCAACTCGAGTTATTATTCATCTGGCCCCAACTATATCAGCATCGCAGGAGGAGGGACCCCTTGGTACAACATAGTGGTGACCCAGTTGTTTTTGGGAGGTGTCACCATGAGCACGTCCCTGGGCACCTCGATTCTGGATAGTGGGACTACGTTGATGTACATGCCCTCTTCGGCCTACATGTTGTTCACCAGCATGCTCTCTTCCAACAGTCTTTTTATGGCCACCTTCCCCGACATGCTCAGTGATTCAGATGGTTCTCTGTATACCACTGCCAATGGATACACCACCGCCATGCTGAACTCTCTCCTCCCTTCCATGTCCTGGCTCATCAATGGAGTCAACTACACATTGACACCTGTGGATTCTTATCTCAACCAGTTCAACATTTCAGGTGCAGTGTATTATGGATTGGGCATCGCCTCCTCTGGTTCGGGTGGGAACCCAGGGACCATCTTGGGATGGACTTTTATGAATCAGTTCATTACCTTTTTTGATCAACCCAACAACCGAGTCGGATTGGCACCATCCACCTCATGTCAAAATGTATGGGTGGCTACTGCTTGGTCAGCTTGCAATGTTAGTTGTGGTGCCGGGTTTGAGACGCGTTCGTTGACTTGTGTGGACTATTTGGGAGAGACTCTCTTGCCAGGTGCCTGTCACAATTCTCCACCCGCCTCCACTCAAAGTTGCACCAATGGACCCTGTACTCAAGTCACCGCAGCCACCACTACCACGACTGCTGCTGCTGCTTCTTCTTCGCATACAGCATCATCATCATCATCATCATCATCACTCCCCTCCTCAACATCTGCGGTGACTCACAGTACGACCGCTGCCCTTTCCGCTACAGTGACAGCAACTCACACTCCAACCGTTGGATCTCATGGGAGTAGTAGCAGTGCACCCACTGCCGCCGCCATTCCTCATGCCCTTCTTATTTTGGCAGTAGGATGCTTTTGGTATTTTGTACTCTTGTGATAAAAAAATAAAAACAAAACAAGTTTTTTGTGTTCTCTCTTTTTTTCAAAATAAAGAAAAAAGAAAAAGAAAAAAAGTCATTATTATTCTTTGTTAGCATGAGGCTCTGTTTGTAGTAGAATACGAGCCAACTTCTTGAAGGCAGGTTCGGTGAGACAAGTGGGAATATTGGAGCTCATACAGTTGTACGTCATGTTGGTGATGCGCATTTGAATCTCCATAGGCAATTGGGCAACCATGTGGTAGAAGCGTCTGGCAGGAGTGCCTGTGAGTGCCTCAATAATCTTGTCGTCTTCTGTGACAGTGGTGTCGGTGGCCGCAACAGGATTGCGGATTCTCAGAAAATCGTCACAGATAAAGACAATGAGGGCAAACAGATCAGCAGACATGGTTCGTCTGACTCGTAGACGAGTGGCCGCAGGGTTGGTCATGTAGTCAGTGAGTAGAACGTGGACTTCTCGGAAATTCCTGTCATACCACGTATATTTTCGTTTATTTTCTAGGAACTGAACGGGGGTTCCCATCACATAATTATTATCAGATCCAAGATATTTTTCTTTGTGATGCAGCATTGATTCAAATTCTGGACTGTCTCCCCGGAAGGCGATCACGAGTCGAACCATCTCTGTATTAGAACATTCACACATGACCTTCAGAAGGGTTTCGCCACGGCTGGGATGGACGCATGATAACAAGGTGGCCTTGGTGGTGGCAAGAAGCACACGCGCTGCATCATGAAGCCCATCAGCGCATGCCCAACCTAATAATGTATATTGACTGCCGTCACGGGCGTCAACATTCACTTCGGGATGTGCCAGTACCAACCTGATTGCATCAATAGGTTTGTGTTTCTCTGTGACACGATTCAGGACCGGATTGATTGTATTGTTCAAGGCGTGACCAGTTGCATGGGATCCATGAAGATATTGTTGAAGCTGATGAAGTGTGGCCGATAAATCAGTAACTTCACTAAGCATTGAGCTGAAATTAGGCACGAAGTTGTGTCCTGATGTAGCATTGACATCAAATTGTTGGCAGATAAAAATTATTGGCAGGGCGCGGAAGTTCGTGAACAGTTGACTAGGCTGAGATTGAGACATTTGACAACTGAAGGAGGAGGAGAATAACAGAAAAAAAAGTAGAAAGATAAAGTTTTTTTTCAAAAAATATGAGAATAATAATAACAATAAAATTATTTTTGGGTGAAGAAACACATTTATTGTCATTTTTTCTTTTTTTCTTTTTTTCTTTCCCTCATCTCCCTTGTCATCTCTTCCACTTTTTTCATTGACTCTCGCCCTCTTTTTCAACGACGTTGGCGACCTTGAGGGCAATCGCGTCGCAGATCTTAGTCATGCTGGTGGGGGACCTCCTGGCAAAAAACCCAACCAAGATGCTGTGTGGTTTGTTTTGCCTGACAGCGAACCCAACGGTGGACTTGGGGTGGGTCATGTAAAAGAGGTCACCCTCATTCAAGATCACTTCCTTCAACTTCTTGTCGGTGGTATTCTCAAAGAGGTCCACCGTCACGCACCCTGCAGCCACAACCACCGTGCTGGATAAGATGGCAAACTGATTGGGGGACAAGATGGAGCGTGTCAATTCTACTCCCACCTCGGCGGTCATGTTTATGGGGGTTGCCTTAATCTCCACGCTGAGATCGTTGCTTGAATACTGAGCATCCAGGGGCAAAGCCTCATAGAGGGCGTTGATTTTGTTGTTCTCTTCCTCCTCCTCTTCGTCATTGTCAATGATCGTGGCGACCGCAGTGTCCGCAGAACCCTCAGACGAGGAGGATGACACTTCGGTGGAGGGCACCGCCTGTGATGGTGATGGTGTTCCGATGTGGGTGGTGAACAATTTCTTCTTGATCTCCTTCTCAAGCACAAAGTTCTGGTAGGATTGGATGGTAGCCGCAAAATCTCGGTTGATCTTGAGCTCTCCTCGAATGACCTTGAATTCATCCACAACCAGTGGCTTCTTTGCAGATGGGGAGGTGATAGTGGCGTCAGTGGTAGACATCTTCTTCTTAATGCTTTGGCTGATTGAAAAAAATAAAAAGAAAGGGAGGAAGGAGGAAGGAAGAACAAAAAAATTGTTTCTTTTTTTTTCTTTTCAACTCTCTCCTCTCCATCTCTTTTTGACATTAAAAAAGTGACTGAATACTGAGCATCCTCCCTTCATTGTCATCTTTCCGCATCGTCATGGGTGGCACCGTTGGCACACGGATCAGGGGAACAGTTGATACCCGAGTAACATAGCATACACGAACAAGTGTAACTGTTCACTCCATTCGTACAGGTGGCCCCATTCTCATACGTCTCTGACAAGGAGGAAGAAGAAGTGGGCTTCCATTTTGATGAAGATGCCAGTGACTTCTTTGCAGATGAGGCGGTGGTGGCAGTAGCGGCAGTGGTAGACATCTTCTTCTTATTGCTTTGGCTGATTGGAAAAAAAACAAAAGGAAGGAAGAACAAAAAAATTGTTTCTTTTTTTTCTTTCAACTCTCTCCCCCTCCATCTCTTTTTGATATTTCAAAAAAAAGTGACAACAACAGTTTGAACACCTTTCTTCTTCTTCTTTTTTCTTGAAGCCATTCATTCTTTTTTTTCTTTTTTTCCTCCCTCATCCACCAAAAACAAAAAAAAATGGAGCGAGGTGCAAACTTTGACCCACAAGGGATCATGTCACCGTCGGGCTCTGACTCTGCTTATCTTGCACTCGTACAGAGTGTACAGGATATTTTTGTGGCAGCCAAGAGGAAGGATGGAGATGATAATGAGGAGGAGGATGGTGACGGAGGCAGCAAGGGTAAGGGCAAGAAGGCCAAACTGCGTGGTGATTACAGTCCTCTCAACTTGTGGGGTGCCGAAACGGGGACCTATCTTCGTGGTTATGAGAGCACCGCCGCAGGGATTGAAGTTCAACTCACCTCGGGCAGAATCTTGCCCATCAGGGATTGTGTGGAGGCGGAGGTGGCCCATTACAAAGACAAGGAGGAACTCAGTCCAGCCGGCAAAGTCATCTTTAACCTCTACAAGGAACAGTTTGGAACAGAGACACAATTCATCAAGGCCCTAGAGCGCAGACTTGAAAAGAAACACCTCACTGCGGATGCCAAAGTGGTGGACACAGAGGATGGTGGTGGAAATGGAGATTATGGAACCATGGACAGAAGTGCCAGCAATGTCCTGACGGAGCCCAGAAACAACCCTGACACCTTCCTCACGTATGCCCAGGCCCGCTTGGCCGTCAACAAGAACAAGATGGATCAAATTCAGAAATCCTCGTGCACGTTTCGACTTGTCAAGATGGGCAAGTTGTTGGAATACGCCAAACTGTCCACCATCTCGGAAGAGTTCATGAAACTGTCTGACCGAACCGATTTGGTCTGTGAACAATTTACCAGCAAGATTGCAGAAAAACTTTGTTTTCAATGTGGTTGGTATGAACCTTGCAGGGGTGTCTCTTCGGGTGTGGTGGAGTCTGACTTTGAGGGCGTCCAATACTATATCTCCCTGCGCACCCAATCCATTCGACCCCTCTACACTGCTGCTGATGAAACAGCAGACGGTGGAAAGATGACAATGAAGCGTGTTCCACCCTTTGAGGGGTACAAGTACTACAAGGCCGGACCTGCGATCATCATGGCTAAGATTGTTACCCCACTGGATCCAGAGAGAAAAAAAACTGTGGGGGATTGGTTCGATGAGATGTGGGTCAAATTCGCCAAAGGTAGACCCGAGAAGTATCAATCCGAAGCCTCCCGAGTGGAACTCAAAGCTTTCATGGAGGGGACATTGTGCAAGCTGGCCCCCACTTTCCTCAAGTCGTTCATGCAAAAGATCGTCCGACTGCAGATTTACACTGTGAAGAGAAAGGATCAATCCTTCTATGGACCCGACATGCTGACGGCCTGTGTGCTGGCTTTGATTTTCAGTCGTGGTTCATTCAACACCGATGTGTCCAAGTTCATTCGAGGTGTGACGGATGCCTTTAAGCGTGGAGTGGTGATGATGTTTGAGGACGCGTGGCCTGAGTTTGACAAGGAGAACAACAAGTCGAGTCCCAAAGTGGTTGCCTATCTGGCCGCCGCTCTGTTGACTGCAGAGGTGGGAGACTACTGGCCTGACCATCTCTTGATCAAAAACTTGCTCTCTGACTTGAGAAGTGCCTGGCATTCACCCAGGGCTCTGGTATACACCTCACTGGCCCAGTTCAATGCAGATGGGAAGTCACTGCCTAAGGGCAACACCACTCTGATGTACAAATATGCCACTCAGATGCCTTACAATGACCCGGGAACCTGCTATGATTTGCTGGCCACCATTGGATCGATGGAGGGGGATCGTGTGATGACTTATGATCTGTTTCAAACCATGAGGAGCAAAGAGGTGAGGGTCCGATCTCCCTCTTTTGTCAACACCTTGGAGGTTCCCCTCTCCCTCTCTCTGGACCAACATTGCAGCAGGGGGATTGGTTACCTCTTGGCTCAGATGAAGTTCAAGACTCTGTCCAAGGAGAGAAGCCAAAAAGGGTTTGTGGAAATCTTTGGGTGGTTGTTTGGAACTTACACCGGTCGCAACTTCAGGAGGCACACATCTTGGAATGCGGACGAGCAGCATGATGTGGGTTTGATCACTCAGGTGACGGACTTGGTTTTGGATGTCATTATTTCAGCCAAGGGAAAGATTGCAGAGGAACAGGGTGGGGCTGGTGACAAGGATATCTTGGTCCCTGAGTTTGAGGTGGCTGAAGACGATGATGGAACCGGTGGAGATGAAGAAGTGGACGATGGCGGTGAAGATGAAAATGATGAAGATGAAACGGCTGCATCCTCCTCCTCCTCCTCAATCACGATCCAAATTCCTTTGGTTGTCCCCTGTGGTCTTTTGTCTGCTGTAGTGGGTCCGAAAGGGTTCAAGGGGAGTGACAAGAAGGCCTACATCATCTTGTTGAATTTAGATGAGCCAGAGAGGTTCGCCGTGATGTGCAAACCCCAGAGATCGTCCAAAGAGAGCTCGGATCTGTTCACTGTCCCACCTGAGATCAGGGCTGAGGCGGAAGCTTGGCTGAAGAAGACCCCCTTGACCATCTCCAACAAGATCATCAAGAAGATTTTTGCCCTCCGACACGAGTTGGGTGATTGGACCAAGCTCAAGTCCATCACGGCCAGGTGTGGGGAGGTGGATGGATGGGTTCTTTCCATCTCGGGTGGCTATTCTAGCAAGTGGATTGACATTGTTACCCAGCCTGTGCGTTCAGTCAACTGGACGGGTGAAAAGGAGGTGGATGATGATAATGGTGTCGACATGACCATCACAGTGGGAAGTGCACCTACCCTAAAAAATGGTGCCACTGTGTCTGACTGGACACCGTATGCAGAGATGGTCTGTGCTTTACCCTCTTTCAAGGCCTCTGCTCAGGTCACGTTTCGTCACACCCCCGCCGCGGTCATCAAGAACCCCATGGAAATGATTGATGCCCACACATTGAGTCTACTCACAGAGGCCCTTCGAACTCTACCCTCTGGTAAAGTGGCCATTCGAAGATTGCTGGCACTCATGAGAGATGCTGCCCTGACCAGTCTCAAGCAGGTTCGATTCCCCAAACCTTCCAGGGCTGGAACTCAGGCGGGGGATGATTTGAGTTGGTACACGTTTGACTTGGATGCCTTCACCATTGCCTTGTGGTTGGCCAACTTCTGGCCAGGTGCTCTTCGTTTGGGAGATCCACCCAACTTCACTATTGTAGATCCACTTCTCTACATGGCTCTGTATGACAGTGTCAGTAGGATGGCCGATTTAGTGGGTACCACAGCCACCACCACCGCCACTGGTCAGCCTGTCTTTGGGACTCCCTATCACTTCGCCTCCCCCTGGCACAACACGTTCAAGAACTCCGAGTTCAAACCGACCGAGGGACAACAAAGGATCTTGGATCAGCTGTGTGGAGAGTACAATGCCAAACCAGGACAGTTTGTATATTGTCCGCCAGGGTTTGGAAAATCCAAGGTGGCTGTCGATTTCACCCGCTTCTTGGTGGACCAACGCGAACTCAAAGACTGCAAGTACATTCTCTGGGTGGCCCCCAAGTCTGTACTCCAGTACAAGACCATGGAAGGTATTCGAGAAATCAGAAAGCAAGGGGTGGTCAAGTATGCCGTCTTGGACAGGACGGGTGTGGGCAAGGACAGCAAACTTGAATATTTGAGTAAGGATCTCAAGCCGTATCATATCACCCTGGTGAACAGTGATCATTTGAGGTCTATGACAGACTACCTGGCCACCCTGGCACCCGAGATGATCATCATCGCCGATGAGGTAGACACCATGTATGCCCTGGGCACTCAACGTACCTCTTCTGCCCTCATGCTTGCGGGCATGGCCAAGAGAGTCCTCTCGATGACCGGCACGATGATCAGAAACAACAAGGAAAAGGGAGTGGTCTATTGGGTCAAATTGTCTTACCCCATGGTCCCCATCACCCCCCAGAATTGGTTGGTCTCCCTCTCCAACATTGCCATCGAGTCACTGGAGGTGAAGGTGGATGTGAACAACAAGGAGGAACTGATTCGTGTAGAGGGCGGTAACCAACTTGCAGACGATTTGGTCAGGCAGAGCAAGTTGTTGGAGGCGGCCAGTCTTATCTACATGAACACAGTCTCGGGGTTTGTGGCTGCCATCAAGATGTGTGTGGACAAACAACACGAACAAGTCTTGGCCGTGGCCGATTCAGAGAAACACAAGCAGGCTTTGCTGGCCAAATTGGACAAACAAGGGATCAGGGCGGCTGGTCATGAAAAAGGTCCTGATGCCTCTTATCCTGTGATCGTGGTCACCAAAAAGGAATGCAGAGGTTACAATTGGGCCATCCGAATGGGTGTCCTCATTACCATGCCTTACTTCAGCAACTCGGCCGACAGGAGACAGATGGAGGGCAGGCTCAAACGCAATGGTCAGAAACGCAAGGCCATCACTCACCTCATGTTGATTCCTGAGGGAACCTTTTTGGCCAGAGTGTATGGCAAACACCTCCTCACCGATCTCAAGTCTGCGGCCATCGAGGCTGTCAAGCAAGGTCGCGATTGAACAGAAAAAAAAGCGAAAAAGAAGAAAAAGTGCACACTCCATTTAGTCGCCATTTTTTTTCAACTTCCCCCCTATCCACTCAACTTAATAATTGCACAAGAACAGAACATAACTAATCCTTGGTCACCCTTTTTTTTGTTTTCTTAACTTTTTTTCCCCAAATTACTCTTCATTTTTTGTTGTTGTTGTTGCTTCTTCTTCTTCCCTCTTTTCTTCTCCCCTCTTTTTTTGTCAACAAAAAAAATGAGCGACAGCGTCCTCCTCGAGAAAGGGCGACGTTTGGTTCAAAAAACCAGTCGTGGTGATGGCAAAAAGAATTATTACCATCTCTACTGTGGCAGGAACTTTGTCAGGTCATCCACTGGTTTGACATCCAGTGGTGGTGATGGTGAAAGGAATATGCAAGTGGGTGGCAGGTTCACTGGCGACAACACCATTCAGCAAGAGGTGAGACAATTTCACAGAGAGCTGAACACACCCAACACTCCCTTTGGCAAACTCACCCTGCTCACCTCGGCTCGTGTGTATGTAGCCCTCTGCAGAAGGGGCAGGTCTGAGATTCATGAACAACTTCTTCGTGTGGTGGGATTCGCACCACTCATGACCGGCACCTCACGACCTGGTGGTCTGGAGTTTTCGAGTACCGTGGGAGAGTTTCTGGACGCTGCCCTGGGCACCACAGATTACTGGCACATGACTCATGATGCTGAACATTACGAACCCACCCTAAAGAGACTCAGATTTAGACATTGGGATCAGTTGCTTGCCTACCTTCCTGATCTGGAGCAGGCCTTTCTGAAGGTGACTGCCGTTCCCAACGCGGATCATGCTGGCAGAGAGTTGTTGATGGCCAACTTTTACATGAGATTGGTCCGATGGGAGGTGAGGGGATTTGATGCCAGGCAGAAGTTTGTCAGCAATAGTGTGGCCACCGGTTACGACGAGTGTCTGAGTTGGCTGCCTGCTCAATGTATGGACAAAATTCATACCTACAGGACCACCCCCACAGAGGAGAGGATGGTCTGGTTGGAAATTTTTATGGCAGAAACGGGACGCCTCTTGGATGATTATGTGCCCTTTGCCATCCCTCACGCGGAAGCCTTTCGTGAAATGACTTTTGGGACAGCGGATTGGATGAACATCGAGACCTACGTGTCCGGCATTGCCTGTAAAACTGAGACCAAAGTGGCAACGGGCATTTCCAAGACGATCGTCGCAGGGGGTATGTACCTGGCCGCCATGGAGAAGAAATATCAGAACGAATTTCGTGATGGAGGGGGATATGTGGTCACACCCACAGGACACAAGAGACACATGGGTGCGGGCTTCTACGCCCTGTCGGTCCTGTGCTCGGACAACTTTTTCATCTTGGACAAGGTCAGGAAGAGTGAGACGGGGGTTGGGAGATGGTTGCCCACCTACGACAAGGAGAGGAACTGCAACCGCGTCGAGGAAGATTTGAAAAACGCCAAGAAGTTTTTGATCGCCGTCACGGCTCTTCCTTTAGAACTCCAGACCATCATCTGTTCCATGGCGGGGAGGATCGCTAACCCTCAAGAGGGATCATCATCATCATTGAAACTGCCCAAGGCGGATGTGGATCACGAGTTCAAGATGTTGGGTTATACACTGTCAGCCGAGGACCGCTGCTACGTGCTCCCCAACTATGAAGATGCCCAATCTTACATTCAAGTGGCCACCAGCCCGAATTACACGCAGGACAGTCCCACTTACCTTATTCCTGTGTGGGACGATGGGTTTGGTATCAACGAGGAAGAAGGTGAAGGTGAACAACTGGAAGCCAATGGCGATGATCTTGATAATGACGATGTGGAGGAGGACGAAGAAGATGGTGACGGCGGTGGCTACGACGAGGAGGATGTTTTCAATCTGGTGGGGGGCAAGATCAATGGGTCAGAGGATGGTGATCATCATCGTCCTCATCCATATGCTCGTGGTGACCTCTCTTCCTCCTCCAATTCTGGTCGGGATTCCCCGGGTCCTCCGTCAACCAAAGAAATTTTCATGGAGTTAACGCCCAAACAATTAGACCTTGTTTATAACTTCATTTCGGATAGAATAACCATCCAGGATCTCACTCACATGATCATGGAGAAAGTTCCAGAGTCTCTTTCATTACCCCAACTGCTCAACATGAATCGCGACACTACTCCAATTTATTTGGACATTGACCTGCTAGAGAAGTTGAGAACCGAGAGATTGCCACAGTGCACTGCCAAAGGCCAGTACGAATACGTGCCACCCGGCTTCCAAATGCGGCTCGCGCAAACTATCGGGACCTTACTTCCTTTCGATCAACAGATTGCCGAATGGTGTTCATGCACGACTGACCCCAAGGCGCATGATGAGACACTGAATTTTTTGAAGAACATCCCGGGGAAGAACGATGTCACGATGATGATGACCTTAGCCAAATTGTGCCTGAACACTGCGGATGGACTCTTCAAAAAACTTGGACGGGAGAGTTTCCAATCAGAACATTTCACACCTCTTCAATTTGCCATCCTGGCCATGATGCTCCACAGGGCCAAGAAAAACGACTTTAACGTCCCCAAAAGAGACTCGGACATCATCAAGATACTGTCATCGGATGGTCACGCTCGTTATGAAAAAAAGCCTGAACGTTATAACACCCTACTTCGCGGTTCTGTCACAATGAGATACTTCCTAAAGCAAAATAGAGACAAGATCACCATCGAGGACTTCTTTGGCCCGTTCGACACCTACAAGGAGGGGGATGCGATCAACCCTTATGTGGGCCGCTTTGAGCTGGGCAATCTGGCTCACTTAGGCTGGCAGGTCCTGATCGACCGGTTTGAGGACTCCACGTTTGGCACGCCCCGGGTCACTCTGTCCTACGCACAAGGGGTCAAGTCATTGGGTGACTGGTATCCCACCACTGACGCGGACTACTTGCTCATCGATCCTCTCATGAAGAAAATGAAGGCGTTCATTACCCATAATGACGACGAAAGATTTATGCTATTTGCCCAGATGCACATGGCGCTCACCAGATTCGAACATTTTCATGGTAAGGTCAAAATAACCTCAGGTGTGCATAATTCCTCGTTGACAGATGTTACTCACCTCTCCTTTCCGCGAGACCGCAAGCTCTTCAGGGTGCTCCAGCCACTCAAAGACCATCTTCTTTTGGGTGGTATGGTGGGCGATTTGGCCTCTCTTCACAACCCTCACACTCCCACCCATGCTAAGTACGAGCTGCCAGTGGAGTGTCTGGATAGCACCTCAGTTGAAAAAATCAGGGTCGAGTTCATCAAGGCGTACCGTCCCAACATCGGGTGGAAGGCACTGTCACAAAGTGAGCGAGAGGGACACGAAAAATCAGAAATTATGGACAGTGATCCAACTTTTTTTGCCCGGTTCTGCAAAGATGTCGGACGCTACGATGATGATGACGACTTGAAATCGTCTCCGACAAGACTGGAGAGACTTTTTGCTGAGCTCAAGATTTCCACTGCTGACGCCACCTCTATCGTGTGGGAGTGTCTGGATCCTTACTTTGTTCCCAATCACTCCCTGGCGGGGGCCTCTAATCCATCATGGTTCATCCTCCGTGTGATGCTGTACAGATGGTATGTCAGGAGACAGAGACGTCTTCCAGAAAGATACCCCACCGACGAGAAGCTCGTCGAGCTCATCATCCAAACAGGCAAATCTCTGGGAAAGGGCAATGCGGGTGTGAGCTATGTAATCAACAGTCTGGCCAAGAGCAGTGGCTTTGTGTTGGGGAACATTGATGAATACGCCTTCCCTTATCTCAGTGACATGAATCAGAGCATGAATGTCATACCCACCAGACAATACCCTGAGGGGACCAAAAACGAGCAGGTGTGGCAGTACATCCTCCTGGGGTTTGACATGCGAGTTACCGTGGACCCCTATTACAGAATCACAAATCATAACGATTTGGACAACACTGTCACACACGCAGAATTCAGAACACTTCACCTTCGGCAGTCGCAATCACAATCTCAAAAAAATCTGACCTCCGCTCAACTTTCCCTCCGCATCTTGGGCCGCGAGCGTGTCATTTATCTCTTGGTGGATGACATCAAGAGCAATCAACAACATCAAGCTGACACCAAACCAGAAGATCTGAAGAAGATTTATCTGGTGGACTCGATGCCCTTGGTCAGGGAGCTTAAGGCTGTATTTTTGTCCAAAGCTCTGGATCAACCTATTCTCCCTGAACCAGTGGTTGCCACTGATGCTGCCGAAGCGCAGCTGGCCCTCGTCGGTGACACTTTTTACTGGGACATGGTCCCTGAAATCACTCCTCCAAACAATGGCAACGATGGCGAGCCTCTTGATTCAGCCACGGGCAACAATGAAAGTGGTGGGACGTTGAAAAATGGCGATGATGGAGACGCTTCTGCAGCTGTCCGAAGTGAAGAGGATGCAGCTGTCATTGATGGCTGGGAGGATCACTCCATGGACACATCAGACGATGACGATGATGAAGGCATCTCCAACCTGGTGGGCGGTAAGTTTGATAAAGAAGAAGGCAGAGGACGCCCTCATCCTTATGCTCACCCTCGCATGAATCTCGAAGTCACCCCCTCCTCATCATCCAATGATCTCATTCAACAGAATCCCGCAAATGATGTGGTGGTTGTCGGAATCTCAAATCCGCCTCCTCCTCCTATCTCCACCACCACACTGACGGAAGAACAACTCACCGTGATTGACAGTGTTTTGTGTAACACGCATGTTCGCATGACAACTTTTCTGGCAATCAGGGTTCCAGAGTCGCTGGCATTACGTCAGTTGCGCGAGGATAAGGTCGCGAGCGAATATACATTGGTCACAGGCGAAGTGACTAGGAATGAACGTTTGTCCCAGTGCATTGGTACGGCACAAATCACATCCCAGTCAAAGAAGTCCGGCAAAAAAATTACTGAGACGATTGGCATTATGCATCCATTTGACGAACAGTTCGCCATCTGGTGCTGCCATACATCCGATCCCAAGGCACACACTGATATTATGAGTTTTTTGAGGGACATCCCAGGCAAGGATGATGTGACTATGATGAACACCTTTACACACCTTATGCTGGATACTGCAGATAATGTGTTGAAGTGTGATCCAACCAAACACATCACATTCAACTCTCCCAACTTCACGCTGCTCCAATTTACCATCCTGATCGTGATGCATTCCAGAACGTTGATTATGCCAATGAGAGACTCAGATCTCATCTCAATCATTGTTGATAAGGTTTCAGATAATCTCAAATCAGACAACTACACCACCATGATTCAGGCCAGTCTACCCCCTAACATAACGAAATATCTGGAAGTGGAAGATTTTTTTGGTGGAGAGTTCAGCGATTTTGAAAAAGATGATGAGATTAACCCTTACATGGGACGGTTTGAGCTAGGCAGCATGGCTCATCTTGGCTGGCAATTGATACTCAAGCATTTCGAATCGAGGTTAAACGAACTCCGGTCGATCAGTCACAAGTTTGCCATGACTGTCAAATCACTGGGTGATTTCTATCCTACCAGCGACCGTGACTTCAAGCTCATCCATCATCTGCTGTCTCCAATGGAATCAGCGATACCCAATAGTGTAAAGGATCACCGCGCGCGCCTGTATTACAGCTTTATCATAATGCATTTGTCACTCAAGCGCTTTGAAAAGAGATATGGGGTCGTCGTTTTACCTCCTGGCATAACTTCCTTCTTTTCCAAGAATGAAACTCTCGCATCCACTCACGGCGATATGTTTCGAGTCAAACCCATCATCCCACCTCCGGAAATTGACCACGCCACTGGGAAAATAATGGACTTGGCACTTCTTCACAGCAACTATAACAAAAAAAATTTAGTAAAGACGAAATACGAGCTGCCTGTGGAGTGTCTGGGTGAGCATGTCGTGACCCAACTCAGGAATTATTTCCTTCTGATCTTTCGCGCCAACATTGGGTGGGATGCATTGACTGGAAGTGAGCAAGATGGTCACACAAAACCTGATACAGTGGACAGTCCCGATTTTTTGGCCAGGTTCTGCAAGCTCGTGGGGCGTCTTGACTCAACCCACCGACTGGAAGAACTATGCGCCCAACTGGGGATCACCACCAATGCCACCAGTATCATGTACGAGTGTTTGGAACCTAATCACATGTCCGACATGTACAAGAGGGCCACCGACCCACTGTGGTTCATCTTACGCATCATGCTCTACAGATGGTACATCCGAATCCGGAGGTCTATTCCCACATACTTTTTGTCCGACAGCCAAGAAATCAACCTCATCATCCACCTGGGCCAGTATCGTGGCGGAAATCAAGGTGTCAGAGATCTTGTCAATAGTCTGGCCTACAGTTCAGGTTATGTCGACAGCAGGATTGATCATTATGCCTTTCCCTTCACCAATGAGAACGATCCCAGGGCAGACGGCATTCGTGATAACGACTTGGGTGTTCGCACCATGCAATATCCCAAGGGGACCAAAAATGAACTCATCTGGCAGTTCATCCTCCTTGGGTTTGAGATGAGACTCACCCTCGATCCACGTTACAGGATCACCAAAAGGAGTGACCTGGAAACGGCCGATCCTGTGGATGGTCATCCAACCGGGGTGGCTCGTGTTACCCTCAAAGAATTCATATCCTTGCAGACGGTTGGGTTCATGGCGAACGATGAGGCGTACACTGCCAAGATGCTCTCGCCCAACATCTTGAATCGAGAGCGTGTTGTTTATCTTTTGCTGGATGACACCAGTGACGGTGATCGAGTCACGCGTTCAAGACCAAACCATCTGAAGAAAGTGTATCTCCAAGACTCTCAAAAATGGTGGACATATTATCATCACCCACTGTCTACATGGATGTTGACATGGACCAAAATGATCAAAGCGTTGCTCTTGTCCGCAGCTCTGGAAGAGGACTCTTTCGCTCATCATTTAGCTACTGAAGATGAAGATGAAAATGAAAATGGTGATGATGATGGCGAAGAGGGCGTGGGACAAGTGGTGTATGTCTCGCCCGGTTCTCTGAACCCATGGAATGATGATTCAGACGACGATGATTTTGCTGACGAAGAGAATGACGATGATCATCTTCAGCATGCCCCTGATGCCCATGTCTCTGATGATGAGAATGCTCTACCAAACAATGATGATGCCGCAGCCGCCATGGAAGATGATGATGATATCCCTTTCTTCAATCTGGTGGGAGCCAAGGACAGAGTTCGCAGCACCCGCACAGGAGCTCCCAACATGATGGTCCGCACTAAAGAACAATTCAAGGAACTTAAACCCTGGAGTGTGAAGAAGCTGGTGATCAAGCGCGAGCAAAAGACACCTGACATCTTACCCCAGTCTGACCTGTCTCTGGATCACCTCCGACGTCGCAACTTGCCACCCATCGAGTGTCTCACCACGGAGGACCTTCAGCTCATCCGCACCAAGTTCATTGCCAAGTATCGAGAGAACATCGACCACAACCTTTTGAGACCCTACGAGCAGATGGGCCATCTTCCCAATACCACGTGGAACAAGGATGGTCATGAAGAAGATGAAGATGACGATGATAACTTTGCCTTCTGGTTCATCGCGGATATTGGGAATGGAGAGTATGGACGAGTCAATGAGTTGGTTCACGAGCTTGGGATCACCACCCACGGCAACCTGATCATCACAGACACCCTCAACATCAGCCGACCCAACCCCTCCCCCCAGCACACCCTCCTGCGACTTTTTATGCTGAGGTGGGTCAGGCTCGATGAGAGGAAGCTGAGGTTCATGCTCACAGACAGTGATCTCATAGATCTCATCATAAAGAGTACCACCAAGGCAGACCAGGTGGCTGGTTGGAGCGGCAGGTACCCCGAATTTTCCCACCTGTCTTCCCTCATGGCGATCACAGGTTATGTCTGGAATCACGTTGAGCCGTTCTTTGGCACTCGCACAGACAAGTCGAGGGAGATGGACCCCGCCAATGGATTCTATCTGCCCAACACCAGGGACGAGCAGCTCTGGCAGATCGCCCTCCTTGGCTTCGAGATGACCGTCAACATCAGGGAGACTTACCGTGTCAAGGATAGGACAGACATTGGGGGCATGGACCCCCAGAAGTTCATTCTCAAGGGAGCCTTCTGTGTGGTTTACGAGAGTGATTTGATCGTCACAGAGTCACCCATCCTCTCTGTACCACACATGATTTACTGTGAGGGTCTTGATCTCTACGAGAATCGCCCCAAGAACACTGAATTGGTGATGATCCCCGCAACCAAACTCATCGCCCTCTCGTTCCTGGCCCAACGACTCAGAGTCTGTTATGTCCCCTCCAAGGTCATGCCGGCCTTGAACCCAGCAACTCCTGCCAACTTTGTGGGCACCAAGCGCACTGACAAAAAGAAGGGTGAGAGCGATAGCGAGGAGGACAAGTACAATCGCATCCTGGCCAATCTTCAAATTCAGCTGCTGACTATTCAAGCTGCCAACTCTTGAGTCTCTGTGATCTCTCCCTCTCTTTTTTTTAAAAAAACAACAACAACTTGTGTGTGTGCGATTTTCATCTTTGGGTGTGGGAAAAAAAATAAAAAATAAAAAATAAAAAAATATATTATGAACTTTTTTTTGCCATTTCTTTCCTCTCCTTCTCTTTTTGTTATTTTTTTTCCTCAAAAAACTCTATCTCTTCTCTCTTTTTTCCCTCTCTCTCTCTATTCTGATGCCTCCTTCTCGTCGCAATAAATCAGTCACTCCAGGTGGTGGTGGTGGCAAAGCATCATCGTCATCTTCTTCTTCCAAATCTCGTGCTTCTTCGACCTCACCTCCCGTTGCCCCTAAAATCCCAGAACCCAAAACTCGCAGAGAATATGCCCTCAAGGTGGAAGGAGAATGGTTGCTGGACGAGTCAGAAATCTACACCGTAGACAACAAAAAATTGATGGAGTTCTTTGAGAATACCCGAGATGCCTTGATTCGCCCCCTCGAGCTCCCCATCCAGCTGGACCCTTACAAACGCACAGTCTATTATGTTCCACCAGAAAGAACGAAAGAGGTGGAGGAACGTTTGACAGAATGGGCCGCGGAGGTGTGGACTCCAGAACCAGGTGTGCCACTGGAAGAGCAGAACGGCGTGGAAGAATACTGTCAGTGGCTGCCCCATATGCTCAGAACTTTCCGGGTCACCTGCAATCAAAAGTTGACCTTGATGGTGCGTGATGCTTCTCTGGCCAACATGACTCAACCCTCCCTGGTCAAAGTACTTGATTTGATTTGTGCGGACTATGAGATGGCAGACCATGTCTTCTTACCCTGGGTCGAACAGGGCCTCTTGGGACGCGAATTGGTGATGGACTGCACGAAACAATTGTTGGGGATGCTTCGACCTGCCATCATTGAACCAGGTGATGAGAAACAATATGATGGATGTACCTTACCACCGAAAGGTGTGCAACCTGTGGCTTTCTTGGGTGGTTCGCGCCATCCTCTCAATTCGGGACCCATGACGTATCTGGATCTCACCTATGGTTCACCCTTTTGGATCATGTGCCAGCTGATCAAGTGTCAGACCGTCTGGGAAGGGAGAGACAGGGACATCCTTCGATTGGCCCTCTATTCCTCCAACGAACAGGTCATGTCCGACCTCATCCTTTGCCTTCATCTGGCTCCTGACCTCAGGAACTTTCTCAGTGAAAGGCATGCCCGATTGACCTCCAGACTGAGAGCCATGAATTCCAACAACAACAACGTCGTCAACAGCAGCAGCATCAGTAATTACAGTACATTACAACAACAGCATCATGGTGAAGTGGATGAAGAGGACGACGACGACGACGACGAAGAGGATGCCACCCATCTTATGGCAGAAGAAGAGGATGAGGATCATTACGAACTGTCCAAGGTGGCCATTCGGGTTCTCACTGTTCTTGGATTTATGACTGGTCCAAATTCTACGGAAGCACCAACGTCTGAGACCACGGACCCAGTCGATGAGGATGCAGATATGGATGCCACCTCACAGCATCCTCACCCCCTTGAAACAACAACAGCAGCAACAGCAGCAGCAACAACACCAGCCTCAGTGGCAGTCTCTGTCAACCATATGCAATTGGAACAACAACAACCAACAACAACTTTGACCAAGTCATCATCCAGGCCTGACTTTGGTGGCACGGGTGTGGGGATCCTCCTACGCAAGGTCCTGACCACTCGAGTTCACACTAACGGCATGCTTCAGGAACCTGTGTTACAATATGACCCTTCTAAGGTGACCAACAAACCCGTGTCCATTTTATGGCAATTTCAAAAACAATCCCCAGGGTTGGATGACATGATCCTTGAGATTTACACATCCATGCGCAACACTCAGTTCAAAACAACATGACGAAGGACAGCAACGACAACAATGACAACAAAAAAACTGAATTGAACAAAAAAAGACAGAAAAACCCTCTAGTTCCCCTTTGCTTGCTCAACCTATTTTTTTGTGCATATCCGAGCAGGGTGACCATTCTTCTTCTTCTTTATTTATTTATTTATTTTATTTTTATTTGAAGTCCCAACAAAAACTTGCATGCACGCACCTCCTTCCTTTCCTTTCCTTTCCTTCTCCATTGCGCAAAGTATAAACAAAAAAGGGCTTTTTTTCTTTTTCTTCTTCTACTACTATCACATGTCTGACTTTACTGCCAATGGAGTGGGTGGTGGTGTTGGCGGCAACTCACGTCCCTCTAGTGGAGGAGGAGGAACCCCACAAACGCTCAACGCAGAGAATTCTGTGCAGTATTACAAGAGTGCGTTGGAACTAAAAAACCAAACGGTGAATGACCTGATCAGGGAGGCTACTCAGCGAGACAAGAAGTTACAGGATACCAAGATCAACTTGAACATTGCCCTGAAGGAGATTGCCGACCTGCGGAGGAGCAAAGAACACCTTCAGGCTGACGTCAATCAAACCTTCACTCTCAAGGAACAGCTTGGGAATGCCAACGCCAGTCATCACAAGGCCTTACAAAAAGTGGTGGAGACCTCCAAGATGATCACCGCCCTGAAAGAAGAGATTGGACATCTCAAAGAACAGGTCAGTCAAATGGAAACCTTAAAACAGAAATTGGCCACGACCGAACTCCGAGAGGCTGGACTGAAGACTCAATACGATGGTGTGTACGCCACAGTGGGGGCCTTCCAGACAGAGCTCGTCAAACTAAGACAGCAGAATTCAGTGGCGGACATGCAGGCCAAACAAGACTTGACTCTCAAGCAGAATCTATGGGAGGGTGAGAGGCAGGCCCTGCAGGCCCAGATCAATCAACTCAACTCTACAGTCGGTCAGTTACAAACTGCCAACAGGGTCAAGGATCAGACCATCGCACAACTTCAGTCCTCTGTGGACAGCATGAAAAAGTCCATGGCCGAAACGGCGGCTGCTGCTGCGGCTGCTTCCTCCTCGTCCTCCTCATCAACACAAGGACAACCATCGAATCAGAATCAGAATCAGAATCAATTCGTCTTTGGAGTGACTGTCTCCGCCACCACCACCACAACGACATCCTCCTCCCCATCCTCCTCATCTGTGTCGCTGTTGTCAATGCCAAATGAGTCTACTCCATTGCCACCGCCACCGCCACCACCATACTCACTCTTGGTGCCAGATGATGGCATTGTTTTCAGCACTCCGACAACCATCATCGTGCCACCACCATCGTCGTCGTCGTCGTCGATTGTTGCGATGGACGGGAACGAGGAGGACGAAGATGAAGAATGTATGGTAGTGGGTATCAAGGGCTCACTTCCAGAACACTTTGTCCATCCTCGTTGTGATTGCACCAGCAAGGGGATGAAGTTTCCCGACTTTGGTGGGTTCAAGCCATCTCCCTTGCCTGCCTTCATGAAATACGGCCCAGGTGTGTATGTCCCTTCAAGGTGTCCCACACCTGAAGAAATAACACAATGTGAAAGGAACTGTCCAAAGTGTTTCTGTTATGTTTGCGATACCTCGGTGTCGGAGTGTCCCCACTGGAGTGTGGATAAGGGTGCTCACTGTCTGGCCTACAACATGAAGGGAGACTTGGATGTGCCCCGGAATATGTGGAAGGGCCTTTGCAAAAAACTGATCCATCACACGGTGGCCTACTTTCATTTTTACACAGGGTTGATTCATGCACCCACCAAATGGGGCATAGACACGCGGAACATTATGCTCAACCTCATGAAAGACGGCTACTCGCGAGCTCTTCGAGAAAACGATCAGGCTGTCTTAACTCATTCAAAGATTAAGACAATCAAGACCGACAACCTCGTCAGTTTATCTTCCTGGGTATGTGAATGCTTGTCGAATATCTTGACCACGCTGGGAGAAGGCAACTTTTGTCTTGAAGAACGCCGAAAGGTGCAACCACAACAACCATCACCCTCCTCATCATCATTTTCCACACCTTCATCCGTGGCAGCATCATCGTCATCATCATCTTCTCCTGCAACGACCCTCAACACTCTTGCCACGGCTACATCCGCAACCACCACACCCCTCTCACAATCTACCACTGTATCCACCACAGCATCAAAATCTCTCTCTTCATCCGTCCCCGTGTCCTTGTTATCGTCAACACCCTTGGTGCCCGAGCTAGAGAGTCGTATGAAAACCTACGTTACACATGGTGGCATCGCTCATCTCATTCGTGAATTGGCATCTGGTGGGATATTCAGATCAGTTGATTCGAGTGGGCTGCTCCAATTGATTGCGGACATACAGGCCTCCAAGAATCCACATGCAATCTCTTGCCTCAAGAGGATTCATGAGGTGCTCGTCAAGTACAACCAACACGAGCAGGAACATGGATCCCGTGATAGACTGAAAAAGCATCAACGAGATGTCATTGTGGCGGGTCTCCTCCTCATGGGTATGCTGTGCCAGCGCACTGAACCCCACATGACCAGACAGGAAGCCTATAACGGATGGTGGTTAAGGACCCTGACCACCATTCCCAAGGACCTCCTCAAGAAGAAGGCCTTTGCCAAAGACCTTGGCATCCTCAAACGCGCGATGGAAAGGGATCACACGAACCGTACTACCACGCTTCAGTTTGCATTGCCCTTGAAGGACCCACCCACGAATCGTGATTCTGCAGACACGGATGATGATGATGATGATGATGATGATGAAAGAAGTGGATGCAGCGTCGACGAAAATGACAGCACCCATGAAGATCACCACCATCATCATCACGACGACGATGACAGCGACAATGACAGCGACGAATGCCCAGAAAGCGACTCACAAACGGATGCCTCTGCTTCAGACGAGGATGATGACGACGACGACGACGGTGATATCCACGTCAGCCTCCAAACACAACCAGACAATTGGGATCCAGCAGACACACGGACCACTACAACAAAAAGTGCACCTCAACCACAGAAGTTGTCTGACATTGTGCGCAAACGGTCTTTGTCATCAACATCGTCCTCCAGCAAGGGCAAAGAACGCGAAAAGCAACCCGTGAACAAGAAACAAAAAAGAAAATAAATAAATAAACAAGTTGGTGTTAGCACCAAAAAAAAAGAAAAAAATAACAACCAAAACAAAGTTAACTCTTTCTCCTCCTTCCTTCTCTTTGTTCGCCTCTTTTTATTTTTCTGAAGAAAGAAGAAAGAAAATGGCAGCTACAAGAACTATCGTGCTCGTGCCACTGATAGTAGGGTTGTTGTTGTCCGTATGCAATCTGGTTGCCTGTCGCGTCGAGGAAACCAACAACAACCATAATGGGGATGGCAGTGACAGTGGTGGCAAACAACCGGTCTTTACCATTCCTTGGTCCTCTGATCCTAAAGTACAAGCAAACTATAATGTTCAATGGGCTTCACTGGGCGTGAAGGATATTCAACCCTCCTCGAGTGTGTTTACATCTGCCACCTTCCCTAATGGTTGGACTACAAAGGGGGACAGACACATATCCTACATGGACCCGGAGGGGCTTAAGAGAGCGCAGGCCTTCATCAAAACTGACATGTGGGACATGAAATCCAGAGTTCACTTCATCAACGTTGAACGAGCCCGTGAAATCAAACAAGAAGCCATGGATCGAAACTTGAAAAAAAAACGAGACTTGGCCATCGCCATCAAAGAGTTGTCTCAAGATTCTTCTGGAGATGGCTTTGCAGTTTACGTCAAGGATGATCACACGGACCACATGCGTGAATTTATGATGGGGGTATCCTCGCAACCAGGTTTGGAAGTTATTGATCAAGCGAACCAATACTATCTCATTGGATACACCGACTCTAACACCATTGCAAACGAGGCAGTCACCCAACTCAGAAGCGTGACCGAGGACACCAGTATCATGTATTGTGATATGGTGAACATTGGTCAAGGTCCCCGAAACAAGATCAATGCGAAAGATTGGGCCTTTGAATGGTCCCGCGATCCAGAGACCCGTGAAATTACTGTCGACAAAATACATATGAGAGACTGGTAGCGATGATTGATGAAAGAAAGACAAGAAAAAGAAAATTATTTTTTTTACTCTCCTTCCTTGACTTCTTCTTCTTCACCTTTCTTTTTTCATCTCAAAAACAACAACAACATCCATGAGCGCACGCAAACAAAAGACCTTCACCTTCAATGGTCGCACAGTCACCCTTCCTGAGAATCCAACAGACGAGGAGATTCGTGCTGCCATACCCAAACACGCACCACCTTTCATGGGCAGGGCCGTCTCCAAATTGGTTGAGCCCACAAATGACCCCGTGGAGGCTCAGCACAGACAACACAAATACAGACGACTCGATGAGGACGTGAAAAATTTACCTGCCACTGTCCCTGCTGTCACCACTGCCACCACCCAATCACAACCCTCTCCCTTTGTCATGGAGAAAGTGGACAAGAAAAAGAAGAAGAAAGAGACAACGGCAGAGTCTCCAACCCTAAATCAGTCTGAATTTCTCAAGATGCTGGGAGGAGCGGGAGGCAATAAACCTGGCTCCGTCATGATGGGTTCGGATGGAATCAAGAAGACCCTGAATGCCCAACAAGAGTGGGTGGCAGAGATGGAACCCTGCCTGTTGGAGATGACGGAGACGGGCAAATATGTCCAATACACACTTCTCACCTTACCCCAAGATGTCAAAGAAATGGTCCTCCTCTGCAAAGAAGATGGATATTTTGTCGTCAATGGCAAAAGGTTCTTGGTCCGACAGGGTCAGATTGTCGACTCTTGGCGATGATGATCATAATAAATAGGCCCCTCCTCTCATTGCAAAAGAGAAAAAAAAGAAAAAAAAGAAATTAATCTGCACTCCTCCTCCCCTTTCCATTCTCTTTCTCTTTTTTTGCAAAACAAAAAACAAAAATACAAGATGTCTGTCTTTGCCAGTACGATTCCTGCTGCTGCTGATGCTGCCATTAGTCATGCCTGTGTGATCTTGGCCATGACCCCGAACCGTGGAATTGGCATCAAGGGCAAGATGCCTTGGAGGCTCAGCAAGGAGCTGAAGTACTTCACCGAGGTGACCAAGACCGTGGACCCTGCCATTGCAGCCATTCACCCTTCCGCCCAGAACGTGGTCATCATGGGCAAGAAGACTTATCTCTCTGTCTCTCCCAAGTTCAGGTCCCTGCCCGGCAGAGTGGTGGTGGTAGTGACCCATTCGACCAGGGCTGAGTTGGACAATGCTCCCGAGGATGTCTTCATCACCAACGAGGACTTCTTCTGGAAGGAAGGTCACGCCTATCCGACATCTCTCGCTGAGCTCCTCAGTTGTGTGTGCACCCACTTTGCCCAAGATCCCGAGAAGTATGGAACTGTCTTCATTGCTGGTGGGGCCGAGCTCTACAACACAATCATGCAGCCTGATGTCAAGGGCTATCACTTGCTCCCCAAGAAGGTCTACCTCAGCACCATTCAATTGGACAACACCGTGGAGTGTGACACCTTTGTCAATGAGGCCTACTACCCTCCCAACGAGGCTGACTACACCAGGATCATCAAGGGCGAGGACCAGACTGAGAAGGACATCACCTTCTCCTGTGATGTTTATGAGAGGAAGGACATCACCCTTTCCCACAATGCCGGTGGTGGTGAGAGGAGCATCAAGGACCAGGAGGAGAAGATAGAGGAGGTGGATTAAATCACCACTCACTCATCGCCATTGCCAACGAACAAAAAAACAAAAAATAAAATAAATAACCTCTGGTGTGCCACACACGAATGATCACTTTTTTCTTCCTTTCTTTGTTATTGTTTTTTCTTCATTTTTTTATTGGAAGTCATTCATCAAATATATGAGCGCGGCGTTTTTTGAGTTCATATTCATCTCGATCCCAGTCCCTGTCTCGGTAGACGGTGTTGCACAAGATGGGAATGACAAGCAATATTTGTATCCATGACAGGATAACGCCGATGTGGTAGAAAGATGTAAACATCAACAGCAGTGGCTCATATTCACTTGTCGGATAATCTAACCATATCTTTTGATACTTTTTTTCGAAAAAAAAGTTATTCAAGGAAGGGCGAGGGGGGAAAGGGAAGGTGCAATACCAGATGCACAGCGAGCATCGAAAAGGGCACGGCCAAAATGTACATGTAAAATTGAATGTGGTGCACAAAGGAACGTGCATCTTTAGGTGACATCGTGGATCCCAACAGTGACAATATCTGAAGTGGTAAGGCGGATGCCCATAGCTCAACGATCAGCCAGTAGTCAGAGATCCATATGAACCATGGATCTTTGAGTTTTCCAGTGGTATACATGTCATGTATATTCAAGAAGGTCACGATGTTCATGCAGACAAGCACATGCGCAGCCGCTATCCATGCAAAAAGTGGGCTCCACACTTTCATTCTTCTTTTTTTCTTCTTTCACTTGTCCACCTTTTTTTCTTGACTTTGCGAGGAAGAAAATGAAGAAGGAGTTGCCACAAAAAAATCTCTGTCCATTTTCTCTCTCTCTTTCTTTTTTTCTCTTTTCTTTTCTCTTCCCAACCACCTTTTTGTCCCTCCCCTCTCTTCACCCTCTCTCCTCTTTTTTTCTTTTTTTTTCTCCAACAAAAAGATAAAGGGTGACATGCTGACAAGAGCATTGCACCTAATCAAAACAACATGGAAGCAACCTACAACCACCAGTAGTGATGCTGATCGCAGTGACAGTGACGACGATGGAGATGTGTATGCGAATGATTGCGAGTGGGAAACAGTCAACCCCATTGTACCACGTTACGAATGGACACCCACTAGTGAGGAGTTCGCTCATGCCGTGCTGATTCTACATGCTTATTGTGTCAAGGACAACAGAGGGTCAGATGATGACACGATCTTTGAGGCGGACACAGTCTTTACCAAGATGCACCCTGTCTCTGGTTGGACTATCACTGCCTGTATTCGTTCTGGGAATGATCTTTGGATCAAAGATTTTGTGGCCACTCACCCCAAGTATGGAATGGTCGAAGGTGATTTTTCCATTTACATCACGGCTCCCTCCAAGGAAGCCTTTGATCACTTTTACCAACATCACACTCCAGAAAAATTCGAGCTCGAACACATCTAAATGAAAAACACCCCATTGTCTTTTTTTTTCTCCTCTTCGTCCCCCTCCCTCTCTTTCTCCTTCCTTTTTTTCTTGTCCTCCACCCACCTTTGTAACACTATTTTTTTTGAAATAAAAACTGTGACTGTCTATTTTTTTGATTTTTCTTTGTGTTTTTTTGAAGACAATCACCACCACATTACCACCATCATCATGTCTGGTGTTGTGACTCTAAGGTCCAGCGATGACAAGACCATCACCGTGGACAAGCGAGTGGCCCTGCTATCCTTGACGATCAAGGACATGTTGGATGGATTTGACGATCATCACCATCGTGACACGGTGGAGGTGCCCGTGAGTGTCAGGATGGACATTTTGAAAAGGGTCATCGAGTGGATGAAACGACCCGAACACCTTCACCCCTTTGAAGCGGAGATTGTTGACGAGGACGCTCCACCTCCTTTGCCCGTACTCGATGAATGGAACACTCAATTTTGTGATGGGTTCGATGATCTTGAAAAGGCAGACATGATCTTGGCTGCCAACTACCTCTTCATCAAACCCCTGCTGGACATTCTCTGCTACAGTGTGGCCAATCTGACCCGAGGACAGACACCTGAGGAGGTACGCAAGGTGGTTCAGAGGACAACCAAACCCATTCCCGCTGACCTCACCCCTCAGATCATCCTCAAGAAGATTCGGGATCGTGAGCAAAAAGAAGCCGAGGCCCTCGCTTTGGTGGTTGCTCCATCATCACAATCTATTGCTGTGGGAAATGGCAACGGTGGTGAAGGTGGTGGCACCAAGCGCAGGCGCTGATGAATCAGAGAGATACACAAAAAAGAAAGAAAGAAAGAAAAGTGTGTTTGTTGTCATTATTATCATTATTGTTGTTTTCGAAAAAAAAAGAAATCATGCAAACACAGTGTCTTCCAAGGGTGAGAGGTTTAACAGTTTGTCTGCGATGTCTCTTAAGTGGTAGGCCTGGGCGACATTCTCGGCGAGTGAAGAGAGGCCAGACAATTCACAGTCTGTGTAGTACCCACCACGCTTGAGTTTGTCGGCGGGTGTGGTGACCAGACACATGATGGTTAAGGCGCCTCCTTCGGGGGTCTTGGTGAGTGGTTTAATTAAATGAGAGGCCAAGGTAACCACACTTGCATCCAACGTGGTGTTGGTTGTTCCTGGGTTGGCCATCAAGACTAAAGTTTGTTGATCCAAGATGGTTGCAATATCTCTCTGGAATTGTTTAGCCAACATGGTCATGGCCAGCTTAGAGTTGGCATACAATCGATACGATTCTGCCTTGCCCAAATCCATCTCCCATCCTTGGATAGTGGTGGAAGTAATGGTGGTTGCTGCTGCTGCTGTAGTCACTCCAGCTGAGGTTGTTTTTTTCAGGGCATCCTTAAGATAGTGGGTGGATTCAAGATCCAGCAGGTTGAGGTCACCGTAAGCGTGTGCCCTACAAGAAACGAAAATAATCTTACCCGGCTCTCCGCCATCCTCGATGACGCTACTCTGAACACGTTTGAATAATAATCGTGTGAGGAGGTAAGGAGACAAAACATTGGTCTGGAAGGTGACTTCATGACGATCCTGGGTGAGATCATAGGTCCTCTTCATGACACCCGCATTGTGAATCAAGATGTGCACTGGTTTCTTGAGTTGTTCCACTTGACCCGCAAACCGACGAACCGATTCAAAACTGCAAAGATCCAGATGAAAACCATACACTTGGGGATTGCTCGTCTTGTTGGCGATCGTATCTGCAACGTACTTGCATTTGGTTTCATCTCTGCCAGCCACAATGACATGATATCCCTCTATGGCTAAACTCATGCAGGTGGCTCGTCCAATGCCACTGCTCCCTCCCGTTACGATGACCAATTTACCCTGCCTTTTTGCGATCATTTCCTCTTCTTCAGTTCGGTGATGGTGGTAGGAGGGCGACCGAGGAATGATGGAAATCACTGTAGTGAGAGCATCCTTATCACATCCCTCTCCAACATGACTCTTGTCCAGGTTGCCATTCTCACCATTCTCATCAGCGGAAGTAGTGGTGGTCACACCTGGGTGAGTGACTGTTGACCCAGTCCATCTTCTCCATAAAGAAACAAACCACATCAACATGTCGAGTGGTGAACACTCATTCCGTTTGCGCTGTTTGCGTGTCATCGTACTCTCTTTTTTCAACACAAAAAAAGGAGGGAGAGGTGAAAATGAAAAATGAAATATAAAAATCTTTTTTTGGGGTGAAGGGGATACAAAGAGAAAGCAAAGAAAATAAAAAAGGGAACTGATTTTTGTTTGTTTGTTTGTGTAGGTGCGGGCATCCATTTTTTTATGAATGTTTGTTGTCAATGATGGCGTTGGAACGAAGTGGTTGGAGGATGTGGAAGTAATCGGGGATGTTATTGACAATCTCAAAGAGTTTGTGGAAGTTGTAGAGGTAGTCATGAAGTCTGCTGACCAGTGAGGCGTGCAGGGAGACACGCGTGGTTTGATAGGCCAGGGTGTTGAGGACATGCCCGACAAAGTGATGGTGGTGGTTCATCACAAGAGGCTCAAGGATTTTAATGAACCCGGAAAGGTTCTGGTAGTTACATTGGACATGAATCACATGACAGATGTCAATGAGGACGAGGGTGGTCATGGCATAGAGTGATTGAATGATGTGCTCAAACTGGGAGTAAACAAGATCTTCTTCTGGGTTCTCCTGAAGGATGCTCTCCACGTAGGAACACATGTTGTAGAACTTTTGAGTGAAGTCGGTCTGAGTAGCAAGGTTCATCTGAGTCATCATGATGTTCAAGAGGTTCAGACTGGCCTGCTTCTGGTGAAAGATCACACCAGGTGGTTGGTGGTAATTGTTGTTGTCATCGTTTTCATAACCAGTGTTGAGGTTAGGAGGAGGAGGATGCTGATGCTGATGCTGATGGGGAATGGGACCACGGTTGGCTGCTTGACTGGCAAGAGATTCACGAAAAGAACGATGCTGATGTTGATCTTTGGAGGAGAGAAACACAGTAGTGAAGGCTGCGGATGGATGAGGAGAAGGGTGGGGATGGAGATGGGCGAACTGAGGAATAGATGCAAAGAGGGATGCAGTCGGTGGAGGACGAGAGATCACACGCTCTGGATCTTTGGTAGGAATAGTAGAAGGTGGAGGTGGAGTGGTGATGGTGGTCTTACTGGCATGGTCGTCGCCTCCACCTCGAACATCAATCACCACTTGAGAGATGAAAGGCTTGTCTTCTTCTCCCTTGAACTTGACACTCTTTGTTGTTGTTGTGGTGGTTGCTGTTGACTCTGGAGGTGGAGTCAATGGAATGACAGCAGATGCGATGGGTGTCTCTGTGACAACTGGTTCCACCACTACCACCACCACCTTTTTTTCAGCAACCTGAGGTTGAGATTGAGGATGACGAAGAGTGGGTGGAGTAGTACGTGCCACTGGAGGAGCTGCAGTAGCAACAGCAGCTGTGGTGGTTGCCGTGAAAAGAGCGGGTGTCTTCTTGCACTTTGTCGCACCACATCTGCCAGAGATGAACCACATGAGACAAAGGGAGTCAGTGTTGAGGGTCAATGTATTTGGGTGCTTCAGATCTTCCAGTCCATGGGCAAAATAACAATTGCTCCTGGTGCAGGATCCTGTTCGAGTGGCAGAATGACCCGACAGCCATTGAGTACAGAGAGTCAACTTGGTGGTGGCGGTGCTCTGGTGGCCCAAGAATCGTCCCAGTTCATTGATCCCATGAGCAAAATCACACTTGGTCCATCCTTGATCGTCCAAGGCGCCGAACTTGCAGTACCCACGCATCCAGCCAGTGCACAAGAGAGTCTTGGTGTTGTGGGTGGTCACAGGGATGATGTCACTCAAGCCATGTTGAAGACCCTCGCACTCTTTGGAGTTCTTTTTGTTGCAGGTACCTGTGAACAACCACTGTTGACAGATCTTGGGCAAAGGGGGTTGTGGTTGTGACGGCTGCTGCTGTTGTTCTTCCTTTGCCTTTGTCTTGGTCTCTCGAACAGTTGCAGTGGTAGTAGCAGCGTTCTTGCCGTTGGACTTGGACTTGGAACTGGAGTTAGGTCGGGTCTCGAATGCATCCTTGTCTTTGTTCCTGTTTTTGATGGGCACAGTCACAAACTGGTCTGCAGAATCAAGAGAAGGCGAAGACGAAGAAGAGGACATGGTTGATGACAACAGTATGGCAAAAAAAGACAGTAAAGAAGGGAGGAGGAGAGGGAAAAAATAAAAAAAAAATAAATGACAACAAGTGGGGGAAGATAGGACAGAAAAAACAGAGTTCTTATATTTTCGTTGCAAAAAAAAGTTGGACTCTTTTTTTTGGGGGGGGTTTGCTCATTACCATCTCTTTTTTGTTGCTCTTTTTTTGCAAAAAAATAGATTCGTTTGTTTGTTTGTTTTTATTGTTCAAAAAGTGGGGTAGAACAAATAACGTGTGGTGGCAGAGGCGGGGACGGCAACAGAGCCACTGTGGTATCTCTTGGCGCAGTCTTTGTTCTTGTCGTAAATTTCATTGGCAAAAAGCTGCTCACGATCATAGAAGCCAGTGATAGTTGAATCAAAGTCATTGCGATAGCGACCACACTCCTCAAACAGCCTCATCAATAAGGTAAAGCGGAAGGCGGCGGCAAGCCAGTATGGGGTATGACCACCCAAGTCTCTGACATTCAGATCCACCCTTGGGTCATTGAGCATGAGACGAACCATGCCGATGTTGTTTTGTTGGACAGCAATATGAAGGGCCGTCAGTCCCTGATGATCCTTGGCGTTCACATCCTCCACCATATCAATCAAACGCTTCGTGACACTTGTGGAGATGAAATGACGCAAGGCAGCCACATGCAACAAGGTCTGGCCATAGTATCCTTTCCACTGACAATTGGTGAAGGGAAGAGAGATCAGCCTGGCCAGTCCATGGGAGTCACACTCACGAATAGCCTTCAAGAGTAGTGGGACATTGTCGATGACAACAACGTCACCATGAGTCGAAGAAGATGTCATTGCTTTTTTTTGTGCGAGGGAACGAAGGAGAAAGAGAGAGAGAAAAAAACAAATAAAAAAAATGGTTTCCTTTCTTTTCTTTTTTCTTTCTTCTCGTTCTTAAATAGACATCTCCATCTGAACAGCGGGGTAAGGGTCGTATCCAGTGATCTCAAAATCCTCCAACTGGAAGGACTCTATGTCCGAGACCTCTCGAGTGATCTTGAGGGTCGGGAAGGGTCGAGGTGTCCTGGCGATCTGGGTCTTCAGGGCCTCCACATGATTCTTGTAGACATGAGTGTCTCCCATGGTGTGAATGAATTCACCAGGCTTGAGGCCAGTCACATGAGCCAGCATGACTGTCAACAAGGCATAACTGGCAATGTTGAAGGGAACACCCAGACCCAAGTCACACGATCTCTGGTACAGCTGGCAAGAGAGCTCACCCTTGGCCACAAAGAACTGGCACATAAGATGACAGGCTGGAAGAGCCACCTGCTTGAGGTCAGTGGGATTCCAGGCAGTGAGGATCATGCGACGATCATTCGGGTTGTGCTTGATGGTGTGGATGAGTTCGGCCAGTTGGTCCACACCTTGGCCAGTGTAATCCGTGTGCATGTCCACGTACTTGGCCCCAAAGTGCTTCCACTGCCATCCATAAATTGGGCCCAAATCTCCCACTTCACGGTGAGTGAGACCCAACTTGTCAAGAGACTGACGTGAGGCATTGGCATCCCAGATCGTGACTCCCTTGTTGCTCAACACATTGGCATTGGTACTGCCACGGAGGAACCAGAGCAACTCCTCGACCACACCCTTCCAAAAGACCTTCTTGGTGGTCAACAAGGGAAACGAGGTGCGCAGGTCGAACTTCATTTGACAACCAAACTTGGCAAAGGTTCCCGTGCCAGTACGCTCTGACCTGTCATCTCCTGTCTCGATGACCTCCCTGACCAAGTCGATGTACTGTTGCTCACCAAGATTGATGATGGTTGGGGGAGTAACAGGAATGACAGGAGTGGCAACTGGTGAAGAGGTCTGTTCGCTCATTTTTTGGTTATAAAAAAAGATGCAAGAAAGAAAGGAAGGAGAATGGAACGAAAAAAAACAACGAATGAGAAGAAAAAAATGCACTTGTGATGTTTGTCATGTCATCTCTTTTTTTTATTTTCATTAGTTTTGCTTGATTTGTTCAATCATGGCCACGTTGTAACCAGATGTAGACATCGGTCCAGAGTTGACCCTCCTGTGCACCGGAATCTTGAGGGTGATGTGATGCTGTGGGTGCTCTTTCTTCGCTTCACACTCTTGACACATGTCGAAATCAATGCAGTCAACGCACTTGTAGCGGATTCCATGAAGAGGTTGGTTGCAGATGTCACATTTCACCCCAAAGTGGATGGTTCGACCGCAATCATCGACTTCGTGAACAAGTTTTTTGAGGTCGCGAGGGGGTGAAAATGAAAGTTTGTAAACGTCTCCGGCATCGTCTTCGGTGTCGTCTTCGCCATCAATATCAAGAATGATATAGCCGATAGTGCCGATGGTGGACATTTTCTTTTGAAAGAAGTGGCTTGTTTGTCGCGATAAGAAGGAGCAAAGTATTTTTTTTGAAAATAAAATTACGATTTCATCTTTTTTTTCCAACCTCTTCTCCTTCTTCTCCTTGTTCTTGTCCTTGTTCCTCTTTTTTCCAAACCTCTTTCTTCTCAAAAAAAATCATGTCATCCTTTGCCATTTTATGTGGTGGCTGCAAGAAGTTTTTTGGGGGTGGAATAGAAACCCACTTCTTGTGTTCGTGGTGCTACATAGACTCTGATGTGGACGCCCGAGAACTGACCCCCACTCTGCTATCGACCAAGAGTAGACTGGGTGAGATGAGAAAAGTGGAGCGGGATGTTGGGGTGTTGTTCCAAAAATACTGCGATCTGGTGGGCCTCCCCAACAAGGTCATGTCCAACAATCACTTCAAAGTCATCACGAACCTCTTCCGTGGAAAGACACCCAGTGAGGTGGAGGCATCCATCCGGGGTTTCAGACCAGACGTTCCTGCCATGGCCTTCACTGCCCGACAGGGAATTGAGTTGTACAACATCTGTTATGCGAACTGTCCCGCTGAAGTCACTGGTGAATCCAAGGCTCAATACGTGCACAGTATCTTCCCTTTCGTTATTGACAAGTGGAGGATCGATGACAGCACTATTACTGAGTTTGGAAGTGTGACCCTGTGTTATTACAATCAGACGTCAGATACCCCGACCATGTCTCAACTGTTCAATGACTGGGGTGTCTTTCGTACCCTGTCCCTATCAATCCATAGTGCATGGTACAACCTTCACCCATGCTCCATCTGCCTCGACATGATTCGATCTGATGAGAACAGCATGATGTGTGGCACTTGCAGACAATCCGTCCACATTGGTTGTGTGATGGCATGCTTCGGCAAGACAGACAAACGATGCTGCCCTAATTGTCGCACCGACTGGGACCATCCAGGTGACCTTCGTGACACCCCACCTTCGTCAGATGGAATCAACATCTTCGACAAGCCCAAATTTCACATCAACCGTCTCACATCTAATTATGTGCTTGATGAAGATCGCAATGTCATGAATCGAGCGACAGTGACCTTTCCAATCCCGCCCAGTTCGTCTCACTGAGAGAAAAAAAACGAAGAAGAAAGACGAAAAAAAGAGAGAGAGAGAGAGAGAGCAAACCACCTTTTTTTCACTCGCTCCTCCTTCTTCTCTTGTTTATTTATTGATTTATTTTTTTGTCAGAGAAAAAGAATTGTTGAGCGTGGAAGAAAAATGTCACCCACTACCGCCTCCGCCGCCACCACCATGAATCAGCGTAACAACAACAACAAGGACCTTGACCATGATAGCATCCCGTTTGGATTCCAGTACACTCGCATCGTGATGTGGTTCACCTGGCTCATTTTGTCAAGACTGCCTATACGCATCCGAACCGAGACACGACGCTACCAGTCACTGACCACCTTCATGAGAGTCTTTAACGTAACTCTCACCTTGGTGACCCTCCTTGTGGTCTTTATGTCTGCCTTTGTGCTGTCTTTTGGCAGGATGATGGACCCCACGTTTGGTCTCGTTCTCTTGTGGTGTGCCACCATCATCTGGTTCTTTTTTTATTGGTACAACCCAAGCCTCAGAGCCCTCTACGAAGTTCTCTTGATTGAATCTTTCACTGGCACGGCCACCGTGATCCCCAATTCAACTGACGATGACCATGAAAAGGGCAATAACAGGACCCAACCCACCAAGTATGCCCCTGGACCTGTAGCGGCAGAGAAGGTGATGACTGGTGGGAGTTGGAGTGGAAGTGGAACTGGGAATGAAAACAGTAAAGGAACCGTCTCTATTGCCAGGCCGTTGGGCGAGGCAGAAAATCAAATGTTTGACAAGGAACACTGCACCATCAGCACACTGTCCACCAGCAAGACTGTCTTCAACATCAGGTTCTTCACTGGTTGGATCTACTCTTTCGCCTTGGTCACACAACTTGACAGTGAAGATTCTGAATCAGCCCAACGTCTCTTTGTGGGGGTTGCGAACACCTGGATCTCTTTTCCCTTGGTCAAACCCCTCTCTTACAAGCGCAAATAAAAAAAATGAAAAATGAAAAATGAAAGATTTTTTTGAATAAATCCTCCTTCCTTCCTTCCTTCCTATTTTTTTCCCGCAACACAAAAAAAAAGAAACGATGCAGACTGTGACTGCGACTTGGACCAGACGCACAAATGAAGAGATGCATCCTCTGGACGTGAGGCGCAACATCGGGGGTAAACTTCGTGATAATCGTGTCACCTGGGTCGGGGATTCTTCCAGGATCGACGCGATTCTCAAAGACACTGACAACATCCTCTTGATGTGGATGTGCGCAAACACGGACTTCAGGTCCTTCTGGCTCCGCAACATCCTCGCGTTCCTCACCCATGAACCTCTTCTGGCAAACAACATCGTGACCCTGGCACCTGAGCTCCATATGTTTGTCAGACACACTTCTCAGGCTCGAGGTGGACTCGTATGTGAACTCGTTCCTGGTATATCTGGAATGAGCCTCGGAAGTCATCCTGACAATGACAAGACAAACATGGAGGGTAACGAGTGGTCTGGAATCCAGCTTCTCGAATTCATGCGCCTCCTGAAGGGTGCCCTGTCTTACATTGCCTGCGTCCGAAGGCAGGCATGATGTCCACATTGGTGGAAGAAGACGAAAAAAAACAGTGAACGAATAAAAAACAACAAGAAATGGACCTGGGATTTTGTGTATATTTTGTGTGTCTGCATCCTCCTTCTTTCTTCATCTTTTTTCATCTTTTTTCTTCTTCTTAGAGATGTCTACTTTCTTCTTCTCCTCTGCCTCTCTTCCCTTCTCCTCGGTGGATGTGGATGAATATTGTACATCTGTGGTTCCGGCGGTCGCATGGATGATGTTTTTCATCGCATGCATGATTATGATTTTGTCCGTGGTCTTCTCCGTGCGCGCTAGATCTGAATCTCTTTATCATCTCATATTGTCATCTCTCGCGTTGGTGTTACTAATTGTTGTGGTCGTGTTCGGCTGCTCGTTGAATCGTCACTGGTACATGTTTGATTCATCTACCTTGGTTCACGAAATCGGCAATGACAATCCATCAGCCGACACCATGATTATCCTCCGAAGATATGTTGGGTATGAGAAGCACCCAGTGATTGACAACATGGTTCAATTTCAACAAAATGTCACCATGGCCTTCAATTGGTACAACAACTGCATGGATGATTTGGATGAGCTGTTTTCACCACCCCCATCTGAGACCCGCGCCGATGCGGAAGAAGAGGACAACGAGAAGAAGGACGCTGACGCTCATTCATGCACACGCACCTTGAACGAACGACACTCCAAAACCATGAACCTCTTCGATGACTCACACAGCGCTCTGGATCTACTGGACGAGGTCATCACCGCTTATCTGACACTGACTGATCATTACCGAAGAAAAATCATCCTGCCCAAGATTCAAGACATCAGGCACGCCTCCGAATTTACCCAGAAGAAGCTCATCTTGTCATGGAGGCCGTTGATCATCGCATTGCGCTTACATTTGAGTAGAATGGCGCTCCGATATCATTTGGAGAACGAAAAGAAAACGTTTCACATCGACACTTCGCCGTGTATGAAGTTAGAGTTGTTCGACATCATGTATCATCCTCGAATGTCCGACATCAAGGATGATGCTTGGTGGCCCGACATGCGCAACAATTATGGGTTGAATTACGAACCGAAACCAGAAACCTTTCATGAAAGCGGCGACCATGATCAAGAAGAAGATTTTTCATTCGAAAATTATACATGATGTCGAACAACAATGAATCAATAAAAGAGTCACCCACCTCTCCCTAATTCTTTTCCTTTCTTTCTTTGTCCTCGCCTCCTTCGCCTCTCATTTTCTTTTTTTTGTTTCTTTTTTTTGTCGCCTTTCTTTCTTCTCCTTCTTTGGATGTCTCTTTGTTTTTCCAACGAGTATCACACTACCATTAGACAAGAAAAGATGAAGGCGGTCATCACCCTCGAAAGTGACCTTAAGATTCATGCGGATGTGGACTTGAGAAGATGCATCCCTCAGCCCGACCACACTTTGTACTTTCTCACTTACAAGCACCCTTACAGACTGTCTGTCAAGAACATGGCCACCACCTCACCGCCTCCACAACTTCCACCACAGCCATCTATTCTTGTTGCCAATCCAGACGGACCCAATGTGGTGGTGGTGGACCTTACTACCGCCTCGCCATCGGAAGGCAAAGAGGTGGTTTACAGTTTGGATCCTTGTCTCCTGAATGGTCAATCTGACCCAAAATTCAACATCATCCGGGTTCGTGATGGGGTGGTCTGTGAGAGCGAGACGTTGATGGGACCCCAGGGGAACTTGATCGCCAAAATCACCAAAGTGTGGGACTCGTTGACCATGCTTCACATGAAGCCCTTGGCCTGTGAGGTGGACTCTGCGATGATCGTTTTGGCGGGGATTCGTTATGTATCCCACACCCTCAACAACGTCGACACAAACATTCGATCCACCGTGGTGGTCATGGTCAAGATGGATCATTCCACCGCCTTTGAGATTGTATGTGAGGCCACCAGAGAGCAGGGTTACCTCACCACGGTCCTCTGTGAGCGAGCCCAGGGGGTTTTAGGACTTCGCATTTTGGATGGGTTCATTGAACTCATCGATTCACGACTGTGGCGATTCATCATCCCCTTCAATACAGACCAGGGGTTCAATGTACCCAATCAGCACATCACTGTGGTCAGGGCACTCTCTTTGCATGTCACACCCGAGACGGTGGGATCTCATTGGCTGTTCAGAAACCATCATGGATGGTACCTCTTCATGCCAGTGGGGTTGGCCCTGTGTCTCTTGCACGGCACGTCTATCTGGTCGTGGCTGCCTATTGGCAAACACACCGAAATCATCAAGTATGCACAACCTCGTTACAATTCACAGGGGTTCTCTTGGACGTGGGTGTCCATGGTGGACAATGATGGTCACTTTCTCTTTGCCGGTCAGGTGGAAGCATCCATCGCTGGCATTGGTGGTGGTGGTGGAGGTGGAAGTGGTTATAATGACTCCACTACATCATCCATGAAGTGGTACCCGTCTTCAGCATCTTCGTCCACCACTCATCCCTCAAGATCTACATCACAATCACAATCACAATCCTCCTCCTCTACTTCATCTGCCTTTCCGACGGTTCAGTATGACGACTTGACAGGTCGTGGTGGACTGACACAGTTCAATCCATACTTCAACAGTCAACCAGTCACCTGGGTTCAGGACTTGAGGCCTAAACAAAAAGCATCATCATCATCATCATCAGGAAAGACATCGACATCGACATCGACATCGGCGACCTCACCCCCCAAGAAACCCAGGGGACCAAAGCTCCCATACACCGCTTGGACAGACATGGAAAAGCGATTCTTACAACCTCAAAAACAGCAACAGCAACAACAACAGCAACAACAACGCAAACGACCACCACCACCGCTACAATCACAGCTACCTTCCGTTCCAGTTCCAGTTCCAGCTTCGAAACCATCCTCAATATTAAAGTCTGCACTTCAAACGATTGCCGCCCAACCTTCTCTGCCTCTGTCTCTGTCGCCACCTCTACCTCTACCCAAACTCTCTCCATCTCCACCTCCATCTCCATCTCCACCTCGTGAGCCAGAGATCATCCATAACAAACCACCACCACCGCCGCCACCAGGAATCAAGTCACTGGTGTTGTTTGAACCACCTTCTTTTATGAAACACTCTCTGACCACCTTGCCCCCACTCCAAATTCGTCCGTTCAAACCATCTGAGAAGTTGACGACGACGGCAACAACAACAACAACCTCTCACTTACCTTCTGTACCCGCCAATGCGTTGACTTTGTCAGCACCGCCACGACCACTACCACCCCCACTCACCCATCTGGCCAAATTTCAACCATTGGAGACGTCGTTGGATAAAGACTCGTATTCTACTCATCCTATCTGGAACCCACTGGAACAAAAACGACCCAATGATCCTGCCACCCATACCACACAGTTCCCAGATCTCAAGAGGGTCAAGTTACAACACCAGGCTCAAATGGATGCGGCTGACATGGACTATGGGGCTGCACTTCAAGCGCTCCTCTCTTCACCACAACAACCCTCCTCATGAACACACACACATACACAAAAAAAAGTTGCAAGAACAACAACAAAGACAATTCAAACTTTTCATTCAATAATCTCATTATTCACAGTCAAAGAAATCATCACACAAAAAGACAGTGAGAGCAAACAATTCGGCGACTAAATCACCATGCAATCCCAGTTCTATCCTGACTTCGTGTCTAGTCTTTTCCTGATCATTCTCGAAACGTTGAAGAAGAGAACCAATCTCACTGTATTCCAAATGCACTGCAGTTTCCATGGCGGTACGTTCGCGTCGGACAGCTGGATCCTTCGTATAATCCCAATACTTTGCCGTTGCCTTGTGGTTTAAATCCTTTCCACTGGCAATGAGCCATTTAACAACATGGAGGTGTCCATTATTACAGGCATCATGCAATGGGGTGAAACCGAGTTCACTTGTGAGAGTTGCATCAACCCTGAGATCAGCTAATAAAAGTTTTGCGACTTCGATGTGCCCTCTATTGCATGCATGATGAAGAGCCGCACGATTCATAGAGGAATACGCTCGCTGTAAATTAACATGGATGTCCTTGCGTGCAAGAAGAAGTTTCACAACTTCTGAATGTCCATCATCTGACGCTGTTAACAATACTGGCCAACCTGGCCCCTCTTCCCAATTGACATTAACATCCAAATTGCGTTCGAGGATGCGCTTCACTTCTGCCACATCATTCGCATGACCAGCCTCTAACAATTTTTGTTCGACTGTGGCCATAGTCAAATTGTGCTTGTTATAAGAAGGAGCAGAAGAAAAAAACGAGATAATTTATTTTTTATATATCAATGATCACAAATTGGTCACAAAGAAAAACTGCAGTGGCAAATAGTTCAGCTGCCATATTAGCATGTTGTCCAAGTTTGAGTCTGATTTCATGCCTGGTCTTTGTTTGATCATTCTCAAACCGTTGTAAAAGTGAGACGATATCATGGTGATATCTGGCAATTTCTATAGCCCTGACCTTGTCATAACCACGGAAAAACCAGTGTTCTGCGATGGCTCCGATATTCAAATCCTTCCCGCTGGCAATCAGCAATTCCACAACGTCATATTGACCTTGGGCGCAGGCTTCGCATAACGGAGTCATGGAACGTCTTCCTGGGATAATGGTGTTTACTCTTGGATCTTCCAAAAGTATTTTGAGAATTTTCACATGGCCATGATGACATGCGCGATAAAGAGGTGTGTGAGTGTACTCCTCGACCCTTGAAAAACTGAAAATCGCATTTTTCTGTATGTTCACATTTACATCCTTGTGGGCAAGAAGAAGTTTCACAATTTCTACATGATTTTGGTCGCATGCTGTGTAAAGTACAGGCCATTCTGGTCCGTCTCCCTCTCCAAAGTTGACATTGACATCCACATTTTGTTCGAGGATACGCTTCACTTCTAACACATTGTTAGCACAAACGGCTTCTGAAAGTTTTCCTTCAACTGTGATCATGATCGCCACAAAAAAAAGGGAAGGAGAAAAAAAAGAGAAAAAAGAAAGAAAAGAAAAAAAAGAAAGTTTTTTTGTGTCAATCGCTTTTTTCACAATTCACGCATTGAAGAAATCATGAAACTCTTCTGTCTTTTTTTTGGGTGGCGGAGGTGTGGGAACCTGTTTGACGGGGATGGTCAGGGCGGTGAGGGACAGTGAATTCTTGAAACGTCCCAGCAAAGTAGCATCCTCCTTGGCCTTTCGTTCTTCTGCGGCCCGCTTGGCAAAGACATCATGCTCCTCCTTGGTTAAGTATTCTTCCTTGTACAGTTCACTGTAGTGTTGTTCCCAGTCTGGCAACAATCTGAAGTTGAAAGAGTTGTCCAAGGCACGAGGGTCCATTTTTTTTCCCTTGCCTTCTTCGCTTTCTTCTTCTTTTTCTTCTTCCTCTTCCTCTTCTTTCTCCACAATGGGATAATATTCAATCCATTCTCTCTTACTGCCCATGGAAATCATGTAAGGTACAGTCAAACCCCTGTCCACCAACTGCCTGAAGGTCATATCCAGGATGAAGACGTCTTGGATGGACAAGGCACGGAGAGGTCCACCTCTTTGAATCAAACCCTTGATGGGGGGTCCTCTCCATTCACCAGGCCTTGAGTGGACAAGCTCTTTGACTCCCAGGGTGCAATTCCAGGCCTTGTAAAGATCATCGGATTTGCAGCCAGAGGCATGTCGGCGACTGTTGACCTTCAGGAAGGATTTGATGGTCATAGGGTGGAAAAAACGATTCATGAATTGAGTGAGGGTCAGGTGGGAGGCAAACTCAGCCAGGGTGAGCCCAAAATCACTCAGTTCTTTCAAGGTGGCCGTCGAAAAATAAAGCAAGGCACCCAAGTTGGGTCTAGAGACAATTTGTTCCAGCTTCTTGCTTTTCAGATAGACAGGGGTGAAGGTGGTCACCACTCTCTTTTCCTTGTAGGATTTGGTTTCCATCAAGGTGAAGATGTTGTTGTTGCTGTTGTCATTGCTGTTTTGTGGCTTGTGGCTGCACCAAAAGCACTCAAACGATCCACCCATGTTTTGAATATCATACTGTCCCCCGCCACCACCAGGGATCATGTCTGGCCTGCAGTGATTGTGGTACTTGTGACCACAGCTGAAGGTGACATCCACTCCCATCTCTGCGCAGCTCACACAAACACACACCCTGCACATTCTATCCTCAATGGTCTTGGTACCAGCCAAACACTTGGAGTGCATCACACATCCTGTGTTGCCACAGATTCTGGAAATACGATGACCATTCATGGCGTCCCCCAACAGACTCCTGCTCATGTTGATGGGCTCAAGGCATAAACAACAGGGGGCGAATTGATCTTCTTCTTTCCCTCCCTTTTGACCTTTGATTCCACCAGCACCCTCTTTGCGTTTGAGGGGCACAGCAGAGGAGGAAGACATGTTGATGGTGACGATGATGACACCTTTTTTCTCTCTTTCTTTCTTTCTTTTTCTTCTTCTCGTGCACACGAAGGAAAGACTGTCAGAAAAAAAAATGAATCAGAAAGAAGATGAAGATGAAAGAACTTCTTTTTTTGACAAACAAAAAAATGGAGACTCTTTTTTTTCGTGTTGTGCATCAAAAAAGGGGTTTTGTTGTTTTTTTATTATTTTTCACATACAAATAGGATAGGTCTTTTGGGGAAGGGGTGTGTAGTAGTAGTGGCATCTATTGAGCCTTGGGTTGGATGTCGACGGCCAAAGTGGAGAGGTCAGAGACAAAGTTGATGTTTATGCCTTGGGCCCTTTGAGGAACGATGGGCATGTGATCCTTCACGAATTCGACGAGCGCTCGGATGAAGGGGTTAAGGTTGACATCTATCTCCTGTTTGACCTCTGGTGCCGCGGCGGCAGCAGCAGAAGTAGCAGACCCCACGTGCACCAAAGAGGTCTTGAATGGATAGCAAGCTTCCAATGGCTTGTTCTTGGAGTCAGGAATCGCCACCAGCAACTCTCCATAGAACATAGAAGCCTCGTCTTCTGGGAGGAGTTGGTTGATGGCGTCACGGATGACACTTGGGATGGTCCAGTCAAACCCAGGGAAGAACATCTGGCGCGCTTGTGGGAATTGAAGATACTCATTAACTGGTTTCTGGAAGGCAGTGAAGTACCCATCCGCGCCATCCAACTTGATCCTGGGAATCTGAAGCTTCATGATGCTGGTACCACCTTGACGAGTGATCATGAGTTTCTTGGCTTCTGCCATGGTGGCCTTGAAGATCCACCAGACGAAACCATCCTCCTCTATCAACATGAAGTGATGAGTGGGCATGGTAGCCGGGAAAACAGCAGAAACAGCAAAAGCAGTCTCCATATCCATGGTGATCAGAAAGGGGAGAAAAAGAGGAGGAAGAGGGAGGGGGTAGAAGGAAGAAAGGAGAAGGAGAAGAGTGTTGGTAGAGAGAGAATAAAGAAAAAAAAATAAACCAAACAAATTCATGTCTCAAAGGAATCTTGAAGGCGGTGGTTGGATACCAAGTTGGACCTATGACCACCTTAAGAGTTTGCAAAATATATGAGGACCTTCGTATAACCAGAGGAAGTGTAAGGTGGTCAAGGTTCAACCTGGGATACCAAACCTAAACCCAAACCCCCTCCCTCTTTAACAAAAATAAATGCGAGGAAAAAAAGCAAAAAACTTTTCATCTTTCTCTTGGCTTCTTTTTCCCACTTTCCTTCATCCACTCATGCTCAAACGTTCTCGTTTTAAGAAAATTGAGCATTGCCGCTCTTGTATTAACACATTTCCACTTTTTTCGGATACCGTGCGAGATGTGCCTCTCACCTATCGACGGACAATGTTTCTGCCATTCTATCCTCAATATCATGTCAAGGGGGTCAACGAACGATGTATTTCATGCAAAGAATTTTATGGGACACCGGAAACATCGTATTTGTGTTCCAATTGTTGGCTTCAGGACCTTATCACCACTCGGAAAGATACCAACAACACCACGATGACTCCCGCTTTGAAGGACCTCAGGCATCGATTATCGATTATCGACCTCTCTCGGTTCGACGCGGTCAAATACGAAAATATTCACTTCTATATCTGGTGCAATCAAAGGGGACTGGCCTACCGTGTCTGGTCTGACACCCAATTCAAGATCTTAACCTCTCAGTTGCACGGCAAAGACCCAGGAGAGGTGGAGGCGGCTCTTAGAGGGTTCAGGGATTACATGCCCGCCACTGCGATGACTGCCTCACAGGGGGTCTACCTGAACAACTATTGTGTGAAGGCCACTCCCCAACACCTTGGAACTACACAAGAAGATGGCAGTTCTTACATCCATGCCATCTTCCCCTTTGTGGTCGACCCGTGGAACATCAAGCTGGAGACGATTGATTTTCATGATGACACGGTGTGTGATTATTACATGAACTGCAATGAGGGACCCACCTCATTTGATGCCCTCGAGAAAACTTGGGCTCAGATGATAAAACGAACCTCTGCAAGTAAAAATCATTGTGATTACATCATCTGCGATTGCGCTATCTGTCTGGATGGCATTAGCAGCAGCGCGAATTCCGTCAGGTGCGGACAATGCAGACAATCTGTTCATATTGCTTGTGCCTTGCAAGCGTTCTGTCATCCAAATAAGGTTAGGTGTCCATCGTGCAGAGCGGACTGGAATTTCTCAGGGGACATTCGTGATTCGCCACGCGTCATTGTCAACTTTATTCAACGCGTTGCACTGATTGTATTTTGTGAATGGTAAATGTTGATGAAAATTAATGGTGGAATTAAAAAAACGACAAGGAACATCTTCTCCTTCTCTCTCCTTCTCTCTCATTCCCCCCTCCCCCTCCTCAAAAAAATGCCTGCAGATTTTCGTATCAAGACCGACTTGCTCTATTATGACGATGCGGGTGTCCCAACCGCGAACGGACGCGGAAGAGATGTCAACAAGACAAATAAATTGGGTCGCACATGTTTTTACAATGCCTGCCAGAGGGGTGATGTAGATCATGTGGTTCAATATTATAGACTTCACGGTGACCACTTGGACGTCAACTCTCGGGACCATCTTGGCCTCACTCCCTTCCTGATCGCCTGTGAGAGTGGGAAAGCAGAAGTGGTTGATCTTCTTCTGCATGATCCTCGTGTTGACACCACGGCCATGGACAAGTATGACTGTGGAGCCTTCTGGCTCGCCGCTTGGTGTAATCAAAAGAATGTTCTTGAGTTGCTGATTGCCTCAGGCAGGGATTTTGGCGACGTCAAAAATCAGAGATCAAAAGTACCCATGGTTTGGGCTGGTCCTCAGTCTATCACCGCCTGCGAAGCAGCCAAGAATTCACAAACAATCTCCCTCATTCAGGAATACGTTGACTACCCCATTCGTGCTTATCTAAAGATGCGCGCTCAACTCAACCTTCCCACTGCCTCCTTCACCTTTGCCATTGTGGTCTTGATCTGTGATGAATATCTTCAGGTGAAGGCACAGAAACAACCCAAGGGGGGTGGTGAGGATGAACCACAACAGATGACCACTCAAGCCATTCAGACTGAACTTGCACATCTTCGATTCTTGGGCATCATCACCCGTTTGCCTATGGAACTCCAAATGCTGCTCTGCAACATAATCCAGGAGAGAAACAGCAGTCTCATCAAACACCAAGAACGAGAAGAAGCTTTGAAACTTGTGTGTTCTTTATTTTTTGTGTCTTAAAGAAAAAAAGTGGAGCACCTTTGTTTTTTTTGGTCTTCCTCCTCTTCCTCTTCTTCCTTCTTTCTTTCTTTCTTTTTTTTCTTTTCTTTTCTTCTCAAAATACGCAAAAAAAACTCGACATGGAAGATAAGGGCGACCCGAGTGACGAAGAGGAAGAGACTTTCATCTCTCGACTTCAGACCAACCGTGTCTACCAAGAACTCGTGAACTCCTTGGACAAGATTAAGGTGCATGATCCTGTTGAATGTGTGGTTGTTTGCAAGGCCTGCTTTGCTGCGGTGCAGGAAAACAAGATCCGTGGCAGGGCCCTAAGTGAATTCATCACACTACTCCAAGTGGCTCTGCGTAATCTGGTTGGGAAGGGCTTCGCATCTTACAGCAACTTCACTAAAACAGGTGCCTTTACAGTCACTGTCATGACCACTTCTTCAAGGTACCCCTCAGACATCTTGGGAGACATCCCAGGTCTTGAAATTCACTGGGATCAACTCCAATCAGGACGCATACGATATTAGTCTGTTTGAGTTCTTTACAAAAAAAAGAAGAAGAAAAAGGGTCACATTGTTTTCCTCTTCTTTCTTTCTTTGTTGACATTCTTGAACAAAAAAAACAAATCTGGCCCTTCAACAGAGTTCACTCAAGTTTAAACAGGCCCACTCCATCCATGACCTTGGTGAACACCTTGGAAGCCTCTTTCTCTCTGATCTTCATGGGCCAGGCAATCAAGAGGTGGGGTGCAAACTTGATCTTGGAGAATCGATTCCAATCAAATTCTGTAGGCAATCGCTTGGCAGTCTTGTTCAGGGGTTCATCCAACACTTCAAGCTCTAGACCCGGGAAGCAGGATTGAATGCTGTCGCGGCAATCAGCCAGGGCCTGTGGATCTTTGATGGGCACGTCCACTCCATTGTTGAGCAACATGATAGCCACCTGACTTGAATTCTCAGGGGTGACCGCAGAAGGTGTGAAGGATTGGTAGACCCTCCGGTCCACCTGCAAGTAGCAAGATGACAAGAACTGATCGTGATGGTTTGTGTATCGAATGACAATGACACACTCGAAGACCTGTGGCTCTCGTTGTGAGTGGGTGGCAGTAACAGCAGCAGCAGCAGAAGAAGAAGCATCAGTCATGATGGCAGGTGCCACAATACGGGAACGGGCATCAAAGATTTTGAGCATTTTTTCTTCTTTTTTCTTCTGAGTGATGAATGAAAAGAAGAGAGAGAGGAAGGGAGGAGTGGTTTGTTGGAGAAAAAAATGAAAGTTCAGGAAAGAAGGAAGAATAAAAAAAAGATAGAACGACAACAATATTTTTTTTGAAAAAATATGATGGGAAGGGTAAACATCCTCTCAAGTATTTATTATTATTGTTATTCTTCGGGGTCTTCAGAATTAGAATCAGAATCAGAATCAGATTCCACGGCAGATTCCGAGGAGTCGTCTGACGATGCCTCCTCACTGGATGTGTCATAGAGTTGTCCTTGTTCTTGTTCTTGTTCACGAGCCTCTCTCTCTTTTTTCTGTCGGAGGAGAGACGGTTCCTTCTTTTGCTCGTGATAGATGCGATGGGTCATGACAGGGGAGTACCACCCATACATTTTCATCTTGAGCAAGGCCTGATCCAGGCGCAGGCCGTTGAGACGCCTCCAGGGTGCTTCATCAAGGAACTTGCGTTGAAGCTTCACAAAGTCCTTCTTTTGGTCACACACGCACCTGACCAGACCCTTGATGAAATCTCTCTGAACTGTGGACGCCTTGCGAGGTTGGTTGCGAGGACACCAAACGATCTTGAAATGCTGGTGGACGTCCACGAAAACGGTGAGCTCCAGCTTTTTCACCTCGATGAGGATGATGTAAGGATCTGCCACAGTTTGACGGCTGATTCTCAACCTGATGCCGTCATACTTCACCTCATTGATGTGGAGAGAGGTGTTGGGGAGGCCACCGGGGACGAAGTTCCTCTTCATCTCCCAGGCCAGACTGCTGCGCGGACGCAAGGTCACAGTGTAATTTTTCATGAGAGTGACAAACGCATTTGAATCCTCACCTGCCTCATGCCAACCATATTCCTTATATTTGGACATTGTACACGAGCAAAGAAGGCAGAAAAAATTATTATTATTTTTTTTCAAAAAAAGAAGGAGAGAGGATGAATAAAATAAAAATAAACCCCCAACTCTTTTTTTGTTCTTCTTATTTATGGTCATTTTTTTTCTTCAAGACAAAGCCGCCAGAGACAAACGTTCTGGCGCTTTAATATCACATGTAAAGTTTGTGTTGAACATTTTTTGGGCATTTTTGTGAGGCAAGATGTCGGAAGGCGGACTCGGAGTCCTGAGTGAGGATGTTGTTCTTGGCTGAACCATAGACTCGATGGCAGAGAAGCATCTGAAGCTCCATGGGAAGCTGACGGGCGATGTTTAGAAAGCTCACTTTCTTCTCGAAGCATTCATCATCATCTGGCCACCGTTTCGCGACTTGATGAACATCCAGCAGTCCGTCACACATAAAGACCACAATGGCAAACAAGGAGGCGATGAGTGCCCTGGGTTGATTGTGTTCGAGTCTCATCTCATGACGAGCCACAGTCGTGTTGGAACACAGTTTCTCCAATAATATTTTAATAGCATGATCCTCTGAACACACATTAGTGATAGCCACTTTGGCTTCATCGTGAAGTAGTTGATCATAGTCATCACTTTCATCTTCTTCACTGGCGGCCATGAGATGTTCAATGACACCCGTATACCCACCCACTGTGGCGTACAACAACGGAGTTTTCGTGTTAGCGGTAACATACACGATCTTGGGCACGGTCGCGTCTACTCTGTGATCCAGTGAAAGCAGTCGAATGGCTCCAAAAAAGCTTTGCACGCATGCCACATCAAAGGGTGTCATGTTCATTGCAGATTTGACGTTGAAGTTCATTTTAGGGTGGTGATCAAGAAGGTACTCGATGAGCTCCAAGGCCCCGTTGTATGCATGACCATACTGACACACATAGTGGAGTGCTGTCCATCCATTCTGATAATGTTCGCGATCATCGTAAAATGGTATGACACTTGCATGGTTCACGTTCAATGTAGGGTGCATCTTGAGATACGCAAGAGCCTGGTCAAACTGTGAATTCCCACAGGCGCTTATAAAGATGCTCTCATGAGTGATAAACACACCATCCGCGACGGTGTCCGTAATAGGTGGAGTCACCAAGGCCATGAGAGAAAGAGAGAAAAAAGAAGAAAAAGAAGAAAAAGAAAAAAAGAAAAAAAAAGAAAAAAGAGTGGAGAAGGAGGAGAGGGAGATTACAAAAATGATTTGATTGTATTCACTTTTTTTTTCAATTTGTGGATGATGACTCTGTCAGCAAACTCTTTGCAAGATGCCTGAATGCTGGTTCCGAATGTTGGGTGGATACAAAATCCTTCATGGAACCGAAGGCGCGATTGCACAGCATCATTTGTAACTCCATGGGAAGCTTTTGAGCCATGTGAAAGAATCTGACCATCTTGTTGGTGGCCGTGTCTGTGAAGATGGCAAAGAAGGGAGGCGTGAACAAGGGGAGCTTGGTATTTTGGGTGAAGGTCAGGAGGTCGTCGCAGAGAAAGATGATCAGAGAGAAGAGATCGCTGATGAACGGATCTCTTAGCTCAGGTCGTTCTCTTAACTGTTGACGAATGGCGGTAGGGTGAGCTTCGTAGTCGTCGAGTAAGTCGGCAATCAGAGGGCCATTTCGAGTAGACGTGGTGTATTCTTCCTCGGTTTCGTTTGCATATCGTATCCTCTTTTTTATGTATCGACCCACCTCCGCTGGAGTTGTATTCCCCCAAGAACACCAAGGTGAGGTCTTGGTCTTAATGTCGACGTGCCTCCCTGAGACCAGGATGAGTCTGACAAGTTCAATGTGACCTTCTCGTACAGCCGCCCAAATGGGGGTACTCCGATAATCCGATGGCGTATTGATATCAATCCTCATGTCTTTCAGGAGCAGAGACACCACCTCCATTTGACCTTCAGCACAGGCCATGTAAAAGGGGTTGGCACCCTGAATTTGCTTGACATTGACGAGGACCCGAGGGTCTGCCAGAAAGAGTTTCGCCAGCTCCATGTTTCCATTATGGCAGACAACAAGGAAAGGAGTGGCCCAATTCTTGTTTGCGGCGTTCACTTGGATGTTTGGATGCCCAAGTAAAAACCTGGCCACCTCCACCTGTTGATGGCGACAGGCGTGATGTAAAAGGGTGTCATGATTCTTTGAACCTACCCAATTCACATTCACAAATGAATCATCATCATCACCACCAGCACCAGTACCAGTGCCAACTAACTCCTTCACCAGATCCAAGTTGCCAGAGGAACAAGCATCCCACAGTTGCAGGGGCTTGAAGTCAGACATTTTTGAAAGAGAAAGGGAAGAGAAAGAAAGGAAGGCGGAGGAGGAGAGGGATTTTTTTCACTTGGTTTTTTGGTTTTTAATTCGCACACGCAAACGCGACAACAATAAATGTGAGGATGGGAATGGAGAGAAACTTCTTGTGAGATGTTTGAACGCTGGTTCCGAATGTTGAGTAAGCACCACGTCTTTCATGGAACCAAAGGCGCGATTGCACAACATCATTTGTAATTCCATGGGGAGTCCCTGAGCCATGTAGAAAAATCGGGCGGCTCGGTCTTTGGCTGGATTTTTGGCGAAGATGGGAAACGTGGGAGGTGAAGCAGATAAACACTTCTTGGTCTTCTTGGTGAAAGACAGGAGGCCGTCACAGTGGAAGATCACCAGAGCGAAGAGAGCGCCAATAAAGGGATTTCTTAAATCAGGCAGCTCTCTCAGTTGTTGACGAGTGGCAGTGGGATCAGCGTTATAGGCATCCAGCAGGTCAGCGATCAGGGGACCATTTTGAACACAGTTATTAAACTCATCCAAGGTTTCTGATTCATGTTGGGCCCTCTGACTTTGAAGACGGGCTACCTCGGATGGTGTTGTGTTGTGCCAGCCATCAACGTATTCTCTTGGAGATTGAACTCTGGTTTGAGTGTTTACATATCTCCCAGAGGCCAAAATGAGCCGCACAATCGTAAGGTGACCCTCTTGTGAGGCAAACCAAAGTGGGGTACATTGGTCATCTGTGGATTCATTGATATCAAGCCTGGGGTCTGTCAGGAGCAGGGCCACTGCCCTCCACTTCCCGTAACAACAGGCTTCATTAAAGGCTGTACATCCGTTCAATTTTGGCAAATTGATGAGAAGTTTGGGGTGACGGATGAACAGAGCCACCATTTCACTGTGCTTGCTCATGCAGGCAAGAATTAAGGGAGTTTCCAATTCCAGGGCTTGGGCGTTCACGTTTACCTCTGGATGCCCGAGGAGAAACTTGACCACCTTCATATGGTTAAACAGACAGGCACGGTGCAATGGTGTCTCTTCACTGCCATCAGGGTGGGTCCAGTTCATATCCACCTCGGGGTCCTCAGCTAGTAGTATCACAAGATCCAGATCTCCAGAAGAGCAGGCCAACCACAATTTATGTGACTTGAAAACATACTTTTTCATGAGAAAAAAAAATTTTGTTTGTGTGTACGCACGTCCAAAAAAAACAGAGGAAGGAAGGAGTGTTGGTTGAGACGAGTTGGTTGACACTTGTTGCTTTTTTTCCAGAACACAAAAAAAACAACATCATCACCATCATCACCATCCTTTTTTCAAAGGGTTACTTTCGCCACCAATTTAAACATGGGTTCAGAGTCACCGGTGGGGATGTTGTCACGCATCGAACCATTGGCTCGATTGCAGATCAGCATTTGGAGTTCCATGGGGAGTCGTGTCACCAGCTGAAAGAACCGTCTTCTCTTATAGGTGGGATGCCACGTTGGCATTGGGCCCCATTTTGTCATCAAAGGTACCAAAGGTAGAGGCTCTGCCTCTAGTACCAGCAGGCCTTCGCAGATGAACACCACAAGGGCAAACAAATGGGCCTGAAGTTGAGGTCGGAGCTTGAAGTCAAGACGAATTTCATGGCGCGTTTGATTCTCGTCCATCATCAACCGGGTGAGTAGTTTGACAGTCTCAGGGTGCTTCCGTGCAACAGCCATCTCCAAGGGTGTGACTTCATCACATAGATG
>Ga0302306_10000051_pt1 | contig 97766 bp, 146 predicted proteins | sample III_Palsa_E3_1_FD_198761 | JGI IMG/M metagenome (GOLD analysis project Ga0302306, IMG submission 198761) | Peat permafrost microbial communities from Stordalen Mire near Abisko, Sweden - III_Palsa_E3_1 | ecosystem: Environmental > Terrestrial > Soil > Palsa > Peat permafrost | place: Sweden...
TACACCAGCGAACATTCCTAAAAATCCTGATAATATTGAGTCCATTACATTCTCCTATGCCTATGCCTATGCCTATGCCTATGCCTATGCCTATGCCTATGCCTATGCCTATGCCTATGCGTATACATTAATTTTGGATACTTTGCCCAAATTTGTGTACCTATATTTTCAGTAGCTAGATTTGTCCGACATTTTAATACCCTCATACTTTTTGATTGCAAGGTTAATTGCCTTGATGGTGTGAAGGTCTGACACAAAGTAGATTATTACTACATCATGATCTGCCGTAAATCCAACTTCGTGACTGGTACATAGCTCGTTTTGAGAATTGTTGAGTGACAATACTTCCTTCTCAAAATCCATCATTCGGGACATGTTCATATTCGCCATGTCAAATTTCACCGATATTGTTCGGACCATATGATTCTCCTTGATACTTAGTTTTGTATCATGATAGGCTGGTGATTAGCCAGCCTATGAGTTACAAAATTACTATATTAGTCAAATCCCTAACATGTCCGGAAAAATCTGAGCGTGTAAAATCGTTGCTAAAAGTCGATCTCGGCACACGGAATTGTACGCATGTTAAATAGGTGAATGCAGCCAATGTAATACGTGCATATTCCCTTTGTTCTGTTGTTGTTAATTCCTTTGCGCTTTCCAACGTTCCGTGGCAGCGATTACCTTCGTACAGTTTTGCAATTGTTTTGACCATTTCTTGCTCCTTTAGTTTTGTATCATAAGTCACAGATTTTACTCTGTAACTGAGTTACAAAATTAGTTTGGAGTAACTATATAAACACGCCAGTTAGACGTATCTATATGTTTACCTTCCCGTCGTATGCAGCGTATAGCAGCAATTGGGGAGCAGAAGGTTTTTATCTTGCCATGTTTAGTACTTAGTATAGAACCATTATCTAATGTCCCATGTGTCAGAACAAAATATTGAATCATTGTTTTCTCCTTTACGCATTTTGCATCTTAATAGGTACTTGCTAGATACCTATGCAGTCACAAAATTTGTGATAGGTGCTGTTATTGTGCAAGTCTACGTTATTCTACTGTGACTAATACTATGCACTTACTAAGCTATGAGGATTGTAAAACCTATTTGTTGGATACTGTACGGCAATGCGCTACACTGGACTCGACCGTCGCGATAGTCCCTGCTGCGCCTTAAACCCGTTTTCATTTTTATGCGCCTACCCGATTAGCGCAAGTTACAATTTTCGTGGTAACTAGTACGTGACTGGTGACTGGTGAAAGTCAAAATGTGTGTGTTGCTTATAAATCCCTATTTTCTAAAAACGCTGTTAGATCCATGCTCCGCCAGCGTAACCGCTCCGATTAATTCAATTCCTTACTGTAATGTACTGTGACTATATATTACCAGAGTGTACCGTACATGTCAACACATTTTAAGGCTATTTAACACAATTTTTAACAATTATTTTTAAGCGTGTCTGTAGAGTGTGCATACGCGCGTGACTGACTATAACGCGTACGCGCGTATGACTGAGTGTCAGATAGCAATGTCAACAAGTGTCAACAACGTCATTCAAAAATGCGCACTATAACTTAATGAGGATAGGTGGGCCATAGCGCCAGAATTGTAGTGTAACACGTGTGCGTTGATTCTACAACGTTGTAGCATGTATTGTAGTGTTAGAGCGGAGGGTGGGCAAACTTGGAAGTGAACTTGTATATTAGTGTAAGGAATTATTAGATAGAAAGTTTTAGATAAAGGAATGTAAATAAAATATTCAAAGAGAAACATATCGACGTATACGTAGAGATAGACTCGGTCTTTCACATTTTTTGTAGAAATTTTGGGTTCCCAATCTTATTAAAAACTTACTCATCAATAATACCGGCCTTTTATTTCCCTTTCTCAAAAAATTTTTGAAAAATATGTAAATTTATGGTGTATAATCACAGAATGAATACAAACATTACGCGTGACGACATTAAAAGAGTTATCGGTCAATACCAGGGATTAACCACGGCACAAATTGCTACTCATCTAAATTGTCAAACATCTGACATTTCTTCTAGTCTTACAGATATGACCAACCGCAACCAGATAACAAGAACCCGCCCTATCTCTATCCCTGGTAAACCACAATATCCTTATCAATATTATAAGTATTAAACAACATGAAACCTGGAAGACATACATTGCAAGAGTATGAAGAAAAGGAACAAGAGATTCTTGCTTTTGTCCGTAGTCAGATCATGTCAAGCAAAAAAATGCCGACCATTCAAGAGATTGGTAAAGCAACCGGCATAAAGTCTTTTATCGCCACAACTAAATGTCTTGATTCGCTAGAGTTAAAAGGCTACATAAAAAGATCCAGATACAAGTACGGAATGGAAATCTTGGAGCGTGATACTTCACTCCCTATGACATGTTCCCCAGCGGTATCTTATTTACCAGATTCCACCGATCCCATAGCGATCCCACTTTCCCTACTTCCCCCAGTGGATCAGAGTCAGAGCGGTAGAGACTTGTTTGCCATTACTGCCAAAGGTGATTCGATGCGTAACTTTGGAATCATGGACGGGGATACAGTAATTGCTCGGCGTCAACAAATTGCCAAAAACGGAGATATTGCTGTTGTTACCGCTATCGGTTATGACGATCCAGCTATTAAAATATATCATCAAGAATCTGATTTTTTCTTGATAGGTAGAGTAGTGATGTCGATTAAACAATTTAGGGATATAGAAGAATAATATGGATAATTTAAAAGGCTCTCTTCATACAGCCTTGACCATTAATGATAGTGAAGGTACTGTAGTCACAGAGTTAAACCTTCACTCTGATCATTTCAACTCTCAACATGTTGATCTTATCACTACAGTTTTAACCAATGTTATCCAACACATCCTTAGTGGTGAGTTTGAGGCAAATATAGAGAAGGTACAAACTCCAGTTAGTAGATTGATAGAACAATCCAAGAAAAATAGGTTAGGGTTTCATGACTGAAAATTTATATTACTTTAAAAGCGCAGATGGTTTGATTAAAACACACGAACGTCTTAAAAAACTAGAAGCCTTTGTACTTGATGTTGAAGAAATTATAAACTGGCCTCACTACACACAAGATCAAGCATTTTGTGAAATTTGTAGAATATTTGGCGAACAGATAGGATTTAAAGATGAAAGTTAATATTCCCACAGACATTCCAATACAGCGTTCTATCGATGGAAGACCTATAAAACGAGCTATCCCATCACATGGCCGAAATCGTTTACTTCCAAGATGTAAAGACTGCTCAGGTCGATTAGATCATTTAGGTCCATACACGCGATGCAGTCGTTGTGGAGCCTTCACAAATACTGACGGAACTGTTCGGCCTACATATAATGATGACCCCCAACAACGAATGAAAAGGACTTCTCTATTTTAAAGAATGATAAATAGATTATATTTTCTGAGATTGGGTATAATAAGTTGTGAAACTCTTATTGAAAAATTTACAATATCTCACTACTCATGATTTAGAAAAGGAACTAAAAACAATGGCCGACACACTCTCAGATGTCTCTACCGCCCAGGCAGCCACCGATGCTGAACTCACCACTCTCGAAGGTGATGAAGCTCAAGAAGCAACAGATGTTACAGCAATCCAGACAAAGATTGCCGATCTTAATGCTCAGATTGCCACTCTCAATGCCGAAATTGCTGCTGGCAGCGCCCCTCCTGATGCTACTGCCCAGGTTACGGCTGCCCAGGCTGAACTCACTCGTCTCACTGCTATAGATACCGAAGTAAAAGCTGATGAAGCTGCTTTGACAGCTTAATTCTATGGTTTTGTTCACCCTCCTCCACAGCAAATCAACCACACCCACTATCCAAAATAGTGGGTGTTTTTCTTCAATTTTGTGATATAATATATTTAAGGCCAGCGCCTATGCCTATTTATTCTTCGATGGGAAGTACAACCAAAGAAGGAAGTACCAAATACTTTAGTATGCGCTGGTTATTTACAACCCTGCTTAGTCGAAGGCTGACGTTATGCGTCAGGTGCATATGTAGGCTAAAGTGGGGTTGATTACCCTAGCCGGGAGACGAACACGACTTGCATCGTGGTGGTTGCGGGTATCTGAAGCGCGTAAGCGTTGCCGAAAGGCCGGAGCGGGGAAATTCACCGTAAGGTTTGAGTTCCTAAAAACTAGGTGGCCGAAGAGGATTGACCGGAGACTTCCAACCCTATCGATAATAAACTCTCGATAGGGTTATTGCTTTTTCTCCTAATAACCGATATAATCATTACATGCCACGAATACGCGCAGATTACCAACCGATAGATATTGAAGCTCCTGACCCAAATACGCCTTCTGTGGATTCGCTCAATACAGAATCAGAGGGAGCGCCATCTTCCCCTACCAAAACTAAGCGTCAGTCTATCTCACGTCGTATTGAACAATCTGAAGAAGCCAGATCTCTTATTGCCGATAACCTTCCGCAACTTGTAGCGAACTTAATTCGCCTCGCGAACGGTGGGTTTGATCGCAGGGAAGAGCGTTGGGAACCTGCTGCTATTGTAACTGTTGAAGATACTCTTCGTACCCCCGATGGCCAAACCATGTTTGACGTACAGGGCAAGCCCATTCGTATCCGTCGCCCAGCGTTTCCTGATATTGTACCTACAGAATTTGTGATTGTAGAACGTCGCCAGCTTCGTGCTGAACCAGACCGTGCTGCTAATGAATATTTGATAGACCGTGTTATGGGCAAGCCTACGAATGTTCAGGAGATTTCTGATACTACTACAAACACATCCTTAAGAAATGAATCAATGGCCGCTCTTGCCAATCTCGATCCCACAGAACTTGCCGCACGTATTCATGCAAAACTGCAAGGCCAGGAATATGAAGGATAATGTATGTCAGTTCAATTTGTGCCTGTAACCAGCAAGTTTGATGCTAACCATGATGCTGAATATGATCACAAAGAGATTGTGCGTGTATCCTTATTTGCCATTTATGACAACATAAAGACTGAGATTTACGGAGTTCAGTGGTCCAGTATTGATTATCAAAGATTGACGAAAGCTTATATGGAAAGAGATGCACTAATTGACGCATTAAGGGAACGATAATTATGTCGCTACATCATCGAAAACGTTCCGATCAGATAACTCCAATCAGTTATATGGTAGCACTGGCAATTTGTTGGACATATGGCGCTTTACATTTTGTTCGTGGATGGAAATAAATGCCTAAATTTAAAAAAAAGCCAGTCGTTATAGAAGCATTCCAAATGTGTTATCAACCTCCCGCAAATCTCTTGGATGTAAAACATGAATGGCCCTTGTGGTTACTCAATGGCATCATCAAAGGTACAGCCACAGAAGGAAGTGTTTACATTCACGCAAATGGTCTGTGGGTTATCTGCACATTAGAAGGTATCATGGAAGTTAATCCGGGAGATTTTATTATTCAAGGTGTTAAGGGTGAATTATATCCGTGCAAAGAAGAAATCTTTAACCTGACCTATGAAACTGTATAACTACAATGCCAAATATTGAATGTTTTTTGATAGAGAAAAACGAATACGGATATCTAAGAGCAGTATTTTCAAATCACGATAAATGTGAATACCCAGGCAATTATAATTACCATCGCAGTGAAATTGTAGGAACAGAACAATTTTCAGAATTAAACTCTCTTGCTCTTTCCAACTTAGCTCACAACTCTCCACTTCCAATCTGTAAATGTGGTTTTCAGTTTACTATCGCTGACTACTATGGTGGTGGCCTATATCATCCTTGGCATAGAGTTGACAATAATGAACCTTCCGATCAATCTGTCCCTGGTGCAATGTGGTGGGGCGAGTCTTACTCTTTTAATACTCCAGAAGGAACTCAAGCTCTTTTTGTTGAAACTCCTGGCGGCCCTTGGTGTATAGATTCAAGAGCTTCTAATTGTACAAAACCAGAAGATAATGAACACAGATGCTGGATAAGACATGGCGAGGTTCCGAAAATTACGGTTGATAAAAATGGCAACACTTGTAGTGCTGGTGCGGGTTCTATTCAAGCCGGAAACTATCATGGCTTTCTAAGAGATGGAATTTTGGTTGACGCATGAACCAACAGAAAGTTAGTTTAAACTTAAATACTCCGAGTTATCCCGATCATCTTTCCCAGAGAAGGTTTGATCTTATAGATGCTAAATGTGATAACGATGGTCTATTAATTCTTAAACCTCATTATTTGTTCGAGGCTGGAACAACACCATCTCATCAAACAGGTTATTGTTTTTCAGTATTGTGTGAGTGCAATCATCTACATACCGTTTGTGTAAGATGTGCCAAAACATGCTGGGAATGTCATGGTTGTGGCAAGACTATTATGTTTTTTGTATATTAATCATGCTCCTTCCATATACAGGCGAACCATATCAACTTTCTACTAGCGCTCTTTCTCCTTCAGAGCTTCATGCCGAACTTTCACGTCGTTATTTTAACCTTTGTAAGATGGACGATGATCCTGAATTACAGGCCGCTGTCCTCTTACGTTGCAAGCTTGACATCAACTATTTCGTAAACGAATTCTGCTATACATTTGATCCTCGCGAACGAGCATCTACTCTCCCGTTTATTCTGTTTCCTAAACAAGCAGACTATCTCAGTTGGCTTTCTATTTTGGAAGAAACTCAAGAAAATGGTCTCGCTGAGAAATGTAGGGATGTAGGCTTCACGTGGCTCTCTTGCGTCTTCGTCCTCCATCGTTTCCTCTTCTTCTCAGGTCGCAAGTTCGGTTTTGGTTCCCGTAAGTTGGAATTGGTAGACAACCTTGACGAACCTGACTCAATTTTTGAGAAATTTCGGTTTCTATACCGTCATCTTCCAAAATGGATGATGCCACCATCTTTTATTCCATCTAAACACGACCATATCAACAAAATTGTTAATCCTAACAATAATTCTATGGTCAGCGGAGAAGGCGGTGACAACATTGGTCGTGGTGGCCGAACCTCGATGTATTTTGTTGATGAATCTGCCTTTATCGAACGTGCCGAGAAGGTAGAAGGCGCTCTCTCTCAAAATACCCGTGTCACAGTAGATATTTCCACCCCAAATGGTCCTGGTAATGCTTTTTACAGAAAAAGACACTCCGGTCTTGTCTCTGTCTTCGAATTTGACTGGAAAGACGACCCACGTAAGAATTTATGGAATGCGTTCTCTATTCCCACTCCTGATTCCCCATCCATATATCTGGCTTCGGGTCACGGATGGGGTGAAGACGCTCCCCCTCTCTCACGCCTTATCTATCCCTGGTACGAAAAAGAAAAGGGCCGTCTTGATCCTGTTATTCTTGCTCAAGAAATTGATAGAGACTACACTGCCTCTATCGAAGGTATTACAATTCCTGGTATTTGGATACGCGCCGCTATTAATCTCCAATTACCATTTGACTCCATGTGGGACAAAGTAGCTGGACTTGATGTATCTGACTCAGGTAAAAATCAATCTGTCTTTGGTCAGCGTCAAGGTCCGATTTTGCAACATATTCATAGTTGGCGCAACAAGAACACAACAGAAACGGCAAATTTTGCGGTAGAATATTGCAATAAATATCATGTTGATGCCTTAAATTATGACTGCGTAGGTGTAGGCGCTGGAGTAAAAGGTGCTCTTGCCTCCTTAGACAAACAGCCAGCTTTCTCTATCCGTGGTATAAATGGTGGTGAACCAGCTTCTAAAGCTAAATGGCCTGATGGACGTACTTCCACCCAAAAATTTCTTAATATTCGTGCCGAATCGTATTGGTGTCTCCGTACACGTTTTGAAAAGACATGGGAATATGTAACTCTTGGTGTTCAACATCCTATTGAGGATTTGATATCCATTCCCAACCATCAGGAGCTTATTTCTCAACTATCACAACCACTCTATTTTTCTACACAAACAGGTAAGATAAAGATAGAGTCAAAGACTGACATGAAAAGACGCGGAATTCAGTCCCCTGACTTTGCAGACATGCTTTCTTACTGCTTTTCGCCGTATAATGGAGTTACAAGGAAATCCCTCGAAGAAGCGAAGAAAGTTAACGAACTCCAAAAGAAACTTACTTTCTCAATCAATAATGTAGGAACAAATTGGTAATAAGGAAATAATATGGATAAAGTATTAGATATAACTGATATAGAACAAGCAAAAGCACAAATTTCTGACCTTAAAACGTTTGGAAATGGAGATCTTTTTCGTCTCATTTCAAAAGCGTCCAGTAAATCTGGTGGTTGGATGAAGTCCACAAAGGCCATGCAGATAGATGGCATTGGTTGTGTAGTTCAAGTCACAACCCAACAGGGTGATAACATTGCCGAAGCTCTTTGTTTTGTGCCTGGAGTTCAGATTTGTACTGATGGCACAAATCTGTATCTTGGCCCAATTCCACTACAACCATTTATAGGTGAGGCAGTACTATACGGTGGTTGTTGTGATAGAGGGCAGTTTCAGGCTCTTTAATAAATAATGGTAAAATTAACAGACGTTCCGTTTACTCAACCTAAATACCAATTGGGCCAACTTGTTCATGTAAAACGTGAAGCAGTTGATACTCAGGGTGTTCATGTCAATGCTGTAGACGCTGACGTTTGTATCCACGCAATTCGTATACTTTTTGGTCATAATACTGATGGAGATATTACAATGGCGTACTATCTTGTATCGTTAGGTGATAAACCTACCATATACGCAAGTTTCGGTCCTCCAGCAGTAGATGCAGATTGGTTCTTAGAACCTCAAGTTTCTGAGAGAGTTTAAATGCCTTCAAATCCAGTATCCGCAGCGCCAATAGGACAAACAGTAACTGCGATTCAAGCAACCAGTTATATTCGTGAAGCCATGCCTGTTATCATGGAGGCAAAAGAACGTTTTCAGGCTATCATGGGTGCATATGATTCCATCTATGCCGCCTCGATGCGTTTTGCTCAATATAATCCAGATCAATTAATCTCTCAAAAAGGTTATGACATCTTTGATACGATGCTAACTCTGGCTGCTTGCCGTGCTCCTTTTAACGTTAAACGAAACTCTATCCTTGCTGATGGTTGGCGTGTTATCTCTGCCATTCGCGACCCTCAAGATCCTCAATTCGAAAAAGCTGCCGAGCTTGCCGCTTTTGCCCATTACACCTTAACTCATATTCAGACACAGGAAGATCTACCTCAAGACTTCAGAATGGTCCTCTTCGAACTTCTACGTGCTTGTTGGGACGGTTTTCACTGTACTGAAATGATATGGCGCACATTTAAAGATGGTCCTTATAAGGGTAAAATTGGATTTGAATATTTTGCCTCTAAACCTGCAAAAGAAATTGGGTTTGATGTCGATCTTAGAACATTGGCTCCGGTCAATATACGACCATATACCCCGCTTGAGGGTTATCAGCCACCCATCCCAGTCGAAAAGGTCATATTCTATACTTATAATCCTAAACATGGGCTTCCTTATGGAGATGGTGACGCACGTGCTTCCTACAAACATTATTGGATATTGGATTCCGTACTCAAGTTTTGGGCTATGGCTGCCGAACGGTTTGGTTCTCCGTTCCTGGTTGTTAAGTATCCAATCGGAGACCTTATTGCCTTAGCTGCTGCGCAGGTAGCGATAGATAACATAAGACAAGGCTCTGCCGCCCTTCTCCCCGACAATTGTGAATATGAAGTTGTAACTCTTGATGCCAATACTCTAAATAACTTTAAAACTATTGCAAACTGGCACAAGGAAGAGATTGTTCAGAATCTCTTGGGAAACACCCTGACCACCGGTGAAGGAATGCGGGTAGGTTCAATGGCGCTGGGGGAAGTTCACGAGAACACTCAGCAGTATGGTATCGATCTTGTAAAGGCAGATCTTGAACAGGTTGTTTATGGCCAGATAATGCGCCGTCTTATCCGGTATAATTATGGAGAATCGGCAGTCGATCTTGCTCCTTCCATTACTCTTACCAGTGATAAGAAAGATCCACAAGGAATGTTCTTCTTAGCTCAATCTCTTCAAATCCTCATGGAATTGGGTAACATGAACCCACTATCTAAACAGGTTCGTGACATTCTTGGTCTTCCACCAATAGACCCCGGTGATAAAAAATTGCCAGCGCCAGTACAACTACCGACAGCGACCGATACCAATACACACTAAGGAATAAACTATGAGAGCTTATACACCATCAACCACTGGAGAATCGGCCACCGGTTCTAACAACCAAACACCGCCAGTAACACCTGTTGTCTATAACGAGCAACCAACTGTTACTCCACCAGCGAAGCTTCCGAAGACAAAAGAGCCAGTAGTCGATCTTGAACAATCATCGGAGACAGTTATCGTTGATCTTCAAGATAAGCTTCTTGAAATGACAACTCGATATGAACAAGCTTGTATCGAAAACACAGATTTGAAACGACAATTGAACCCCAATGCTGTACAGACACCAGCAATACTGCAGACTACAAATTCTCATGCCCTCAATGTTTCTACAAAAGAACGACCAGGGATCACTTTCCCGGATGGTGTTCGACCAGAACTTCTCGAAAAATTGAACGATGGTCGCCCAAACATGTGGCGCTGCCCAGTAACAAAGACAAGCATGAGACTCCCAGATAACTTTGACCCATCATGGTATAAGTAAATGTATTATCACAATGGCAGACTTGCAGTTGATAATGATAAGGCTATAAAGATCAGTAGCCTTAAACGCGTATCGATCAGTGTTAAAAATCTTAACGGTCCATTTTTTACGGTAAAAGGTAATGGTGAGTATGTAGACACCAATGACTTTTTACACATTGATGACGTAAAACTTGCACTGAGTGGTAATGTTCCCAACTCTTCTCTTACGGATGCGCAGTTGGGGGTTGGTCTTGGACTGGAGTAAAATAAGGATAAAATTATGGCATTCGCAATTGGCAGTCTTGTTTCTTCCCCGACAGATCCGCCTTCAAGTGTATCCACCTACACCAACGATGTATTGTTCTCGGGTGGTACTTGTGTATCTATATTTGTGGGCACTACAGGAAACGTCAACCTAGTACTTGATGATGGTTCAAGTGGTGTGTATATGAATATACCAAGCGGTACTCGCCTTACAGGAAGATTTAAGATGATTAAATCAGCCAGTACAACGGCATCCAATATAATTATTGAATATGGAGATTAGTTTTGGAATCTTTGATATCGATCAAGAATGCACTGATCGAACCTCGATGGACACCAAGACATAGACCTCATATGTGGGGAACTTCTTTTGGTGCATGGGGTGATACACTAATCGATTTAGGTACATTCAAACACTTTGTGGGACGTGGGGGCATGATTCACTTTGGTATGGACCCGACTATCCAAGAGTTCATTTGTAAACAGTCTTTTATAGACGAATGTGTTTATGTTAAACCAAAAGACCGTGGCGATTATGAAGATTGTTATTTTTATGCAAGCAGAACACCAATTGATGAGGATCAATGGCCAGCAAGGGGTGTAATCGCCCGTACTGATATTGACCCATTTACAGTGGTGTCTACCCATATTTCCGCAGCGTTGATGGAAAGACGACGAGCTTATCATTGGTCTGGGGCGCGTCTCCCTCACAAAGCATGGAGTTGGGCCAGAGAGTTTAAGCCAGACGGAGAATTCTATGTATTACACCCATACTCGTTCAATAGTAGTCCTATAGAAGATCATTGGCCGTTGTGGGAGCAAGCAATAGCTTATTTACTATCTTACACACCACACCATTATGTTTTGACTGGAATGGGTTATGAAGTAGATATTTTTCATCCACGTCTTCATAATCGGCTGAATCTTTCAAATACTATGATGGATGTATTTGCACTTTGTGATATGAGTCAGGGTATTATAACAACATCATCAGCTTTGTCTCATTATTCTGTTATCCAGAATATTCCAGCGTTAGTTATTGCCAATAAACCTCTGGGACATCCTGATAGTTATTTCAGACGATGGCTGAACAGTCCAAATGTTGAACTCGTAGAATTCGACGATAATATAGGACGATTCATTACACAAGTGAATAGGATATTGAAATAATGACCCTCCCTTGGCAAGTTGTAAATGATAGACGCGTGTTTTGCGGTCGTTGCAAACATGATCAAAATCAGCGCCGCATGGAAAATGAACGATTTGACACCGAACATATCTCCAGTTTTTATTGTGAAGATTGCCAATGCGTTTATGCAATCTGTAATGAATGTGCAATATATATTACAGACGGAATAAATTGTCCCAACATAACAGGAGACGACCATGAGTATATTCGAACGAACAGACTTTCTGCCCCTCAACCTGATGCCATTCTCGCGCCAGGATATGTACAAGAGACAGATGTTGAAGGTAGAGAAGGCGATAGAGTTACCGATAAAAGCTCAAAAACTAGAGTACGCGCAACTAAACGGAGCACTCTATGAATTTGCAACTCATTATTATCGGTTGTGTAATCAACCGTTTCCATCTTATTTTAAGGTAAACAATTCTCTTCCAAGAGATCAAGTACGGATCAAAACCCGTCAGTTTTCTACACCACTAGATTCATGAAGCCACCATCTGAGTTATTAACATCTTGTCAAATAGGATTAGAATCTGCAAATTTGCAGTCATTTAGTGTTGGCACAATACCTATCTTTGCTGAAGATATTGTTGCCACCAAAAACCTAACCCCGTTTCAATTTCTTGTTAATCATAATTGGTGGGTAAACAATTCTCACTTCTTCGATCAGCCTGTGGACGATCCTCGATACATAGAGAGCTTGTTGCACGGCGGTATTCACGGCAGAAACCTTTTTGCCGACCTTGGCAGTCTTCATGTTGATAAGCCAATAGGTGAAGAGAAGAAAAATAGAGAATATAGATGTGGTTCGTGTTTTGAAACTTCCACTCTCACCACAAATGAACCATTTACAAAATGTCCTCTTTGTGGCGAAACTGCGGCGATGTCTGAGGAAGTAGATTATTCTCACGATTTTGGATGCGTTTACGTCGATCTTGCTCCAACACCCTACGGTAACAAGATCAAGTCATATCCGATAGACCCTTCTGATTTTGCCATTAACGAAAAAGATAGTCGCGAGAACAATCCCCACATCACTGTTCTTTATGGTTTAGACCGCAAAGTGAATACCAGCGACATTCAAAAATCCCTAATTGGAGTTGATCCTTTTCAAATAATATTTAGTTCCACAAATATATTTGCAAATAGTGAACACGATGTGTTAAAATATGATATAATTAGTCCAGCACTAAGTTTGCTTCACGATCAATTAAAGTGTTTACCAAACATTCAATCATATGGGGAATATGTACCACACTCCACAATAGGGTATCTTAAACCTGGAACTGGTGTAAAATATTCAAATAATAGTATTGAATCACACACATTAATAGGCACTGAACACTCAGTTGATGAACTTATATTTTCAGATTACAAAGGTCGCAGAACCTTGATACCCCTCAAACATGGGGCAATACCGATGCCGTTGGCTGTAGATCTTACACAGTTTAACAAGGAAATTAATATGGACTTAGACAAATTTGTTAATGTAGTACCATTTTTGACCGATAAGAAAAATGCTGTTGGGGATTATGTAGTTTACCCAAACTCAAAACTATTTGAGGTTGGGGACTATCCTGATAAGGATTTTACTTTTAGTGTTGACAACATGGAAAACGCTGTACAAAAATTCACACCAGTACAGCTTGATCTTGAACATACAGATACCGTACTTGATGGCAAACTTGGCAAGCTGGTTGGTGTTCGCAAAGAAGGCAATGATTTATTCGGCGCTGTTGCCATCCCAACCTGGCTCGACAATCTTCTTTCGCCAGATGAAAAGAAGTTGAGCTGTACATGGGATCGTAAAACAAAGACATTAGATGGTCTTGCTATTGTAAAACATCCACGTATCGAATCCGCTGCTATGATGGCCGCATTTTCGAATGCTAAGGCTAAAATGGGCGGAATGGATGATGCTTATTACTCCAGTCCAATGCAAGCACATCACGATATGGCTTGTTGCATGGGTGCAAATTGTGATGGTAAATCTGCTTTCACAAACGAGACGGCAGAATTCATTACCCCTGCTCTCCTGAAGCAGATACAGCACATTCATGATTCAAGCATGAGTAACGGTGCTTCGTGCGATGCGTATATGTCACGCGCACTTATGGGTATGCCTTTAGCCCACGAAAATTATAAGGGTGTAAAACTACAACAAACAAACAGACCCGGTATGTTTGCTCAAATTAAAAGCTGGTTCAAAGCAGGAATGCCTGACAATTATACGCCGCCTTCACTGGCGACTACCACGGAGGATATACATATGTCGGAAGCTACACTTACGGTTCAAATGAGCGAAGCCGACCGCGCGGAGTTCAATGCTCTCAAGCAGGAAAACGCGGCTCTCAAGCAGGACAATGCTGCTTTTAAGACCGAAAATGCTGGTTTCAAGACTCAGCTTACTGGTTTTGAAACTCAGATTGCAACACTCTCTACAGCAGTCGCTGATCGTGAAAGTGCAATTCTCTTCGGAGAAGATTCGCACTATATCGAAAAATTGAAGGATGATTTCAAGATTACCCCGGCGCAAGCCGACGAACTCCTGAAGTTGGCAAAGGACAATCCTACAGCCTTTGCAGCGGTTAAACCATCTTATGATTTGGCTCAGCCAATTCCTGCCCTCGCCGGTAATAAACCAACAGCGGATGGTGCAACTTCTCGTTATTCACGCGAAGGTGCATCGAGTGATGCTGGTGCTCAACTTACAAAACTCACCAAAGATCGCATGAAGGATACCAAAGAGGATTATGCATCTGCATTTACGGCAGTCTGCATGGAACACAAGGATCTAGCCATGCAGCATCGGGAATCTTTCAATGTATAATCATCCGGTCCTAAAGGAGGACAAATAAATGGCCCTACAGAGAATCGGAAATCGTTCTACATTTCCGTTTGACGGAGCACCTGCAGCTACTATAGGACAATATCTAATTGCGGTTACATCTCTTGTTAATGCAGGAAATGCCGCTCTTGCATCTGGTCCTTACAATCTTGGTTTTATTGGTATTACCGTTGAACCAACTGACCCAAAAGGTTACGCTGGAGTTCAACAGGATGATATTGCACAGGTTGTAGCCGGTGCAAATGTTACCGCTGGTCAACAGTTAACATCTAACTCAATTGGTCAGGCAGTACCTATCTCAGAATCGGCTTCTGGGGGTGCGCTCCAACTCGTTATCGGAACTGCGCTTAATACCGCACTTTCCGGCAATCTTGTTGATGTGATGTTGAACCCTGGTTCAGCTTCGTAAGTTAAGAAAGGTTAAAATAAATGCCAGTACTAGGACAAGTTCACATCGACCAGGCACTTTCAGATTTGAGTATCATGTATATGAATGAAAATCTGATTGCTGACGATGTTTTTCCGCCACTTCCGGTTGCAAAGCGTTCGGATAAATATTTTGTTTATTCGACCAGCGCATTCCTATCAACTTCTGGAACGGATGCAAAGGGCAATCCCCTTTCAATTCGCCGCCCCGGAACAGAAGCCGCGTCGATTGACTATGCGGTCTCAACCGATAACTACTATGCTGAAAAGCTCTCTCTGAAATCTTTGGTTTCCGACGAAGAGTTGGCATATGCTGATAATCCGCTGCAACCTGACATTGATGCTACCTATCTCGTTACTGAGCGTATCAAGCTCGATAATGAGGTTCAGGTTGCAAATAAGGTTGGCACTCGTGCCAATTATAATGCAGCTTATCAGGAACAGTTGACAACTGGCTCTACCGGAACTTCATGGGCGCAGTATGCCAGTGCAAACTCTAACCCGTTTACCGATCTTAAAAATGGTCGTATTCAGGTTATCAAGGGTATTCAGCGAAACGCAAATACGCTTCTATTGACCGTAGATAGCGCACGAACCCTTGCAGATCACCCGCTCTACAAGGATTTGTACAAGTTCACCACAATTGAAGGCCAGACGGTTTCTGGTCTTTCTAAGACCATTAGAGGATTGGATGTCATCGAAGGTTTCCAGCAGAAGAATACTCAGGCTGAAAATCCAACTGGCGCAGCGACTACTGGAGATGTATGGGTGGATGATCAGGGCCAGAATATGGCTCTTGTTTACTACCGTACTTCAAACACTGGTCCTCGAACGATGCACTTTGGTCGAACATTCGAAGCTCCAGATGAGACTACCGGAGTACGCGGGTTTCAAGTTCGTCGTTACCGATGGGAAATCCTCAACGGTCAGTATATCGAAGGCTCCTGCCTTCGTGACTGGAAGATCATTGCCAAGGACGCGAATGGCCTTGCAATCGGCGGCTATTTGATCTCTGGTTGTACCCTGTAACAATCAGATATAAGTAAGAATATAAGAAAAGAGTTACATGGAAACTCCGACAAATAAAAAGGTTAATGCTCACGAGATTAATCTTATCAATACTCAGTTGAATGTTGAAATGTCTGATATATATTGTTATCAGGTTTCAGCAGAAAACGGGTTTTATACTGAGCTAAATTTTCAACACGGTCCTGTTTCTGAAAATGGTGTAAACGGAATTACGAACGAGGTACTTCTAGCCGTTGTTCTACATCGCCTACAGAACTTCAAGAGCCATACTAAATGCCCGGAAAATGAACATGCTATTGTTAAGGTTCAAGAAGCCTTACAGTGGCTTTTGCATCGTATACGCAGTAGAAATGGGATAGGAAATTCATGATAGAAATCCCTAAAGGTTACTGCGCTATAGCGGTCGGTGTTCCTAAGTCCGGTAATTATCGTCTTTTATCGGTTAGTCAACGTGTTGTGGTGTTTGAATCAAAAACACAAGCTGAAGATTTTATATACAAGCTTGCTGGGGATCAAAGACAGATCACCACTGACGATAAAATGGAATGGTTTTCTTTCCATCCAAATAGTAAAAACAAAATAAATCGGGCCTGTATAGTGATCGATTACAATCCTTACGATGCTCCTCTACCAGTTCGATCTGAAGCACACGCCATTGCATGGCGCTATCATATCCTTCACTGGTTGGCATTTCATGATTGTGGTCAGTTTGAGAAGCAAAGTGATGGATCGACAATAAACGCTGAAACAAACAGCCTTATAATGCCTCCATCTGTAAACGAAGAGATTCATGATAGTTCCAAGGAGCTAGAAGTCGATGCCCTACGATGCTAATTTCTATGCTCGTTCAGGTGAAGAGCCAGTACTTACTGCACAATTCAATGCTCCTATTGGGTCGTTATATACTATCGTCAATGGTACTTTCACATTAACTCGTAGTGATGGGACTATATTTCTTGGCCCTTCTTCAATAAGTGGTTCTGATCCAGGAGCGCTGGCGCAGCCTCAAGCTTATTACCTGCTTAACACAACCCCTTTCCCAGCACCAGCCGTATATTCCGGTCTTTTCTCTGTGTCCATTACTTCAAATGCGGACTCAATAACTCGTATTTTAGATTACAATTATGAGATAATACTTGCTCAATCTATTATAGTTGAGGGTGCAGCCTATGATCCTACAACATTAATTGGACAAGTTCGTTTTCATGTAGACGATAAAAATCTTGCCAAGGCAATATTTACCGATGCTGAACTTATTTATTGTCTGAGTTTTAGCAATCAAAATCCAATATTAGCTGCAGCATGGGCGCTGGAACAGATAGCAACAAGCGATGCTCGACTTGCATATATTGTAAAGATTGGTGAATATATGCAAAACAAAGCTGAACTTTCTAAGAGTTTTTGTGAAAGAGCCAAAAGGCTTCGATCACTTGTAATTCAATCAACAATAACAAACTCACCAAAACGTATATTTGACCCTAATTATGGGCAAAATAAAGATGGCAATATGGGTGTCTGGTAAGTTAAAGGATCTTCATGAAACTTAGAAACCTAATACTGCTCGTTCTATTGATGATTTTGCCTGTCGGAGCTTGGGCGCAGAATCTCGGCGGCATTACAACTGCGCCGATCTGGCTCTTACGCGGCGGCGACATCACTCCTGTTGCGGACGGTACGGCGATATCGTCATGGACAGCGAATGTCGGGCCTACGCCTACGCAGCCTCTTACTCCGTCCTATCCCATTTACCACACTACGGGGCCGAACAGCCTCCCCTATGTGACGTTTAGCTCGGGTGTAAATCAGGGTCTCTATACCACGTCGTTGTCGTCTAGTGCTGGATCGTACACAGTAATCGGCGTCGTCAGGGTACCTGACACAACAGCTAATCGCTGGCTTTTTGATACCACATCGGGTCGATGGCTTATCTATACGACATCACCCGGTATAGGCGGCCTCGATATGGGGTGGTATGCCGGGGGATATTACGGGACCAGCACAAACACCTCTTTGCTCGATGCTACCACGTGGGCTATCTACGTTTGGCAGTTTAACGCCGGCACCACCACAGGCAGTTTCTACGTTAACGGCAGCCTGATTGGTACCGCAACCTACAATTCCACCGCCATAGGGGGACCTACCTCAATCGGCGAGGCGGAAGATACTGCCCAGTCCGGCAGCGGATCGGTAACCAGTATTGGCGACGTCGCAGAGTTTGCGTTATACAACGCCAACCTGAGCACGAGCGATCTGAACGCAGTGTGTTACACGGAGGCTACAAAGTACGATATTACTACATCGTATACTGCGCCAGCGTTGACAGGCGGAACGATCACGGCCAATACTATTACTTCAACTTCGATTACGCCACAAGAATCCTTGATCACGGGAGGAACTCCCCCTTACTCCACTCAGGAGCAAGCTTCGACAGCAACAAATGGCACCTACTCAAACGTAGGCTCCCCTGTTGTCGGCTCTACTCCATTGTTCCCGGCAAATACCGGGTTGTCTCCTGCGACGACATATTACTACCGAGGAGTAACGACAGACAGTGCGGGAACCCCTGCTACCGTAACGGTGCCGTCCACAACCACGGGTACACCACTGACGACTAACCCTACCTCAGCAACCACGTACACGATGTCGGAGAGTGCTACTTCGGGCGCGATTGGCGCTGCAGTTACACTGACGTTTACCGGAAATGGGACAACTACTGCCGTCGTCACTCCGGCTCAATCGGGCGTAAGCGGATCGTTTGCCACATCGACCGTGACACTGAATGGAACGACAGGGGTAACCGATACCTATACTCCGTCAACGAGCGGAACAGCAACTTTCTCGGCTACGAACGGCGGAGGGCTGACGAATCCCTCCAACCTAACGTACACCGTTAATCCTGGACCTGTCCAGATTGCGCCTAATGACTCTCATTTATTCTACAGTCCCTACAACTGGCTTGTGTCGGGTTCGGCAGCAAAGACAATCAATAGTGGGGCCTATTTCCGCGTCCAGATCGATAACACTGCGACGTGTGTAATTGATCTGACGATAGGATCTGCCGTACCTTATTCTCAGTGTTGGGCACGGCTGGACACTGGGCCATGGCAACAGTATGTACCGACCGCGTCGGGCGCGCAGACATGGACTTTGACCTTTCCTACGGGCACCAGTGAGGTTAAACACTTACTGGAATTCGTTGTCAAATCGACCAACGGCAGCAACGATAGATGGAACACTCAAACCACCGCAATTCAGTTCACGGGCCTGACGTTGGATCCGGGTGCTTCGCTTACAACCCCGGCAATTCGGAAATACTGTGCCCTAATCTGGGGAGATAGTATTTCCGAAGGTCGTTTTGTCTACGGGAATACGCTTCCTAACGACACTGATCAAAACGACATCCTCCCTGATTGGGCATTTTTGATGTGTAATTTGTTGAATGCGGAGGTCGGCATAGTCGCATTCGATGGGACCGGGATAATTACAGCCGGTTCGGGTAATGTCCCGAGTCTCTCGTCGTCATATAACCTGCTTTGGGCAGGGCAAGCAAGAACCTTCTCACCTGTGCCCGATTTGGTAATTTACAATGAAGGGACGAACGACGGAAGCGCAGACATTACTACGGCTTTTGAGACTATCATTAAGGCGATAGGCTATACAGGAACAGCCAACACATTTGCAGGACTAAACGGAACCAGGCAGCTTGTCCTGGAACCTTTTGGAGGCTACGAAGCCTCGAACCTACAGACTGTAGTGGCATCGATAGGTAGCCCTAATGTCATTTACGGATCTACGGCAGGTTTGTGGAATATCGCGGATAGCGTAGACAGTCTGCACCCTTATGCTTACGCTCATTTAGCGTTGGCTCCGCCGGTGGCAGCACTTGCGTTGCCACTTCTGAATCCTGCAACATCAAGCGGCCGCCTCTTTACGAGCCATCAGACCTCAAGGTCAAGGAACTAAACATGCGACTTTTAAAACTTCTGTTAGCTCTCACGATTATTGGATCTCCTGCAATCGTTTCAGCCGCCCCTGTTACATATTCATGGGTACAGATTGATACTACAGGCGTTCTTGTACCAGGAGCGACAGTAACCATCGGGGCTACAACACTAACATCAAACACAACCACTACACTTACGGCTACAACAGTCCCCAATACAGCGGGCGAACTCATAAACGGAACACGCGCCCAACCGTCAGGCGCACCGATTATGACTCTAATCGATTATGGTGATGGAGGGTATAGTATAACATATGACCCAAGTACTTATGGAGAGTTACATGTCCCCCTCACAGTCACCCTTGCTGGTCACACGTTTCTTCCGGCTGTAACAATAGTTGTATTTACGAAAGATAGTTCGTACATTTTAACGGCACTGCCGAATGCGGCACCCACAACCTCGGGTGGGCTGCCTACAGTAAACAGCAGCAACCAAGTCTCCGTAGGTGGTGTAGTCGTCACGACTAACAATGATAAAACAGGGTATAGTCTCACAACTACACCACCAACTGCATCACAGAATGCGGCTACTTTAATGTCGTATACTATCAGTCATGGTCTAACGTTTGGTCAAATCATGGTTCTCTTACAAGCCGCTCCGTCTCTAGTAACCGGTGTTACGAACACATGGAATGCCAGTACACATATATTAAGTACGGCTTATCAGTTCTCTGGTGATGGTTCACCAATCATCACAACATCGACACAATACCCAACGAGTCAGGTAACCAATCCGGCTGTCGCTTCTCGTACAACAACAACCGGAACGATACCTCAACCATAAGGAAATTATATGCCTCTCGGAGACGGAATAGGTAATGATCCCGGCAATAGTCTAGGGAACGATCCAGGGAGCGGAGTCAGTCAAGGTTCCGCTCCTACTGGTTTTCCTTCTGGAAATCCTGCTGGTGTTTGGCACACAGGAATTGACTGGAATTTACTGCCCGATACCTATACACGCCTACGGCCAACATATACCGAAACTTCGAGAGGGAATCAGACGATTAATTTTTCGACCTACCCAACTCAACAATTTAGAGGGACTATTCAATCTTATATTCCAATGAAAGGGCAAGGTATTTTAACCAGTGAAATGGAAGGCACGGCCCAGCACATCACCCATTTCTTATATTGTAATAGAATTGTAAATCATGTACCAAACGCGGCATCTACAGATATATTATTCCTTGACCGTATCGTAGACAGTAATGGACAAACCTACCGTGTAGAAGCCGCCGTAGACGATGGTGGACGTAAGCATCATCTCAAGGTGCCTTTAAGAACACTAAGCCCCGAGGGTGATTAAAAATAGGATTATTTGTGTCATAATTAAGTAAATAGATCAAAGAAAGAGTCATATGAAGACCCTCACTAGCAAAATTCCTAACGTTAAACTTAAACTACCTGTAGCTGGGGGGGCAACTATTCAGTTTACGGATGGTAAGTGTACCGTTTCTGATGAAATTGCAGATATTCTTATCTCTATAGGGGCAGCTCATTACAACATATTCAGACAATATAGTGGTCCATTTCCTCCAAACACCACCATCCTTGTTGTGCGTGATACAGGTTTTGGCGACGTTTTGCTAATTACTCCACTAGTCCGTAAATTAAAAGCTCTCGGTGCCATTGTCGATGTAATGTGTAACCGTGAGAATATGTTGATTTTTGATCATAACCCCTATGTTCGTCGTGTGTTTTCATTACAAGAAGATAATCAAAAACGTGATCGATGGGATATAACTCTAGATCTTCGTATGGTAGTAGAGAATCTTGAACTTGCCGGAACCCATGATCATCGTGTTGACGCCTTTTGCAAAGTGGCCGATATTGAAGCCGGAGACGACAAGCATCTTGATTTTTACCTTACTGAAAGCGAGATAGTATGGGGTAAAGATTGGGTATCTCTTATGCGAGGAGATCAACATACTACCATTGCATATAATTGGACATCTTCCCGCTATAATCGTAACTGGGGCGAATCAACTCACAGAGCGGTTCTAAATCATCTATGTACATTAGGTTATTCTTGTATAGTTACCCACACTACAAAACTCGATCTGTCCTCTTACCATCCTTCAATCATCAATGCTTCTGGCGATTTAAGTATGAGAGAACTGGCTGCTGTTCTTAAAGCCTCAGATGTTGTTTTGACTCCCGATACGGGCATTTTTCATTTAGCTGGTTCCCTCGATTGTCCTACAGTAGCCTATTTTGGGGCTATGGATGTCACAGAGCGCGAGACACATACAAAGCTGGTAACTATCGATGCACGTCATAATTGTGCGCGTTATCCCTGCCGCCAGTACTTTTGTATGAATAAGGCTGATGACGACCAACCACATTGTCTGGATATTCCCCCAGCGGAAGTTGTCAGTGCTATCGAAAAGATACTTGAACGTCCGACTCCATCATATCGGAAAAGCAACAATATGAAGATTGAAACAACCTGTAAAAAAGTAATTGCTACAACTCATTACCGAAGGCCAAAATATTCCCAGCAATTTTTTGATGCACTGGGGAAATGTAACAATATCAAAGATTATCTCGTACTTGTTCATATTGATATTGACACAAACAATTTCAACTCATGTGTAGAAGTACGTAAGATCGCACAGAGTTTTAAGGATAGTGGTAAGGCTGGAGATGTTCAAATCATAGTTTCCCATCCTCGACGCGGAGTTGATGAAAGTAAGTTATTTCTTCTCCCTCTTGCCTTTAGTATCTCTGATTACGTTATATTTCTAGAAGACGATACTATTCCATCCAAAGACGCTCTTGATTGGTTTGTGTGGGCTGGAGACAAGTATAAGGACGATACTGAAATAACATCCATTACTGGCTATAACCGTATATCAAGTATTGAAGGCATTAACCCCTATCAATATGAAGAGCAAGAAGCATTTATTCCCTGGGGTTGGGCAATGTGGGAAGATCGATATGAAGCCATCTATGGCCTTGATGGAAATCTTTACAGATCTAACGTTTCCAATATCAACGGAGAGTTTGACTGGTGGGCACGAGCCAATAAAGTAAAATGTGTATTCCCAACAGTCGCACGTATTCAATCTATAGGTGCAGAACTTGCAGAGCACACTCCATCTCCTGAATGGCACAAAGAAAATGAATTTAACGAATTTGGAGCATGGGATCTTAACTTAAAGGCAGGGAAGCATAAATGGACCAAGATCTAAAAAATACTACGGAATCGTACAAGATTGATCTTCTTAGAAGCATTGATCAAATCAACACTACACAAATTGACAAAGTTGCCAAGATACTACATGATGTTTGGCGCAATCATCATCGCCTATTGATTTGCGGCAATGGTGGTTCGGCTGCAATGGCTTCTCATTTTGTCGCTGATCTATCTAAAGGAATTGCCATTGAGACCGGTGAGCACGGAATGGATGCTCGATGTCTTACTGACAATATCCCTCTTCTCACAGCGTGGAGTAATGATGTAAGCTATGTTGAAGCTCTTGCCTGTGAACTAAAAAATGAATTCAAAACACGCAAGAAACAGAACTACGATTGTCTCCTTATAATTTCTAGCAGTGGGAATTCTAAGAATATTATGGAAGTTCTTAAAGCTGCTAAGGAACTAAAGCTTGACACCATAACCCTTACAGGTTGTGGTGGTGGTGAAGCTCTCATCTATTCTCCGGTGCCGCTTGTGGTTAACAGTGACGATATTCAGATTTGTGAGGATATTCATGGAATAATGACTCACATGATTTTTCGTAAGGTTGTTGATATTGTTAAATCGCAAGTTCAGGTATCAAATCGACAGATGTATATTCAGATCCCTCAAGGTCATGGTGGTGGTCTTGATGACGTTACTCCTGAAAAAAGAGATGAAGTGCGCAGACAGTTGGAGTTAAGGTAATGAAACTTCTTTGTATGTCTGATATCCACTGCGAGTTTGAGCGGTTTGACCCTGAAATGATGCCAGAAGCTGATGTTGTGATTATTGCAGGAGATCTTACAAATTTTGGAAATTGGAGACAACACGAATATGACAAAGCTAAAGTATGGCTGAATCAACTAAGTGAAAATTACCAATCAGTTGTGTGGATAAGCGGGAATCACGATAATGGAATATCTAGTAATTTCACACATACATGTTGTTGCATAGAAAGCCACAGATGGACACTATCAAATGGAATGTCAATTCGTGGTGTTTCAGAAACAAGTTTGTTTGGTCCAAACTGTTTCAACTGGAATATGACATCCAGTAAAGGGCAGCAAGAGGAAACATGGAGTTTTCCTTATGTTGATATTGTAGTCTCTCATGGGCCGCCTTTTGGGATATGTGACAACGGTCTTGGTAGTCCATACGCTCGTGCCTATATAGACAAACATCATCCAAAGTTGTTTATCTGCGGTCACATTCACGAAGGCGCAGGAGAATACCAACATTATAATACAAGAGTTATTAACGTAGCTCGTAGATGGGTAGAGGTAGAAATATGATAACACCACCAAAAGACTTAGTTATTGCTGTTATCAGTTTTAATTTGGGAATAGTGTTTATGCACTACTGGACAATGTGGTGTAAGCGACCATTTAAGGATTAATTTTGAATTTAAATTCTCTCAATATAGTGATTGATTGTGACTCCGGTGGATCTCCTGGTGGTTGGTGGCCTGAATCGCACTTAGAAGGAAACAGATATTTTGGAGGGAGCGAGGAACAGGCTCAATATACTGCTAAATATCTTGTAAAACTTGGTCATCGGGTCACTTTTCGCAACGATTGTCGTGACCATGCTGGTGTTTATGATGGCGTAACCTATATCAATTATCAAGATGGTCCTGCTCCAGATTGCGATGTCTATTGCTCCCAGCGTAACAAGAATTTAGTGAGAGAACGACATGCACCATTACAAGTTCTTTTGTGTCACGATATTCCAATATCTGACCATATGTTTACACACGAAGAGATTGAGAACGGTGCATTAAAGAATGTTGATCTTATAATTCTTCTCAATGAGCATCACAGAAAACTCTACATTGAACACGGGGTGCCAGCATCAAAAATCCGCGTATGTCCAATTATGGTTCCAACGTTTGATATAAATGTAGAACGTATTCCTGGCCGCTGTGTGTATTGTAGTTGCCCTACGCGTGGCCTTGAACGTCTTATGAACTATTGGTCGGAAATTAAGCGTCGTGCTCCTCATGCTACCCTACAAATTTGTTGGCGTTTCAGTATCGCACACGACAGAATGTGTGATGTTGATCGTCCTTGGTTTGAGAAATGGGAAAACGGCAATGAGGAACTTGGTGTATTACCACTCAAAAATTGTAGCCATGATGAACTAGCTATTGAATTATCAAAAGCAGAGTTACTAACCTACCCTTCGACATTCGATGCGGAAATTTCCCCAGCGTCCACAATAAAATCCCAGATTTTTGGCGCGGTGCCCCTCGTTGTAAATTGCGGAGGGATGCACAATACAGTTGAATATGGTCATAATGCAGATTACAACGATTATCCGATTGCAGTTTCAAACGCACTAAACGATCCTGACTGGCAACAGAAAAATCGCGAACTTATGATGCCAGCTATTAAGGATAAATACGATCCTGATCGTGTTATCCATATTTGGGAAAATATCATTAAACAAGCGATTGATAGAAACGCGCACAACAATGGCGTTAATGGACCAGTAAAAATTTCGACCGAATACCCAATCGCCTACGAATCGCAGGATTATCAAAACCCTCTCGGCGCATTGTGGAATACTGGAAATCCGGAATTAGTACAACGCCTTCTTTCATTTGATATAGAATCCCACCTTGATCTTGGCTGCGCTGGAGGTAAATTTGTACGTCAAATGCTTGGTGAAGGTGTTTTATCAATCGGTATAGAAGGTGCAGATTATCCAATCACAAACGGCAATAGTGAATGGATGGGTAAATACTCTGATCATTTCTTCACAGCGGATATAACAAAACCTTTTACCCTCACGTATGACAAATTTGATGTCGTAACATCTTTTGAGGTTCTAGAACATATTCACGAAGACGATCTTACTATGATGTTCTGGAATATAAGCACACATACACACGAAGATTCGATCTGTGTTTTCACTGCTTCGAATGACAGTTCATGGAGTAATGGTGTTGATCTACATGTGACTAAGTGGAATTACGATCAATGGATTAACAAATTCAAACAGTTCGGTTGGAAACCCTCTGATAAACAATCACAGTTTGAGGAATCTGATTGGGGAGGTTGGATAGGGCCATCGACCATGCATTTTGTATTGGAGAGAACAAAATGAAATGCTTCACCTTATCTTGTCCTAACGATGGTAAGATTTCCAAATTATTACCTAACTTTACTACAATTGTGTTGTGTATTGATTGTTATGAACGCGAGCAGGAACGTGATTTACAGATATATAAGAGTAATAGGGTACATAAAGAGATTATTGAATGGATTAAACCAGAAGATAAAATGCCAGATGTTGGAGAGCCAATAATGGCTATGATAGGCACAGGTACAATAAAAACACTTAAATATATTCGCTTAACACACGGTGGTTGGAAATATACACATGATGACAACAACGATATTTATATAGGTCATTCTACTGTTGTTTATTGGGCGCGTTACCCAAAAGGTCCTAAAATAGTGCCATAATAAAATATGGATTCAGCACTAAAAATGAAAGCTGGAAGTAGCCAACACTTCCGGGATTGGCGTTTAAAAGAGTCGTTGAAATACAGAAATGCCTTTAATGCAGCAACTCGTGAAGCTATTTTATTTGTACAGGCAATGGCTATTGCTAACCTTGACGAATTAGTGTATAATAAGGATAGACCACCTTTCGACAAAGAATTAACAGAAGAACTTCGTAACTCATGGTTTACAGCAATTGTAAGAACCGGGGATACAGTTCGTATGACACTTACAGCTACCTCAGAACATGCAGGTTGGCTTGAGTGGGGGACCGAGAGACACGAAATACCTCTTGTTGATGCTGATGCGTTACACTGGATCAATCCCGAAACTGGTGTACCACAATCTCGTAACGAGAATAGTCTCTTTTGGCCTCATATGGTTTCTGGTATTCAAGCAACACATTTTCTTGAAAATGCTGTTGCAGAACATGTTCTAGAAATTGCAGCTATTTATGATCGAGCATTGCGCAATATATAAAAGAATTGGAATGTAAATTGGACGATTTAATCATATTCATTCGAAGTCTTTTGGTGAATGATGCGATTATATTAAGTCTTTTCCAAGCTGCGGGATTAAGTGCTGTATCTGTGACTTCGCCAAGAGAGCGAAAAAATGCTTCGTACCCTTCCATAATTGTTTATGGGTATGAAGATAACCAAGAAAGTTATGGGGATAATACTCTTGCAATCTTTTTTTGGGGGCGTTTTAAGTTAGAGATAGTGACCCGTAGCAACCCTAATATTGACGAAGACGCTTTAGGAACACTAAGAGCTATACAGGTTCGAATACAAGACATTTTGCTTGGAAATCCATTGGTAGGGTTTAGTGGCATCAAAGGTCAGAATGTATCGGCCAATTACAGATGTGATGTTTTTCATCAATCTGCGCCAACTGGTTATTTGCCAACAACCGATCCGACCTATGAACGTTGGGGATCGACTTACAAAGTCATGATGAATCGGATTGGATATTGATCTGTTTTGATCTGTATTTGTATATTTAATTATTTCGCGAATATAGCGAATGTGCAGTAAACAGAAATAAGGAAAATATACTATGGCACTACCTACAGTACAACCAGCGCGTGTAGGCGTACAGGCGCTTATAATCTATCCATGGTCGGCTGGGTCTAGCTACCCATTCCCTTCCAATGTTGCGTGTAACCTTTATGCTCTCAAAGAGATGAACATGACGAAGACTTCAAAGTCTGCGCGTGTTACTGGCGGAGAAAGCGTACACCAACTTGATGCTTTTGAGACTGATCGTGAAACCAAGTGCAAAATCAGTAACGCAAAGGCTGATCTTCGTTACTGGCAGCTTCTTCTTGGTGGCACTTTCATTCTTGACCTTGCGGATTCGTTCGGCCCAGAAACCCAGTATTATACCGAAAATCTTAGTGACCGTTCTGGTTATGTGACAGTTGTCGGCGTATCCACCAACGGTAATCCCCAGGAACTTTATGTGTTCCCGAAGATGAAGATGGATGGCAACATTGGTTTCAATTTGACACGAGATGCTGTTACCGATATCGATGTTGATCTTCTCGCCCTATGGGATTACACCTACGTCCGCCAAGACGGTCAAATCGGTGGAATAGCAGAGCGCTTCTTCGCAAATGGCGCTGTACCTGGCTTCCACTCCTAACGAATTACGGTTCAATGTGAGGAGGAGTTTGTAATTCCTCCTCCTCTATCATATTACGATTATTGGCACATGAGTTGATAATCACTACCCCAATTAAGGAAGAAAAATGGCTGCCAAGAAGAGTATTGTTGCTGAGAAGACTCCTGAAGAGATTCTCAATCCTACACCAAAACCGTTTTCAAACAATGGAACGGACTACGAAATATTTCCTATGCCAGATGGTGCTCTAATGAAAGTGACTGATGCTTTGTCGTCGGTCGTATCTATCATTGATTCCGTCGCACATTTTCAACTCCCTCCTGAAGAGCGTCCCATATTTTCCTCAGCGCTCATGATTCCTATCGTCCCTCAAATTCTCAAAGTGCTACTTCCGAACGCTACTGTAATTATCGCAGCGTCATTGCGACAACCCGAGTCTTGGGTTTCTGACAATCTTCGTATTCACAAACGTCTCGAAGCTCTACGTCTAATAATCGAAGCTGAAGATATACCACTTATCATAAAAAACTTCGAAGCGCTGACGGGGATATTCGGCGACCAGACAGCGCTAACAAACTTGACCGAGCCTTTGTCTATTCAATCTTCGGAAGAGAATATAGATTCACTAAAGAATATATAATGTCATCAATGACAAGACTTCAAATTCAATTATATTTGGAGCAATTGATAGACCAAAAAATTCGCGAATCCGGTGGTGATCCCGATAAGATTCGCCGTGAAAGTGAAGAGACTCCTCAATTAAGTGGTGAGTCTTTCGATACGTTCTTTCGATAGTTAAAATATAAAGACAAAGTATAATGTCAGAAGAAATTGCAAATCCCACAGTAGCGCTCGGCGGTGATCTAACAGGGCTTGATAGAGCCCTGATGGATGCCGAACGCCGCCTGGATGGTTATGCCAAAACTGTAGAAGCAATTGGTGAGCGTGTTCAAAAATCCCTCGGCGGCCCTATCACTGCACTCAATAGACGCATTGATTCCCTTGTTGGCAAAATAGATCTACTCTCCGGGTCTTTCAACGGTCTCACAGCAGCCTCAGACACTCTAAATCCAAAACTAGAAACTACAACTACCTGGTTAAATGGCGTTCGTACATCTGCTGGTATAGCACGAACAGAAATTCGCGGTCTAGCAACAGATTTGGGCGTTCTCGGTCGTGTAACTGATGCTATAAATAACGCTAATAGAGCTGCTGGCAATACTGGCGGAGGAGGCGGCGGTGGTGGACGTGGAAGAACGGCTGCAGGTGGTGCTGGTGGTCGCATAGTAAATCTAGACGCGGCTCGTGCTAAAGCATTTGAAGGCAATAGACTTAGTGCTATAGAATACGACCAATATTTAACTGGTAGGTTAAACGCTTTAGAGGCAGAGCTAGCCGCCGAAAATAGAGCGGTAGCAGATAGTGTTGAATATCAAAGACTCTTGAACACACGGCGTGGCCTTGGAACAACAGTGGCCAGGGAAGCGGCTGCTGACGAAGTCCAAGAATTTAAAGAAGGCGAGATAGAGAAACTTGCCAGCGCCAAAACACTTGCTGCAGAACGCATAGAAATGGAAAAGGAAGTTGCTGCGGCAGAAGCAGTACTATACAAATACGAAAAGGATATGTTTGGTGCAGCTGAAGCTGACAAATTAGCGTTAGCACGTATAGTAATAAAAGAAGAAAAAGATTTAGAAAAACAACGAGTCTTACTCGCTAATTTTGGATATAAAGAAGATGAAAAAGCGTTTAGGCAGAGTGAGGCAGAAAAGTCCGCAGCCTTAGCCCTTTCTGTTGAACAATATCAACGTTCTGAGGCTATTAAAACAGCCGTTAATAAAGCTGGGAGTGTTGAAAGGGCCGAGAATGAAGCAGATGCTATGTTGGCTGCTGCTTCAAAACAAGGTAAGATTGACTACCTACAATCTCCCGAAGCCATAAAAGCACGAGCAAAACAATCTTCTCAATTTACAGGTTCTGGTTCGCGTGATCTTATGGGTCAATCCTATATGATGGCGAGTGCCGGGTTTGCACTTGCGGCTGCTGGTGGTGTTGCTCTATATGGTATTGGTGAGCTTGTAAAAAATGGTATGCAGACCGAAGATATGATTAAGCGTATCCAGGCAACTGCCGGTGATACTAGACCATACGAACAAATACGTAAGGAAGTAATTGCTGTTGCCAAAGCTTATGATCAGATGCCTGATGCTGTAGCGCAAGCACTATACCCTGTTGAAAGTGCTGGATTTAAGGGCGCTGAGGGAATGAAAGTTCTTGCTAATGCAGCCAATTTTGCTAAAGGTAATGAAGCAGAAATGGGTGATAGTACTGAACTATTAACCAAAACATTAATTGCCTTTAGACTCCATGCTTCTGACGCTGCGGAAGTTACAGACATTTATACACGTGCCGTTACCGATTCACTACAACCCGGTAAGGAAATGGTCCCGGCGTTCGCAAACGGCATGGAGATGGCGAAGAATGCTGGTATGAGTGTGCAGGAATATTCTGCTGCGCTCGCCAACATGACTCAGACAACTAAGAATGCTGCAACTGCATCTACGTATCTTAAAAACTTCATGAACGGCCTTATCAACCCAACGGTTGCTATGCGCAAAGAAGCAGATAAGTTGCATCTTAGCTGGCTGGCTTTGGGTGAAGGTTCCGAGCATATTCGAAAGTTTGGTTTTGAAGAGACAATACAGGAACTTGAAAAGGCAACCGGTGGCAAATCAGACATGCTCGATAAGCTGTTTCCTGATATGCGTAAGAATCAAGCTGTCTTTTCATTGCTGAATGATGGCGGCGTTCGATTTGCCAAAACACTTAATGATATTTCCAACTCAGCCGGAAGTACAACAAAAGCCAGCGACATGATGAATACGAGTTTGGAACAAACTCAGAAACATTTTAATGCTTCAGTGGCCTCATTCGCTTCAGATGCCGAGTCTATATTAAAACCTACAGTCATTAAATTAATGACAACAATTGAGGGGGCTATTACTACTTTTAACGGTATGTCACCTGCAATGGAAGGTGCTATTGTTAAAACAACCACATTTGCTGCGGTTAGTGCTGTGTTGATTGGTGCCCTATTCACAATTGTTGGTTATGGAATGCGTATAGGTGCAGCGTTTAAGTCTTGGGCACTTCCACTATCAGTAGTTACAACGGAAACAGGAGAGTTGGCTGCTGGAGGTATTGCTCTATCAGAAGTGTTCGGTGGCCCTGTAGTTTGGGCAATAACTGCTTTGGTAGCAGTAATAGCCGGTCTCATTTATCTATACGATAAATTAGGTGATAGTCACACAAAAACTAATCAGGATTTGCTGGATGAGCAAGACGCCCATTTGAAAGCTGCACGAGCAGGGCAAGAACATGCACAAGCTACATTGGCCCTGCTTAAACAACTCGCTGACCTGAATGACAATAAAGGGCCAAAAACAAAAGAGCAATTAGATGAAATTCACGATATTCAGAATAAAATATCATTGCTATCTCCTGATTTGGTTAGCGGCTACGATGCTCAAGGTAATGCTATCTTAGTTATGGGCAACAACGCGGCTACTGCAGCGAACAATCTTCGAGATATGACCGCAGCGGCTCAAGATGCCCTCGAAAAAACAGATCTGGTAACTGCTCAAGGTACGGCAGAACAAAGAGACGACAATGCTACGGATATCAAAAGATTACAGTGGTCTCTCAAGACCGGTATGGTGCCCACAGAAAATCCTAATGGTAACGCATTGCCGTGGTTGAAAGGGTGGCAGTTTAGAGATGCAGATCCCAACAATCCAGAAGATATGAGTAACCCATACACTTCTCAGTATGAGGGTAATGGATTATTTGGCAGTGGTGATGTAAATGGTTTAAAAACTTCAGTTCTTCATCATGGAACCCCTCAAGAATTGTCTGATGTGGCAGCACAATTACGTAATTTGGGCACAATACAATCAGGCTTAACACAAAATTATAATCAATCAAGAACAGATGCGGCAATGGACGCAACCAACCCCAATTCGTCCGGGGCAATTGCGCGAACTATCATTGAAGTGGGCCAGAAGATGGGTGCATCACAAAGCCAGATTCTATCGGCTGTTGAAACAGGTATCGTAGAAAGTGGTTTGAAAAATCTTCCAGATCTTGGGAAACACAACGATCATGATAGTATAGGGGTATTCCAGCAGAGACAGGGAGAGACAGACAAATGGGGTCCTGTTTCTAGCATGACAAACCCTGCAACAGCGGCAGCATCATACTATAATCAACTATTTAAGATTTGGAACCCTAATCATACCCCAGGTAACAATGCGGCTAATGTACAACAGCCTAGAGCAGATTTGCGTGGTCGCTATGATCAAGCTGAAACTGCGGCACGAAAAATTATGGATCATTATAATATTAATGATTTTGATCCAAACCGTCCTCTTCGCGCTCCTGATAATAGTAAAAAAGGTGTGAGTGATGGTAGTACTTCAGGTAAGGGTATAAAATCTTCTTCAGCGGCAGATTTATTATCTGAAAATCAAACAGAAAGTGAAATATACCAGTCAAAGATTGACGCACTGGACGCTGCTACAACCGCATGGGAAAATCATCTTCGCGAAACACATAAACCTATTGACGCGGATGTAAACGCATTCGCACTTCTTAATGAGAAGATGAAAGTAGCGATAAGTACTGTTAAGGAGATGAAAGAACATATAAGTATACTTTCTGACCCTGAAAAAATGAAGCATGGTAAGGGTGCAACTCAAGACCAAGAACATGCTTACGAAGCAGCAAAAGACAAACTTAAAGAATTAACCGCTGCACTTAGAGAGGCTGAAAATGGTGAGCATAGTTTTGGGGATTCTCTAGATGAATTTGCAAAAAAACATGCTGAAACATTAAAACAAACTGCTAAAGACACTGCTGAGGCTGCACGAGCATATGTGGAAGCTAGTCGCTCACTTCATGATGCGACTGCGTCCGCTACGGGCAAAACAGACTTGTCAGATAAGTTACAGGCCATTCAAGATCAGGCGCAACTATATTTGCATCCCACTGATCCAAAACAAAAACCACAATCGGCTGTTGATGTACAACGGTATGTCACGGCTGCTACAAATGCTGCCAAATCAGAAGATTTAGATACAACGATAGCAGCCACAGATCGCCAGACTCAGGCATTGTTCGCTTTGGGCGCAGCAAGTCGGGATAATTTACGTAATGGGTTTATAAAAGACATACATGATCTACGTGCGGAACTAGATGCTGGCACTATAACATCTGAACAATTCAATGAGAAAATGGCCCCTATTGCCGAAACTCTACGCTCCGCAGATTGGCAAGATGCCACAGATATGATTTCTGGCTGGCAAGATGCTGTTAAGGAAGGCCATCTCTCTCTTGAGAGCTATATCTCTGATTTGAAGACGTTACAGGGTGCTTCTCTTTCGCCGGAGGAGGCAAAGACTGTTGCATCAGATATAGCGACTGCGACCAAACAACAACTCGCCTCTACACAAGAGGATGCGAAAAAGACTGCTGATACAATTGGAGGATATTTCGAAAAAGCATTTGATGTACTCACCAGTAAAGGTAATCGATCTGAGAATATTCGTAAGGCTGGAGAGGATATTCTTAAAGAATACGAGAAGAAGTCGCTGACCGATTTCGTTAAAAAGGAAGTTTTGTCGGTTGAGCTAAAAGGTAAAAATCCGAAAGAAGATGCTACTAAAAAAGCTGCGGATGACGCTAAGGCATGGGTTGATAAATATGCTCAAGTAGGTAATATTGTAGTACCAGCATTGAATGGTTTGTCTGCAATAATTAACACCAGATTCCCAGAACTAGTTGCGGCCTTAACTGGTGTTGGGAAATCATCTGGATCTACTACACCCCAAGCACCCCCAGATCCTTTAACCGAGACACAGAAAGCAGTTGATCACGTGATCGCTACGCAACAGGTGGGTGGTGATGGTGGAAGTAGCGGCGGGAATGGAAAAGGCACATCCAGTGCAATTGGAGCCACACAAGGACTTGGTAATGTATCTGGTGATATTAGTGCATTCAACAGTATATCGGATGCAGCTAATTCTCCGCAAGGCTCTGTTTCTCAAACTACAGCGGATGCGAATGCGGTTACGGCAGGAGCAGCGGCTTTAGGATTGAAAGGTGACGCAACAACCCCTGTAGAAAAAACTTTAAGTAAAGTCCAATCTGGTTTAAAAGTTGCTCAAAGTGTAATGTCGTTAATGCCAAAAGCATCAACAGTCATAACTGCAGCATCGCAAGGTATGGCTGCAGCCAATGCTGCGAGTGCTGCAGTAGCCGCTGCTACATTAGGTCCTGTAGCCGGTGCTGCTGTCTCTGCCGCCACAACTGCAGCAACAGCCAGTGCTGGGGCGGCTGCAGCCGCCTCGGCGGCCACGGCTGGGGCGGCTGCAGCTAGTATAGGTGCGTCCGGGGCGACTGCAGCGGCGACTGCAGCCAAAACAGCATCAACTGGTATGGCAGGATTAAGTACGGCACTGGGATATGTCGGTCTTGCAATGTCTGTAGCACAGATGTTTGGGGCTTTTGGCAATGGTGGACCTTCTAAATATGCCGTTGGGGATGTTACACAAAAACAAGATTTCCAAGATGTGTTTACGGATTATAGTCCTATAGCTAAAGGTCAGTATACAGGGCAGGACGGACTACGTGCGCTATTGGGGACTACAAGTATGGGCGCTGCTGGCGTTCACAGTATGGAATCCGGCCCAGCGCCAACCCCCGCAAACCATACAATTGTTAATCATATTACAGTGAATGGCAATCCAGATCCTTCAGCTATTCATTCTCATATAGTTAATGATACTTCTGAGGCGCTGGGTCATCTGTTGACCATTGATAACGCCCGTAGAGGAACTTCGTGATGACGAACCAAACAACATGCACATTGGATGGATACACCTTTCCTTTTAACGCTCCTAAACAGGTTCCATACCAGCCTGTGTCAGCCACATACGAACCTACACTTCAAGGCGGTGTTATCACAACCTATGGAGTGATAGTTTCAGATCAAACCATAGAATTGATGTGGCCTACCATACCAACGGCTATATATAATGTTCTGGTAGGTAAGGTAGCTCTTGTAAAGAATTTAGTGTTCACCGACTGGAATGACCCGCCAACTTCCTACACCGTATTTTGCATGGATCTAAAACCTGCTGATGGACAATTAAAGGGCAGTTTGGACGCATTGATGAATGTAACCTTAAAAATGCAAGTCGTATCAATGCCGTAACGCAACATAATGACATACAACTTATTAAATACAACCCGACATGGAATTATTCGCTGCCTTGCATTGGAGGCTGATGGCGTCACCACGTTTATGGATGTTAGTTCATATGTACAAAGATATGAAACTGATCATACTGATGTACTTGAATCTCATAAACTTACATTAACACTCACAAACGCGAACGGATATTTTGACACTTATGGATCAACTACCGCTGCGAATGTTTTTGTTGAAGGTCGCATAATTAGTCTTGAAATTGGATTTTATGATCCATCAACCGAAACCGATTATTATTACCCAATTTTCTTTGGTTCGATTACCGAAACAGATTGGGAATATAGACGTTTAAGTTCTGATCTATTTTCTGTCATAGTTTTCGATCCCATGTATCCATTGTTGACCAAGAACGTCACAACTAACCCTTGGTACAATCAACAAGCAAATTTGATAGCTTCGGACATGTTATTTCAATATGCGAAGAGCGCAAACACCAATCTGTTTCCGCTGGACTACGTTGTTCCATTTGTGCAGTTTCCAGGAATGTCTGTTGCTGATGCCTTTGCAGATATATTCAACCTTGTACTATATTTCGTGTGGTTCAACTATACGGGAGCATTAGCGACGAGGCCAAGAGTTGGCAGTGCTGCTTCCGGCGCTCCTGCCTTAGTTGGCTGGCCTGACGCCACTTCTCCGCCGGATGATAGTCTTGTTTCTTTCGTGTTCCCTGACGGAACCATAACAATGACTATAAGACCAAGCAATCGTATATTTACATTTAATAATCAGGTTACGGTTTTGGGTCAGTCGCTTAATGAAGTAATTACCTATGGACCACCACAACTTCTTACATCGTTAGGTAATGCCAATACTCTGAATAGTATTTCTACAGGTAAAGGGGCGAGTTATCTTGTTCCGTTGACGCAGAATAGCCAATCTCAAAATTTGTTGACTGCTACCGGCGTTTACGCAGTTGTTTATTGTCCGAATTTTCACAATTCTTCCGGTGGTGATGTATCTGGAAGTCCCGATAATCTTAAAACACTATGTGCTGACCCGACAGCTATTACTCCTGATGGAACACCTGTTCCTATGGGGCCGTGGGAGAGTAATGGGCATAATAATGATACCGGTCCATATCCCGGTGTCATAGCCACTGATGACAATGGTCACGATATGGGGATGTTGTTTCTGTTGGTAGCTGCTCTCTCCCCGGCGACTGGATTAACTGTATGGCAAGATTTGCCATTCTTTGGTTACGCCAACTCAGACAACAATGGTTGGGATTTTGATATTGACATTTATGGTCAACCAGTTGCAAGCACTAACGCTACACTTACAAAGATCACTGATTACAATTCCATTTCATTTTCTTTGGCAACCGCTATTGATGTTTTTGGGGATCATCGGACTTACCAAGTGCTTAATCCAGAAGACTCTACATCCCTTCAACCATTAGGTATGGGTACACCCGTAGAAGTTTATGTGAATTTATCATCCCTTCCATCTCCCACAACACTATCAAGCAATGTGTCTCCGGTTGCGACAACAATTCCACCCACCCCTCAAACTATTCAAGTAGTGAGTGCGTCTGGTTACACAACTCCTGGTTCACCACCAAGTATTGCAACAATGAACGTAATTGCTATTGGTACTGGCAAAACCAGAGAATATGCAATAATTCGCAAAATAACAGGAACTACTTTTGCTCTTCAGAACTCATTACAATATAGCCATCTAGCCGGGGAAGAAGTAACCCCAATGACACTGGTTATTTCCGCTGATGGATTATATATATCTCAACTTGCGCAGATTGCTTACGAACAGGGCCAAATCGTTTTTTACGATATGACCTATAAAGATTATGGTTCGGACAACCCCCCACCAGTAATTTTAAGCTTGACTTCTCAACCAAGTGGGGGTGTAGATCTTGCATGGACAGTAGATGCTCATGGAGCTACCTCATATAGCCTATATCGAGGGTTAACTTCTGGGGGCGAAACATTACTTGTTTCGGGGCTAACAGGAACCGCTTATAGCGATACAGGATTGATAAATGGAACTCCGTATTATTATTATATAGTGCCATATTATGGAGCAATAGCTGGAACTGCATCCAACGAAGTCGAAGGAATCCCAGATGCCCCAGCGTTTCCAAACAATCAACCACCTGGGTATACATCGTCTGGTGGAACTTCAAAAACTGTAGAAGAAGCAGGTTATCCAGATGGTGAAACATTTGACTTAACCTATTTAACAGTACCTGCCCCACAAGAAATATTCCAAACATCTCGTTATACAACCACGAATGCTACGGGCGATTCGTTCACTTATACAATTGGTGGGTTACAGTTCGGTCGTGGCTATACAGTAATACTCAGTTATGGTGATCCAACAATAGTCCCACCAAACACAATTCCCCCAGCGGCTCCTAATTTGCCAACATCTGGTCCTGGTTTTCGTGTATTTAACATTATATTCAACAACGGATTCATAGATGAAAATTTTGATACATGGGCAAACGCGAACGGATCATTAGTAGCCTCAACTAAAACTTATGAAGGTATTGGATGTGATGCGTCTGGGAATATAATTATCACTTTTCAAAATGTGTCACCTCCGAGTGGAACCCCATCAGGTCAACAATACGGAAATGCAATGATTTCTGCCATAGAGGTCTACGATCCCCAAGGTATCGAAGCAACGGGGGCAGTCATAAATTGTGGTGACACAGAAATCACACCAACACCCCCAACAGTGGATGTGACAGGTGCATATTCACCAAATCAATTACTATACGGTATTAAAAATGAAGAAATAAATAACCCGTTGCTTGGTACATTAGATCAGTGTACTGAAACTGGTCAATGGTTTATGAATATGAACGCTTGGCAGCGTAATCCGGTTTATCAAAAAACCGCAAGTATTCCGATAATTGAGCCTGGTCAAATCATCAAGTATTTTAACCCCAGAGTTGGGGTTCAAGGGTCTGATCAATGGTCTTATGTTCAAAGAATTGTACGTGTTGGAGAACGCCAAGATGTTAAAACTGCTACTATGTATGATGAATATACAGGATTCTTGTTGTTCTCTCAAGAACGTGGTGGATTTACGCAACAACAACTAAATTCTAAACCTCTTGCTCTCTGGCCTTTAAGTGACGCTGTAAATGATGAGACGGCACAAAATCTAATTATAGGATCGACGTATACTGGCGCATACACTGGGGTGGTGATTTCTGGATCTTCATTATGTGCTGATCAGCCATTTGGGATGCAGTCGGGCTCGTCTACAACGCCTGGTATTCAAACGACTGTACAACCAGAGAGTCTGCCACAATTCACGATAGAGTTCTTGTGTAATCTCCCAAGCATAGACAACGGCCTCGGTTTTGCAGGAACAACAACGCAATGGAGTAGTTTAACCTCCGGAATTATGTTTAACTGTAATACCGATACAGCCAACGCGATTTACGGCGTCCCAACTGAGTTAATAATCGGCATGGCATTCACAGGAGGGACATACACTACAAGTTATACCCCGCGACCCTTCAATACACTGGCGCATATTGTTATGACTTGGGACGGTGTAAATCTAGCAGTATATTTAAACGGAGTTCTTATTCAATCTTTTATACCGTCCGGGACACCACTTGTGGGATCTAATTTATTTTCGCTTGGGTATGTACAAGGGAGTGGTGGAGGATACCCAACAGCAGATGGTTTTACTGATTCTCAATATAATAATCTTGCGATCTACAACTATCCATTGTCGGCGGGTGCCATACTTAATCATTACAATGCGATTGCGGTAACATAAATCATGAGTGGTCTCTACACATCAATTGTAAATACATCCCAAAGCCGAGCTAAAGCGGAAGCTAATGCTACGATTGAGACTCAAAAGGGTGCTGTAACACGTGTTTATACAAATGCAAATGGCACTTACGCAGCAGATGTATTGGTTGCTGGCCAAATACAGTCACTTATTCAAGTTGAAAATTCTACAGGTAATAATCTCAGGGCTGGCGATCAAGTTACTGTTAATAATACTAAAGGTAAAAATCACAACCCTCAGATTATAGGCTATGGGTCTTCCGGCACTGGGACAAATGCTCTTGCTGCTGCTTCCGCACAATCTGCAGCGATAACAGCCGCTGCTAATTTAGCCTCAATTCAACCACCAATCCTTGAAAATACATCATTTTTGTTGGAGGCTGCAAGTACTGAAGTTAAAGGGTTTGTACTTGATCCAGGTGCTAATGTTTATTTTGCGACAACTCCAGAAAGTGTAACATCAGGGGGTGTTAGCGATGGATCGCTGACCATAACTGCCGTACCGCTCGTTCTCTTCTCTTTACCAGATCCTGCCACCACTAAATTATTTCATAATACTATTGTTGATTTAATTGATAGTTATGAAACGTCAATGGGAATGTATCGCCTTGATGCTATTAACAAGATTTGGATACGTAGAGATGTAGGTGGTGGCTCATCGTTATTGTTACCGGCAACAACAACCCAATTAGGTGGTATAAAAGTCGGATCTGGTTTATCTGTTACTCCAGACGGAACACTTTCAAGTACCGGTAGTGCAGGGGGCGGTGTTATCCTTGTACCATCACTACCATCACCAACCAGTGGTAATCGGGGACAAATGTATCTATTGGAAGGTGTTGCACCAGCACCAGGTACTACTACTAAGTTAGCTGTCCCTGCATCTATGACATCTACAGGACCAGCTACGGCTTGTGTTGCTGCTTTTCAATTTAACGAGGGCACCGGCACATCCACACAAGAAGCGGCCAATAGCCAGACTGGTACACTGCAGACTGGTATGTCTTGGACGACAGGCGATGCAGGATATTGTTTGCTTGGTGCATCTAGCAATAATGGAGTATTATTCCCGGATACTGACCTGGTTTTAGGCTCCAATCCTCGCGAGTTCATGATAAGGTTTAAAACGGCGTCAGCGCCACTGGGTGTTTTATTCTCGATGGGTCCGGCTACAGGAGACGGTCAGATTAACATCTATACAGAATCAAATTTCTTAAAAATAAATAATGGCAGCACTATTGTTACGGGAACTACTGATGTAGTCGATAACAATTGGCACACAGCATTTTTTACGTTTGATGGCACGACTTGGACTATCTATTTAGACGGCTCCGGCACAGCCGAGGCTAGCGGGACCTTTACAACAATTACTGCATCAAATACAAATGCCTGTATAGGAGGATATGAATTAGTACTTGGCAATTACCCGTTTATAGGTAGCTATGATTTCTTTTACGCCTTTAACCGCCAGCTCACGAGCGGCGAACGTAGCAATCTCTACACGAATCCGTATTCGATATTTGAGACATTGGGGACAAGCGATACGCTTTACATCTCTATACAGACCTTATCTGGCAATGTTATGCAACAAATCATACTACCATAATCTTTTTAATTGTTCACAGACAAAAGACATTCTGGTATACTTAAAAAATGATATCCATAACAAATACACAAGCGGTTGTAGGCACTATTCTTGGACTATTCACAATAGCTTCAATGATATCGGCATTTTTAAGTAAGCGCAAGGAAGAGATATCAGCAGCGAAATCAAAATCAGATGCGGCAACGGCAGACGCGAAAGCGAAATCGGACGGGGAAATTGCAGAAGCTAAACGAATAGCTGAGTTAATCAAAGCAACGCGTGATACTGAAATAGCAGTTGCCAAAGCCGCTTCAGCGCAAGCGGCTTTAGACCGGGAACTTGAAGCTCGTAAAGAATTAAGTGATGCATGGTCCGAACTCAATGGCCAAAGAGCTACAATTAACGCGCGAGTCGATGGGCTTCAAGAAACACTCTATACTCAATTGCTTGATGCGGAGCGACGACTTGGAGATGTGATGCAACAACTTGGTGCGGCCCAGGCTGATATCAGAGCAGCTAAGGCAGAAGCTCAAAATTATAAGGATCTGTGGGAGCATGAGGTAAGTGTTGGTAAGGAATTAATGTCGAGAGTAAAAGTACTCGAAGATAACGCCAAAAAACATGATGACACCATGAATGTAACCGAAACCAATATTGTCACCAGAGCCCCAAAACCATAATATTGACAACTATTCAAAAATCCTGTATAATATAAGTGTAATTATCGAAAGAAAAGGATAAATATCATGCCCAGTATTGAATCAGACGTTCTTCATTGGCTCGTTGTAAAGCCATATGTATACTTTGAAACACACCTAAAAGGTATCGCTGATGAAAACGCAGCGACCGCCCAAATTGAAGGTTTGGTAACTCCACTTACCGAAAATCTTACAACTTATTTTCAGTCAGAAATTACCACACTTCTCAGCGCTGATGGAACTCTCAGTGAAGCAGCAGTTGCTGCAATTCTTCAACCAAAAAATGATACCGCTATTGCTATAGTTGTATCTGGTCTATCAAAGATCAATCCTGTAGTTGGAACAATCGTTAGTGGCCTGTCTGCGTATGCGGTCGGTCTCGTACCAGGCGCAATTGCAACAGCTTACGCTGCGGCAGTAGCAGCATTGAAGAAAGTCGCTTAAATGGCAGATGTTACAGAGACAGTCGATGTTAAGCAAACAGTGACCAATACTGCAACAAATGTCAGTACTGTCACTGCCGCTCATTATCAAAGCACGACCATTCATATTCGTGAAGCTGTACCTGAACATCCTCCACGTGTTGGAGATCCTCACTACAAATATTTTAACCAAGCCAAAGCACGTCTTACCAAACTTGGTAAGATGAAGTGCTGGGTTGGAAATCATGAGTGCGCTGGGGATCTTGAATTACACCATTCTTTAGTTGAATATTCACTACAAGAAGGTGTGGATATTTCAAAGTTCGAAGAACTATATCCCGAGTTCGGTCTTACATCTGATGAACAATTTTTGGAGTTCATAGAAGGTGAAGGGAATCTAACTGTACTTTGCCAAACCGGAGACACCCCTGTGTTGATGGCTGATGGCGACCAAAAGCCAATAAGTGAAATTAGTATCGGTGATGAAGTTGTGGGACACGACCTAAACCCTCATTTAGTCACTGGTACTGGAAGTCGGTATGTTAGTGAGTATATCAATATTGTCAATGGATATGGTGCCACTAACGAACATCCCTTTCTCGTTTCTGGGACGTGGAGGCCGGTTGTCGAACTTACCGATTCTATGTTCGTGCTTGAGGTGGTCGGAATTAGTTTCGAAGATTTGGAGATTCTCGATTCTGTTATCGGTTTTAATTCCATAGTTGGAGCAAAACGATTGATGACCTCCTTTCCCTCGAATGAAAGACATGTTACAAATCGGGCAAATTCTTTGTTTGGGATAAATCAGTTTGTCAATACTTCTACGCGAAGATTCACAGACGGAACTACAAGTGGTGTATTTACTGGCGACTTTGTGAGGCACGGTGAATTGCCCTTCACAGATACGACAAATGTTGATATCGTATCTAATATTCCGGCCCTCAAGGCACGGTGGGCAGCGCCTCGGCAAATTAGTAGAAAGTTCCATAGTGGTTTAGTATACCACATAGAGGTGTCAGGTTGTAACAGTTATATTGGTGGTGGATTGGCTGTACATAATTGTCGTCTTCACCATATAGGATTACGTGGTATTCATTTACTTCCATATCCTTTATGGCAACCACAACGTTTCTGGAAAGCGGATACTGAGACAGATGCAATTGTCATGCCAGCAAGTGGTGCAAGTATCGGTGATATAGAAAGCCAGCATCAGGAATGACCACAACGACAAAAACCCGTTTCCAAATATCTCTCGCATTCGTCCTGCAAGCTGAGGGCGGCTATACAGATGATCCTGGCGACAACGGAGGCGCAACCAACTTCGGGATAACCCACATAGACTATGACGCCTACCGGAAATCTAAGGGTGAACCAACGCAGGACGTGCGGCTCATTACACAGACAGAAGTAGAGGACATCTACAGTACGCGGTATTGGTCCCCGTGTCACTGCGAAGGACTGCCGGTCCCGCTCGATATCGTGACCTTCGACTGTAGCGTAAACGAAGGCATTGGGCGTGCAATCCTGACACTTAACCAGATTTTCAACACATCTGCAACGAGCGAGGAATGGTCACAAGCTTTAAGTGACGCTATTCACAACACGCAACACCCGGCGAACCTAGCGCTCGCTGACATCAATGCGCGCGTCCAGTTCTACGAGTACCTGGCCACACATTACCCGCACGATGAACAATTTTTACGAGGCTGGATTAATCGCCTTGACGCCCTGAAGACTGCCACCGACATTCAGGGATAGGAGGAAATATTATGAACCCATGGCTTTCCGCCATACTCGGCGGCGCAGTTGTTGCTGTCGGTGCATTCGTGTATCTTGCAATCAAGCTCAAAAACATGAACCTTTAGGAGAAACCAATGGACGCAACACCAAACAATCAACAGGGAATCGATGCCGATGCTGCAGCAACCGATGCAGTAAAAGAGACCGTTGATGAGATGGAGCCAGAGATTACAGCATTAGGTCAAGATGTGGCAGAAGTCAAGCAACGTCTTGATGCCTTGGAAAGAATGCTCGGCATAGGGACAGGAATTGGGCGGCAACAGATCCCTTTGTTTTTATCACAGATCCCACAACCGGAGGACTGAAATACAAGTAGATCCAAATGACCCACCAACCCTCGACAGTTTCGAGGACGCGCAATTCCCGGACTCCGCACAGGCACAGGCAGACAATAAGCCAAAGCCTAGCAAGCCTAAGCCCGAAGGCTGGCTTGAAAAAGATATCAACAACATCGTTGAGGAAATCGTGACCGTAGGCGAACCCAACGAAGACGCTTAGGTCTATCCCGGTTTGTATGGAGATAAAAATGAACATTGGATTAAAATCATCAGAAATTACTAAGTCGTTAGCCTATTTCGGTCAGCTCGAAGGTGCGGACATGTCGGTACTGGAAAAAGCCACGGCTGGCATGACTGGCACACTGGATCTCAAGCAGCCGGTGACGGTCAACGGGGTCACTGAGGCACTCGATATAGACATCGTTATTTCCCCCGATGTGCCAGCAACTCCAACAAAATGACTGCCAATCTAACAACCGCCGACTTTGATTGGGTAACCTTTGCCTTGTCGCTCCCGTTCGTCTTTAGTTTTGTAGGTAACGATCTGCAAGTAACCACTAAGGTTGACGAGATCAATTGCAAAGTGTTGTTTCACCTGAACATATCAGGTAACTGGATCGAAGCGCAGATAGCGGAAGTGGACGCCGGAGGTTTACCGATCACCTTCCTTGTCAAAGGCTTTGTGTTGAATCAAATTATGGAACATGTGTCCAAGCTACCTCCGCTGGTTACGGTTCACCGCAACAGCAATGGTGTAACAGTCGAGATAGCTGGGCTTGCAATCGAGTCCGCTGTAATTAACGCCAACTCACTCCAGGTCGCCGCAGAGTTCGAATAGAGGCACCCCATGCACGATGATTTGCTATCACTCAACTCATGCAATTTCTGCGCACTAACTCGCTAAAAAGGGGAAAATAGAATGAAAACTAGACTTTGGGCACTTATGTGTCTATCACTCCTGCTCTCCGGCCCGTCGTTTGCACAGACAATCGTCGGCCCAATCAGCCCGTCCGGGTTCCAGAACTACGGCGGCGTCACGATCAGTAACCCGCAATACCATTTGATTTTCATGGGAGCCTACCCATCGGCAACACAGTCCGCACTTACTCAGTTTGTTAAGTATATCGCGTCCAGCCCGGACCCGGTAATTCTGCAGTACGATTCAGGTGCACTCGGCGCATACTCATCATCGATCAACGTAGCCACCGCTTCAACGATGGATGTAGGGCCAGCGTCTACGGTTGTACAAAATACGTATGGGCCAACTGGCCTGCTTAACTCTATCCTGTCCAAGATCTTCGGCAGGCAGGGCGGCGGCAACGATATCTACGTCATATTTGTCGCACCTGGAACTACTTTTACTTGCAACGGGTATGCAGCAGGTAGTCTACATACATGGCTAACCTTCCGCAAGGGGCTCGTGATCGCAGTCAATTATTATACTGATTTCTCATATATGACGGAATTGTTGAGTCTTGAGATTGACGACACGCTGACAGATCCGCTCGATAATTGCTGGCATGAGGATGCTCAGGGGCAGAATCTAGGCTCCGGCATGTATGAGATTGCGGAACTGTGTGAGTGGCTGCCGAAGACGAGGGGTTCATATGTTGTTAATCAGGTCTACAGTCTCGCTGCAGGGACTTGCCAGTAGAGGAACTAAGACAAATGGATGAAGTTATGGCCTCCCCAACATTTCATATTTAGACCAGCCAGTCCAAATTTCTTTATCCTTCTTCAATTCAACCATCTGATAAGTTTCCAGTAAAGCTTTAGGGTTACGCAATTCGTCATATCGAACCAGAATAAGACGATTGTCTGACGTTCCGTAAAACCCCATGATTGCATGACCACCATGTTTCTGATAAGCTTTTAGATAGGCAAGTTGATGGGACTCAAAGACAGACCAACCAATAGGTTGGTCTTCTCTTATCCTTATTAATTTTTTAACCTCAAAACCTACCGCTCGACCGTCAGGGGCAACACCACTTATATCAAAAGGATTTTTCCCATAAGTGCCGTCTTTGACTCTCCACAACAACCATCCCTCAGCGTTAGCACCTTTTATAAGGGGTTGGTAAAGTTCACGTTCATTCATGTGTTTTCACTTTCAATAAGTTCAAGTGTATATACAAACTTTATCAGATACTTTTCAGGATTTTCAAAGTCTGGGGGACATGATACATTAGCTTTAAAGAATATTGCGGCTTCACACACTTTAAGACGAGCGTTGGTTAATCTACTTATCCAACTATCTCTTCGCTTACAGGCATCGGACCACACATCCCATGCATTGTATTTTTCTATCGTACCTTTAGGGATAGATTCCCAATGAATGCGAGCTAGTTCAGCTTTTTCAATCAATGTGCTCACTCTATATCATTCCCTGTCTGTATAGATGCCCATACCCAATAAGGCCATGTTAGTGTGAGAAGCAAAAATCTAATAGGACTAAATATGTGAGTGAGCCAATATGGTAGTCCCATAAGTGTCAAGCCACAAAAGAGATAGACATAAATTATTTCTCTAAACAACAACCCCGTCCCCACACAATCCTACCGGATTACCACAAAACGAACAAAATTTAGGTTGAATTACTGGACCATCAATAAGTTTTAATCCTTTACCTTGTTTCCATGTTTTTATAGGAATAAATGTCCATGCTTGCCCTCCCTCTGAAGGTATGGCAGTAGACCAACACAAAGAAAAACCTGTAGGTTTTAACGCTTCATTCACCATCGTTATACAGTCACACATTTATCTTCTCCTAATCCTATTAATGCTGAATATTTATCTATCATGTCATCCCAGCCAATTTCATAGATTTCAACGCCCATCTTTTGACACCATTCATCTCTTACTTTGTCTTCATAGGAACGCCAATATAAGATACGAATATTGGAATTATGAGAAACAATGGCTTTAATACAAGGTAGACAAGGTTGGTCGGTACAATAGAGTGTATCCCCTTGCTCTCTAGCTCTTGTTATAGCGTTGATTTCAGCATGAATGGTGTCTGTGCAGGATTTACCTGGTCCGCACGTGTCAGACGAACAGTGAGGGCTTCCTGAAGGTGTTCCATTATAACCTGTGGAAATGATACGACCTTCGCGAAGTAATACTGCTCCTACTTTACGACGTAAACAGGTAGAACCAAGAGCTACGGTATGAGCAATCAACATATAGCGAGTGTCAAGACTGATTCTGTTCATTACCCACCACCATCACTACATCCATAACCGTTAACTTCCTTTTGAACTTTTCGTTCTTGTTCGGTCATTAAGACAAAAGGTAAATTACGTGATTGAAAACCACAAGCCTGTTTGTGTCCGCCCCCACCATACTTGATAGCGATTTGTGAAAGATCAATATCAGGTCGATGTGGAGCACCATATAAGGAAATTGACCATTTATTGCCATCCCATCCAAAACCAAGACAGGCATCATGATCATCTGTTAACGCTGCGGTAAACAGGTGAGAATTATATCCTCTTGATGTATTTATAGCAAGGAATGTGATACCTTCCCAATCCAGAGTAAAACCGCATGATTTGATAGTTTTAGCATATTGTTTGGTTTGGTAATCTTGAATCAGTTTACCGTTTTGTAATAGTTCGTCAACAGTGCAAGCTGCATATTTACCGTTATCAAGCAGTCTATCCCAATATGAATATAAACCATGTGGTTTGGAATTAAGATCAACACTACGAAGACCGAACTGAAAAGTATCTGCTCGCTCGTCTCTCTTATCCCAAATATCATATTCCCCAGCGAGACGTACAGCAATAGGCTCAGGAAGTAACCGATCAATAAACATTTCCTTAACTAAAGTTTCTCGGGAACCCTCAATTAAATATTGCCAACAAAGACGACAAGCAGCCACTCCATCAATTTGCAGTCCGGGCAATTTTCCGTATCGGTCTATGGCAGTCTTGTGATGATCTATCCATATTACACCTTTATGATCCATCAATGAAGGAACATTAATGTCAAGTATATAAATGGTGTCGTCTTTGTCACACACAGGCTCTATGTCACCATAATCCCATCCGATGTACTCAACGTCTTTATCGCCGAGTGCCTTATGTGCAATTTCCCTGCAAAACAAACCATCGAAATCAGCCTTGTGATATATAACAATAGTACTCATATATTGATCCTTCTGTATGAAATTAATACAGTTATGTAAATCATCTTTTCGCAGCGGTAAATGAGGACAAACATGAACAACTCTATAGACGTGTTTGTGATAGTTGTTTATTACTCTCTCTACCATTATTTCACGCTTACTAACTTTAAAAATATTCATGCGCCAATACTCATTATAGGTGTCTTTCAAATGATCCCACCATGTCAACGGTATTGATATTGTGTGGCTGGTATATTTCTTTACTACAGGATCATGAACTACTTCTTCAAAGACATTGTTAGAAGCGAGTTTTGTTGACAGATCGTATACCATACCACGCAATCTATCACTGTAGTAAGAATTGGCCGTAATATCCAGTGATACTTCCATATCTGAGACAACTTCTTTGATAGCGTAATTTTCGAAGTCATACTCTACAGATCTAATTCCCATTTAAAAACTCTCCGACTTCCAGTTTCCATTTGTCCGGTACCCATCTAGTGCTGCTGAAAGGTATTGGCATGTGTAATGTTGAAACATAAGAAACAGTGGATGGTACGTTACCTACGTAAAGTATCTTTTTTGGTTTAATAACCTTGTGAATGTAATGTCCCATCTGATAATTACTATCAAACGCTGAGGCATAGGTGTAATACCCATTCCACCATTTGACTTTATATTCATCTATAGCTTGCCATAACCAACCATCATAATTCCACGGAACTTGGGGACGTTTATCATCATCCGCTGGCCATAATGGAGTATCACCAATGACCATGAAACCACCAACCGCGCCCATACCAAGACTCGGAGGCAATAACTTTGAAGCAGCAGTCGATGAAGTTATGGAGTTAATAGCTATAACCTTTAATTTCTCAGTTGGATCTCCGTTTTCATCCATTAAATCTCTAAGGTTGTACATGCTAGCAGGTAAAGTACATCGAATATCCGCATCGGGAATACCCTTGTAGAGTTCAAGATAATGTTCGCTTAACTCCCTAATCTTATCCGCCTTCGCCTCATACATCTCCCCACTTCCCCAGCGTCCAATAACGTTCTCAGGATCATCGTACATATAGAGAGTATGAGTATTTTGGGCCATCAACATAAGTTCAAGACAGCGCCATTGATGTTTGTTCATTAATGGCTGATCATGGTATGTCTGAGAGTAAGCATAGTTTGACCAATGAAAACGATCTACGATTACTCTTGAATGACTGTCGGCAAGAAACGTAGAGAAATAGGTGTAGACGTCAATAGGTGGTTTTGAATGATGTCGATAACTCCAGCCTGGTAAGAGCTTAGATAACGCTTTCGCGACCGTAGTTTTACCTGTATTGTCCGTACCTTCAAGTATTAGCATATTCTTTATTTTCCTTGTCAATATTGGGGAAATCAAAATCTAATAGATGTTTATTGTTCTTGTAAGAAGAATAGTCGGTTACAGAAACCAATTCTAACGTACCACTCGAACATCCATTAACTTCTACTCTTTGAGCTTCTTTAAAGGCTTGATGTTTAATATCTGCCCCTGACATTGCAACAATTATCACAGATATTATCCGCTCTGTTACACTCTTAATCCCCCAAACATCACACGGAGCATTTGGACCATAAGTTGTAAATTGCATTGGGTATGTGATACGAACAGAACAAGCTAGTAATTTATTCATATATTTGTCTTCACATAGTCAGTAAGTCCAGCAGCTTCACACAGGTCTTCATAGTCATTCAATTTGAAATCTGTGAGTGGACCGTTCTGAAGTTGACAAAAAGTTTCCCACAGGGAAGTATTGGCGCGTTCTGAAGTTGTGTAGTTGGAAGTAGAGACAAGGGAATCAATCAAAGTACCTTCGTTCTTATATCCACAAAATACTACTTGATTACCCTTCTTACAATCCTCTGGGTAGGTAGTAGCGATGACTATGCGCTCTGGAGTTGTAAATGCACAGATCTTCTTATGTAATGGTTTAGCTGCACCATTCGTATCTACCATTACAAACCCAATATTTGGATTGGCGATATGAAGATGTCGTAATAATTCAACCATAGCCTTTAGTGGGTTGCCTTGAGCACAAGCTTCAACCAGCACAATATCAAGTTCTGGCAGTTCGTATTTGAGAAAGGGAATTGTCTCTGCAACCGGAGCATCCACGAGCGGTTTTAGACAATCTCCATAATGATCTATAAGTTCATTTGCTGGCTGATCACAGTCTTCAGTCAAATTCTTCAAACCCATAAAGTGAATTGGTTCTCCGCTTAGTTTTGCCAATCCATTAATCAGATCGTTGTACATCGTCTGTTCTTGCAGTGAGACATATCCCACGAAACCTATACGCATTTAATTATTCCTTTATCTTCATGGCCTGTATAAACGATACTATCAGACCGAAAATTATCAACAAAGTCAAATTGCAGTCCCTTTTACAGTTGGCTCCATATTACGCCAATCCTTAATTCTCCAAAAACTGTAACGATTATTGCGGCCCCTTAATGGAGTAAAACCAACACAACCATTCGTGTATACTTCAAACTTCCACTTACTGCCTTTATAAGCGCAAGATAGTGAATATCCGCTAAGTTCAGTTTGTATCATGGTAATGCCTTGTTCGAGTAATCCATTGATACGAACTATTTCAGCGTCTGCCTTTCGTTGAGCTATTTCCTCACGATTAGTTTTATTTTTAACAATATCTTCTATACGTGCGAATTGTATAACTTTTCCCATCAAAAACTCACTTTCGTATACTTCTCGATTAAACCAGCAATATCTGGTGGGAGCCAGCCATCTGGTTTTGTAATTTTCTTGTGATCGGCAGTCGCTGGTATCTTCTTCATATTTGCAGCTTGAACAAGATCGAACCCTTCTTGCCATGGAAAACCCTGCATATCAGCGGTTCCAAGAGCGACATAAACAATATCAAGAAGGGCATCAAATTGCAGGGCCAAATCTCCCTTTTCAACTGCTTGTATATACTCTTCCAATTCCTCAGTCAGAAACTTTATGCGGAAATCTCTGTTGGTAGATTGATTGGAAAGTCTGATGTTGGAACACCAAACTTTCTGTGGAATGCTTGAACATCTTCAAAATTTGTTAACATAATGTATTATACCTTATTTTCCCTTAATTTTACGTGGCGCAACAGATTTTATTTTTGTAACCTTGAGTGAAGATTCCTTGTTTGAAACTGTAATAATCTTAGATGCAATGTCACGAGCAAGTTCTGGGAATGGCTCTTTAAGTTCATCAATACATCCAAGTTTAGCCGTAAATATTTCAGGTAAGAGTTCTCGTAACCCAACGATTTCTTCTTCATCTCGATTTAGGGCGCTGAGGACGATTGGCAGAACATCATTGACGTCCAATTTACGAGCGGACCCCGTTTCATTTGTAAACTCCTGACCATCACAAACAATCTTGCCACCACTATCTTTAATTTCTTCCATCAACGCAATCTCGGTACTGAGCATATATCCTTTCGCAAGATTAACCACCTGTTTTAACTTCAAATATTTCTCAGCGTTAGACATACCGCTCGATTCTAGTTTCGCAATAGCATCTTCTTTAAACTCCGTTACCTGAGCGCTGAAGGCAAGACAGGTAGAACGCAATGAGCAATATTGACAACCAGTACCAATTCTAGTTTCGAATTGATTACGCTCCAGTTCCCCATAAATCTTGCCACAGCGACCAAACGTTACCAAATCATCTTCTTCGGTAATGGTCCACTCAACAGTAGTCACCAGATTTACATACCCAATAACAAACCGTATATTTTTTGCCTCTGGGAACATGCGACGAACCGCCATAGTGTAGAGACGTGGTTGAAGTTTGTGTCTCCATACTTCAACCCCTTCATAACCACGATTTGTTTTATGATCCCATACAATGATTGTATTTGTTGTTTTATCGAACAAAATAAGGTCAATATGTCCCAGAATTGGAAGATAGCCAGGGTACATCTCAAAACTAAATTCATACTCTGTAGCTATAATCTCATATTCGCGTTTGTCAAGTAGATCCAGATACTTGCGTAGGTTCTTACGTTCATCAGCGTTGGGAATTTTTGACCAGTTTTCATCCTTGTCGATGATTGCGAAAGCCTGTTCCCCAGCTTTTCTTGCTATCAAAAAGCGTTCAATGATAGCGTGAACCGCTGTGCCAATAGTCGCATAAGGGCTATCTCTTCGTTCCGTCTCAACAAAGTTTTCATTAAACCACTTTGCCGGACACTCTTCAAATGACTGCGCAGAAGTAACTCTCAATGCCGTGATAGTTTTATTATTTGCTGTGTATTCCATTACGATTTCCCTGTTTTAATGTATTCGACATGACGTTTCTTGTCTTCGGCTTGTGGCATATAACCTGGCTTAGCATCCACTAAGCGCTCAAACTCAAGTTCCCAGTTCATGATAGAATTTCTCAAATATCGACTTAACTCATCTTTTTGTTCTATGGTTAAAGATGCCATATACTCTTGAAACCAAATAGGAAAATATAACTTGCCTTCAACTAACATTAACTCGTACTGTTTCATGTCATATTTCATTTATATATTTACCTTATCTTGCAGCTTCAATAGTGCAATATCTTTAATTACAGCCTTAACAGCTTCAGTAACAGCCCTGCTTAATCGAACAGATGGATCTTCAATTCCAGCAGCCTTTGCTTCTTCGTAAAAATCAGATAGATCATTTTCTGGTACACGCACTTCAAAATTAAGTCTAGTAAGTTTCATAAATTTTCCTGTTGTCTTTCTAATTCTTCAATGTCTTCTCTATCATCGGTCCACCCAAACGCTCTACTAACTCTATTCAACGCAATATCGTAATAGTTATCATCTAACTCAATACCTATAAACTTACGATTGGTATTAGCTGCAGCTACTCCGGTTGAACCAGATCCCATCGTTGAATCTAAAACTATATCATCTTCGTTTGAATATATCTTTATTAAATATTCCAAAAGAGGTACGGGTTTTTGAGTTGGGTGAACCGTATTGCCTTCGTTATTGAATTTTAGAATTGAAGACGGATAGTTTGTAAATTCTTGTGTGTAGATTTTATTTGAGGGTCTTGCAAAATTATGACCTGATTTATCTGCCTTACAAGATTTGTCTCCATTAACAATTTTATTAAGAAGTTTCAAGTCTTGCGGGTTATAATTCATTCTCCCTTTTTGATCAATATGTTTTATACTTCCTTTAGAGAATATTAAAATATTTTCGTGTTTTTTTAATGGAGAATTTTTTACGTGAGTAAAACCAAGACCCCTACTTTTCTCCCATATCCATTCATACTTAAACATATCAGAATTGCTCATAACCAAAGCACTTGTAAATGGTTGAGATCCAAACAGAGAAATCGCCCCGTTCGGCTTTATAACCCGTTTATACTGCTCCCATAGAGGCTCAAATGGGATAATTATATCCCATTTACAAGCGGTCGTACCATAAGGGAGATCACATAAAATCATATCTACTGAACAATCAGGTATTCTCTTCATCTCTTCAAGACAATTGCCGTGAATTAAGACATATCTATCAAGTCTCATCTTGAATTAATTCTCCAAATTGCTCATGAGCTAACTCTATTACTTCATCAATATCTATTTTATCCACCCTGTAAACTTCTACATACAAACCTAAACGCCCCCAAGAAGTGTCAAAACATTCTTGCTCTGCCGCCATTACGAATGCTTCAGCATCAAATTTGAATTTGAACTTAAACCGGAGATCCATTATCTTTTCCTTATAATTACATTCGATTCAGCGTAGAACGCTTCACCTTGCCATGCGCCCTTGACTGCTACGAAGTCACCAGCTTGAATATTTCTAAATTTATCAGCCAGCGCAGGAATATGTTTCTTAGCAATACGAACCAAGATAGCCATATCAGGATCTTCCAGAACGAACTTTATGTGATCACTTCCAAAATCAACTACTGTAACATAACCTGCAACTGTCAGTCGTGACCACGGAGCACAATCTTTAAGTACACCAAGGCCACTTATTTGATTACGATCTCTTGCCTCTCTATCGCACTGCTTCATACTCGATATAGGGCACCACGGAGCGAGTATTATTTGTTCATTTGGATCGGTGTCACCATTTGCTATCCCAAGCTTATCAATCTTTTTCTTTAAAGCTAAAGGAACAACATCAGAATGTAAGAAATTCTCCCACCCAGTATATGGTCCACCCTCAAGTATCTTATTGGCAGTCGCAGTTCCGATACTGAAGAGGTTGGAATATCCACCTATTAACACTCCCTCTCTTGGTGAGGAGAATGAGAATTTAGAATATCTTGGGTCTAACAATTCAACCTGTCCACCCATAAATTTAAACTCATTAATTACTGACTTTACAACTGATGGGTCAGACTCCAATTGAAGGTATGCCTCATAAAACTGTGCAGGGAAATGAGTCTTTAGATAAAGCATATAGTAAGATATTAGAGCATACGTAACTGCGTGGCTGAGATTGAAGCTGTAGAGTCCATGCGTAAGTATGGATACCCACCACTTTCCTATTTCTGCCTCTCGTACCCCGTTCTTAGTCGCACCCTCATAAAACATATCTCTATATTGTTCTACAAACTCGACACCTGCTGACCCTGAAACACCCTTACGCAGCTTATGAACGTCCTTCCATTCAAAACCAGCCAACTCTCTCGCAAAACGCATTACTTGTTCTTGATATACCAATATACCGTATGTTGATTGTAGGATATCGGCTGCGATAGGGTGTAGACTGCTAAGATAGGCTTTGAATCGCGCTGGGGAAAGTTTGTTATTTTTGTATGTTTCTACCCAGTCGCCCGGTCCAGGTCGGCAGAGAGCGGATGCAGCTACTAGATCATCAAAAGTATCAAGCCCTATCTCTTTAGATACTCTCAGCGCTGATGCACCATCTAGTTGAAAGACTCCGCTCATAAATCCTGATTTGGCCGTCACATAACTCTCAGCGTCGTTCAAGGGTAAGGAATGTAACCACTGAGTATCTTTACCTATGGCTCGTAGTGTGAGAGACAGAACATCAAGGGCCTCTACAGATAGGAAATCCATCTTTAAAAAGCCCATCTCAACTGCGCCTTTTTTATCTACACAGGCAATAGGCATTTTATCCTTATCATAAATGACCCCAATATGATTCTCAAGTGCATCTGGACTAATTATGACTCCACAAGCATGTACAGAAGATTGGCGATACTGACCAATGATTTTCTCTACGATCTTCAATTGTGGATAGTTTGCCAAGACCGTTAATGCGGCTCTGTCTCTGATATGATCGAATGTTAAGGTATCTTCAGAGAGAGCATTGGACAAATCACCAAAGACAGAACGCGGAATGTCATAAGCGCCAGCAGCATCCTGTAAGGCGCTCTTGGCCTTTAACTCCATGATATTAGCAAGTTGTGAACAGTTGTTGGCTCCGTAGATGTCATACACATGTTGAACAGCAAGATTGCGAACTCTCTTTTCAAAGTCAATATCAACATCTGGTGGGTCAGGCCGGTTGTCATCGTAGAAGCGTTCAAATGATAATTTGTGGTAAATAGGATCTGTCTCTGATGCTCCTATTAACCATAAAATACAACATCCCCCAGCACTACCACGACACATGACTAAGGAGGGTAGGGACTTCGCCCAATTTACAACTTCCCAAATAGCAAGTATATAGTCACAAAAGCCTTTACGACGAATGACTTCGAACTCATGCTGAACACGTCTTACATAGCGTTCATCATTTATTACGTTTCTTCGCCCCAGTCCTTCAACAATTAATGTCCACAAAAATTGTTCAGATGTATGTGTCTCAGGCAGCCCCTTAAATACAAACTGAGTCGCTTTAGGAATTTCAACATTACACATATCTGCCAGCGTACCGGTATTATTGATGGCCTGTACTAATTCCTGCTCGGACGCATTAGGAGCGCATATTCTGGTCCGTTCCAACAATTCCTCAGCGCCACAGTAGTACTGAAAGTCAGGTAGTTTAATCTCTCGCTCTACACTATTAACTTTCTGGCGTGTACCGACAGACAACAACAAGTCTTGCGCTGGGTAATCTTCTGGACGCGGGAAATGAGCATCAGACGTAACCACCATAGGAACCTGTAAATCACGAGCTATCTGAACAAGCCAAGGTAGGCTTGAATGAGAAATATCAAGACCGGGTTCGGGGACAAGTTCTATATAGTAATGTTCGATCTGTGTTCTACGCTCATATACAAACTCATGAGCAGCTTGTGGATCTACATGGTTAATAAGACGTGATGGATATCCACCAACACAACCACTAAGGACAAGGAGACCTTCTTGGTGTTGAGCTATTAAACCCCAGTCAATTCTAGGTTTATAATAAAATCCATCAGTCCATGCCAACCTATTTAATTTCAGAAGATTTGAATAACCCTTCTGAGTCATGGCAAGAATTGTTACATGAGCATCAGACTTAGCTTTTAATCTTTCGATACCGCGCACTCGATCAGTGTGAACGTCTGTGATATAGAACTCAATACCAAAGATTGGCTTGATATCTGTCTTCTCAGCAGCTATTTTGAATGGTACATGGGAAAAACAGTTTCCATGATCAGTTATCCCTATGGCTTTATGACCTAATTCATTCGCTCTAGATAGTATTTGAATAGGCAAACCCATTCCGTCAAGCCACGAGTAAGTACTATGCCCATGAAGATTAACGAATACCATTATATTTGTTCTTTACGCAATCTTTCAAATTCAGTTTCAATTGCTCCGCAGTCACAAAGAAATGTAGAATATTGCACTGACGAGCAACATGGATGATGTTCAAGTTCTGTTCCATAGGATTTCTGAATCTTCCAAGCGACATCACAACTTAGAAAATCAAATCTTGTAACATCAATGAGATCTCTCATATTCCTTCTCTTTCCACCCACATCTTCGAGCCAGTGTTTTTACAGGTTCGATATTGGTTGTGTCAACTTCTACACTGAGATTGTCCACAGAGCGTTTTGAACGAGTGCCAAGACGGTAATATTGGACATTACTATGGAATACTTTTGCTTCTTTTTCTGTTGTGAATTCAAAGATCATTGGTTACTTCTCCACTCTTCGAGATGTTTGTCCCACAGGATCTTGTTTAGTTCTTTTCGTGTCAATTTTAGCTTCTTCTCTATTATTGACTGGTCTTCTGAAACAGGCAACAGATAATCTGTGCCTTTCTCAGTAAGTTGCCATCCTTTGTTTGCTGGGTAATGGACATACCCACCAGTCTTTAGTTCTTTGAGAATGGCAGAAATTTCTTTGTTTCCAACAGGAACCTTTCGCTCCTCTACCATTTTCAATATTGAAATTTCTTGCTCATTTAACATTTATATTGTCCCTTCTCATACATTATACCACAATTTTTCATAATTTACTACTATATCCAATCTATTCCAGGCTTCCCTTCATATCCTTTTTCCCATACGAACCATGCGAAACAAAGAAGGCCGCTTTTAGCCTCAACTAACTCCCGGCCAAAACCTACCCTTTTTGAAAATACATGAACACTCTTCAATGGACTAGATTCCAAGAACGGCTTGCGCTTCTGTCCTTCAAGAAATGTGATACGAAGTAATAAAGCAACCTTTTTCTCAGCGACTTCCAAAGCTTTCTCAGCGAACGCTTGAGCATCGCAGTACGGAGGGTTTGCGATTACATTATCTGTTTCATTTTCATGGTTTGTTAAAAAATCAAACTGCCAGGCATTACCCACTGGGTAATTACGATCTTCTATATCACTTGCAAATACTACTCCATCTTTATGACGCTCTATAATAACATTTGTCATCCACCCATCACCACAACAAGGGTCCCAAATATCACCTTCAAATACTTCTTTATCGAATAGTGAATGAGTGGCATGTGGTGGCGTTCTATAAAAGTCAGTGGAAGAGCGAACGCCAGCAGTCGTAACTCCCATCATTAATTGGTTTTTCATTATTCTTCTGTATTTCTATCTTCCGAATTAGTTTCTACGTCGTTCACCAGAGCAGCCTTATCAGACCAATTCCAAGCCCTTGTGAAGCATTTAGAAAACCAGTAGCTGCCCATTACTGCTTGCATTTTTAACCATAAAAATTCATAACACCAATATTTGCCAGCGCGACAACCTTTAAATTTAGGTACTTTTCGCACCGGGCAAGAAAAATGAATGTAAAATATTGGTAAATTCACCCTAACACTCCTAAATCAAAAGGTTTCTCTATCTCTGTGAGCAATGCATCAACCAGACTTATATCTAACGTCCAATCTACAGTTGATCGCTGGCGGTACTTACTACTTGCATAAGTAATGTATTGTTGTGCTTGTTTGTAAGTCCATCCGTTAACTTTTGCTATATGTCGCAAGCAAACAGGAACCATTGTAGGTCCTTCAATCACATTTGTTCGACCGATATGGTAGCACTTATGGCACAATGGACATACTGCCATTAACCGTACTAGTTTCTGAATACCATTACTTTCATAGCTGAATAATTCGTGACACTCTACTGGATGTTCTGGCCCTACACCGCCACAAATCTCACAAACGTAACACGCCTTTCGATAACAATACCGTCGTAATTTATCCCAAATCTCTTGATCTACATGATTTCTAACATTCTCATAGAAGCTAGTTTTTGGTATAAGATCGATCTTTAATTTAGGATTCTTAAATATGTTGTTTGATTTCATGATTGCGGGACCTCAAACGGAGGTCTTTCTATATATTCACGTAACCAAACCGCAAAAGCCGACGTAATTTCAAAAGCGTCTTTTCTACCTCGTGCTATTTGAATTCCTCTATTTAGATATAGCTGTTGAAGCGTTCTCCGTGCAAACATCTCTTGAGTAGGAGCAAGGAGTGTGAATGTGCGCTCTACAAATTCGTCCATACGTAATAGTTCCGCAGCGAAATCACGACCCCTACCACCCATATCTTCTTCAAATATACGATTGATTTCTTGTAGGTTTATAATATCCGTATGTTCCACCTTAGTTCTGGAGTAGGTATCATAACCCATGATTGGTTTGTCGTACCACATACGGAATAATTCCCCAGCGGCGTGTACATGTTCAGGGCGAACGATTATGCTCTCGCCATCTTCACTGGCGCTAAAACACTGTGCAGCGACTGATACACTTACCTTCGCTACTTTTGTTCTTTGATCGGATGGTTCAACTAATGGCACTGTGGGAGTATAGGTTTCACACATCCATTTAGATAAGGCTATTACAGCTTGTTCTGCTTCAGGAGTGAATGTAATTTGATCTGATTGCCTCGAATATATCCATGCGATTAATTGTTGAGATATATCCCTACCATAAATCGGTACAGTAGGTGGAGTCATATCATTCAAATCATCTACCGAAACATCCTGTTGAGCAACTGCCATAGCGAAATCAAAACGGGCTATATCTTCAGGTTGTGTCACCAAGCGAGGAACTACTTCTATTACGTTATATCCGAGTTGATGTATAAGTTTTCCGACTCCTGGGTTTGCAAGCCAAGTGCATCGTACTCGTGCTCGAAATTGGGCCGACGCAGCCTTAGAGATACGTACTGTACCATCGCTTCTCGTGCTAGAAAGCAACTCAAGGAGTCCAACACGACCGAACTTAGCAGCGGTAAATTCGTCAAAGCAAATTGCTCTATTATCTTGCTGAGGCATAATTCCTGGTATGACATAACGTTCTCCTGACTGAGCAGATTGTTCTACTGCACCTAAAATACCTGCTGGAGTTTGATGTTTACAGTCAACAAACATACCAACTCCGAAATGTTCGGCCATCTTTTTATAAGATTGTGATTTTCCCGTGCGAGTATCTCCAACTACTAATATTTCTAACCAGCCATGATCTACAATATTCCCAAGAAATGTAAAATGTAAAGCAGAGTGCCAGATAGTGCGATAGGCAAGATGAAGATCGAGGCGTTTTCTGATAAGGGTAGTACTATCAATCAAATCCTGAGCTACAGATTTTAATTTCATTATTACTGTTTCGTGACTAGTTGGTTTAAATACACACAAATCCTTATAGATGTCTGGAGTCATAATGAAAGAATCGATACCGACCGACATTGGTCTGGCCACATCTAGCATGGCTACAAGTTGTTGGTTCTGAGGGCGCGGGTAGACAAAACCTTCTACATCATATTGCATATTCTCTTCAAGTTTCCCGGTACGAGAAGGAATAATATAGACTTCATATCTATGACGATCTGTGGCTGTAATTTCACTGTCTAACGGCGCTGAGAGAATGGCTGGCTCGATATCGATAGCGTTTAGAATTTGAATTGTTACGTCCGGGCATTGTTTCGGTATTCCCTGAGCTTCTAACAACGCACGATGTTGTATGTCGTCGTGAACGCCAATTTGTTTTAAAGCATCGCTGGACCGAGGGTCAATATTGAATATGCCGTGACCACGAAAACTATCTCGCATAGGACAAAGAGTGCAATAACCATGCCCACGTGCAGGGCAATTCGCTTCGTAACTAGCAGCAATGGCATACGTTTTTTCAGAACGAGCATTGAGCCTAGCACGATACCCAACCCTATGTCCAATATTGTTACTAGACATAGAATCGCCGTAATTAACAACCACAGGTTCAGTATCATAGGTGTCATTAAGTGTGGGGGCATCTTCTGCACTGTTGAGAATATTAACGATAGAATCACAGACGCCAGCCGTTTGGAACCCAAGACTGTACAAATAATAAATGTAGTCGGAAACGTCTGCATTACCTGGCCGATCTTCCCACTGAGGAAGTGTGCAAATATGTAATGATGCTACGTCTCTGTGTAAGCGCCGAGTGGATTCTTCTATAAAATGTTGACCAGCCGCGTCTGCATCGCCAAGAATATAGATATGTTTATTACGATACCAATTGCCTTCTGGAATTGGTGAACTGGAACCATCGGTTCCTGTAACAGCAGCAAATCCTAATGCCCTAAGTGATAAAGCATCAGGCTCCCCCTCAACCAGCAACAATGTCTGTTCGTTATATCCATCTATGGGGAAAAGGACGTTTGCGTGTAACCCCGTAACGTACCACACCCATTTTGGGCGACCGCCAGGACGATACATTTTACAGTTAATAATTCGTCCCAGCGCATCAAATATTGGGAAAACATAACGGTCGTATTCGGCATCATAACCAATTCTGTATCTGGCAATGACTTCTCTGGTCCAAGGTTTTGTTTCTTGTAGCCTTGTTATAAGTTGCGGATGGGCTTCTAGATAATTTTCCTTCTCCGCAATATAGAGTTCTGTGACAGGATTGACAACGTTGTGTTCAATCATTAGAGCATGTTCTGTCACTCTAAAATTAGGGACTGCCCTGCCACGCTCGTCAAATTCCGTAGCTCTCATGATAGCTACAAACTGAACATAGTTTCCTGAGCGATCACAGTTCATACATCGCCAAAGACCGTTTGTTACATTAAATGCGAATGAAGGATTGTTATCATGTTCGTCTGGAAAAGGGGACCTTGCAGCCCTTTCTCCTCTAGAATTCGGCGCAGCTAGACCAGGTATCCATCTCTCATAAAGTTCTTCCCATCCTATTCGTTCCAGCGTTGTGCGTAATTGAGGATTCATTATGATTGCTTAATAATTCAGAGATGAAAAGAAGTACCCTCAGTGTTACAGAAGTAACACTGAGGGTTTGGTTCTCGGCTTTAGTTCCTTTTCAGAACTCACTTACCGAGAGAGTTAAGAAAGGCCAGGAGTGTCTTTGCCGGGTTCGTATCCGCCAGCAACCTTATTGGTTACTTTTTCGTTCCATTCGTCGTGCTTGATCTTGAAACGAACGATTGAACCGTTAAAGTCTTTCGCGGATGTACCAATGAACTTTGCGCCATCTTCACTCAGAAGTTCACTGGCCCGTGCTATTGACTTGAACTTCCAGATACCGCCTTCTTTGAACGATGCTTGATCGTAAAGTACCGATCCAACATAACTAGTAGGGAATGTAACTTTCAGTTTGAAAGAAAGCATCTTGCCATCACCAGCCTTGTTAGGTTTGATTTCAGCATCTTCAATGGACGCCTCATAATCGAGATTTACATCAAGAAGTCGGCCACCTTCACTGATACCACTCAAATCAAGAGCAGTTAGGTCAAGATCACCATCAGAACTCGTAAGAGACTGGAGTGCAGCATCAATCCCTGTAGCGTCAGGAGTTGGCATGGAAGGAGCCTGTACAACACCTTGTGGTGCTACTGGCTGTACTGGAGGCTGGTAAGCCAATGCCGGAGGTGTAAGTGGCATAGGAGGCGCATACTGTGGAACTGGAGGAGCATACGCAGGAACTCCACCATCGAAGGGAGGTCCTTGTGGTGCTACTGGCTGTATCGGAGGAGCAACGGGAGCAACTGGCGCTGCAGCTACCGGCTGCTGCGCATAGGGAAGAGCGGAAGGGGCTGGTGGTGGTGCCGATGAATTGGCTCCAGCTTGATTAAGTCGAGGCATCTTTTATATTCCTTGTGTCTGTGTGGATCGTTTGATCCCAGCCATCATCTTATCGATGATGTTATCGATGTATGGCGGTTCGTATTTCTCAAGTGCGACAAACCTGTCTTTTCCATGAGTAACCGCGTCACGGTGGCATATAAGCCATCGTTCTGTTTGCCACTGAAGCGAATTGTCTTCCAACTTTACCTGACGCTCTGGCATACAATATCTGGCAATCAAACTGAAATGTCTACCGTATTGTTCTTTGAACGCGCCTTGAAAAGCTGGTTGCCACATAGTTCGCTTAGTGTCGGTGTCCTCCCTAAACGTCTCATGAGCCGTAAAGAGAACATGTTTTCCTGAGTGTCTGAATTGTGTAGTGATATTGTTCATGCTTGTGAGGACAATCCCCCACTCCCGTTGGGAAGGAACTTGTATCTTTCCACGTTCACAGATCTCTCGGAGTATCATTCCTTGCAGTTCTGTTACTGTATCTACAACGATCATGTCAAACTCTGATTTGTGAATGTTCCACCAAGCGATAGCGGTATTGTATTCTGCTATTGTCTGGACAGTCCAAACCTTACAAAGATCACGTCGCAAACCATATTTAACAGCCCATGCATTTGCTGAAACTGCTCCATCGTCAATGTCGATAAGTAAAGTTCTGTATTTCTGACTAGAACCTACAAGAACTGTCTTACCAACTCCGGTGCCACCGTAGATTATTCCTACAACCGAGGTGTCACTTATATTTTCTAGAGAAATTGGCCCATTGGCCATCCACTACCTCCTTGGGTATTGTGGTTTCGAAGGCAGTCTTTGACTGCCAACGCTTTAGTATATGCTACAAAAATCTAGTTGTCAAGCATGGATTTTTGTTTGTATTTACACCGTACATTAACTGTCAACAACGTCTTTTTCTCTAAGCCCTACAGTTAGAGAAATGCCTAATTGGCATACAAAGCAGTAACCCGTAAAGGCGAGAGTCTCCCCAAAATCACGACTATCATTTAAATTCAACCATATTGAATTGTCACACCCAGGACATTGTTCAGATATGGTTGGAAGGGTTAGTCTTTTGGGCATTTTTAATTCAGGCATCAGTTCCACTTTCTGTTGATATTAAAAATACTTGATTTTCGAATGCTCCATTTTTGACACGTTTTGTAGTAGCTGCGGCAGCTATTTCATGAAAACCAAAAGTTGCTTTCATTAAGGCATGTAAAACAGTATACATATCTACCAACTCTTCAATAGTGTGATGCTCAGCGAATTCATTAGTCTCTTCAATCAATTTTGTGATAAGACAATCTACAAACTCTCTTCGCTCCAGAGTACGAGTTCTACAGGTATTGCCATTTTGTTTTATAATATCAGGAATATTATCTCGAACAAGTTTGTTGTGAATTGTTGTTGTTTTAGACATTCTGGGTCTCATATATTGAATCTAGATGTGCCAACACCACCTTTATATCCCATGGATTGATTGTTGATGGCATAGTCTTAGAACATTCATTTGGGTATCTTTTACGGTTCTGGCCCCAACCTGTGAAGTTACCACTTTTACTTTCACGATTCTTCAAAGCAATAGCTTGATGTTCAGTTGGTGAGGCATGAGGGGGGTTGTTTGCCAATAACCCATCATTTAACCCTAAATCCTTTTCATAACTTCGCGAACCATCGTGACCGAGAACTGAGACTCTGGCACATCGGCCAGCAGAGACAGATATGAGAGATTCTAATGAACGCAATTCATATCCCCATTCATCAGTGAGGATTCCGCAGTACATCATAGTCTCAACTTCTTCGTCACTGATATAAGGTAAGTGCCAGTTATGAGTTTCTATTTTCTTTGGAATCGATTCATCATATGCTTCCATTGCAAGAAAAGAAGGTAGTTGTATTTCAGGTTGAGCCAATTCATGACATCGCAGCGTAAAATAATTCTGCCAATCTGTGGCAGTCGCAATTATGGTTTGCCATGCAAATGGCTCTATAAGACGATTTGCAATGGACTTGTGGACGTTCAAATCTTTTGATAGGTAATTTGCAGCAAGCACCATTTGATCTCTGGCGTTTAACCATGCTCTAATTGCTAAACGTTCATCTTCAACACTTAATGGTTCTCCACCCTGCATACCTTTTTTGTTAGTCGCCCACACAAGAGGGATAAAAGGAGTTTCCATTACCTGTTTAATTTTACGTTCAACAGGAATAGCACGACTGGATGCACTGTTCCTACTATTATGAACTACAATACCATTCGCGAAAAAGTTTGGAAATTCTCCGGCAATTTCAAGATCATATGTGTCTTCAACTCCACGATAATTGATTGAATCAACTGTTATGAAGTCAACATAATATTCAAATCCTGTTTGCCAACCTTGAACTTCGTGCTCTTTTCTATGGCAACCTTCACAAAGTAGGGTAACATTGTTTTTGTCGGCTACCAAATCAGGTCGTAAATAACGTGGTTGAATATGATGAATGCGCAGTTGATCAACAGATCCACATTTCTGACAACAACCCATTTCAGCTATAAGTTGAAGCTTGGCTTTTCTGTTCCACATAATATAACTATGTTGTTCTGCTCTTGTAAAACGATGAAGTTTTTCTGTTTCTGGTTTTCCCAATCGTCGCACGGCTATTCTGGTAGTGCCTGGAATAATATTCTCGATTGTAACATAACCAGTATCTGTCCAAATTTTATGATCTTTACTTCCGGCTATTTGGTGTCTTCCGGCCTTTACTTCAAAAATTTCTTTACGACCTGAATAGAAACAATCAACAACAGTTGAATATTGTATTTTGTTTGTATGTTCATTGATCTGTCGGATCGTCATGTCTTTGAGTCGATATTGAATTGGTTGGTTATTAACTCGTGGACGCTCGTAAAACTTCTTAAAATCAGACCCCAACACCAGCCATTGCCGACCATCCAATTCTTTCACGGCTTTTAACAAACCAGATCTACAAGATCCATTTAGTCCAGAATAATTGCTGAACCCAAATATGTTTTTGAGTTCCATTGTAGTATAAACACTATTATCATCCAATAACGACATATCGAGTATTTTATGGTTTTTTGACGGTCTTGGCTGTGCTCCTTCAGTCCATTTACGATAGAAATTCTCGATTGAGATAGGATACTTGGTGGCACTACTTTCACGTTTTTGCGCTCTTGGGCTACTGAATTCTAATATAGAATCTCCAGCGAGACAAAGAGATCTGTGTGTGTTAAATTCACATAATACAATACGAGGTATTACGAATTCAAAGGTAGTGATCCGTGCTCCTGCTGATGATATAGAATCCCTGATTATTTTTGCTGAATACATATACGTACTTTCTTATAAAATTTGGACCGCAACCAAGGATTCGAACCTGGATCAAACCCCAATCTCCTTCACCATACGCGCGTACAGTGAGACCAACTGTGCTTGAACTACGACTACCGGAATCGCACCCCATTAACCATTATGGGTATTACGGTCACATTGTGTTTAAAATTTCAGGCCGTCGTTCCCAAATACTCTATCACCCCGAAAGGAGACAGCCGCTAAAGCAGTATCCAAGCTATATCCCGAAATTTGGTGGAGGCGGGGAGAGTCGAACTCCCGTCTTCAGTACCCATATCTCAATATATCCTACAAGCATAGTTCGTATTTATAATGTTAGATTTTCTACGAACAAACCATCTAACAAGTTTGAATCTATTTTCCTAGCATCCAAGATTCTGAGTGATGCTTAATCAAAGAAACGTAAGGTTTCAATCCCCACTACTTCCGAAGAAGTAGTGCAATCAGACTTAGGCGGCTGCAGCGAAAGCGACAGGGCGAACGGTCTTAAAGGTTGTGTTTGCGTTTGTTTTTAGGTCGGATTCGTATACTGGCCAACGACCATCCAGTGCTTGCTTATTGAGTATCCTGATCTGAATCGATACCTATCGCCCCCGTATCTTTTTACCGTTCTATCAACTTCTTTATACTCTCAATATTTGGACCGGTAAGAGAATAAATATTTTTTGAGCCAGTGCGTTCACAATCGACAAGTTTGGCCTGTTTGAGAATACGCAAGTGACCAGAAACAGCGCCTTGCGCCATATCGAGTGAAGTAGTTATATCATTAACAGACTTTGAATTTTCTGATAATAGAGCTACGATACGAAGCCTTACCGGATGTGCAAGTGCAGAACATATGTCTGCAAGATAATTTATTGTCTGATTGTCCATGTTTATTACCCTATATCTTTTCAAAATCTACATACTGATGAATTTCGTGAGTTGGTTTTGCCCAGGTTGCCGTAAATATTTCTTTGGCCCCAGATTCGAATTGAACTATAGCTTGTGTAAGGTTTCTGGTAACTATTAATTCTGTCACAATTCCATCGCCATAAACACTAACATGAACTCGTAGGCCAACTCGCACCTCCGCAACTTTCAACATAATTTTATCCTAATAAAATATTGGTGCCAAAGACGAGACTTGAACTCGTAAGACCTTTTGGGTCGGAAGGGTTTGAGCCCTCTGTGTTTACATTTCACCACTCTGGCGTTAAATCTTACCCAAAAGAGAAATAGGGTGGAAAAGTTTATAAATCTTGGACCAATTCCTATTTCTCTCCCGGTTCGCTGCAGCAAGGGAGATTTTATTTTTAGGTTACACCCTAATTAACCTATGGTGTCAGCGGTAGGAATCGAACCTACGATTACCTGATTTTGTCAAGATGTCCTATCCAATTAGACTACACTGGCATAAAATGGCTGTCTATTCCAGCCTGTCAACGACCTGTTATCATTATTGCGGCTATATTCGGTCGCTGAACATAACCGCTATTAACTCCATACCGTCTTATAGTTCAACATTTTAAAACCTCATTTGGCGGGCTGTGTTGGTTTCGAACCAACTTCTGCCGGTTTTGGAGACCGGAATGCTAACCCCATGCACCAACTACCCACAATTCTATATTTTTAAATTCCTAAGCTGTTCGATCCAACATTTAACTCTTTCCAATGAAGAGCACTTAGGAAGTTTCCGGGTCATGGCAAAGAGGTTCCCGGTTAGGTGCCTCTTCGCTCTCCGAAATTTTTTCTATGGAACGAAAGGAATCGAACCTTCACTACCTGCATGCTGGGTGTGCTCCCAACTACACTACACCCCATAGAAATTGTTTCCTCTGATATACATACCGGATTGTCTGCGCAGAGGTTTTCACCATGCTTTGTTTTAGTAAAACCGGTCTACAACTAAAACCTGTTCTATCAGAGAAATCCTCAAATCTTACAGGGTGCCGAATTCTTAATCCCAACACCCTGTTCTGTGTTTCGCTGTCACCAGCACACATATCTTCAAATCTGAGGGCTGCCAACCTATTCTCATTCTTTACAACGCTTTTCGCGTGACTCACTATGAGTCGGAAACAGGAACCATTACGGCAGCGCCAGTTCTGTTGCGCTCGATGTCACCGCAGCTCACGAGTCTTACCTGTTCCCACAGACAACATATAGAGCTACTGGTAAGCGCCCAGTCGGCAAACATAAACGCTCACCAGTAGTTATTGCGCTTCATTAGAATGAAGCTAGCTATCTATGTCTTGGAAAAGAGGCTTTTCAAGCATAGACAACATATTTTAGTGTGTTTTGAACAATAACGGAACAACAATCATTATTGCTAAAATTAACACAATCCAACCAAAAGTTCTTAAACCGTATATAAATTCTTCATAACGCCATGCATCACCCCAATTATCATCATCAGCTGGTTCTTCTTCAAACTCACTGACCATCTTGTTTACTCTTTTTAGCGCGCCGATTTATATGCCCAATACTTGTAGCGGCCTTTGCTTCAGCGCTCGTAAAGGAATGAGCTACACCAAGTTTATGAGCAGTTACTCCACCCATAGCTGCTATTTCCTTACGTCGTTCAGGAGACATTGCAGCAAGACCGCGTTTCTTTTTAACTTCTGTTATTTCTATTGCCATTTTTTAATCCTAAAATTTCGAGCAGAGGGCGAATCCCGTCAGAAAAACTCCCTCTGCTTTTGATCTACCAGCACCAACTGGTTTACTTCTAAAACTACCATCGTGTAATCCAGGAAGCTCAGGAATCGAACCTGAAGTGTTAGTCATCAAACCTCGATCAGCGAGCAGAATTGAACTGCCTTATCTTTCTACATGGTGATGTAACGATGCTAGTTACCTCGTCTCGAAGTATTAAGAAGATTTACGTTATCTCTTAACAGTGTCGTCGTCCAGGCTCAATTACTTACTTCTTTAACCATGTATTTCTTTACTGGCTCAGTTTTCCGGTGTTACCCATATCCCCATACTGATTTAATGCACCGACGGGCACCGACTACAACCATCTCTCTTCTCTTATGTATCTATTATACACCTTCTCATCAAGAATTGCAAGTCTTTTTGAACAAATTTGAGAAAAAATGTCAAAAATTATCTTGTACACCACGAATCGAGACCGGGAACGAAAATTCTACTTTCCTTACCACAAACAGAACACACCCAAATATGAAGACCAGGTTCTAACTTTATCATATTGGGAGGGTTGTGTTCTCGACTCTGACATATGTATAGCTCTTTTGGCTTTTCACTTTCTTTCAATGATCTGAATGGCATTTTTATTCCTTTCCTGCGTTCAACATTTCTTCGAGTATGTTTTTATTAACTACATAATTATGAGCTTTGATTGAACAAAGAGTAGTTGTGATATTGTTATAAGATAAGGCCAAACTCTCCATCGCTTGAAGAGCTTCTTTTTTAGCCTTATTAGCTCTGTATCTATATGGTCGTAGAAGATAGTCTAAATATGACTTCTTTTGATAAGAGACGTTCATAAGACGTGACTTCTCTTCGTAGGTGTGATTGTTATATGAGGGATATCTCAGCCATTCCTTATAAGCCGCGTCACATTCTCTTCTGGCGGCAGCTACTTCTTCAATTGTCGGAAGTACATAAGTCATTCATTTTCTCCACTAAATATTTCTCACAAGATCTGCTATTACTGCGACACAGTTCCATACCTTCTATTTCATAGGCTACGTTATCTTCGACACGTACAAGTACAAGCCAGGGCTTGACATATATCTGACAACCTATCCCAGCGAAGCACGACCCACTATTCTTCTTCCATATCTGATATATTCCATTTTCATGACGTTTAAATATCTTACCTGAATAGTCCACTCCTGTTGTGGTTATTACACCATCCCATTCTCGAAAAGGTTGTCTACCTTGCTGACTTGCAAATATTTTATCGTTAAACATTTTTATCCTTATCATTTCCATTCATGGCGTATCCAATAATCCCCAATAGAGTTATGATCATGCGCTACATAAAATGCTTGTTCACATTTACAGTTCAGGCATTGTCTGATAGTTGGTTTACCTACTGCATCGAACTTAATATAGTGCCAAGAGTGTCCAAATATACAGAGCCAACTCATTTTATACTATCCTTATCACGAGCAGTTATGATATCTGTTATCAACTGTTGATGTTGCTTCTTCAACTCTTCAATTTCATGAAAAGTCTTGATTTCGTCTTCAATGATTTTCTTCCAGTCTTTAAATCGTTTGCGATCAAACAGTATGTAATTAACTAAAGCAACCAACAAACCTGATGCGAAACCAATCACAAATGCATTATCCACCGTACACTCCTACCGTATCTGGACTCAATCGAGTCGCCAAGTCTTCATGTGCTGAAAGCGCATCATAGATTTTTTCATCAATAGTATTACGCGCAATTAGATCAATATAATGTACAGGTTGCTCCCTCCCTATTCTGTGACTTCTATCCTGCGACTGAGAGCGCAACAAATAGCGCCAGGAGTTTGAGTGGTAGATATGGAAATCTCCGGTTTGAAGATTAGCCCCAAATGCCATCTTCTGTATCTGCATAGTCATTATTTGTAAACCACTACTACGGTCCAGAAACTGTTTTTTGTATTCATCTCTAGTATCGTCTTTCGTACTCCCAGTAATAGCTACAGTACCTACTATTTCATTGAGTTCGCGCTGAAGTCTGTAAACCTCATGGTTGTATCTACACCAAATTAATACCTTAATACTTGAATCACCACGAAGTCTTTCAATAGCAAAATTGCGTATCCAGTCAATCTTGTAGGAATCAAGTTCTGTAAGTACAGGTTCGGGTTGTGCCATATCTTCCCATATAGGAGCATGACCACCAGCAATTTGATGTAACCGGAGCCATATAATTCCTTCACCGGCCAGACTTAACTCATTCCCCAGCGCAGACTCACCTTCTACCTTTACTCGTTCGTATAACTCACGGACGCTGGGAGGAAGGTCTAATCGTACTACTTCAAATGTCTGAGGCGGCAAACCAAGACATGTGGCTTTTGTAGCCCTATACCACTTAGGGCCGAGACGTGTAATAAGTCCGACAGGATCTATACATCCAACAGGTTTTAAGATAGTTTTATTGCTTAGAATTCGCTGGGGAACCATGTTTGCATAGCGATGTAAAAATTCATCATATGTCTCAGTAATATTCTCTGGGTCCACTATTTTCATCTGAGAATAAAGATTGCCTACGTTCTGGCTCATTGAAGTACCAGTTAGTTCAATCCGAATTCGTGGTGGACGAGCCAGTAAATGTGCAGCACGTGTCACTCTTGCGGACGTATTGAATAGATACCATGATTCATCAAAAGCCACTACTTGAGGATCAAATCGTTCTAAGTATGGCCCCATCTTGGCGACTACTTCATAGTTGACAAAGACGATACCTTCCGTTGCTCGCTCCAACATTTTAATTCTAGTAGCAACAGGCTTGTTGATCGCAAGATTAGTAATATTAAGGTCATAGTTCTGTAATCGACCAATTTCCGCAATCCATTCCCCAGCGAGAGAACGAGGTAGTACCACCAATATGCGCTGTGCATTCCATACTTTGAAGAGAACTAGGGTAGATCTTGTCTTACCCGTACCCTGTTGTGATCCATTGAACTGGGATGTATCGAGAGCAGCTAATGAACAAGATTCAAGTTGGTGAGGGAGAAGGTTCGCACCTAAGTAATCACTCCATTGCTTCACATATTCGACAGTATGAGGATCTCCTTGCATGAGACTGGAACGTACCTGCCTGTAAGCTGGTGTAGCATCATCTGGAATTGCAATAGATTCAGCAGCAAGTAATAATATACGGCTTGGTTTAAATATCACAAATGGCGCATAAAAAGGACCTCCGCTCCGAGAATCCGAAATTTTACGGAGGTCTTTCAGTATCTTTTCATCGCCATGTGCTATCACGACATCAAGGCTTTGGTTGTAGTCTAAGGTATACAAGAGTTCTGTTTCTCAAGTGCCATTTCATAATTCAATATGAGTTTATTTATAACAGGTTTGTTGTACCCAATTGCGCTTACTGTATTCACAACGGCACGTGCCAAATCAAGAGGTGGTGTTAACTCACCGTGTTTTCTGGTCCATTGATTCATTAAGTATCGAATTGCTAAAGTAGATGGATCTACCCCGTAGTCGCTCATTTATCGCTCCGAGATATTTCTGATATCCTGACTCTAAAGCTTCATTCCACTCATGTCTCTGACGTAACAACCTTCTAATCTCAGGAGTGATTCTACGCTCAAGACATTGTTGAATAAGTTTATGTTGAGTATCTTGCATTATTTACTCATGTCGTCTAACGAATCCCGATACATGTTCTCGTAATGATCCGACTCTACCTTGTCATTCAATCTTTCAAGACGATCAATCTCAGCAACAATTAAAGCACCAGCTTTTTCAAGGTCACGAATAGGGTTTGAGAACTTATCGATCCAATCAGGAGACCAACCCTCTGGCCATAAATGATCAATCAAATTCATGTCTTTGGTATGTTTTAATATATAACATACTGCAGCTTGAACCATCTCCCCATTAGTATATTGGTCATCCCGTTTAGAGTCAAAACCTTCTACCTTGATCTGTCTATTACGTTCCGCTTCTATTCTGCGTATACCTGACATATGATTTATCTTTCTCTCGATGCAGGAGTTTTGGCGGAAGGTTGAATCTCATAGAAAAACACATCCGAAATTCTTGGTATATTATCATTCCAAGTCTCAGATGAAATTGTTGCTTCTTCTATGGTTAAAATATCATTTTCAACAATTTCATCTTCTAAATTCAAGTTTAGAGCTACAATCATAAATGTCATATGGGTCCCTCGGCTGGATTCGGACCAGCATTAGCGCCTTCAAAGGGCGTTTTCCTGCCAATTAAAAGACAAGGGATCAATTAAGATCCCTGTTGGACAGTCTTCTTCACTCGCGGAAATGGTTTGCGCTTTGTATATTCAAAGTTTCCAGCAGTTATGTATTGATGAAATTCTTCTGAGGACACAAGATATTCCTTACCAATTTTCTGGCCATGAAGCTTGCCGTCACGAACCAACTTCACAATATGATGACGCGGAACACCAAGTTTCTCAGCTATCTTCTCAACGCTGAGATATTCTTGCTCCCCAATCACAACTGTTTCTTGCTCTGCCATGCTTACTCCTAAATTATTGTAGTACTTTCCTTTATAGTATAGCACAATTTTTCATATTTTGCAATAGTGGTAAAGGAAAGATATTATAATAAGTGTGATTCCAAATCTTTCTTATCTAAGGTCCAATATATTCGGAACCATATTTCTCTACCGCATACCCCTTCGAGTTGTTGAATTATCCATATAGACTGTAACCAAACCGTAACATATCTATCTCCATTATTCGAAGAAAGAATTATTGGTTTCCATGCGAATATACGACGTACTCGTTTATCGCCAATGTTTGTAGGTTTATGGTCCCAGTGCATTATTTATCCAACTCTTCCAGGTATTTACGAACGGCCCTGTAAATTTTTATCATGATTTCTTCAACTCCTTCAAGAATTCAAGCGCACGGTCAATCATCGAAGGTTCGGACCAATTTGACAAACGCTGCTCTAGAAGGGCATTATACATAGGCAACACGAATGGGTTACCAATTATTTCCTTTAATCGCTCAAACAACCCGATCATAGAACCCACAAACAAGATTTGGCCAGCGTCAAGGTGTGCAGATAGTTTTGAACTTCTCTCGTCTCTCAATTCGTTCGAAAGAGTATTCAACTGAATCTTTAAACTCTCATTCTGTGTTCGGTACTGATCGGCTTCAGGCGCAACAGAGAGAAGTTCTAGAAAATCATTTGAAAGACGCTCGACATTAGAGACAGGCTTTCTATCGTCTTTGACTTCAATGACTGAAACTACAGATTCTGTTTCCTCTATTAATTTTTTGTCTATAGAGACCTCCCCAATACATTTTGGTTTTACTATAATATCCCCATCCTTACTCCAGTTTGCGTCCTTAACTGGTTCTTTGTGCCTCAAATAGTCCTGCTCTTCTTTCGATAGTGTAGTCATATCGATACCAACACTGCTAATAATAGCATCTGATGTTTTTGTATTCACAAAGAAATTCCTTGTTCTATCTGTCGTTTTAACCACATCATCCCTCAGCGCTTCTACAAGACCCTTCTTGATAAGACGTGACATAGAAGCAGACACAGAATGAATTGATATATTTACATCATCAGATACTGTTTTATAATCGGCATGAACTTTTGTGTTCGCTGTCTCATTTGCCATACGCCAGACATAAGAAAGTACTAGACGATCAATCTCTACATTTTCAACAGTTCCGTATTTCATTTTTGTTAGACGTTCTAGGGTTTGTAGTTCTGTGACAGTAATACCTAGAGCACAAGCAATTTTCTGCCTCTCTTCGTTGGTTGAAAAACGTTTGGCATGTTCGTAGTCGCTGACATCGTAAAATTTCCAAACACCAATTATCTCAGCTAGTTGTGGTTGAGATATTCCTTTCTCCCAGCGTACATCACCTATTGGAGTATTGGGCTTTCTTTTTGATACTGTCGTTGCTTTTGTGTTCATGTGTGTTTTCCTATAAATTCTAAGATGGATTGTTCAAATTCACTATCTCTCAAACCATCTGGTTTCGGGTCATATCCAGTTTCTAACCATGCGTTTCTTGTTTCTCTTTCCCAATGCCACGGATTGCCAATTGTAACTATTGCAAATTCTTTATTTACAATTATATTAAAACGAACTCCTCTAACATTCCTACACCCCCAACATTCGGTCCTATTATTCACCTTGCATTTAAATAAAGGGTACAGAAGACATTCTCGTATCTCAACATCAGATTGATACATCCCTAATGTTGGAGCTATACGTTCTCGATATCGTAGTATTGCATGTTTGCTCACATACGGTATGGTGAATTGAGATTCAAAACTCATGATGTATTATACCAGATTTTACTACAATTTTGCATAATTTTATGATATCCCTCTCAAAATTTTTTGAAAAAATTTCAGGATTTGACAAGTTTTCAAATCAGACCTAGATATCTGTCAATTGCTTGTCTAACTTTGATTAAATCATCTTCCGTGAGCGTTCCAATCCTTACAGTATGTCGTAAAGGGTGTGTGGGTGTGGGAATATCAGGGAATACCAGTTCATCCATTTTTATTCTGAAAACTTCATCCTCGGCGTTTTCAGACTCCATCGATAAGGTAAAGAATGGTGAGAGCGATTCTGTTACCCACACCTTTTTTATTTTATTCATTTATTGCTATCCTTGTATCCGGCAAATTTTCAAATCTGGTTTGGTTCTCTCAAAACTTCAGTCACTCGCTTCTTACCGCCAGCGAACCTACAAGCCTTGTCTATCTCACCGTTTCTGCAAAACCAGTCTTTGTCACTTTCAAAATATATCTTGTTCATGCAACGAGTAACATTAATTCCACCAACACCGTAAAAGCGGCCAAGTATGTGACTGGCATTCCATTGATTTTTGAATTCATAGACTGCTTTATATGTGATTGGTTGTTCCACTTCTTCAGAGGGCTTCTGTTGCCTCTCAGACGCATTCATAAGAGACTTAAACCATAACTCGTATTCAGATCGTTTAACTTGGATGTGTGTCATTTAAAGACCTCTTTGTATCTTCAACTCTTCGTAATTGATAATTGTTTCTGTCTGACGTTCTGTTGCAGTCACTAACGCAAGAGTTGCAAAAACTTGCGCACGAGCATGATGGTACACTGCCATTTGTAAATCCACACGACATTCAGGGCTCCCGGTTGCTTCATCGTTGGCGGACTGCAATTCCGCCTCGGCCCATGCTTCATACTTCTCGACTATTGATTTCATTTAAATTCACTCCTATTTTCCTTCAAGCAACTGTTCGATATCAATCAATATGTCTTCGGCAGCTTCTTGTTTTCTAATATAACTATAATCATTTTTTGACATACGATCTTCAGTTATTTGACTAATCATCGATCCATAGTTCTTAACCATCTGAATTATCTCTTTGGTAGAGTGCTTCATTTGTTTAACCCTAAATCCGTTTAAAAATGCCCAACCAGCTTGAGTAAGTACTGTAAAATCATCCACATCATTCAGATATGGAACAAACGCTGGTATGGCAGTATGTAGATTTTCTTCGATAATTATATCTTGTTCTTCCAACGTCAATTCTGATAGTTTCATTTAAAAGCCTCCAAACAAATAGCGTAAACAAGGGGTTCTATTCGTACCATGGCATTGCCCGCCACATTCAAAATTTTAATGTTATAGCGTTCTAACCACAATTTCAAGCATTTTTAAATTCCCTCCATCCATCAGGATAAACCTCAACATCTCCCATTTCACTATCTACAAAATAGAAGCTGTCACCACGACGAACAACCGGGTATATCTGGGCATTTAATTGTCCATCCAACACCAATACAACTACCTTTACATTTTGTGGACATGTCTCGTATGGTCGTCGCCAATCGTTTTCTACCATTTAGATAACCCCACTCTCTTATATCGTATTCTTCGTGTTGTTGGATCAGCTTTGCGTAATTCCTTGAGTGCCAGCGCAAATTCTCTTAGTGTCTTTTGTTCTTACCATATTACAAACCTACTTTTCATTTTTCTTTCCTACCACATATTCACATGGGTCGTTGTGTGGATCTAAATGCCAAACCATATGCCAATGAAAATCAGAGCCAAAATATTGTTTAGTATCTTGGGAACAATACGGGCATATTCTTCGTCGAGTCGGAGCTTGACGCCCTTCAGACTCCCACCCTTCTTGTTCCATACGAAGGTCTGAAACAAAGATTGTTTGTAACAAAACAGAACGTCCTCGTTCAGAACGCGCAAAATCATCAAGACGATGGGTTATCTCCCAACAGGGAGTGCATAGTTTTGTCCCTAACATATTCGTTGGTGTACCACATACTTTACAAGGAATCATTTTGTACCTATCCTTTATAGATTTCACTATCTAGCTTTTGTTTGGCCAGCGCTGACGATTCCCTTACTATTTCTTCGCCCTTGTAAATACGAAAACCGACAATAAATGTATCGTTTTTATTAACCATATTTTGCGCTTTATGTTGGGCACTCAATATCGTACCTTTGAATTTTTGTTTCGGGAAACTTTTATGCAACCCGACAAGTTCTATTTCAAATTCCCCATCTGTTTCATTTCCACACTGTGGACATAGAGTCATTATTCTTTCCTCACTACATACATTATACCATAATTTTGCATAAAATACAACTATTTAACACAAGTATTTCCTGGTGTCCATGTATCTTTCTTTATATCTTTGTGTTCCTCTACCCAGGCGCTGAGGTATGTTTGTACTGATTTGTACCAGGCATATTGACTGTTGATGTTTAGATTCATTCCTTTATACTTATCGTCTGCTTGACCCATATATTCATGTATTTCACCGGTTAAATTAACAAGTGGAAGATACAACCACCAAGGAGTAAGGACTAACGAATACTTGTCTGCTACACATAGTTTTGAATACTGAGCGTTGTCCTTCTTCGCATAAAAGCGTGAGTGGTAAAGGGTGAAATAATACCACTCACTACAGACTGAACATCCTTTGTCCTGACATTCATCACACGGTAAGCCCCAAACAATATCGAAATAGCGCATGATCTTAGCGCCTAACTCGACATGTTTTTCTCCTTCGGGACCATCCATGTTTTTGCATGAAAAATACCCAATATCGTGTACGAAGAAGACTACCCATAGACGTATGTCTTTAGGGAAACCATAAAGCTTCCACCAAGCGAAAAATACGAATACAGGGTGAATCCAGAAGGTGTGAGCGCCAAAAACAAGTGACCTCAAACCAATCGGCCATTTCTTAATATCTTTAAATATCATATAGATAAGATGGGTGGTTATAAAACCCACAAGAACAAACATTATCAAAACATATTCAAATAGTGTCATTATTCTTTATCCATTCTTCTACTTTTGAAATCGCTTCTTCGAAAGGCCATACAACATATTCCCCAACAAACTCTCCATTTCTATCCATGTAAATTCTAGGTTTATCTATAATTACATAGTAAAGTGGCTGACATTCATGTTTTTCAACGATCAAAGAACGACCATAATATTTACCTTTTTGTATCTTACCAAAATTGAATGTTGTTGCTTTCTCTAAGAAAGTACGACCGATTAGAAGATCCTCCAAGGCGTCTCCAATTCGCCATGTGACATCCACACCATCGTTCCAACACTGGAAAGATTCTTTAACTTCTTCTACTGTTAAATTAAACATTAATTTCTTTTACCACCTGCTTTATTATCTTGCGTGTTCGTTTAAGACACTCCCCAAAATCGCCTCTAACGGCCTTTTCGTAGTCATCAATCGCTTTTATACGTTCTGGAGTATCTGCCTGTTCTGGGTCTGTCAGTGAGATTACGAGAGCAGTTTCTGCTTCTTCAATGGTCATTTTGTAATCCTCTCCATGCTTGCAAAGCACCCCTAACACCAACGTAAACTTCACGCAAGGTATTGTCGCTTGGTTCTTTATCGAAATCATAATCCTGTAAATCACGCAATATTTCAAATCCATTTAATGCCTTACAGACTTCTTCAGCTAATTCTAATCGTGTAAGGGGTTTTGGTTGCTGGGCGATTTCTAGATTTTTAACAGCCTGCTTGTAATTATCACTTAAAGGCCCAGAACCATCAAGATTCTGATGTGTTGTAAAGTAATTAGCAAAGGCAGTTGCAGCTTTACTAACTTCTAATTTTAATGTTTCAATATCCACCGGAGGCTGTAAACTTGCACAATATTTACTTATCGCTATAGCAAGTTCTTTATAGGGGAACCATTCTCCATCCACTTCTTGAGTTTGTACTTTTACAGCTTTTACAACACTTAGTAATCTTAAAACTTCTTGGGCTTCGGGAGATATTCGTTCGGTGAATAAAGGGTCATATACGGCATTAATACCATCTATATATGATTCTGCGAATCCATTCAAGAACTCACCACCATCGCTACATTTTGACAAAACATCATACCGTTTGACAAGCAAATCTATTTGCCACTTTGGTAAATCATAGAATTTCATATATGGCCTCTTTCCATTTAAAAAGTGAATCTCTTACCAATAGCCAATTTTCTTTGTTGAGTTTGGTTTGTTCGATATATTCCGACAATGTATTGCAAACCTTCTCCGCTAACTCCGCTCGTGTTGGAGGTTTAGGTGTTTTAGCTACCGTGAGGGCTTGTCTTGCTTGTCTATAATCATCCTTTAGTCTCTCAAGAGTTGATCGTACACCATTATCATCAAGAAGGCAAATATTATTACATTTCTCTACAGGATAAGCATGGAGAGCTTTGAGACAGCGAACACCACGAACAAAATATTCTTGTAATGAATCTAGGGTTGTGTTTACATCTCTGAAAGAACAAAACTCTTTTTCTACTAATTTGCATTCTTCTTTTGTTAAATCTTTAACTTTCATATATTTCTCCCGTTAATCTGTATCCATTCAGTCCAACCGTCGTTATCTTCTCTATCAATATCCCTTGATCGACGTAATATCATAAGTTGCCAGTCGTTACTTCCAAATATAAGACCCGGCATTACTTCAGAGAGTAAGTGTAGTTTGAAGTTTGAGGCATTCTCATAAACCACACTCTCAATTTGTTCATCGTCTCGCACCACTTCATAGTAATAATCGTATTGAGGACCATTGCCACTAATTAGATCAACTAGAGGGATTGTTTGCGTCATAACTTTTCTTCCATTTATCCAGTGCGACAATTATCGGAGCATTTTTATGTCGATACTCTTCTACAAGCTTACATACCTCTCGTGCTAATTCAAGTTCGGTGGGTGGCACCAAACTAGCATTGTATTCATTAACAGCATTTTTTAATTCAAATAAACTAACAGGACTGTAAGGATGTTCTTTGTATCTTTCAATATAATCAAGCGCATGATAAAAAACAGCAACTGCTTCGGGAGTTATGCACTTTTTAAGATTATCTATTTCCTCATGAGCAGTTTTAAGATCTTCAAATGCTTCTGAATTTGCTTTGGTAAGAAGGTGTTTGTCTTTAAGAGCCGAATTTATATTTTCAATTGTAAAGTTGTACATTATATCTCCCCAAACATTTTGAACATATGGGTCAGTTCATACAGACCCATTTCATGCTTTTCATCTATGAATACTGTAATATAGTATTCTCTCAAAGCTTTCCAGAGAACTGCATCATCTTTATCGGACGCTAGAAACCTATCATAAATCTCTATAGATGCAAGCGCAGAATGATCGCAGTAGCCTTTTTGATCTGGAAGGAGACCACATTCATATTCCAACTGCCCTTCATAAATTGGAGTGTATGAATGATATCCAAGAGAAAGACCAAAACCATTTTTAATGTGTCTGGAATATCATTCGGATCAACACTGAGTGGATACCTATTATCCATATAGGAATAAGATACACCTCCCAGCGGACCTATAAGGGTGAGCCAGTGAATATTTGGGCTTGTAAGAGCGCTTGTATCTGAACCTGGCTCTATCCAAACATCCCTAACAAGGTTAAACTCAGCTTCTTTTGTTAATTGTTCTAACATTATTTCTTTGCCTCTTCTTTGTTTGGGAACAAATTGTGTTTAATTACATTCAATATCCATACAACGAACCAAAATATTCCAACGAACTGCCAGAAGGGGATATATGGAAAGTGTAGATATTTAACAATATCATGAATGTACAAGTACCACATGAAGTATTGAAATAGGCCCCCAATTATCAACAAGGCACAAATGCCGGTTACAACGATTAATGCTACAATTATATTCGTAAATATATCATCGTCTAATTTTTGTAATTTCATTTATTTATACTCCGTATGTCTTCGTAAATATACACGCGCTGTTTCCGCCAGCTTCATTTGTTCAGCGTGATTGCCACTCATAACTGCGTCTCCGATACGTTTTAGAATTACATTCAACTCAGCGCGTCGGATTTTAGAGAGTTGAGATGTACGAACTTGTATTTCATGAGATGTCATGATTTATTATAGCATAAAATAACATAAAATACAATAGTTTTTATCTTTTACTACTACCTTTATGGCTGTTGTGTTTTGATCCATATCTCAACACATACCAGTTACATCGTACAATGCCCTCACGACGACCTGTGAACTCAGTGAATGAGCGACTGGGTAAGTCAAACCGCGAACTGTATCTTCGTGCAGAACGATCTGCAATAATCGCTTTGAATTTTTTACCTTTATATTCTAAAATAATAGTAGTGCCAAAAGGGAGATCGTACCTGCCAGCTATTCTATGACCACCATAATGAGAACCATCGGCATTTTTGGTGCCGCCATTATAATGAGACACTATGGCAATATTACACATATAAAACCTGAAATCCTATATGTGAACCATCTTGGCCAACTAAAAATTGAATATAAAACTTTACTTGTATATCTCGTGCTATTCCACCAAGAGCGTTTATAATGTCAGCATCAAATTGTGTTAATTTATCTGTATATTGATCTTGTGGTTCGTCTAGTTGCTCTTCTATTCTCATTTTAATAACCTTTCTATCGCCTCTTCCGTGCAGCCTTCTAGGTAGTTAACTGTCTTAGACATGATTTTGCTCTTGATTCGTGTGTTTTGGTTGAAATAAAAGTAAATCCACTATCATAAAATACCCGTCCTGGAAACAGGTTTGATATGAAAGACCATGCACGTTCTTTGGAACCATCACCGTTGAAATAGTGACGATCCAGACCTACCAAAAGAAAGTAGTTCAGTGGTGAATCGATAGTTGTTGAGTATTCTTCCAAACTCACAGTTCTACCATCATTTAATTTATCCTTAAATATTTTTTTCATAACACTATCACCTTTTCGCCTATAGTCGAGGAATGATCAAAAGATCTATTATCCAATCTTTCTTTAGATTCTCGTTTGTTGTTAATGTGCATATATTCAATTCTAGGATTTGAAGGAGTATGGCAACTAAAACAAGTACCTACTTTAATTTCCAAATCTCCCTCAGCGTCAATCAAGTCTTGAATTTTCTGAATATACTCAGATGTTTTCATATTATCTTTCTCCTAGTGCGATATAAATTGCCTCTACTTGACCAGGTTCACCAGCAATGAATGCGTAAGAGACATCGTAAGGTCGTTCTTTGGCTATTACCTGCACATTGGCGTCCAACTCACCAAAAGCTAATAGTTCTAAAACAAGGTCGTAAACAGTTCCAGGTTTGGAAGGTATGTGTGCAAATTCTATATTTGTTAGTGCACCTAACCGTATGTTGTCGATACGATGCAGTAGTTCGTAAAGATACGAACGAGCTTGAAGCAAATCATTCGCGTTCAGTTGTTTCATTTCTTCATCCTCTCTGCCCAGTTGTCAGAGATAATTTCTATTATTCTTGCAAGAATATACATCCACCACAAAGGAACTACAAGGCCAGGGAAGACACCAAACAATCCTGTATCAGGACCGTAATTAAGATATTCTGACTCGTTCGCTTTAACCCATGCCAATGTATATATTCCAGCTAGAATATATAGTATTATCAATATGAAGATAATCATTTCTTTCCCTTCTTCATACACCCACATGGATTGTATCGAACACATCGACAATTTGAACAACGAGCGAGAGACTGTTGAGTTAGTGAATAGTTAGTGCGCATATTCTTCAAGCCAACATTCTGTTGCTGTTGTTGTGAACGATCTGAAGATATAAAAGACTTAACTTGCGCAATCATTCCATCTGAGATTTCAAACATTTTATTTTTTCTTGTTATTCTGACGTACATCCGTACATCTTCCAATATCAAAATTCTTTAAAGGTATCGTTAACTATCCATGTGAACGATACCAGACAACAAAACTGGCAACTAGACCGGCGAGAATTACTGCACAGATTTTGTCCAGACGTGCTTCACGATCACGGCGGATTGTTTCAGAATCAATTAATCGCAATATTGGTTTGTGTATTGACTTTTTCATTTCTTGTTTCCTTTAAACTGATTTCGTTTTTGACAAGAGCTTCCTTTACCTACCCTACTCGCGCTGTGTGATTTTGTCTAATTTGAGAGCTTAACATTCCTTGTGTGTCTCTGGCTCCTTGTCGATATCCAATATCATATGCTCTAAATATAATTTTTTTGACATCCAAGGGTTCGATGTCGTTCAAAAAATTGTTAAGCTCTTCAACTGTTTCGCTATATGTTAGTGTTGGTATATTTCCTCAAAGTCGATTTATGACTGGTACAGAATTCCCTTGTGTGAACATTAAAACTTTACCGTCAACAAAACACATAGCTGTATGTTAGAAATATTTATCCCGCTTAAATCAATTGCCATTGTTTTACTTTCTTCGGTTTTTAGACAGATCCGAAAACTGATACTGAATATTAAGCTGCGATCATAGCCTCAACTAATTTTACACAGATTTCATTGATTGTATCCGCCGACCGTGCCAACCGTGCCGACTCTGCCGACCGTGCCGACTCTGCCGACCATGCCGCCAACCGTGCCGACTCTGCCGACCGTGCCGACTCTGCCGACCATGCCGCCAACCGTGCCGACTCTGCCGACCGTGCCGACTCTGCCGACCATGCCGCCAACCGTGCCGACTCTGCCGACCGTGCCGACTCTGCCGACACTGCCGCCAACCGTGCCGACTCTGCCGACCGTGCCGACTCTGCCGACCATGCCGCCAACCGTGCCGACTCTGCCGACCGTGCCGACCGTGCCGACCATGCCGCCAACCGTGCCGACCATGCCGACACTGCCGACCGTGCCGACTCTGCCGCCAACCGTGCCGACTCTGCCGACTCAACATCAACTATGGGGGGCAATTCCCGTAGTTTTTTAGCCTCTTCTGGTAACTTTACAAACTCAAAAGCAACTGCAGCGAATTGCCGTACTGCAAAATCCGCACAAATATACGCCCGCTTTTGTATTTTATTATCGTTAACAGTTCCAATCAATTTCGATAATAGTGGTTTTATCCACTTATCACGTTCAGCATTGTTTGGTAGATTGTCATTCCAAACCCTGCAAAAAGATGCAATTACCGGACATACACAGGAAGGATGGTCTGAATATGGCTCATTTGCAATATAAGATGCAGCTTCCATAACACACATACCGTCTTCAATAGATTTGTGGCTGCCTTTCGAAAGAGTGATTTCTTCTATTTTTATCATTTTTAAACTCCGCTAGTTTTGAATAGATCTAGCAACTATTAGAAGTTGAGCTGTGATCAGTTTATATTCGTCAATTGCAACAAGTGCAACTTCTATCACTTCCCATAACTGTACTGCCCAGTCTGATCCTGTTTGCCCTCGCGTATATCCTGACTTTCCTGTAACAGTTTGAAGAATCTGAACAGTACCTTCCGGAGAAATTGACAATAATGTATATTTGTCAACTACATTTTTTCTTGATCCTGATTTGTCACACACAAGGTATAGGCCAGGAGTATGACCGGCAAGATTTTTAAGGCAAAATTCTCCAATGAGAGAATATCCATTATTTTTAGTTTTATCTATCGCCGTAATAGATTTTGCCCATCCACCATTATAAAAACTGGCCCCCGCTTCATTTCCAAGATTGATAGTGTAAATAGGATTATTCATTTACAAATCCTCCATTCGGATTAGCGAGTAAACACTCACAACCAACTATCACCCCAGCGTCATCTCTTACAAGCTGTCCTGGACTATAAACGTCATGGCGCCCTAATCTCCATGCTGCCTCAGCGACCATCGCTGACGTTATATACATACTCTTTCCGTCATATTCAGGTAATCCTTCAATTTCCCCGAACGATGCACTTTTTACTGGAATTCCCAATACTTGTCCTGTAAATTTATATTGAACAAATAACCGAGCAACCCCAATGGAGGGGAATGACTTGATGTCGTAACCCGGCTCAACTATGTTAATTACGTGCGGTGTTAGATTCTTGATCATTTTTTATCTTTCTGGCAGTTTATGGATAACTGCCAACCATTATTTGAAGTTAAGCTGCGACAAACTCACCTTCTAGAACCGGAATCGTATCTATGATATGAGCATGTACGCGGTTCGCCGTAACCCTCGGCAATGTCGCTGTAACAATCTCAAATCCAGAAGTCCAATCACCAGCTTGACGCTGAAGGGTAGTACCTTCAGAGCGATTGAGGTTATGAGTGGCAACACGAGTAAAAGCGTTCAAAAGGTGCCATTCACTCTGGCCTGGCTCTTCAAGATACGCTGCCCAAATTTGATCGAAGTAACGAGCGGAAACTCCCATAGCTCGCATTCGATTGCGCAATACTTCCTGTGGGTCCTGAGTATCACCGATAGCTCTTGTATTTGCCATTAGACGAGCCTTTTCACTGAGGTTGGCAAATTCACGTACTGCGAAGTTTACACCTTCTTGTAGCCATTCAAGTTGCTGCTCTACCGTTCCGCCTGATTCCCCTTTTCCCCATCGGAACTGTGAGCCCTTCTTTTGCATACCATTGAGGCATACAAGCCGCTGAGTATAAAGATCGAGGTTGATATGGCCCCCATAGTTCTGGGTGAGTTCTACGCCAAAAGACATAACATCCCCCAGCGCTGGCGTGATTATTTCTTGGTGGTTCGGGACCAAGAATCGAGCGCTTAGTCCTTCATTCGTGACATTGGCATACTTTACTTCAATATCGGAATACCGAGAGTCTAGAAGTTGAAAAACCCGCTCTGTTGTCTGATCGTAAGGTAAAAGATCACGACGGCCAGGTAGGATAGACACAACTTTTGCGCCTTCGCGGACAAGAGTGTAGGTATCATCCTTACGTTTAGATGTTAGCGCTTGATTCGTGATACGCTCATTAATGACCGATGCACGAAGAGGAGTTGGCAATTTTGACACAAACTCCGGTGGGAATATGGCGCTGAGAGATAGGTTTGTCAGAGCTTCATTTGTGGCGATTCCTGCACTAACTGGGGCAAGAATCCCGTCTTCACCGGTTTCCTGTACGGTGAACCTGAGAAAATCATCAGAGACAGGTTCTACCTGCAAATCACGAATGTGGGTTTTGATAGCAATTGGTTGGGGCCAGTTAGACCAAAGACGATCCTCTGGAATTGGGCTGAATTCGAATGGTGCTACTGTTAATTCTGTCGTTGCGGTGGTCATTTTATGTTTCCTTCGTAAGTGTTATTTCTACCGTTATTATACTACAGATATTATTAAAATACTAGTGTTTTTAACAATTTTCTATAATTATTTTTGTGGTTAATTTTCGTAGACAATTTCCCAGTCATATAGCAAGTTGTTTTTATAGGTAATTCTTCCAGATGTGTTTCGTGGAATACACTCTACATCTACCCACCCATAACCTCGTTTTGAAAATCCTATAATTTTACCTACAATACTTCTGTCCATTGGTCGCCGTACAACCAATCCAATTTGCATTAATTGCATATATCTAGATAGTCTCATCTCTGTGCATGGTGCCATATCACCTACATCTATTTTTATTGTTGCCATTTTATTTACCCCATGCCATTCTAAGATTCCTGCGGTCTGCATATTCAGAAGCTTGTTTTAGAGTCATTCCACCAGTGACATAAACACCATCACGAATATCTTTAACTCCATAATTGCCGTTGGTAAATCTGATAACTACAAAACAATTCATATTTTAACCTCCTTATAATTCTGACTTCCCGGTCCAGTTCCGGCTGCGTATCGAATCGTTTGATTAACACGAGTCATTACGTCTGATAGTGTATATGGCCCTCCGCATCCTACTAAAGAACCGCTGGTGAACTCTCGGTAATCGTACAGGTTATTGACTACACGGTGCCAAATTTCAATACGATATTTAGACCCGCGAGTCTCATAGGCTTTTATGAGAGTGTCTTCAGGATTAGTGTGCTCATTAATTGTCACGACAATACACTCCCTTCAAAAACATATTGTTGGGTAATCTATGTGCTTTGTTTTTCATCTCAGCAAGTACAAGACATCCTACTATTTGCCCTTGTGTCAAAGTGGGATTGTTGGCGATAAGTGCATCAACACTCATGGGAATTTTATCGTTTAACTGCAACAAAATATGATCTATTGCTTCATTTTGTGTCATACTGTACCTCGTTTATTTCTAAGGTTATTATACCGTAGATTGAGTTAGTTGTCAACAGTTTTTGTTAATTTTAGATAAATTATTTTAACATTATCTAAGTTAAATCTCTGATTACTTCCGAACACATGGCGGCTATTGCATGACTGTTAGTGTCCAAAGATGGGACTGGAAAACTATTGTGAGTGTTGAGCGCTGTTACGGCAAGTCTTAAATGAAATAGAAGTATTTGAGTATTGTCTTGTCCTTCTTTTACAGTTGTTACCCTATCACGAGCGCCTATAAAGTACTGTTCCCATTCTTTATATCGGCCCTGCTCTGCCTCGCTGAATAGATTGTTGAGCACGTTCTGCGCTGTGGTTAGTTCTTGATCTTCTGTTGGTGTAAACTTGATTTTGTGATTCATTCTTTTATCCTTACTTAAAATAGTATGTATCAGATACACACTTGTTGGTTTCCAATAATTGACTTCGTAGTTCAGAAGGAATCAACAATATTGTTTTAATAAAATCATTGTTGATTGTGATATTGTTTGATGTCTGATTTCTACGAAATTCCATACTTCGCCATGCAAAACCACAATCTCTTCCATCAGATTTTCCATATATTGTCATATCAGCCTTGAAGTTTTGAAAGTCGCTGATTGTGTAGTGGTTTTGTGACAACCAGCTAGAGTCAAGGATTATATTATCAATATCTAATTGGTTGCTTTGGATGTCTCTAAATATTGCATTGAAAATATTTGTGTTTGTCGGGTTTTTGTTAAAACCTAGATGATAAGAGAACTCGTATACTGGAATAGGTTTCGGTGTTTTTACCTTGGGTGTTCTTGGTGTTGACTGTATGAGTTGAAGGATATACGAGAGTTTGCGCTGCGCTTCAATCATAAGCAATCCCTTATAAACTTCAGGCAGTTCGTCGCCCGACTTCTTCAGATTACAAGGTTGACAAGCAAGAGTTAGATTTAGTAGGTCGTCAGTACCGCCTGTACACTGAGGATGTATATGTTCAATCTGATCAGCGCCCTCCCTGCCACAATACTGGCAGCGGCCTTTGTACGCCTTGATTATAGATGCTCTTAATTTTTGTTCCATTGTAGGTATACTATACCATAAATAACGTTAAAAATCAACAGTTTGTTATAAATTATTTTTAAGGGTAAAAATTAAATGTGGGTTAGTGTATAAACTTAGAATATTTCTTTATTCCAAAGTATGTAAAGAGTTACTCTGCAATTAAGAGTAAAAAGCTCATAATCGCGTTGTAACGCGTTTTAAGACCTATGATAGTGTGTAGGGCACTATATGACCGACTGAGCGATAGAACAGGAGAGATGGCCACATGTATTGAAGAATGGTTACTCTGACTGTTTTTCTTTCCACTCTAATTTGTTGGCCAGTTTGAACAAATCTGTTGAAGTGAGATTGGTGATTAACTTACCTAGAGATCCATTTATTGATGGAATATGTCTAGAGAACAATATGAGTTGGTAGTCGTAAGGATTTTTACCGTAAATTTTGTTGTTGTTTATTATTACAGGTATTAAATATTCATGTTTGTTATTCTCAAAATATTTCAATATTGTTGCGATATTGTAAAGATAAGAAGTTGTTGGACCGGTTCCAGATTTAGAACATATACAATCAATTATGAATGAATAATTATAGTTATAATTAGAACATTTAGATTCTATATATTCTAAAACATAAAACTGTCTATGTTTATTTGTTGCGTTTCTATATTCTCTGTTTTCTTGTGTTAATGATCGACTAACTTTATAATAATCTGAATGTTCATATATTGTAAAATTTCCATTTATTAAAATTTGGTTTATGTCATCAATTAATATTTTTGCTGTTTTTCTCACTTAATTATTCTTTCTCAAATGGTCTGAAAAGATCTTTTAGGATATCTGGAGTTTCTTCCGATGGTCTATCATTAAACAATTCTTTTACAATGTCGGTCGTAGAAGTAGGAGTTATAGGTGTTGTTTCGTGTCGAAGTTTTATTCTAAGTTCTTGTTGTTTGATTACACTGAGGGTTGATGGTTTTGGCAATTGTTGATTTTTAATCTTCAGATTGTCGCTAAGATTTTTATTAATAAGTGTTTTTGGTCTGTACTGTTTGTAATTATATGTTTTTATTTTATGAGGTTGTAAGTGAGTTTCATTTAAGCATTCGATTAGGGGTAGGTCTGAATCTATTGGTACATTTCCATTATCGAATGTTAATTGATTCCATGTCGAAGGAATAAACGGTCTTTCAATATCCGGTACAACAATTAAGGTATAGGTTTGTTTTTTGTCTCTGGCTCGAAGATGATGGTAGTCAGTAAGAAAAACATAAATTCCCATACGTTTAATTATTGGTTGATCAAGATAGTTGAGAATTTTAACAAGATAGTGAAGGTATGTTTTACCAACAGTAGGTGGCCTGTAATTTATTTTAACAGCCGTTAGGTTATTCGATGATGGTGTCGATCTAATAGGCTCGGCATAAAACCCTGGAAGTATTACCCCAGTGGTGTTATGTTTACTGTTAATATTAGACATCTCTAGTGATGGTTCTGGTTGAATAGAAGGTGTTGGTGTTTTTAACAAGAGTAGGTTAACAGACATTTCTGTTACAGGATATTGAAAACACTGTTCGGGTTTTTCAAGAATTGATAAATATTCCTGTGCTCTTTTAAAGGCATATGGTGCCCTAAGAAGGTGATATATATATGAATTGTTTATTTCATCCAATGAATTATTGAATGTTGGAGTATCGGCAGGAGTATATTGGTAAAACGAATCTGTGTGAATAACAAATTCATTATCACTATTGTTATCATCTGTACTTGGTGGTTGTTTTAATTTTGGCATGGAGTATAACCTTTGGATTTGTGACACTATTATAATGAGTGATTCAAAAAATGTCAATGGTGGTAGTTGATAGTTGGTTTGATAGTTGGTTTGATAGTTGGTTTGATAGTTGGTTTGATAGTTGGTTTGATAGTTGGTAATCCTTTATATCCTATTCTTGTATTGATACCTGTAAAAATGGCTCTGTATGGTCAGGAGATAGTATAAATGGTCGTATAGTGTGTAAATTGTTGTTAATCGTGTGTGCGCGGACGTGAGGCGGCAAAGAATGGCATTGTGGATTAATGTCGTTGGTCTTTAATTTTCCACCTAGATGATTTGTGATTAGAAAACTGTATTGAAAATATTGAAAATAGGGAAAATGTTATTGTTGATAGTTAACGATACATTTATTGAGAATAAAATCTATATTTCATATGAACGATTTTTTTTAAAAAGTTTAATAAGTTAAGTTATGTATCAACAAGTGTTAGTAAATGAGAGATTTGATAAGTGTGTTGTATGACACACTCTTGACGGGGTTACACACGTAGAGACTGTAAAACGTAATATTATTGAGAAATAGATTTTTATAAGTTAGAGAAAAGTAGAATCTAAAAAATGGAAAAGATCATATGAAATATAGATTGTATATATAGGGTTAAAGATACCCCCCCGGGGTATATATATATGATATTAAGTTCTTTTTTATTATATATATAATATATATATTATATATACAAACAAATGTTCCAATGTATATATATATCTTGCTTTTACACCCCATATTCGGTTTTCTCTATACTATAACCTACTCTTCAATAATTATTCTTCTTTTGTTTCACCCATTTCTTCCTATTTCCTATCAATTTTTAAATCTATATTTCATATTTAATTGATTTCTTGATTTTGTAAAATCTATAAGGTCTATATATATAAGCACTCCAAGAGTGTGTCACGTAACACACTTATTGATTGATTGTCGTTTGTTGATAGTTATTAACAATTAAATAGTGCTATTTCATCTTGTTATGATTGTTGTTCATATGAAATAAATATTTATTTTCGTTTTGGAAGTTTGCGTTTTGATAAATCTGAGAGTGAACCAATAGAGCGCTCTTTAGCAAGCATTGACGAGGGTTCCCATGTGGATATGGAGGTTAAGGATGGAATTCCGTGCTCGTATCTCGCAGCGAAGGATTCATGGCAAATTAAGATTTCATCACGCCGCTCAGTTTTTTCTGTAAATGAGCGATATGGTTTTCTAATTTTTGGAGAAGAAATATGGGATTTTGAATTTTCAAATAAAATTGAAAATGCTTCAGTCATGCGAACAGGTGAGGATATGGGATTTTTATTTATATCGAAAACTAAAACGAGATTTTTTGAAAAACCATTCTTGATATTATTACGTTTTGCATTCTCAATATTATCAGAAAAATTATTAGAAGAATATGAAACATACCCCAGCGTTCGATACCAGTCAAAAACTTCATAATATTCAGGATCTTTAAAATCTTGAATAAGCGATATCGTATTATGGTTAAAACTATTTTGATTGCGATATCGTACTCTGGTAAGGTTCCATCTCTGTAGTTCAGAGAACGCTACACGCGGCTGTTTATAGTCACTGTCTGGCACTATGTGCCATGTAGCTCTAAGCCGGTGGGAAATGATTTGGGCATAGAACCAGTTCGCATTCAGGGTACTGTCAGTATATTGGATACATTCTGATATGGTTAAAAGAGGATTGTCTTTCTGTTCTTGTTCGGTAAGGTGATAGCGCGGTGGGTGAATACGTTGCTCAGTGTCAGACTTCTGAATTTTAACGATATTAAATTCAGAAGGACAAGTCGATGGAATATTTACATTAAATAATTTTGGAATAGGTGTTAATAGGATATGGTCCTTAATGAGAGAGTCGTCATCGTTTAAGGGGGTGGTATCTGGAGGCGTCCAATGATCAGGGTTAAGAAGATAGTACTTGTCTAATTCAATATTGGAAAGAAGATCAGACTTAGCCTGAAGGCGTTCTAAACGACCATTTTCCGCCAGCGCCGATTGATACTCACGTGACCATAAGGACGGTATAGAACGCTCTAGATTAGGCGTAGAGCGTTGTTCTCGCGTGTATTTGATCTCCAACGCACGTAGTCTATTAAGTTCTGTCTGTTTGTGTGTCATGTTTTATTATGACATAACAAACCAAATCCCTCAGCGTACAGAAATTATAGTTTATGCGCATAAGTAGATATAAGATAGATAAAAAAGACCAGCCATTTCTGGCTGGTTATGGTTTATGCGCACAAAATTTTACGCACTCCCATTGAAGTATTAAGGAGTAGGTATTTAGTTTCTCTATTTGTTTTAATTTTAGAAATTTTATCTTTTGCATCCTGAACGTTATCAGCATAAATAGATATTTTTCTGTATGAACCGCCGTGTGTACCTAATGTTTCGATTAACACTTCATATGACTTCTTAATCATTTTGGATATCCTTTCCATATATACCATGCTCCGAATATTAACCATACGATTAATATGGTAATCGGAATTATTGGGTGAGATAACAGATAGTCAATCATTAGTAATCTATCCTTATCTTTCCTCTGTAGATATAGGGATCTTGTTCGTCAGCTTTATGACTGGCGAGAGTTAATCTGTCCCTCTGTTCTTGACTGTAGTAGTCATCAGAACGGTCCCAGAAGCCCACTCCGTGTCGATTACGAGTTAACCAGTAGTCATGACCAGCCTGTTCTAAGGTAGCTCCACACTCACCTAAATCTTCAGAATTCGCAGATTGGAATGTTGCACAATCCTTTATGATCAATTTCAAAGTGCGTTTTTCAATATCTAATATTGAGTAATTCGCATCCATAGGTTCGGGATTATGGATTGTGACATTATCTACTTTACTCCAATCCTGACTTGACCATAACATTGCAACACAATATGCGGTTGTGAATTTATCTAACTCTAAGCCTTTAACTTGCATTGAATGTTTTCCTTAATTCTGGATTGTTAGGCCATGTCGGACTTGATTCGCAATGATTTGGCCTGTTTGCAATTTGACCCTTCTTCGTGACATAGAACAACGTGTGTGCCAACCAGTCTTTGTCGTCGGCAAATTGTACCGGGTTATTTGACTTAACCCATGCCGGTTTGTGAATACCTGTATATCTATGTACAAACATGGATAAAACTTCTTTTTGAAGTTGAGGCGGCAAATCCTTACCTAATACTTGCATCATATATTCTCCTATCCAAAAATAAATATTGCCACTGCTAGCATTATGAACATGCTGAATGCAGTAAGACAACATATCACATTGATTTTTGTAATACTATTCAATTATACTCCTATTACGATTGTTACTTCTTTAAATGAAGCATTGTAGTATCTTGACGCAAGCGATTTGTATTTGGCCATACGTTCTATTTGCTCGTCGTTAACTGCAATTATTGTTACTTTGGAGTCCATAGATGCTATCCTATCAAATATTCCATCATTAACAATTTCATCATAGAACTTGTTAGCTATTTGTCTGGTGGGAAACTCAAATAGTGTAGTCATAATTTTCTCCTTGATTAGTATATACTGGTACACCAGCTAGTAATTTTGGCAATTCGTGCCGTATCAACCCCGGCATTGCACTTAATACGCAAAATTCATAATCGTAACAATAATTAAGACCTTCTGGCCAGCCTAATATTCTCCAAAACAAACCTTGATTATTATTCCCGCGCGCAAGCGCATGAAATCTAGATATATCATTAGTTTGTAGACAGTGTATTAATTCTGTCAGCGTAACCTTATCGTTCTCGTTTAGATATTCTGGGGTATCATAAGCGGTTTTACGACATTGTTTACTATACGAATAGAAGTTATGGAACTTCTCTTTTGTTTTTCTCATATATTCCCTTTATTGATTAGTATCATGATGCTGGCGTGATTAGCGCCAGCATGAGTTACTAACCTATGTTTTAACCTATCCTTCCTTCAATGCCCATTTCTTATTCCACTCCATCGTTTCAATACGATCTTTATCAGTGCTTATGTTCTGATAATTAGTTTTGTTTGCCTTAAATGCTTTTACTGGTTCTTTTGAGAATGATTCTTTTGTCGCTTTATGGTCTGGATATCGTGACAAACATTTTCCTCCATCGCCGTATTGAGTGTAATAATCTTTGTTCCAATCAAAATTGTCCCATTTATTCCATTTGTTGCGTTCCGGCATGGTCGAGATGATTGATTCTAAATGGTCAAGATCTAAACACCAGTCACGATAACCCTGTCGTATTTTGTCAGCGTACCACTCAGTAGGGGCTTCTAGCACTTGTTTTAGGTTCGGCATAGCATATACAATAGCCTTACCATATTGGGTTATAGTTGTATAGACTTTATATTTTCCAGTTTCTACTCCTTCATATATGTCCAGAATCTCTTTACAGAAGATTGTGATATCGTAAAGGGCGCATAATGTCTGTTTGCCAGCTGCTGGTCGAATTGTTGCTACATCACAAAAGACTAATTCAAAATCAGGTAGGATGTAAGAGTCAACAAGATCAGCATAAGGGCAGCGTCTATTCATTTGATCGATACTGAGATTTGATCCATAAGCCAGATAAAGCATGTGTATATTCTCCATTTGTCAATTCTTCGGTGTTTTTGATGTTGCGAGTATAGATATATGTCTCACACTGAATGTTGCCTATTTCAATTTTGGTCCGTTTGTAATGGTCTGGATGTCCTTCTAACCGGTCAACACGCATGAGGGTATGGTAATCCACTTTATAGAGTTCGCCACTGACACTGTAACCGTGTTTAGGATCATGTATAAGGTAGGGAATACCTCCAGAATACAATCTGAATTCTGGCTCAGTTTCTACTTCTGCAATAAATTTTGAATATTGCAATAAATGGTGGTTTCCATGTCCTCGTTTTAGAGTTCCATATACAAATAAGAGTATATCAGGTTGAATATCCCTGATTTTATCGTATAGTTCCATACAATCCGTAAAATGCTGGTACGATAGTGCCCTAAGCAGTGATGTACGTTCTTCTTCAGTTATATCTAAATTCATATATTCTCCCTGTGTGACATTAAAATTAACATCATGATACGCACACTGGTTAAATGTGCGTATGGTGTTGTTAATCTATTTTAAAATTGTTTCCTACTTTGTTAATCGCATCACGAAGTAATTTTGACGTTGTTATATCTTGTATTACTCCAAGTTCCTGTAATTCTCGGAACAGAATATCCGCATTTTGCGGGTGCAACTCCACATTCGGATAAAACCATTCCACCCGTCTCGCATATTCACGGCGGAATACACTATCTGATTTTGTTCTTGTACGAGAACATTTACGCAATTGATGAAACATATCTGTAACACTATTTGCGTATATGATGTTATTACCACCTAAACCTACCACCTTGATCTTGAACAATATTCAGCCTCCATTATTTTCAAATCTTCATACCTTTGCATAAAACGAGATTGCATATTTTTATCAAGCCCTAAATACTGAGGCGATAGCCAAGTGTGAAGTGTTGATCGTTCTCCAAGTTTGGCCAGAAGAGTATCCAGTGGTTTGATATTGGATTGCGATATCGAATGTTCGACTATAGATTTAGTTAAATAAATCCAGTCAATCACTTCTTGTGCATCCAATGTCCCATGATATGCACGGAATTCAATGGTTCCATGCACCTGTAAAGACTCGAGATTTAATTTGCGGTATCTATCGTTACAACATACAATATATGACAAATCTGATTGACTTTCGGCTCTATCAATATCGCAAAAATCAGGAGGGTTGTCATGTAGATAACTGTTACGATTCATTCGTCGTGGTGGCTCTAGCAAGATATTCACAAGGGGCTGTGCTCTAATATAACCTTTACATATTCTTTTAAATTGTAGAAGTGTCAAGTCAGATGCTGCCCAATGGACATGTAAACCACATTTGTAATTGACAGTGGCACCAGCATTCTCCAATGCCGATATTACAGTACGTACCTCTTCTATATTATCAATTGTCAGAGGAGGCGATACCACTTCACATCCATCAACCGTTGAATCGGTTGTACATTTCCAGTGTGTGCGAAGTTTGTGATTATAGTCTTCTTTTTTGGCGTTAATGCCAGCAAACTGCAAAACATCCGCTGCTTCATATTCATCAAGATCGTTAATTTCGATCTCGATACCAAATGTTCGATTTTTAGAATTCATTAATATTTTAACTTCCTCCTTAACCCCCAGAATAGTATCTGTAGTTATGGCATTGCGTAGATCGGCATTGCTTAGATCGGCATTGCTTAGATCGGCATTGCTTAGATCGGCATTGCTTAGATCGGCATTGCTTAGATTGGCATTGTTTAGATCGGCATTGCTTAGATAGGCAAAGCGTAGATCGGCATTGCTTAGATCGGCATTGTTTAGATCGGCAAAGCGTAGATCGGCATTGTTTAGATCGGCATTGCGTAGATCGGCATTGTTTAGATCGGCAAAGCGTAGATCGGCATTGCGTAGATCGGCATTGTTTAGATCGGCAAAGCGTAGATTGGCATTGTTTAGATCGGCATTGCGTAGATTAAGCCTAACTCCATCACAATCGCCATTTAGCCATTTTAGATGCAGTGTTAGTTTTAGTGCCAATTCTTCAGTTGTCATGTTCATATTCGTATTCTCCTTTATAATTGGTGTGATTTTATCAATATGTAATCTACAAAAACAATATTGTTACATGTTATTTCAAACGTTCTTAGTGTTATATATTCTAGAATATATAAGGTTCCAGTTTTCATTTTAGCGTCCATTCTAATGCCAACTATTTTGCATGGTAATTAACATCATTATGTATTGACTGATTAGATCAATACATACTGTTATCAATTGACAATATGCACCCATATTAATACAAACATGGGAAAGCCGACAAGTGCCAGATATTCAATTTTCATTATTTTCTCCTGAATAACATATATGGTAATTTTATTACAAATTCCACAATTGATCCGACTGGGAATATTATTATAAATACTACACCAGCGAACATTCCTAAAAATCCTGATAATATTGAGTCCATTACATTCTCCTATGCCTATGCCTATGCCTATGCCTATGCCTATGCCTATGCCTATGCCTATGCGTATACATTAATTTTGGATACTTTGCCCAAATTTGTGTACCTAT